>SPJJ01000415.1_pt1 | contig 11880 bp, 7 predicted proteins | sample 3741741 | NCBI WGS metagenome assembly SPJJ01 (sample SAMN10925908, study PRJNA522277) | cold seep metagenome | isolation source: Elba SIP-enriched marine methane seep metagenome, extraction at timepoint T1 | place: Italy: coast of Elba, Mediterranean Sea | collected 2014-05 | reverse complement strand
TTCTGCTATACATATATACTTACAGATAATTCATTTTAAATTTTTTATGAAGTGTGACAACCTGGTTGATAACCCGAAATGAATGAAAGTTGGACTGTGGTGGATAAAATTAAACAACTGATTGTTAGCGTAAGTCTTTTTAGTCTGGTGATCTATTCAGATTCAGCCATGGCATTATCTTTGGAAAATGATCATTCTGTTCATACAAAAACGCAGACTGATTTATTTTGGATTTCGCTGTGTGCTGCCTTGGTTTTGCTTATGCAGGCGGGCTTTACCTGTCTGGAAGCTGGTTTGGTTAGACACAAAAACAGTATTAATGTCGCGGCTAAGAATTTGATGGATTTTTGTGTTTCTGGCGCAGTTTTTTGGTTATTAGGCTTTACCCTAATGTTTGGGCAGAGCTGGCAAGGGTGGATTGGCTTGCAGGGAATATCCATCTCATCACATCAACAATCATATTATTATGCTTTCCTGCTGTTTCAATTGATGTTTTGTGGCACAGCAACAACGATTATCTCTGGTGCTGTTGCAGAACGCATGAGCTTTATGGGATATATGATTGTCGCTGTTTTAGTCTCGGGCATCATTTATCCAATTGCCGGGCACTGGGCCTGGAATGGCTTGTTTGAGGGGCAATCCTCTGGATGGCTGGCACAAGCCGGGTTTATTGATTTCGCTGGGTCGTCTGTCGTTCATTCCGTGGGGGGGTGGTGTGCACTGGCGGCGGTTTTGATTATTGGTCCGCGGATTGGCAGGTTTGAGCATAATCAAGGCATACCGGCCAGCAGTCTGCCATTAGCGGTTTTAGGTGCCATGTTTTTATGGTTTGGCTGGTTTGGCTTCAATGGCGGTAGCACACTCGCCGCATCTAACGATATTCCTTTAATATTAATAAATAGCTTTTTGGCGGCCGTGTTCGGAGGATTATTTGCCGCTGCCATCTGCTATCTTAGAAACCGTAAGATTCATATTACCAGTTGCATAAATGGCGTGCTGGGTGGGCTGGTGGCTGTTACGGCATCATGTAATATTATTCAGCCAAGTGCGGCAGTGTTGTTAGGTTCCGTTTCGGGAGTTCTGATTTGTGTAACAGAACGGTTTATGTGTTCTAAACGCATTGACGATGTAGTAGGAGCTGTTCCCGTGCATTTGCTGTGCGGAATATGGGGTACGCTTGCCATTCCTTTTCTTTCTTCTCCTGATTTATGGGGAACTGGCTTGTCGGTGTGGCAGCAGTTTCTCGTGCAATTGCAGGGCGTGGCGGTTATAGGGTTGTTTTCATTTGCCAGTAGCTATACCTTATTGCGATGTATAAACATGTTTTACTCCTTACGGGTATCGCCACGTGCAGAGCAATTGGGTCTAAACATTGTCGAGCATAATGCCAGCAATGAAATCTACGAGTTATTAAAGCAGATGCAGTTTCAAGAAAAACAAGGCGATTTCTCGACCAAAGTGTCTGAAGAACCTTTTACAGAAGCCGGTCAAATTGCGCATCAATACAATAATATTCTTGACCGGGTTAATCATGAAATTTTTTCGCGTGAACAGGCGCTGGAAAATTTTAAACAAAGTGAATCTCGCAAAGGCGCAATTCTAAATGCAGCCCTGGACTGTATTGTCACCATTGATACAGATGGCAATATTCAGGAGTTTAATCTGGCTGCAGAGAAATGTTTCGGGTTAGGCGCAAACCGGGTGTTAAAGCATAATTTTGTGGACATGTTTGTGCCTGAAAATGCGCGTTCTAATTTTCTCGACAGTTTAGGCACGCATTTTTCTATCAGTAGCGAGTTAGCTTTAAATAGGCATAACCGCATAACCTTGCAACGCATACCTGGAGATGAATTTCCGGCAGAGTTGAGCATTACCCAGGTAGAATTGGGGGAAAGTAAATTAATCAAGGAATACACCTTTCATATCCGTGATATAAGTCGCCAGGTGGAAATGCATGACAAGATGCAGACATTAGCATTTAACGATGTCTTAACCGGCTTGTATAATCGATATTTCTTTAAGGAGCGGCTGATTCAGGAGATTGACTTTGCCAGTCGGCACCGTAGCAATGTATTAATTATGTTCCTTGATTTGGATCAGTTTAAGAATATTAATGATACTTTGGGGCATGAAGCCGGTGACCGATTGTTATGTCACGTTGCAGATTTGTTGACACAATCTTTGCGTGCTGAAGATATTGTCAGTCGCTGGGGGGGGGATGAATTTATTATTTTATTCACCGGATTGACAAGCAAACAGGCGGCTAGCAAAGCAGAAGAAATTATTGAAATCCTCCGCACGCCCATAACAATTGAAGGAAGGGAGCTTTTCGCTCAGACCAGTATAGGCATTGCAGAATCCAACGATGGCCGAATTTCTGCCGAAAACTTAATTCAGCGTGCTGATATGGCGATGTACGAGGCTAAGCAAAATGGACGCAATACTTATTGTTTTTTCTTGCCAGAAATGGAAGAAAAAGTCAGTCATCGTTTTTTTTATGAAAATGAATTAAAAAATGCGCTCAAAAATGATGAGTTTTTAATTCATTATCAGCCTAAGGTTTCCTGTGATAGCGGGGAAGTTGTCGGGTTTGAGGCGTTAATTCGCTGGATGCATCCCGAAAAAGGCTTGATTCCCCCCGGTATTTTTATACCCATACTTGAAGAATCCAGCCTTATAAATGATGTGACGAATTGGGTGGTTGATCATGTATGTTTACAATTACATACTTGGAAAGCCAAACAACTGCCCATGCTGCCCGTGGCGATTAACCTGTCGGTTAAAGATTTTATGCTGGATGATTGTTATGACCGTATCAGAGGTGCCTTATTGAAATATCAAGTACCGGGCAAGGCGATAGAGCTTGAAATTACTGAGACTATGCTGGCTACGAATACCGATAAATGCATCAATTTAATGCATAAACTTAAGAAAATGGATATTTCATTTTCTGTCGATGATTTTGGTACGGGGTATTCTTCGATGAGCTATTTGAAGAAATTTCCGTTGGATACATTGAAAATCGATCGTGCCTTTGTCAGTGAATGCAATATTGATCATGAAGGCGGGGCAATTTGTCAGGCAATTGTTGCCTTGGGTAAAAGCCTGGGTCTTAAGATTATTGCTGAGGGCGTTGAAACCGATGATCAATTAGCTTTTATTAAAGAAACAGAGTGTGATGTTTATCAAGGGTTTCTATTTAGTCGTCCATTACCTGTTGATGAAGCGGAACGATTGCTAGCTGATCAATCACAAATAGTTTCCATAAGGGAAACAATAAAAGATGATCGCAAGATTATGCGTCAATAATGCTCATAATCGCGTGCGTTTTTGGTGCGAGTTAAAATTCACGCACCATCTTGGTAAATTTAAAAGGTCGATGAGTTGCTTTTTCTCCACAGTTAACACAGTCATAAACTCATTTTATCGTTGATCAGACGGTTTTTTATCCTGACAGTCTAAAAAATATTTCAAATAATCAATATCTTAGTGTGTTTCTGCTTGATGGATTATTTTATTTGTTTTTTTTGGCATGCAAGATGCTTGAGCATGACTAACCATTCCTAAGTTAGGAAAAATATGTAAGGTTGGGCAATGACAAAGGCGTCATACAAGTAATCGTTTCGTGTTTATTTGTTGACGCCTTTTTTATTGGTTTGTGTTTTTGTATAGAGCGAGAAAAAAATGAAAAATACAGGATTGAGTGGGGTTAAGAAAATCTTATCCGTCGCTGTTACTGCAGCGTCATTGAGTTTTTCAGGCAGTCTTTTAGCGGTAGAAGACCTGGAAAAAGAAGATTTAAGATTTGGGTTTATCAAGTTAACTGATATGGCACCTTTGGCGATTGCCTATGAAAAAGGTTATTTCGAAGACGAAGGGCTGTATGTTCAAGTTGAAGCGCAGGCAAACTGGAAAGTTTTACTGGATCGAGTCATCAATGGTGAGTTGGACGGTGCACACATGTTGGCCGGTCAGCCTTTAGGCGCAACTATCGGTTTTGGTACTCAAGCGCACATCATTACAGCATTCAGCATGGACTTAAATGGTAATGGTATTACCGTTTCTAATGATATCTGGAGTCAAATGAAGCCGCATGTGCCTATGGCCGATGGCAAGCCGGTGCACCCGATTAAAGCGGATTACCTGAAGCCTGTGGTTGAAAAATTCAAGGAAGAAGGTAAGCCTTTTAATATGGGCATGGTTTTCCCAGTTTCCACACATAACTACGAACTGCGTTACTGGTTGGCCGCTGGCGGTATCAAGCCGGGTTATTACGCGCCACCACAAGATATTACCGGTCAGATTGATGCAGATGCCTTGTTGTCAGTGACACCGCCACCGCAAATGCCAGCAACCTTGGAAGCCGGAACAATTTATGGTTATTGCGTAGGTGAGCCATGGAACCAACAAGCGGTATTTAAAGGTATTGGTGTGCCTGTCATTACTGATTATGAAATCTGGAAAGATAACCCGGAAAAAGTATTTGGTGTGAGTAAAGCGTGGGCAGATAAGTATCCAAATACGCATAAAGCCGTTGTAAAAGCATTGATTCGTGCTGCAATGTGGTTAGATGCAGATAACAACAAAAACCGTCCTGAAGCTGTAAAAATCTTGTCTGAAAGTAAATATGTCGGTGCCGATTATGATGTGATTGCTAACAGCATGACGGGTACTTTTGAATACGAAAAAGGTGACAAACGTTCATTGCCGGATTTCAACGTATTTTTCCGTTATAACGCCACCTATCCATTCTACAGTGATGCCATCTGGTATCTAACGCAAATGCGTCGTTGGGGGCAGGTGAACGAATTCAAGCCAGATAGCTGGTACATGGATATTGCAAAAAAAGTGTATCGCCCTGACATCTACATGTCCGCTGCAAAAGAATTGGTTGCAGAAGGAAAAGCGAAAGCCAGTGACTTCCCTGCTGATGGCGAGACTGGCTTTAAACCACCTCAAACTGAGTTCATCGATGGTGTGGTTTACGATGGAACCAAACCAAACGAATACCTGACGAAATTTGCTATCGGTCTGAAAGGCAAGCAAAAAGTCGTTGGCGGCAAAATTACGGAGTAAGAGTTTTAGGACAAGGATGTCCGTCCTTGTTAATTTAAGCGTTAGAGAGTTTCTCGGTTAGACAAGGTGTCGTTTTGGTACAGGGAGGTACCTCTTTTCGGGATTTAATAACGGGTGAACGAGATGAATAATAAGTTAATAAAATTTTTAAATATAACCGGGTTAACGTGGTTTGTACCTATCGTCAGAATTTGCGGTGGTGACAATCCTCAACAACAAATAAGAGAGTTATGGCTGATTATGGGAATTCCCATTATTGCCTTTCTGGTGTTTTTAGGTCTGTGGGGAGCCACAGCGACACAGATTAAAACCAGTTTAGGCGCTATTCCTGGGCCAACGGCGGTGTGGTCTGAATTGGGCGGGTTGATTAACGATCACAATGCAGAACGCGACAAAGAAGTGGCGTTTTTCGAGCGCCAACGGGTAAGAAATGAAAAGAAACTGGCAAAAAACCCGGATGCTAAAGTCAAAATCCGACCCTATACGGGCAAGCCAACTTATCTTGATCAGATTTTCACCAGTTTATATACGGTCTTTGTGGGGTTTGTTTTAGCCAGCGTGGTGGCTGTACCGGTAGGCATAGTTTGTGGTATGAGTACAATCATCAATACGGCATTAAATCCACTGATTCAGATTTTTAAACCGGTGTCGCCTTTAGCCTGGTTGCCGATTGTCACATTAATGGTGAGTGCGCTGTATGTGACGACGGATGATTCCTGGTTTGAAAAGAGTTTTTTGACCTCGGCAATCACGGTAACTTTATGTTCTTTATGGCCCACGCTCATTAATACTGCGGTCGGCGTTTCTTCAATAGATAAAGACCTGGTTAATGTTGGCAAAGTATTGCGACTGGACTACATAACGCAGATCAAAAAGATCATTCTGCCTTCTGCATTACCTTATATTTTTACCGGTATGCGCCTTTCTTTGGGGGTTGGCTGGATGGTATTGATTGCCGCAGAAATGTTGGCGCAAAACCCTGGTTTAGGCAAGTTTGTATGGGATGAGTTTCAAAACGGCAGTTCTCAGTCATTAGGAAGAATTATGGTGGCAGTATTTACGATTGGAATTATCGGTTTTATTCTTGATCGTGTGATGTCGTCTCTGCAAAACATATTCTCCTTTGGCAAACAAATGTAAGGAGACACACTATGGCAGCAGCAACCGAGATCGTTATGCAAGAGACTACATTAGAAAAAGAAAAGTCGGCGCCGGAGAAAAACTTGCTTGAACTGAAAAATGTCAGCAAATCATACGGTGAAGGCAGTGAATATACATCCATCCTCAAAGATATTAATCTTGAAATAAAACAGGGTGAATTTATCGCTATTGTGGGTTTTTCTGGAAGCGGAAAAACCACATTGATTTCCATGATTGCTGGATTGATTGAACCCAATAAGGGACAATTGTTAAAAGACGGGCTGGAAATTCATGGGCCCGGCCCAGATCGTGGCGTGGTATTTCAGAGCTATTCTTTAATGCCCTGGCTGACCGTATATGAAAATGTCGCGTTGGCTGTTGATCAAATTTATAAGGATTTACCGGCAGATCAGCGTCGTGCGCAAACGGAAAAATACGTCAAGATGGTGAATCTTGGCGCAGCAATGGATAAGCGGCCTGCAGAATTGTCGGGCGGAATGAGGCAGCGCGTTAATGTTGCCAGAGCATTGGCGGCAAATCCGGAAATTTTGTTGTTGGATGAACCGTTAAGTGCGCTTGATGCGTTGACACGGGGTAAATTACAGGATGAAATCCTGCAAATCTGGGAGCAGGAAAAGAAAACCGTCATCCTGATTACCAACGATGTGGATGAAGCTATTTATATGGCTGATCGTGTTATACCGTTAAATCCTGGTCCGGATGCCACTTTTGGCCCGGATTTTCATGTGAATATTGACCGTCCTCGTGATAGAACCGCATTGAATCACGATGAGAACTTCAAGCGCCTGCGGGGGGAAATCACCCGTTATTTAATGGATGTGGGGATGGAAAAGGCGCAGGAAACGGGTTTGGATAAAAATAAGTTGCCAGATGTTAGACCTAACACCAGTAATGATTGGAGAGCTGATCTTTCTGCATTAAAGCCAGATCAAAAAGACCTGGATAAGCCGCGTTATCTTGAGTTTTCTCAACTCAGTAAAATATATCCTACACCGGATGGAAACAGCACTGTAAAAGTGGTGGATGGATTTGAACTTAAAATGAAAAAAGGCGAATTTATTTCCATCATTGGCCATTCGGGTTGTGGGAAGTCTACCGTCCTGTCAATGACAGCGGGCTTAAACAATATATCAGAAGGCGGTATTTTTCTGGACAACCACGAAGTAACGGCTGCTGGGCCCGATAGAGGCGTGGTGTTTCAGGCGCCGAGTTTGTTCCCGTGGCTAACCGCATTTGAAAATGTCATGTTAGGTGTGGATAAGGTGTACCCGCACGCAACAGCTTCTGAGCGGGATGATATTGTCGAATATTACTTGACGCGTGTCGGGCTTGGGGATTCATTGAATAAGAAAGCCATGGATTTATCCAACGGTATGCGCCAACGTGTAGGTATTGCACGTGCTTTTGCGCTATCACCGAAATTGTTATTGCTTGATGAACCATTCGGCATGTTGGACTCATTAACACGTTGGGAGCTTCAGGAAGTGTTGATGGAAGTTTGGGAAAGAACGCATGTGACCGCGATTGTAGTAACGCATGATGTGGATGAAGCCATTTTGTTGGCCGACAGGGTAGTGATGATGACCAATGGCCCTCATGCAAAGGTAGGCAAAATTGAAGAGATTGATTTGCCCAGACCACGCACGCGTAAAGCATTACTGGAGCATCCTGATTATTATAAATATAGAGAAAGCTTACTGACCTTTTTGGCTGAATGCGACCATACGCATTAATTGACTGAGTTGAGGTGTGTTTTTTACAAAATTTGCGTTGTTGTAAAAATACATCAGTATTCTTTTTAGTTTAAAGCCATCAGCTAAGTATTACCGATAACATATTGAATTATTGAAAAATTATTTGTTGCTTTTTAGCAAAAAACAACTATAGTATCTATTAACGCATCTGTTTTTTAAGATGTATATCTTTGTGGGAATTAATGGGGGAATTTATGTCAATTTCGACAGCTTTAACTCGAAGTAAAAAATTGGGTGTGGCGGCACTTTTTTTGTCCGCACCCTTTGCGCAGTCTGCTCAGGCAGGCATTAATGAAACTATTTCAGATGCCTTAAAATTTGGCCAGAAGGATGCCAAATACGGGCAGGTTAAATTTAACCTGCGTCTACGCTATGAAAATGCAAATACTGAAGAAACAACATCAAAAACAGGTGAAGCGTTCACAGCGCGTTTGAGACTCGGCTATTTAACGCCTGAGTTTAAAAGCTTCCAGGTTTACGGTGAGTTTGAAGGTAATCAAGATATTGGCGTAAATGATTACAATGCAAGCCGCAACGGGGTGATGCGTAATAAAGGGCATGATGTCATCCAGGATCCACAGGATACTGAAATCAACCAGTTATGGGTGAGTTTTAAAGGTATTCCTGATACAGTCGTTAAAGTAGGTCGTCAGCGTATCAAAATCGACAATGATCGTTTTATTGGTAATGTTGGCTGGCGTCAAATGGAACAAACCTTTGATTCAATTTTGGTCGTTAATAAATCGTTGCCTAATACTGTTGCAAAATTTGGTTTTATCGAAAGTGCTAAAAGAATTTTCTCTGATTCCCATCAGCATTCTTCACCCTTCTTTAACGTGGCGTACAATTTTAAAGGTGTAGGTAAAATTATCGGTTACGCTTATTTTATCGAAAATGAAGATGTGGCGGCATTATCTAGCCAGACTTTTGGTGGTAGTTTGGTAGGTGCGCAAAAAATAACAGAAGACGTTAAGTTTGTTTATCGCGGTGAATTTGCTTCTCAGTCGGATCTTGATAACAACCCAAATGGATATGAAGTTGATTACTTTCATGTAAACGGTGGATTTTCTGCATTTGGTGTAACTATAAAAGGTGGTGTTGAGCAGTTGGGCGGCCATGGGACAGGAAAACGTTTCCAAACGCCACTAGCAACCGGACACGCTTTTAATGGTTGGGCTGATGTATTTTTAAGTACACCAGGAGACGGTTTGCGTGATGTCTATGGCATGGCTGTAGCAAAAGTATATGGTGTTAAAATAATGGGTGTTTATCATGACTTTACAGATGATACTGGTAATATGGATTATGGCCAGGAATATGACTTCCTTATCGCCAAAAAATTTGGCAAACATTATTCGTTGTTAGCAAAATATGCTTATTATGATGCAGATGGCATGTTAATTGATCGTCAAAAATTCTGGATTCAAGCGGGTGTCTCTTTCTAAGTTTTACGCACCGCTCTGATTCACAGAAAGCCGCTGGCGCGCATGCACCAGCGGCTTTTTTGGTGGTTTAGGCATATTTTGAACGTTGCTTTTTAAAGATTACGCGGCTATATACAAACCATTGGTTATTTCCATCCAGCCTCTTAAAGCTCGGCGTGAATACATTCCTGCTGCCACAAGGCTTGAGAAGCAGCATAGAAAACACTTCAATTAACACTTACGTGTGATTTGTTAATAGCTATAAAAGATTATATCGATCAGCCTTGTAATGAAGGAAAGGCTCAATTATAATTGCATATCTTTATGCGAGCGTGGCGGAACTGGTAGACGCGCTGGATTTAGGTTCCAGTGGGGTAGCCCGTGAGAGTTCGAGTCTCTCCGCTCGCACCATCAATTCGCGTTAGGCGATGATCACCTGTATTTCTCTATTAATTGCCATACGGCATTCTAAAGTCACAATTACTATTTGAGGTAAATCCATGCAAGTTTCTGTCGAAAAGACATCTGAGTTGAATCGTAAAATGACAGTGAGTATTCCTGAAGATGTAGTTCAGGAAAAAATGGAAGCTCGCTTTAAGTCGTTAGCTCGCGAGATAAAACTGGATGGTTTTCGTCCGGGAAAAGTACCTGTCAGCGTAGTAAAAAAACAATTTGGTGATCGTGTTCGAGGTGAGATTGCGGGAGATTTGATTCAAAACACCTATTTTGATGCGCTGCAAGAACAAAAGATTGTGCCTGCCGGGCAACCTCATATTCATCCTAGCGAACAAACTGAAGGCTTGGAATATATTGCAGAATTTGAAGTGTATCCAGAAATATCCCTCGATGGCATTGATGCGCTGGAGGTAACACGAACCAATGCGAGTGTTGAGAGTGATGATCTTGAGCAAATGATTACCAAATTAAGAGAGCAGAAAAAAGTATGGAATCAGGTCGAACGTGCCATCGTTGATAAAGACCAGGTCACCATTAATTTTGCTGGAGAGTCTGAAGGTGAAAACTTTACCGATGGAACGGTCAATGATTTTCAAGTGGAAATCGGTGCAAAGAAAATGATTGCTGGATTTGAGGGTGAGTTGGTTGGTTTGTCAGCAGGGGATAAAAAGACGTTTGAAGTCACTTTTCCTGAAGACTACACAAACAATAAATTGGCGGGTAAACCCGCGACCTTTGATATTGAAGTAACAAAAGTTGAAGAGCCAGCGTTGCCAGACATTGATGAAGAATTTATTAAAGCCTATGGCGTTGAAAGTGGGGAAATGGAATCCTTTCGTAGTGACGTTAAAAGCAACATGGAAAGAGAGTTGGAATTAGGCTTAAAAAGCTGGCTGAAAAAATCAGTCATGGATGCAATTTTTGCAAATATGAAAATTACAGTACCCAAGTCTTTAGTCGACCAGGAAGTTGAGGAAATGATTAAGCCTTATGCTGAAAGGGCTAAACAGCAAAATATTTCACTGGAAGCGATGGATATTTCAAGAGATACCTTTGAAGAGCAGGCAACTAGAAGAGTGACACTAGGCTTGGTTTTGGGCGAAATTATTAAACAAAATGAAATCAAGGCAGATCCTGAAAAGGTTCGTGTCGTCGTTGAAAATATGGCGAGTAGCTACGAGCAACCTGAAGACGTCATAAATTGGTACTATGCGGATGCTTCGCGATTACAGGAAGTTCAACAAATGGTACTAGAGGACGAAGTGGTTGACTGGGTGGTTGGTCAGGCTAAGATGACTGATAAAACGGTTAAATTCGAAGAAGTCATGAGTGCCAACAACTAAATATTGGATTAGCTATGTATGAAATAAAAGACACACCAGATTTGTTTAATTCACCTCAAATGGCGGGTGGGTTGGTGCCCATGGTTATCGAGCAGACAGCTCGGGGCGAACGTTCTTTTGATATTTATTCAAGACTATTAAAAGAGCGTGTTATTTTTTTAGTTGGTCAGGTTGAGGATTACATGGCTAACTTGGTTGTTGCTCAGTTGCTTTTTTTAGAGTCTGAAAATCCCGATAAAGACATACATCTTTATATTAATTCACCGGGTGGTTCGGTAACTGCTGGAATGTCAATTTATGACACCATGCAGTTCATTAAAGCAGACGTCAGTACCATGTGTATTGGTCAGGCTGCTAGTATGGGCGCATTATTATTGGCCGGCGGTGCAGCTGGTAAACGGTATTGTTTGCCGCATTCACGTGTGATGATCCATCAGCCATTGGGAGGATTTCAAGGGCAGGCGTCAGATATTGATATACATGCTCGCGAGATTTTATTAATTAAGGATAAACTCAATAAGATTCTTGCCCATCATACCGGGCAATCACTAGAAAAAATTCAACAGGATACGGATCGAGATAACTTTTTAAGTGCTACAGATGCCGCTGATTATGGGTTAATCGATCAGGTATTGAGTGAACGAATATAACAAACAAATATTGGAT
>SPJJ01014626.1_pt1 | contig 11882 bp, 11 predicted proteins | sample 3741741 | NCBI WGS metagenome assembly SPJJ01 (sample SAMN10925908, study PRJNA522277) | cold seep metagenome | isolation source: Elba SIP-enriched marine methane seep metagenome, extraction at timepoint T1 | place: Italy: coast of Elba, Mediterranean Sea | collected 2014-05 | reverse complement strand
GCCACGGAAGTGGCCGGGTCAGGTCAATTAATCTTCACCGCTGAATGCAGCCAGTAGCTGTAACAAGCTTAAGAATAAGTTGTAGATAGAAACATATAGAGAAACAGTGGCTAAGATATAGTTGGTTTCACCACCATTTATCATCGCACTGGTTTGAAATAAAATCATTCCTGACATCAGCAAGATGAACATAGCTGAAACAGCAAGTGACAAGGCTGGAATGGCAAAAAACATTGCCCCTAATCCCGCTAGAAAAGCAACCAGGACTCCAACCATTAAAAACCCTGCTAAAAAGCTGAAGTCTTTACGAGTTGTTAAGGCATAACCTGATAAGCCCAGGAATATAACACCAGTTCCCCCTAAAGCCGTCATGATTAATTCATGACCATTGCTGAAAGCATTCAGGTACATGTTTAAGATTGGACCTAAGGTTAGCCCCATAAAACCTGTTAAAGCAAAAACAAAAACCAGGCCTAAGGCGCTATTACTGAATTTACTGGTTAAAAATAATAAACCAAAATAACCGACCATAGTCACAATCATGCCAGGATGAGGCAGATTAAACATCATGGCAAGGCCAGCAGTGCCTGCACTGAAAAGTAAAGTGAGTGACAAAAGTGTATAAGTATTTCTAAGCATTTTATTGCTTGATAAAATACTCGCTTCTGATCGCGGAGCAGCAGTTTGTAATCTCATTGTGTTTTCCTTATGTGAAACAATACTCTAAAAAAAATGAAAAGCTGAACGATGATAATCGTTTCAGCTTGAAGCTAAATCGACAATGCAATCTTACAAGAGTTTCATAGCTTTTGTAAGAGTTTTTAAGAAATACAAGATAATACAGATATGACAGAAAAAAATATGACGCCTTATGAATTGATGGGCGGCGAAGCAACGATATTAAGTCTGGTCGACAGGTTTTATTTTTATATGGATACCCTGGAACAAGCCGACGGTATTCGGGAAATGCACGCCGAGAGCCTGACGGGTGCGAAAGAAAAATTGTTTAAGTTTTTATCCGGCTGGTTAGGCGGACCTGATTTATTTGTCCAGGAGTATGGCCACCCCATGTTGAGGCGTCGTCATTTTTCTTTTGCAATCGGACAGTCAGAAAGAGATCAATGGATGGTATGCATGAATAAGGCTGTCAGAGAGGTGGAAATGGATGACAGACTAAGAAAAAGTCTATTGGAAGCTTTAGACCAGTTAGCGACACATATGATTAATCAGCCATAGGGGCTTTTACGATGACTTTATCCAAGCAATTATTATTACTGCTTTCCGCCTTGTTTATTATTATCTTTAGTGTAAATTTTTTACTCAGTGTCAATAATACTAGAGATTATTTAGTCGGTGAGGCAGAGATACATGCTCAGGATACGGCGACTTCACTAGGTTTGTCGCTCAGTCCTTATATGGTTGATGAAAGCGACCCGGTGATCGAAACCATGATGAAAGCTATTTTTGATAGAGGATATTATCAGGAAATAAAGCTAATCAATGTCGACGATAAAGAACTGGTCAGACTGAGTCAGCAAACGGATATAGAAGGCGTGCCTGACTGGTTTATTCAGTTGATACCGATTGAAACCATTACTGCGGTCAGTGAGATCAGTTCCGGCTGGAATATTAGCGGTGTGGTTCATGTCAGTCTTAATTCAAATTATGCCTACCTAAAACTGTATCAACAGGCTAAAACCAGTTTGATTTTTTCATTAACGACGCTAATCATATCGATTGTTTTATTATTGCTGATCTTGCATTTTACCTTATCTTCTCTGAAAAAGATTAATAATATGGCTTTAGGTCTGGCTGAGGGAAAGTTTGCTCAAATAGAGTCTATACCCTGGACTACAGAGGTCAGAAACATCACCTTGTCGATGAATACCATGTCGGAAAAGATCGAGTCGGTCATCAATAAATTAAATCAGAAGCTTGATAATGTCGGTAATAAACTGCAAAAGGATGATTTAACCGGTCTGAAAAAGAAAACGGCGTTTGAAACAGATATGAAGCAACTGTTCACTGCAGAAGATGATACAGATGCTTTTATTTTCCTTATTAAACTGGATAGTTTGCCCACTTTAGTTAAAGAATTAGGTAATGAGTCGATAGATCGATTCATTATAGAGTTTTCTGAAAAATTGACTGAACTGACTGAGCAAGCTGCTTATGGGGAACTTTCGGTTTATCGTTTAGTCGGTTCCGAGTTTGTCTTGCTGGCAAAAAAAATAACTCAGCAACAGGCCGAACAATTAGCTCACACCTTATCAAATACTTTTGATCAACTAGGCGAGAACTATCCCAGAAAGGATATTTCCCATATAGGTATTGTGCCTTTTAATCCTTTTTCAAATACAGATGCGATCTTGCTGGCAGCCAGAGAAGCCTATGAACAGGCGCTTTTAGTCGGTAGCAATGCTTATGCTATCAGGATGAATGATAAACCGGCTAAAACGGTAGCCGAATGGAAAAACTTGGTCTTCGATGTGGTTGATCGTGAAGCTTATAATCTTGCTGTTATCGGCAATGTCGATGATATAAAGACATCAGACTGCATGATGCAAGAAGCCTTTATCCACATTCTTGAGAATAGTAAGGCTTTGCCGGTCGCGGTGTTTGTTTCTATCGCCGAGAAATATGAAAAAATTGTCGGCCTGGATAAAGGCGTGGTTTTAAAAGTCATTGATCATATACAGCAACAGCAGTTGAACCATGCCATGGCCATCAACCTGTCCACAAGAACGATTAAAAACAATGATTTCCGCAGCTGGCTGGCGACATTATTAAAGCAAAATCAGTCTATAGCCGGACAATTAGTTTTTAGTTTTTCGGCTTATGCGGTGGCTAAGGATGTGCATGTTTATCAGGAATTTATTCAGTTTATTCATGCTTTAAATTCAACAGTGATGATCAAACGCTTTGAGACTCAATCATTATCCGCTGCTCTACTTAAAGAGCTTAAACCTGATTATGTCAGGTTATCCAGAGATTTAGGGCAGGGCGTTGCATTTGATAATGAAAAGCAAGATTTTATAGAGACTATCAAAGGCATTGGGGATATTTTGGATATTAAGGTATTGGCAGAGAATATTCGTCAACAAGAGGATATAGATTGCCTAAAAGCAATTGGAATTATGGGCCTTAGCCGATAGTGACAGAGCATGAATCCAGCTATACGAGCTAACAATACGCGGACGCCAAAGTCTACTTTATTTAAAGGCTGCTTATTATTTTGTTTATTAATTTTATCTGTTTTTACTGTTTCAGCCACTTTTAATATCAATCCAGCTTTATTATTAAAGGTTGAGAAAAAATATGGCCCCGCGGTTGCGGACAGAATTAAACAATGGCATGAATTAATTCAAAACTCTCAAAACCTGACGGATCAGGAAAAATTACAGCGGGTAAATGATTTTTTCAACCTGCATATCTTATTTATGGATGATATTCATTTATGGAAAGCAAAAGATTATTGGGCTACACCTATGGAATTTCTGTTGCTAGGAGCAGGGGATTGTGAAGATTATTCCATTGCTAAATATTTCACCCTGCTGGAAATGGGCGTGGAAGACAGTAAGATGCGGATTACCTATGTTAAAGCCTTAAGACTCAATCAGGCCCATATGGTGTTAACTTATTTTCCGACACCACGTTCCGTCCCTTTAGTCTTGGATAACCTCACTACAGAAATCAGCATCGCGACTAAACGGCGGGATTTATTGCCTGTCTACAGTTTTAACGGTTCCGGTTTATGGCTGGCAAAATCTAGAGGGCAGGGGAAAAAAGTCGGACATTCAGGTCGCTTAAGTTTATGGAATGACTTGAAACAACGTATGCTGAAAAATGTTATGGAATAAATAAGGGGGCAATATTAAATCTCTGGCTTTTAATTATAGTATTCGCCGTAGTCAACGAGCGAAAAAAACACGATTGGTGGTGACAGCTGAAAAAATTGAAGTTGTCGCGCCTGTCCATGTACCGGAAGAGAAAATACATCGTTTTGTAACATCCAGGCAAGAGTGGGTTTTAGTCGCCAGTGACAAGTTGGCAAAAGTTAGCGCAAAAGTTGATAAAAAATGGCAATTAGACAATATAGTAGATGGTGCTTTAGTCCCTTTTCAAGGTAAATTTAAGAGCATAGCAATACAATCTGGCGAGAAGCTTAAGCATATAGAGTTTAGCAGTGAAAATAAACAATTAAGCGTTTACTTGCCCCCTCATATCGGCAGGGATCAGCAAGCAGTGATAAAAAACGCATTAATAGACTGGATGCGGCAACAGGCAATGAAAGAAGTTCAACCCTTAATCGAGATCAATGCCAAAAAATATAACTTATATCCGCGTTCATGCAAGATCAAGACTCAAAAAAGCCGCTGGGGCAGTTGTGGTGTGCGTAATGATATAAATATCAATTGGTTGTTAATATTGGTGCCAGCAGAGGTAATGGAATATGTTGTTATTCATGAGATCTGTCATATACAAGAGCGAAACCATTCGGCTCGCTTCTGGACCTTGGTGGCAAAACATTGTCCAGATTATAAACAACATAGAAACTGGCTAAAGCAGAATGGACACAGTGTTATGCAGGTATTGAAATGAAAAAAATCCTGTTCAATATCGTTTTTTATACCCTGGTTGTGGTGATTTTCTTTTCCGGTCAATTTTTATTTAATTCAGGCTTAAAAACAGGTTTCCCTCCTCAGATAAAACAGCAGACTGTTTCTGGGCAAACAGCAGAACAGGTGATTGGAAATACTCCAGGCATTATTTATTTTTGGGCTGAATGGTGTGGGCTCTGCGATATGATGCAATCTGCCGTCAGTGGATTCGCCGAAGATTACCCGGTATTAACCGTTGCTGTTAAGTCAGGTGATCAGGGTAGAGTCAGTCAATATATGCAGCAACATAAATTAGATTGGCCGGTTATTGCCGATAGTGCCGGAGACATTGCAGAACGCTATGGGGTAACAGGGGTTCCGGCTGTTTTCTTTATTAATCGTCAGGGTGAAATTGCACTGGCAGCCAGTGGTTACACCAGTGAAATAGGTCTGCGCCTTAGGTTATGGTTATTGACGGTTTTTAGTCATATTTAATGTAATGGCCAGGTAGTGGTTTAATAAACTTGTCAGCATAAGACCCATTCTTGTTTATATAGGCTAATCTTTTAAATAAGGTTGTATAGTTTTTAAACATCAGAGATTAAACTCTGGTCTATGAACTCAACACACGGATCATAAGATTATGACTAGCTTAATCAATCAGGACAACAGTTCAAAAGATAATGAAGAATTCACCATAGATGCGCGTATATCTCCGGCTAATCATTTAGCTGTATTATCCAAATCAGAAGTTAATAAATTACTGGATACCAGTCAGGGAGGCTTGTATCAGCTGTTTCATAATTGCGCATTAGCTGTATTGAATTGCGGCAATTTTATGGATGATGGCAAGGAATTATTAGAACGTTATAGTTCTTTTTCGATAAAAGTTATCCAGGAACAACGTGGCATCAAATTGGAAGTCACTGGTGCTCCGGCCAACGCTTTTGTGGATGGAGAGATGATAAGGGGAATTAGAGAACATTTATTCTCCGTATTAAGAGATATCATTTATGTCAGCGATGAAATTGATGATACCCCTAAATTTAATCTGCAATCACCTGAAGGCGTGACCAATGCAGTTTTTCATATCCTCAGAAATGCCAATATTATTCGCCATCAAACCGAACCCAAATTAGTCGTTTGCTGGGGCGGGCATTCCATATCCAGAGAAGAATACAATTATACCAAGGAAGTGGGGTATCAGATTGGTTTACGCGATATGAATATTTGTACGGGTTGCGGACCTGGTGCAATGAAAGGGCCAATGAAAGGAGCAACGATAGCCCATGCAAAACAAAGAATTAATGATGGACGCTATATAGGTGTGACCGAACCCGGTATTATTGCGGCCGAATCGCCCAACCCCATCGTAAATGACCTGGTCATACTGCCTGATATAGAGAAACGCCTGGAAGCCTTTGTTCGTAGCGGTCATGGTATTATCGTTTTTCCGGGGGGGGCCGGCACAGCAGAAGAAATTCTCTATATATTGGGCATCCTGTTACATCCGGATAATATTGAAATCCCTTTTCCATTGATTTTTACCGGACCTAAATCTGCTGAAGAATATTTCAAGCAGATCAATCAATTTATTGGCGATACTTTAGGCTTTGAAGCACAACAGCTGTATAAAATAATTATTGATGATTCAGGTCGCGTAGCCAGAGAAATGAAGACGGGTATACAACAAGTCCGTGAATTTCGTAAAAGCACTGGCGATGCTTTTTATTTTAACTGGCTTTTATCCATCAGCCCTATATTCCAACAACCCTTTATTCCCACTCATAAAAATATGGCGAATCTTAAACTCAATAAAGACCAGGATAGTCATGAGTTGGCAGCGAATTTACGTCGTGTATTCTCGGGTATTGTTGCCGGTAATGTTAAAGACGATGGAATTAGAGCGATAGAGAAACATGGACATTTTAAGATTACCGGAGATAAGGAAATTATGGATCCTGTCGACAAATTATTACAGTCATTTGTTGCTCAACAACGGATGAAATTAGCCGGCACGGACTATATACCCTGTTATCAGATAATCAAATAAACTAAGGGGCTGGGTTTTTAGTAGCGTGTTTTGATAGCAGGTGGCTGTATGACTATGTGCCATTTGTAATGGATAAAAAAAGGCCGTCAAGCATAGCTTGACGGCCTTTTCGTTTATAGCTTTTCAAGATTATTTGATTTCAACAGAACCTACATTGGCAGAGTTTTCTTTACCAATTGCAATCGCTGCATTACCTTTGTTCAACGATTTATTCAGAACAATGCTTTTGTTCACTTTTGAACCGGTCACAGCCACTGAACCGACATTGGCAGCGTTGTTTTTACCAATCGCAATCGCTGCATTGCCTTTGTTTAATGATTTGTTCAAGATAATGCTTTTATTCACTTTAGCATCTTTAAGAGCAACAGAGCCTACGTTTGCAGCATTGCCTTTACCGATCGCAATTGCGGCATTGCCTTTATTCAATGATTTATTCAGGATAATGCTTTTATTCACCTTAGAATCTTTAACTTGAACAGAACCTACATTGGCTGCATTGCTTTTACCTATTGCTATTGCTGCATTACCTTTATTCAGCGATTTGTTCAGGATAATACTTTTATTTACCTTTGATTCAGCAGCAGCCATAGAAGAAGTTAATGCTACAACTGCGCTCATTGTGATGATTAATAAAGTTTTCATTTCGGACACCTTTTTATAGTAAGAATAATTTTTTACCGGAACAAGAACTATAATTTGTCCTGTTTCCGGTTAATCTGTGCGTTTTTTTAAAACGTGGTTCTATGATATAAAATTTTCGGAACATTGCATGTGCGGCAGTTACCCGTTTTTTGTGATTTATTACCCAATTAGTTTTTGTTCAGTATCCTTGTAGGAGCGCCGCCCTCGGCGCGATCTTTTCTTCGTTCCGATGGTCCTATGTCAGAATGCATACTGGCTTATATCAATAATTGAATAAAGAGTATTCGGCTAAACCAGCAAAATCCATAACTGGATGGATAAGATGTTCTAAGCTTAATACTGTCTTGTTAAACAATTGGTCGTATCAGATGAATGCATCTACAGAGGATTTCAACCGGGCACGGCTGATTTGTCAGAAGCTCGAACAGAATTTATCACAAGTTATGTTTGGTCAGAAACGTAATATACAGTGGTTATTAGCTGCATTGAGTAGCTCTGGGCATGTGTTACTTGAGGATATGCCTGGGACCGGGAAAACCACTTTAGCTAAGGCCTTGTCCTTCTCCAGCTCGGCTGAATTTCAACGGATTCAGTTTACCCCGGATTTACTGCCGTCTGATATTTTGGGAATTTCTATTTTCGATCAGCAAAAGCAGCAGTTTCGATTCGAAAAAGGGCCTATCTTTTGCCATCTCTTGCTGGCTGACGAGATTAACCGGGCTTCACCCAGAACACAATCGGCTTTACTGGAAGCGATGGCTGAAAATCAGGTGAGTATTGAACGCAAGATTAAAGCTCTGCCATCGCCTTTTTTTGTGATTGCGACCCAGAATCCGGTTGAATTTCACGGTACTTATCCCTTGCCAGAAGCCCAGCTGGATCGCTTTGCGATGAAATTCAGCCTGGGTTATGTGTCGCTGGAACAGGAAATAACTATTCTGACCTCACAGGGGGAACAACATCCATTGGATTCAATAGAGCCCTGTATTGCTCTGGACGAGCTGGTTTTTTTACAGCAACAGGTAAAACAGGTGCGTATTAGTGATGAGATTAAACACTATATCGTCTCGATCGTGGCCTCGACTCGCGAGAACGCTGAGATAAAACTGGGTGCCAGCCCCCGCGCCTCATTAACCTTAATGAAATGCGCACAGGCTTTATCGTTAATTGATGGTTATGAGTTTGTGACTCCCGATGCGGTAGCAGAATTAGCCGTGCCGGTGATTGCTCATCGTCTGGGACTGGATACACAAAGTCAGTTTTCCGGTACCGATGCCGCATCGTTGGTTAAAGAAATTATCCATACTGTCCCCGTCCCGGTATAAGTATGTTAGGCCGTTTTTTAGTTAGGCAATATTTAACAGTTTATAGGCTGGACCGCTGGGTACGAGAGCATTTTACCGTGACAGGGCATATGTTTTTACTGTTACTCGTGGTTTCGGGTGTTTATGGTGTAGACACCAAATCTTCCAGCAGTTATCAGTTATTTGTTTTAGTTCTTTTTATTTTAATCTGTGCTTTATTGTTGAGTTTGTTCAGGCGCTGCCAGTATGGTTTTATCCGCCATTTACCGCGCTATGCAACAGTGGGAGAAGAAATTAAGTATACGCTTAGCTTGTCTTTTTCTGATAAACGAAAAATGCTGGATAAAATGGTCTTTATTGACCGTTTGGCTGAGCCTTTACCGACTTATAGCGAACTGAGAGGTTTTTATCACTGTGATACTAAACCCTGGTATCGAAAGGGGATTAGTTTTCGTAGCTGGCGGCGTTATCTGGCTTATCAAAGAGGCGGGTTTATCAGGGAAATCCCGCTTCCTTTAGCTGAACCGGGCAATCTAGAATTTAAAATAAGCATATCACCTGTTCGACGTGGAAAGCTGGTGTTTGAGGCGGGTGCGCTGGCAATACCCGATATGCTGGGACTGTTTAGACATCTCTGTATTGTTCGTCAACAGCAGAGTTTACTGGTGTTGCCGAAACGATATCAAATGCCGCCACTGCAATTGCCCGGTAAACGAAAATATCAGCCTGGTGGGGTATCGTTAGCCAATTCAGTAGGCGATTCTGCCGAATTTATGGCACTTAGAGATTATAGGCAGGGGGATGCGTTCAACCATATACACTGGAAAAGTTATGCCCGCCACGGCCGGCTGATCGTGAAAGAATATCAGGATGAATATTTTGTACGCAGGGCATTGCTGCTGGATACATTTGCCGGCCGGATCGAAAATGAACAGTTTGAAGCGGCAGTCTCTGTTGCAGCCTCTATCGCCAGCAATGAAAGACAAAACGATGCCTTGCTGGATTTAATGTTTGTTGCCCGAGAGGCGTATTGTTTTACTTCCGGAAGAGGGCTGGATCAGCTGCCGCATTTACTGGAAATACTAGCCTCTGTGCAGGCAACTGTTGAAGACCAATTCAGCCTTTTGCAACAGACTGTTTTGAGTCATGCTGATCGCTGCAGCAGTCTGGTCTGTGTATTGTTACACTGGGATATACAACGTCAGCTATTGATTAAACAACTGTTAGCGCAGGATATCCCGGTCGCGGTATTCTTGATTCATCAGGGGCAACTGCAACAGATTGCCGATAAGCCAGAATATTTTTATCCGATAGATAGCCGTTACCAGCTGGCTGATCAGCTGGCGCAAATATGAAGTTTTCCATGGAAAAGCTTATCTTATTTTTGTCATTACTGGCCTGGGGCTGGTTTAATCAGCAATGGTTAGCCTCATTATTGTTATTGCTTATTTATGTAGGAAGTTTGTTAACTGCATGGCGCTGGGAAATCAAGCCTCAGCAATTTCATCGGATAGGTGATTTAGTCACGGTCTTGATTCTATTGACTGTAGTCTATTTTGCTTTTTTTCAGTCAGGACAGAAAACTGTTTTTATTATTTTAAAATGGTTGCCGCTGTTTTTTGCCCCGGTTTTGCTGGCGCAATTATTGAGTAGCCAAGGTATTTTGCCTTTGGGCACACTATTCTATTCTGTTCGTAAAAGGCAGCAGGATCAGCAGATGGACCTAGACTTTATCCTGCCTTATGCAAGCATAACATTATTAAGTGCAAGTGCTGCAAATGATAAGACGTCTAGCTATTTTATATTTAGCGTTTTAATTGTGCTGCTAATTTTATGGACAGCCAGACCTAAAAAAGAATCAATAGCTGTTTGGAGCATGGTGATTATATTTTCTGTTTTCGCAGGTTTTTACGGCCAACAGAAGTTGTTTAATTTACAGACAATATTAGAAGATAAGGCGGTAGACTGGTTGACTAACTGGCATACCGATCCTTTCAAAAGTAGTACCTCTATTGGTGATATAGGTGATTTAAAACTTTCAGACCGTATCGAATTTCGGGTTAAGGCGACTGAGCCATTATTATTGCAACAGTCCAGTTATGATCGTTATTTGGGCCAGACCTGGTATGCCTCACAACGACGTTTTAAAAATATAGACTTAAGCGCACAGAAGGTAGATTTAGCTGCTAAACAGATAGAGATTTTTCAACAATTAAAACCCGAATCGATTATCCCTATACCGGCTGGGATTTTTGCTATAAAGGGCTTGGAAGGGGCTAACCTGCAGCAGACAGCGATGGGAACGGTTAAATTAATGGAAGCTCCGGAATTTGTAAATTATCAGGTTTTTTATACGGGCAAGCAGCTCGGAAAACACACGCCATTTGATCTAGAGCTACCTGAGCAGCACCAGAACTGGATAAGTTTAACCAAAGAAGAATTAAAGCTCGAGAATCAGATTAAAATCAATATTGCATTAAGAATAAAACAGCATTTTCAGACAAAGTATTTTTATAGTTTATTTTTAGCTAATAGCTCTAATGTCGATCAGGCTTTGCAGCATTTTATGCTCGATCGCAAAGCGGGACACTGCGAATATTTTGCTGTTGCTACGGTGTTTTTATTAAGAAGTTATGGCATACCCGCGAGATTGGCAAATGGCTATTCCATGCAGGAATATGATAAGGCTGCAGACTTATATCTGGTCAGACGACGGCATGCGCACGCCTGGGCGATTGCTTATATAGATGATCATTGGCAAGCGGTAGATTCAACACCAGCGCAATGGCTGGATATAGAGGAAGATCATGCGGACCCATTACAAGTGATCTATGACTGGTTTTCAGCACTCCAATTCGGCTATAAACAATGGCGTTATCAGCAGGCCATATCAAATAATGAAGAGCAAAACAGCTTATTATGGGGAATAGCCATGCTGTTAGTTTGTTATCTAATATGGCGCTTGTATTCGGCCAGACGGCAGTTGGTACGGAAAAAATCAGAAGATAAACTTGATAACTTACAAGCTAGTTTTCATGGGCAGGATTCCGAACTGTATTTGATTGAGCAGGCTTTAAGCGGGACTGATTCCGCTCGATTACCCAACGAATCGATCGCTAAATGGGCCAAACGAATAAATAACAAGGAAATAATGAGATTTATTTACTTGCATTATTGCTATCGTTTTGACCCTAATGGTATCACTGAACAGCAAAGAACAAAATTAAAGCAGGATGTGGAACGCTGGATGTTAGGACGTTAAATAACAATGCTGAACATTTC
>SPJJ01010385.1_pt1 | contig 11919 bp, 5 predicted proteins | sample 3741741 | NCBI WGS metagenome assembly SPJJ01 (sample SAMN10925908, study PRJNA522277) | cold seep metagenome | isolation source: Elba SIP-enriched marine methane seep metagenome, extraction at timepoint T1 | place: Italy: coast of Elba, Mediterranean Sea | collected 2014-05 | reverse complement strand
GAGCGTCCGGATCCGCGTGAACGCGACACCAACCGGGACTCGGCCAAGCCCGCCGTCGAGCTGTCGCTGACGCCATCGTTGGGTGCGTCGACAGCTCGGTCCCTGCGCGCCAGCGCAGCCGCCGCCATGGAGCAGGACGAGTCGGGGCGCATGAAAGTGTTCTCGCTGGTGATCATGATGATCTCGACCTCGGCCATCGGCGCAGTGCTGATCGTCGGTGGCCACCCCACCAGTCGGCTCATCCATCTCGTCGGCGTGATCATCGCCGCCGGCGGCGCATTGTGGAGCTACGTGCGCCTTCGCGCGGGCAAGCCATACACCTCGACGCAGAACACCGTGTTCGGCTTCGCTGGCGTCACCGGGCTGACCACCGGCTACTTCTTTTGGGGACCGCTGTCCGGGGTACTTCTGCTGTTGCCGTTTGGCACGTTCATATTCGCCATTCATCGCAGCCTGGCCAGCGCCCTGGCCATCGCGCTGTACGCGTGGATCGCCCACTTCGTGATCAGCCTGTTGGTCATCTATCGCGTCATTCCCGACCACAGCGTGATCCAACCGATCCATCTCAGCCAGACCGCGAACCTCGCTGTCACTATCGTCGTGCTGGGCATCTTCATCTCGGCATTCGTGGTCGCCCGTGGCGCCCACAAATCGACCCAGGAAGCCGTCGAGGAGCTGCGCCGGGCCGTGCGTGCGCTGTCGTTGCGCGACCAGCTGCTGTCCGAAGCCAAAGAAGAGCTGGCGCGGGCGTTGATGATCGGCGGCGCCGGAAAATACACCAATGCCGTGCTCGGCAACTACAAGCTGGGCGAGGTCCTCGGCCGGGGCGCCATGGGCGAAGTCTACGAAGCAGCCCACGTGGTTACCGGGGAACCCGCAGCGGTCAAGGTGCTCACCGCCGATGTATTGGCCAATCCGCAATACGTACTGCGATTCCTCCGAGAGCTGGAAATGATCGCGGCCATCGAATCCCCCCACGTGGTCAAGGTCCTCGAGGTCGCTTCTCTCGAAGACGGCCTGCCGTTCTTGGCTATGGAGAAACTCGAGGGGCAGGTCCTGTCCCAGTACCTGCAAGAACGCGAGCGGCTCGAGGTTGCAGAGGTGGCGACGATGATCCGTCACGTCGGTCGCGGCCTGCAGGCGGCTCACGCCCAGAACATCCTGCACCGGGACATCAAGCCTCAGAACATCTTCTTGACCGAGGACGGCGACTGGACCGTACTCGACTTCGGCGTCGCCAAGCTGTTGGACGCCGAGGCGACGATGACCCAGGGCAAAGTCATCGGCACGCCGTCTTACATGGCGCCCGAACAGGCGCGCGGCGAAGAGCTGCGCCGGGAGAGCGACCTGTACTCCCTCGCCGTCGTCGCCTACCGTGCCCTGGTCGGTAGCTCGCCGGTTCGAGGCGGCAAGGCGGCCGATGTGCTGCGCCGGGTCGCCGGGGGCAAGCCCAAACGTCCCCACGGGCTCAAACAACACGCCGACGACATCGAAGCCGTATTTGCCATCGCCATGGCCCAACGCCCAGCCGACCGATTTCCCGACGGCGAGACATTCTCTGCTGCTCTTGCCAAAGCCGGCCAGGGTAAGCTGAGCGAGAAGCTCCGCCGGCGCGCGGTCGGCCTGGACACGTTCGCCTGACATGGACGACGACAAAGCAAAACGGCTCAACCAGTTCGCGCAACACTTCTTCCGCACCCGTTTGTCCTCGGCGACCAACGTGTTCGTCGTGCCTCGCATTCCCCGCCGCAAGCTCGCCCGCGCGCGCAGACGGTTCATCGATCCTCAAGACGGCGACGTGGTGCTCGTGCTGTACGATGACACCGTGTTCGGCTCGGCCAAGTCCGGCTTCGCCATCACCGACAAAGCGCTGGTCTACAACTTACCGCTGAGCGCCACGGAGACATCGAAGATCAAGTCGGCGTTCAAGCTCGAAGACATCCAGACCATCGATTTCGACAAGCACTTTCTGACCTGCGATGTCATCGTCAATGGCCGGCAGTTATTCAACGCCACGTCACTGAGCCGCAAAGATGCGATGGCGTTGCAGCGCTTCTTCGACCATATGCTGGCCAACGATCTCGACGTGCCGAGCGATGAAGTCGCACCGGCTACAGCCAACGACCGCCGACAGATCAGTCGCGAATTCTTGCTCGACCTGGCGACGACGTGCAACGCCGACGTCGGCCACATGCACGAGCTGGACTACTTGCCCAGCGTGCTACGTCTCGGCGAGCACCCGGTGGCGCTGACCCGCGCCGAGCTGCGCTCGCGGACCTGGCTGGTCACGGTGACCGATGCCCGGGTGATCTTGCTCGAAGCCAAGCTCACCGGAGCGCTGCGCGAGCAGGTGATCGCCCGCCTGGACCGCGTCGAGGACGTCACTGCGGATGCCGAGCGGCGCAGCATCACGATGACGCTGGACGACCGACGAGTTCATCTGAGTGACATCCAGGACGATGCCTTCGAGCCGTTCTGGTCACGGCTCCAGACCACCCTGCAGGCCCACCGCGACCGAAACATTCCCTACCGCTAGCAACGGGCTTGCGGTGATATGCTCTGAGGGCTGTGGAGGGGAACAGACGCGACCAGGACCGCCGAACCGACGGTGCCCTCGATGACACCATCGCCGATCAGCCGGAAGGATCGTTGGCTGATGACCTGTCGGGTCTGGCGACGCTGCTCGGGCTGATCGCGGCAGCGCCCAGCGCCCGGGAGCCAGGCGCCGACATCCGAGTCGGCTCGTTCGCTGATGGCGCCTTCGAGATCGAACGCAGGCTCGGCGCCGGTGGAATGGGCGTGGTCTACCTGGCGCGCGATACCCAGCTCGACCGCCAGGTGGCGATCAAGCTGCCACGCATGCACGGCGGCGCCGCCGAGATCGAACGCATGCGGCGGGAAGCGGCCGCGATGGCCCGGCTCAGCCATCCCGACGTGGTCCGCGTGTACGAAGTAGTCACCGCTGACAACGCTCTGTTCATCGTCATGGAGTACATGGCGGGCGGGACCTTGCACGACTGGCTGGACGCCACCAAGCGACCGTGGCATGAGGTCGTCGACATGTTCAGTGCGGTCGGCGAAGGGCTTGCCGCCGCTCACGTGGCCGACATCGCCCATCGCGACTTCAAGCCCGACAACGTATTCATCGCCGAGGACGGCCGACCGTGTGTCGCTGACTTCGGCTTGGCTCGAGGCATCGGCGGTGCGCCGGAGGTTGCCGATCCTGGACGGGAAAGCTCCGGCGCCATCGTGCTCGACGCCAAACTCACCCAAACCGGCGCAACCCTGGGCACGCCCCGCTACATGGCGCCCGAGCAGTTCAACAACAAACCCGTCGACGCTCGCGCGGACCAGTTCGCGTTTTGCGTGGCGCTGTACGAGGCCGTCTACGGCCAGCACCCGTTCGGCGGCGACAGCATCGAAGAGCTACGCGAGTCCATAAGCAAGGGTACGTTGCGAGCGCCACCTGCTGACCGCCGGGTACCCAAGCGAATCGCGCGGATTCTAGCGCGCGGCCTACGCGTCGACGCAGACGAACGCTATCCCACCATGCGGGCGTTACTTTTCGTTTTGGGCCGAGCCCGTACCGGCTGGCGAAAACCCACCACCTACGCCGCGGTGGCGCTGACCACGGTGGCGTTGGCGGGCGCGGCCGTTTGGATATCGCGACCGGCGGCGAAACCAGCGGAGCAGCCGTGCCAGGGCGGCGCTGAGCGAATCGACAGCGCGTGGGGAAAAACCAGTAAAGCGCGGGCGAAGGCGGGGCTGAATGCCAGTGGAGTTGGCATCGCCGGCGAGATCTGGGGCGCCCTGGAGCCCCGGCTCGATCGCTATCGCGAACGCTGGGTACGTACGTACGCGGAGGTTTGTCGCGCCACCGAGATCACCAAAGAACGCTCGGAGGCCGCCCTCGACAGCGCGATGATGTGCCTGAACCAGGCGCGCACCCAACTAAGCACGCTGACAGATATCTTCGGCAAAGCGGACAAACAGGTCGCGCGCCGTGCCGTGCGTTCCGTCGACGCATTGCCGGAACCGGAAGCGTGCAAGCTCCACGCTGTACTCAGCGTGCGCTCGCCCCGCCGTCTGCAGCCAAAGCAGGCCAAGCTGGTACGCGATGTAACCGACGAGACCTCCCGACTGCGCGCCCTCAGCAGCGTTGGCAAATACGACGAAGCCATCAAGGTCGCCAACGCATTGGTCGACCGCGCTCGGGACATCGACTTCACACCAACCCTCGCCGAGGCACTCCACAACCGCGGCCTGGTGTTGCGCTTGCGCCGAGGCTACTCCAAGCAAGCGGTCAAGGACCTGGAAGAGGCGCTCAACGTGGCCTATGCGGCTGGCCACGACAACATCGTCGCCTCCGCCGCGAGCGAGCTGACGGTACTCGCCGGCAACTCAGGCCAGGTAAAGCAGGCCACACGGTGGTTCAAGATGGGCCTGGCCGCCGTCAAACGGATGAAGGCGACACCGCGGGTGCAGTCCGCACTGCACTGCAGCTACGTCACCGCCTTGAGTCAGGGCCGCGACTTCAAGCGCACCCTGTCGTTCGCGGAACGCTGTTTGAAGCTGTCGAAAGAGGCGTTCGGCTCGACCAGCCTGGGCGCCGCGATCGGTCACATCAACATGGGGTTGGCGTACCTCCGAGCCGGCAAGTACAGCGAGGCCGCGGGTCAGTTCACCACGAGCAAGACAATGATCGAGGCAGCCAACCAGACCTTGCGCCGGGAGTACCCGAACACGTTGAGTCATCTGGCCACGGCCCAGACTCGGCTGGGCAAATTCGGCGACGCAGAGAAGAACTTCCGCGCCGCCCTGGCCGCCCACCACAAACTGGGGCTCGGCGACAGCCTGTCCGAGGCGACGGCAAACGCCAACTTCGCGTTCCTGCTCAACCAGCGAGGCAAACGCAAGGAAGCCCTGAAGCGCCAGGAGCGCTCGCTGGAAATCCAGCGCAAACTGTTGCCGCCGAACTCGGCGGGCCTGGCTCGCGCCATCGGCAACCTGGCCATCGCGAACGCGGGCAACGGCAAGCTCGGCCGGGCCGTGGCGTTGTCGAAAGAGTCCATGGAGATGTTGCTCGAGGTCTACCCCAAGCGCGACAACCCGGACCTGGTCAATGCCCACACGATGTACGGCACCCTGTTGCGCTACTCCGGCAAGAAAGCCGAGTCCCTGCCATTCATGGAACGCGCCGTAAAACTGTCGGACAAACTATATCCGGCCAAGCACCCGCAGAAGGTGAACCCACTGATCGAGCTGGGCCACAGCCTGAGTGCGCTGAACAAGCATGAACGCGCGCGGGCCGCGCTGACCCGCGCTGTCGACCTGACCCGCGCGCCCAACGTGCCGCCGCCGTGGACCGCCGAAGCCAAGTTCGCCCTGGCCAAAGCCCTGCAAGCACTGAGACGAAATCCGGCCCGCCAGCGAAGTCTGGCCAGCGAAGCCCGCGCCGTATACAAAAAACTCGGCCGCGGATTCGCCCAGTACGTCAAGAAGATCGACGCCTGGTTGGGCAAGCGCTGAGCAAGTGTAAGCAGCGTGTAAGCCGCGTGCCGACCGACCTGTCACTACGATACGCCCATGAAATCGTTTGTGAGGTTCGCGCTCGTCCTCGGCCTCGTCGCACCCGGCTGTGGTGGTGACTCCAACACTGCCCCCGAAGCTCCGGAACCCGCGTCGGTAGAACATTGTGAGTACGTGCCCCTCGTGTCCACGGCGGGCGCCGGCGGAACCGTGACTCCTGGCAACGTGCGAGTCGGGGTGGCCGAGGTGGCGCTGAACATGCCCGTGGGCTCGGCACTCGGCGGCAACACCTCCCGGGCAGTCAGTGTCGAGGCTCGCGGCCAGGTCGACAACCGCAAGTACGCACACTCGGGAGCATTTACCCCATCAGTGGGGGTCGAGACCGCGCCCAAAGCCAAGGCTATCGCCATCGAGGCAGGCGACGAGACCATCGTCATCGTGCGCACCGATACGATCTTCTCGGACGACACCATTACCCATACGGTGAGCGAGCGCCTCGGCGCCGAGTTTGCCGGCAAGGTCATTTGGGCATCGAGCCACACACACACGGCACCCGAGCAGTACACCGCGGACAGCAAGCTTCAGGTGGGTGGCGGCCGCATGCGCGAGCTGAACCGCACCATCCTGATCGACACCATCGAGCGCGCGGCCCGAGACGCGCTGGCCGCGCGCGTCGACGCCAAGATCGGCATCGCCGTGAACACCAGCTTCGACCCGAACGACCGGGTGTCCTACGATCGGCGCGACGAGAACGACCACCTCGAGGGCAACCGGCCGCGCAAGGACGACTTTCTCGCGATGATCCGCATCGACACAGTCGACGGCACACCGCTGGCCATCCTGCCGGTGTTCGGCAACCACGCCGCGGTGCTGTCCGACGACACGGCGCTGCTGTCCACCGACGTGAGCGGCATGTACGAAAAGCTGATCGAAGAACAGTTCGACCACGAGGTCATGGTGGTGCACCTTCAGGGCGCGGCCGGCAACGTGCTGCCGTCGAGCAGTCGCCACATCGAGCGCGCCGAACGCCAGAAGGACTGGGACTTTGCTCGCTCCGAAGAAAACGCGCGCAAAGCCCTTCCGGAAATCATGCCCCTGTGGAAACAGGCCGGCCAGGACATGAAGACCAGCCTGGCCATGGAGATGGTGACCAGGTCCATCGAGCTCGGGCCCGACTGGGAGACGTTCAGCGTGCGCGACGGCGCGCTGACCTACGCGCCGTTCGTGTGGGAGCGCAAAGCGGACGGCATCATTTACAACGACGACGGTTCCATCGCGTCGCCCATCGACGAGTTCAACGCACCTTTCGGCGCTGGCCTGTGCGGCGATCCTTCGGACGACATCTTTCAGGGTTCGGCGATGCCGGGGGCCACGGGCCTGCCTGCGTATCATTCGTGCGCGCGACTACCGGACGTCACCCTGGTGTTGGCCGCCCTCATGGACGTGGAGTTCGAAGGCCCGCCGGTGTGTTCATCGACACGAACCACGATCTCGGCGCTGCGCCTGGGCGACTACGTGTTCGCGACCGCCCCGGGGGAGCCGGTGATCGGCTGGGCTGACTACGTGCGGGCAATGTCTCCGGTTGCCGCCGACAAGACCATCGTTCTCGGCTATGCCCAGGGACACATCGGCTACATTCTGACCGCCGAGGATTGGCTGGTCGGCGGCTTCGAACCCAGCATCAACCTGTGGGGGCCCCTCGAAGGCGAGGTCATCGGCGAAGCCCTGGGCGAGTTGATGAAGCTCGTGGTCACAGACGAGCGTGAGGACGCGACCACTGGCGGCGTCGATCGCTTGAGCGGACCGATGATCGACGACCCGGGCGTCGGTGATCCAGACCCGTCCCCGCTGGCCGGCAGCGTGCCCAGCGAAATCCCCGACCGGTTGTACGCCCGGGTGACCTTACCCAGCCAGGCCCAACCGCTGCCCACCGTAGAACGAGTCACGGGCGTTGCCAGGTTTACGTTCATCGGCCACGATCCGCGGGTCAGTCGCCCGACGGTGACCATCGAGCGAGAAGTTGGTGGCGTGTTCGTGCCGCTAACTCGCCGCTCGGGCAGGCTCGTAGACGACCTGGACTTCCTCATGGTGTGGACACCGTTGCCGTTGCGGGTAGAGCCCGGCGAAGCTCGGACCCACTACTGGACGATCGAGTGGCAAGCCCTGGCGTGGCACGGCCACCCGGATCTACCGGAGCTCGCCGACCGCCCGGGCCTGCCCCTGGGTCGATACCGGTTTCGGGCGGTGGACACCGGCTACGATCTGACCAGCGATCCGTTCACCGTGGTAGCCGGCCCAATCAGTGTCACCGCAGGGCTCGAAGGCAACGATGTTCGCATCAGCGCCGGCTACGAGGCGACCGACGGCTGGCGCCTGTTGTCGATGACGGGCATCTCCAACCGCTGGCTGCCGGTCACCGCTCAGCCGCTCACGGTCGAGCTCGTGTTCCGCGACGGTCCACCCATGGTGACCAAGGCCGTCAGCCTCGACGCCGAAGGAACAGCGACGTTCAGCTTCACCGAGGCGCCCGATCTCGCCGAAGTTCACGTCACCGATCGGTTTGGCAACACCGGTTCGATCACCCTGCCCTAACCGGACTAGTCGCAGCTGGCGCCGAACTCGAATCCGTCGGCAGGCGCGTCGCCGATAGCGCCGCCTGTTTCGGGACCGTACGCCCCATCCACGCCGATGGGGTCATCGGGATAGTTGCGATTCCACAAACGCTGGAATGCCTCGACGGACAGCGCACGCAGGTCGTCGCCGCCACCTTGATAGTCGAAGTGCACCGGATCGTTGCCACCCAACCACGAGAATCCCTCGGCCTCGAGACGCGACTTCCAGCTGCTGTAGTTACCCACGTCCAGGGCCAACCCGGACTCGTGATTGCTTCGCCCCGGAGGCGCCGCCAACGACACGACGCTGGTGCACAGGCCTTCGGTGTACCACTTGTAGAGCACGTACTGCTGCACGGTGGAGCGCAGCGCAGAGTTGATGGTGATCGAGCCTCCGGCTTCGGCCGCCCGCGATAACGCCAGGGCGGCGCTGCGTTGCAGAAATGGGAATGTCGAGATCGACACCCCCGGGATGCCGGTGATGTCGGCCATGGAGTTCGGGCGAAGGCACTCGATCTCTTCGATCAACTGTCTCGACAGGCCGGCGACGGTCGACGTGCTACACGCGGACACCGCAGCTTCGTTCACGGTCATACCGAACTCATAGTCCGAGTCGGGATCCGGCAGCTCCGGGTTGGACAGCAATACGGTGTGCCGCCCTGTCTCATGTCCGGAATCGTGGTGCGGATCGTCCGGGTCACCGCTGGGCTCGTCGCCGACACCGCCGACGTGACAGCCCCAAGACAGCGCAACAACGAACGTGATCACCGCGGTGCGGCAAAGCGTGATTCCCCCCATGCACCCTGTTGGTGCAACCGGCGCGCCAACGGGCAACGCCGGTATTCCCAATCAGTTGCGGTTTCAGATGACGGGGTTGGCCAAAGACTGCAAACGGTCGTGTGCAGCTCGCGGAGGCACCTACACCCAGGTCAACGTAGGGTGAATGTGCGATACAGATTGCCGCGCACGCTGCCGTCGGCGTTGAACGTGGTGATGCGAAACCGGCGCTCGCCCAGCCGACTGAAGTTGGAGCGCACGGCGCCGCGCACCGTCCGGGTGTCGCCGGTAACGCTGTCGGTGAGTACGTACTGGTCGGCGAACACTTCGATGGCGTCCACACCCAAGGGCGCACGCTCGAGACCTACCTCGTACAGCGCCGCGCCCATCTGTTTGATGTACACGGCCGTCCCTGGAGTCACGTCGATAAGACCAACCCCGCTGGCCACGCGCTCGCCGGCAGCGTCGTAACCGCGCACCTCGAACTGCCGCTCGTTGGTTTCGCTGGTGAACCGGTAGCTCGTCGGGAAGTTGTCGCCATCGCCGCGAGACGCTGCACCGATGACGTAGCCATCGACCACGTATTCGACGCTCGCGACCTGGGCAGGCGCCAACGCGCGCAACTCGTAACGACCATCACTTTGTCGGTTCCAGTAGACCTCGACCGCCAGGTCAGTGGTCGGAGGAGGCTGGCCACAACTGGCGCCGACACTGAAGCCCTCCGCCGGAGACCGGCCGATCGCCGCTGCGGTCTGCGGGCCATAGCTACCGTCCGCTGCGATGGGGGCACCGGGATTGTTGCGGTTGTACAAACGTTGAAACGCGCGCACCGAATAGTCGCGAAGGTCGGCGCCGCCGCCATAATAATCGAAGTGAACCGGATCGCTGCCACCGAGCCACGAAAACGACTGACTCTGTAGCCGTGATCGCCACGTGCCGTAGTTGCCCACGTCCACGGCGAGACCCGACTCGTGATTGCTGCGCCCTGGTGGGGCCGCGAGCGAAACTACGTGGGTGCACCGCCCGGTGGTGAACCACTTGTACAGTACATACTGCTGCACGGTAGAGCGCAGCGCCGAGTTGATGATAATGGTACCGCCGGCGGCCGTCGCCCGGGCCAACGCATCGGCGGCAGACTTCTGCAGGTACGGAAACGCTGAGGTCGACACTCCGGGAATACCGCTGATGTCGGCCATGCTTCCGGGACGCATGCATTCGATCTCTTCGATCAACTGCCGCGACAACCCGGACACCGCTGACGTGCTGCAGTACGAGAACGCCGCCTGATCGACGGTGAGTCCCGCAGCGAACTGGGTGCCGGGTTCGGCGCTGTCCGGATCTTGATGAACCTCGTCATGCGGGCCGGGATCCGGGTCGCCTACCGTGCACGCAGCAGCGAGCAACATGGAAAAAATGATCGCAAATGTCTGGCTTAGTTTTTCTCTCCCCATGGCGCAATTGCGGTGCAACGCCCGCGCCACATCAACACGATGTAGGAAGTGCGAATGCCGACAATGTCTATCGTGCGTTGGCGTTCTTCTATTCGCGTCGCCAACAAAGAGTGCAACCGATCGTCATCGATCGATGGGTCCAGTGTCCCCACTTTCCACGTCACAGCTGACTCTCCATCTCGGTGCGCAACTGATCGTCGGCGGCGATAACCAACAAACGCACGGGTACATTGTTACTCAAAGGTACTGACGAAAATCGCATGGTGCGACCACTGACGTCGTAGCTCGGCGCAGTCTGAATCCCGGTTGCTGTCACTTCGAACACGTCGACCGCACCGAAGTCTCGCGGGATGTCGACGCGCACATCGCCCACGTGATCCGCTAACACCCAGTGGGGGAACTGGCCCGAAACAAACCCGGCCGCACACGCGATATCGTCGACAGTCTCACTGCTGGCAAGATTGATTATCGGGATGACGATAGCGCGTGGCGACCGGATCGATTCAGCCAGAATCCCGTCGTTGAATTGGATCATTCCGGTGATGTCACCGAGTCGGAGTTGGCCGCGCACCGCGCGAATCAACTTGTTGGCGGCGGCGATGGCGGCCCACCGTTCGGGCGCGTGAGCGGCTTCGGCCTGGTTGGACTGGAACCACATCATGCCCTTGCCACCGGCCGCGACCACGCTCATGGCCTGGACCAGAATCTCCTGCGGGTCTGGTTGCACGTGTACCTCTACGCCCGCCAGGGTGTCCTGGTTCCACGTGGGTGCCAGGCCCTGGGCGTACAGCCAGGTGGGCAACGGCATGTGATTGTTGCGCGTATTGCGCAGGTAGTCATACGCGCCGCGCAACGGCGGGTGATTGCTCCACTGCGTGATGTGAGGGGCGCAGGCGGCCACGTATAGGTCCATACCCTGGACATCCGCCATGCCAGCAAAGGTGCCCACGTGCTTGTTGGTCTTGCCGCCGTTGAACGTCGTGAGCTCCGGGTGGCGCAGCCACAAGTCGCGCGACTTGCGCGCTTTGCCCGCCGCGTGAGGCACACCGGTGTCATCGTCGTAGATCTCACCATCGGACTCGTCGCCGGTCATCGCGCCGACCAGCCCGCTGGTGTCGGTGAGCGGCGGCGATAGCTGAAGCACATTGTTGGAGTTGGCCAGTGCAAACCAGTCGCCCAACGCGGGCAGCTGGTTGTTGAGCAAATCGTAGGTATCGCAACCACACTTTTCCGGCGTGCACATACCGCCGTGGAAGTACATGGTGTCGAAGCCGGCATCGCGCATGCTCTGATAGTTGGTCATGTTGCCGGATGGGAACGGGCACTCGGACGTGTTCTGCCAAGCCTCGACGGGGAACTGAGCGCGCAACACACGCCCCGCTCCGACGGCCTCTCCGCCATCCGCGTAGCGCACGACCACCGTCCACGCGCTGCCCAGTGCGGGCGGCGTGCACAAGGGGACACGCAGCATCGCGGTTTCGCCAGCGGCCAATGCAGTGTCCGCGATGCACGCGGCGTCGGTGACGTCGTTGCCGTTGACGATCACCTGG
>SPJJ01000101.1_pt1 | contig 11926 bp, 15 predicted proteins | sample 3741741 | NCBI WGS metagenome assembly SPJJ01 (sample SAMN10925908, study PRJNA522277) | cold seep metagenome | isolation source: Elba SIP-enriched marine methane seep metagenome, extraction at timepoint T1 | place: Italy: coast of Elba, Mediterranean Sea | collected 2014-05 | reverse complement strand
GGCATTGCGAAAAATTGTCCCATTTGCTTTGGTTAAAAGGTTGGTCGTATTGATGTTCTATACGACTTGAGCAATTCAAAATTATGTGCCCAATAATGTGTTTCATTGAAAAACCATCTGTTTATCTGTAGTGCTTTATGTGCCTCACTATAAAAAATTAGCAGGATGCAAGGCACTGTTTTTATTAAACAAATATTTGCTAAGTAGGTCTTTTAATGCGATGGTCGAGCGTTCGAATCGCTCACGACCCACCATACAAATTATTGAAAACATTAGGTTTTCTCAAGTAAAGCCAGCTTCCACGCTGGTTTTTTTTATGCTCGCTGACAACGGATTGTCAACGCAGGATTTTTTCTAACATCTCGTTCATAAAATATGACGTAAGGAGTACATACCTCATAGTCATTTCTAGAACTATGTCCTCTAGGAGGCTGTCGGGTTATGGGGTTCGTCGCGAGGCGAGTGGGACATCGAGCGGATTTTTTTTGATCTTTTGAGGCGCATAGTGTGGGGCTACGTAATGAAAAAGACCGGAAAATTCAGCCGATGTCCCATCGCCGCAGTAGAATCATCCATAATCCGACAGTCTCTTAGTGTAGCGCCCTAAACTCATTCGTGATGAGGAATAGCTGCATTAGCAATATTCAATTTGAAGCATTCTGCCATATCTGATTATGGCAACAACATACAGTCAGGACGGGACAACAAAGCCAGCCTTAACCAAAGGAGTGTAGATAAAAACCGCTCCACCAAACAGATAGAGCGATTTTTATATCATACAAACTTACATATTACCTTCAACCAATTGCTGGCTAAACTGAAAAACTTCATCAGATTTAGGATCAACCAGTACTTTGATCCAGTGAACATTGCTGGAGCCAAAGGTTTCCACTCGCGTGAAGTTTGGCAAGAATGCATCCGCATCAGTCAGGTTAACAGGCAACTTGGGTTTGTCTAAACGGAAGTAATGAGAATCGCCATGCGCCATGATTACCGGCTTGCCGAATTCTTTGCTGCGTGTTGCGAATTCAATCAGGAATTCTCTAAATCCCGTTCTCAACAAACGCCCATTTTCATCTCTTTCTGCTGATTCCAGATACAATTTTTCCAGATCCGGGTTCGCATGGATCATGATAAAAACACCCGCTGCATTTCTTCTTTCAGCTTGATCAAATGCCTTATGCAACCAGTAGATAGCGGCTTCAGTACGGCGCGCAACTTCTTCATCGTCTGCCACAGTTCTGACGGCACTGCCGTTTGCATCAAACGCTTTCAATCCGTTGTCACTGCCTACGATGTGAATAGCAGAAAATACGACATTGCTTTTACTCCACATCACGTTTTCCGGGAATTCTTCAAAGCCGTCAAGCCAGGCTTGAGTGCGCACCCATTTTTTTCTTTTGCCCAGCGTTTTACCCGGCTTGCTATAGAAAATCTCACGCAATTTGGCCAGACGCTCCAAAGGTTGATATTCGCCGGCTCTAACGCGATGGCAATCCGTCCACTCGTTATCACCCAGGGTTAAAATCAGCGGACGTTTAAATTGGTTAAAGCGTTTCTTTCTGTCGTAAAACAGCTCATCACTGCATTCGCTAGATCCACTTTTGATATCACCTGCATGCAAAACCCAGCGAATGTCTTTATCGGCATTAATCTCTTCCACCATATTGTCATACGGCAAATATTCTGAACCCGCAGGTACGCCATAAGGCACATCACCAATCAGCGCAAAACTGAATGCTTTGTTTTTCTTATGATAATAATGGCTCGCCTTGGGTCCTGCACAAGCCACATTTGCGGCTAATGCGAGCAAAAGCGTCGTTATCAACGTTGTCGTTTTCATATCCCTTCCACCTTGTTGTTTTTTAAAGGAGGTCAAAACATACGTTGACAAAGTGACAATCCCGTGACGTTTTTATGAAGAATAGGTGAAACCTTTGTAGTACTTTTGCTCAAATTATTACCTCTTGCTGATCCTTCCAACCAAATGCAATCAGCATGATCCCACAGACAAAGCGGAACCAGCAACATTCAGGATTCCATTCAATATCCCAGTGGTGACTTTTGCTTTATTAAAAACCACATCCAAGAGGAAGCAAAAAATTACGCCCACGTAAACCAGACAGCCAAATCCAATGGCTCCAACCAACCTCAAGGACGTCTTCATGAGATATGTTCAATTCATCAGTGTAACAACCCACAATGTGTGAATTACCGTTTTATACAATTTACACTCTGTTCAGTTGCAGCAATAAATTGTGACTCCCATTCCTTATTGCCAGTGAGCTCAGCTTCAGCAACCATCATTTTCTGCATCAGGATATGATCCTCCAGATGCGATTTTATTAAACATGACCTCTTTGACTTCTATTGGATAAGAATCAATATATTTAAGATGGCAATTAATTATTTTTTCAACAAATACACCAGCTTGTTTAGCCGCTTGTTCTGAAGTTAAACCTCGCTGTTCAAAACCTCTGGCCATAAGCTGTTTTCCATGTCTAACGTGTTTTGCATAAGCGTCTGCATAATGCGATTTACCATCGGTTTCGGCGTTACTGGTAAATGCAATCAATGATGAACTTAAAACGAATAAAAACTTGTAGCAAAAACGTCATGAAGCCTCCTAATCTAGAATTTAAACACATGTATATCGATAGTAATGCAACATTCTCCTGTTTTCAGTGCCTGCAGAGAATTTTATCTTAAAGCCTTACACCTAAAATAAAAATACCAGTCACAGATTCAATTTAACAGCCGATGGTGATAAGGTGGCAGCAAAAATCCTTTGAGGAGCGCCGTTTGTGGCTTTGATTTCGTTACGTCAATTACTTGATTTCGCTGCTGAGTACAGTTTTGGGGTGCCGGCGTTTAATGTCAGCAATATGGAGCAGATGCAGGCGATTATGCAGGCGGCGGATGCGTGTGACAGCCCGGTGATTATGCAGGGCTCGGCCGGAGCGCATCGTTATGCCGGAGATATTTTTCTGCGCCATTTGATTGCCGCGGCGGTGGAACAATGGCCACATATTCCACTGGTGATGCATAGGGATCACTCCCCGGCACCGCGGGTTTGTGCACAGGCGATTCAAACCGGTTACAGTTCGGTTATGATGGACGGCTCGCTGCTGGAAGACATGAAAACGCCGGCCTCATTTGAATACAATGTGGATGTCACCCGTACCGTGGTAACCATGGCGCATGCCTGCGGGGTCTCGGTGGAAGGCGAAATTGGTTGTCTTGGCTCCTTGGAAGATATATCAGTCGGCAGCGACGCACACGGCAAGCTGTTGACTGACCCTGATGAAGCTGTCAATTTTGTCAAACAAACCGGAGTAGATGCGCTGGCGGTGGCAATCGGCACCAGCCACGGCGCCTATAAATTCAGCAAGCCGCCCACAGGTGAAGTGCTGGTCATCAGCCGCTTGAAGCTGTTGCAGCAGCGTCTGCCAAATACCCATTTCGTTATGCACGGTTCCAGCTCGGTGCCACAGCAATGGCTGAAGGTGATTAATGAACACGGCGGCGATATTCCGGAAACCTATGGCGTACCGGTGGAAGAGATTGTGGAAGGCATTAAATACGGGGTGCGTAAAATCAATATTGATACCGATTTACGCTTGGCTTCTACCGGTGCCATGCGCCGTTTTATTGCGCAACCGGAAAACGTCGCAGAATTTGATGCGCGTAAAGTCACTTCTGCCGCACGTGATGCCATGCAATCACTGTGTCAGGCACGCTATGAAGCATTTGGTAGTGCCGGGCACGCCAGTAAAATCAAGGCGTTGCCGTTGTCAGCGATGGCGGCTAAATATTAAAAGCACCTAATTGTTTGTGGAAACACGTTCAATTTCAATACAGTTTCCCTCTAAAGAACTTCCGATACATATGCCAGCACCCTCAGTCAAAACCATTGCCCAACAAAGCCGTATTGCCTCTCGCGTACTGGCTTCATCCTCAGAAAAACAGCGAAATCGTGCGTTAGCCAGTATGGCGGAAGCGATGCAAGCGTCCAGACAGCTCGTGCTGGATATTAATGCGCAGGACGTGGAACAGGCGCGTGCAGCGGGCCAGTCTACGGCCATGGTCAAACGCCTGACTATTAACGACAAGGTCTTTGATTACATGCTGTCACGTCTGCATAAAGTGGCGCAACGCCCCGATCCACTGAACCGTGTACTGCAGGGCCATACTAATGCCAATGGTCTGCGGGTATATAAAAAATCTGCTCCGCTGGGTGTCGTCGGTATCATTTATGAATCGCGTCCCAATGTTACCAGTGACGCGGCTGGCGTCTGTATAAAAAGTGGCAACGCGGTAATTTTGCGGGGTGGTTCAGAGGCGATTAAAACCAACACCCTGCTGGCCGATACCATGATTGAAGGCGCAATGGCGGCAGGACTGCCGCAGCATGCGATTCAGATTATCCGTATTCCCGGCCATGAATCTGTCGGAGCATTACTACACCAACATGACTCGGTGGATGTTCTGATTCCACGCGGTGGCAAAGCATTGATCCAACGCATTGCCGAAGGCACCCGCATACCAGTGATCAAACATTATGACGGCATCTGCCATTTATACATTGCCGAGGATGCTGATCTGGAACAAGGAGTAAAGCTGGCTGTTAATTCAAAATGCCAGAGCGTACAGGTGTGCAACGCGCTGGAAACCCTATTGGTAGACAAACGCTGTGCTGCCGATGCGCTGCCGCTTCTAAGCTCGGCATTCAGGCAAAACAACATTGAATTACGTGGCTGTGATCAAACTCGACAAATCCTGCCTGATCTGACAGCCGCCAGTGAAGATGACTGGCATTCCGAATATCTGGCGCCAATATTATCCGTCAGAGTAGTTGACGGTATTGAGGCCGCCATCACCCACATCAACCATTTCGGCTCTGGTCATACCGACAGTATCGTCACCCAAAGCCTGCACAATGCCCGTCTGTTTGAGCAGCGCGTCGATTCGGCTTCGGTATTGATTAACGCATCTACGCGATTATCCGGGGGTGGCGATTATGGATTAGGCTCCGTGGTCGGCATCAGCACCGACAAACTGCATGCCCGCGGCCCGGTCGGGCCAGATGAGTTGACGACGTACAAATGGGTCGCTTATGGCGAAGGACATTTGCGGGAATAGCCCTTCGCCCGGCAACTCATCATGTATTCAAGGTATCCATCAAATCAATCATAAATTCGATGTCTTCTTCACTGACTTTTTCCCAGCCACTAAAGCCAAGACTCTCCAATACGCCCTGCCCTTTTTCAATGTGCGGCATATTGATCAGTGCATTCAGAATCGCTTCGCTGTGATGTTGAAATTTAGGGCCGACCAGCAAGGCATGGTGAATCACATCGATCTGGCTTCTCACCAGAACACGCAATTGGCTTTTGATCATATCCGACAAGTCATCATAGGCTTCTGCAAGAAAAACACCTGCATCAGCGTTGTTTTGTAACACATGCTTGGCGATCACCACATAGCTTGAAGATTCCACTTCGGTAATAGTGCTGCTGTCGAGATCAGCCGGTTCCAGCATGATCATGCCCATCAGCTTAACATCGGGATGATGGGCGAAGGCGATGTTGGCGCCGGGGTTCAAATCGGTGACATCATTCAAGCTGGATTCTGCATTACAGGCAATCACAGCTTCGTCTGCGGCATCCTTGACTTTGGCAATCACCTGAAAACCTTTTTCTCTAACCAGCATGGCTGCATCTGATGGATTGGCGTAGATCAAATCAACCGCATCATTGACAATAGCTTCACGCTGACTGTCAAAATCATTGTACATTTCAAGATGAATGGGCTGATCAATCTGCTGTTGCAGCCAGGTATTGAAAATATACCAGCCTGATAAGTGGTCAGGCGTGAAATCCGGGCTTACGGTAAATAAAAAACTCATGGCAGTTCCCTCTTCAGAATAAGGTCGGGTAAATTCGAATACATTCTTCAATCTTGGCGCGGGACGGTTTTCTTCTGACCGAGGTGTACCCCACCACCTGATTATTCCGAATATTGGGAATCACAGTGGCCTTGACCCAGTAAAAACCGCCATCCTTGCGCAGGTTTTTGACATAACCCTGCCATTTATCACCTTTCTGGACAGTCTCCCACAATTCTTTAAATGCGGCGGGCGGCATATCCGGATGCCGCAAAATAGCATGAGGGGCACCGATCAGCTCTTCCTCCAGATAACCGGACATTTCCACAAATGAGCGGTTCACATGGGTAATAATGCCATCCGGTGTTGTCGTTGAGACGATCAACTTGCCATCAGGATAAGGCGTTTCTATTTCTGTATAGAGTATTCTGCGGCTGACCGCGTTGAATAAATTCAGCGTCGTTTCCCTGAATTCTCCAACAATATCAGCGTTCTGCATATCATAAATCATAGTGATCCCCTTAGTGCTTTGCGGGTATTAGGCTGCTGCCGGGTTTGATTTGCTGTTCGACGTTTCCTGGACATGTCGTCACGGGTTGAAGAAAGAGACAACACTCTCCAGGAGACTGTCGGATTATGGATAATTCTACTGCGGCGAACCCCATAACCCGACAGCCTCCTAGAGCAACTCTCCAATCTGTTGAGCCGCCCGTTTAACATCCAGAAAAACCAGCCCCAGCTTGGTGTTTGGTTTAGCCATGATGGTCAACACCGCATCTGTACCGGCATAATTCATCAGTACATAACCGTTGTCACCCTTGATTAGCACCTGCTCCAGACGGCCCCGGCTAAGTTCCTGGGCGGTTCTATCACCCAGCGACAACATTGCGGCACTCATCGCGCCAACGCGATCTTCATCCAGCCCTGCAGGTAAGACTGACGCAATCATCAAACCATCCGTTGAAATCACGCCGGATGCTTCAATATCTGCCGACGTACCGTTCAATTCCGTCAAAATAGAATTCAGTAATTCTGCTCTCATGTTCAGTTCCTCTATAGGTAGGTAATTTGTGACTGTCTATGTATTTGCATAGCGAATACATAGCACCCAAATCAGATTAATAAATTGTGGGTGATTAAATTCAGAACGTCCGGCACTCACAATCACGAAGCGGTGCGAGCCGATAAACAGCGGCCAAAAGCCAATCTGACTGTGTCCGTAGGCATCAACGATGGCCCAGGCATGACTGGGTATCGACAAGTTTTCGTTAATCACCCCGGAACGGCGATTATGTATCGTGCTGATTTCCGCACTCAAGGCGGAGAGCTCTTCTGCCGTTTCGTGTGCAAAACCATGATTCGCCATATAAAAGCCCTGCTCATCGGCCAGCAGGATTTTTCCTGCGCCAGAAAAATGTGCGAGCAAGGTTGGCAACATATCTTCCAATGCATCATCGGGTGGTTTTATCGCCTCATCCACCCCTTGAATCCATTTCAGATTCTGGCAATGATGAAGCATTTCAAATGCGGAAGACTTGGTTTCACACCCCGTCAACTTAAGCACATTGTCCAGATTCAATGCTGGAGCCTGTTTCTGTCGCAACAAGGATTGCAGAAATTGTTGGCTGCTGTTTTTGCTATTGCCGGAGACCGCATAATAAGCACCCGATGCTGTCGGTTGCAGAAAAACACCCTCGGTCAGCGTATAAGAAACCGACTCACTCACAGCTGACTCCCGGATCAATGGCAAATAGCAACGACTGCACAAGAATCGATACATCCTGAGTTTTGCGGGCATCCACGGCAAACACGGGTGGCGGGCAATCAAAGGATTTCAATTGTGCGTAATATTCTTCCAGAGTCGGCGTTTGGCTTTTATCCATCTGTGTAACCCCGATAGCTACACTGGTTTTTTCAATAAAATCGGAAAATGACTCAAGAAAAAAAGCCATATCCTTAAACGGTGCTGCGCGACTGTTATCGACCAGTAACACCAGCCCAATCCCGCCGGTGACCAGAATATCCCACATAAAATCAAAGCGCTCTTGCCCCGGCGTGCCATACAGATGGATTTTTTCGCCACCTTCCAGATTCATGACGCCATAATCCATAGCAACCGTGGTCGCTTTTTTGCGTTGTCTGGTCATATCACTGGCATCGGCATCCGTCTTGATGGCAGGAATATCACTGATCGAATCGATCGCGGTGGTTTTACCGGCGCCCACCGGACCGGTAAAAATTATCTTATGTTGATTCATGGGTATCAGACTCGCCAGGAACAGGAATATGAAGTTTGTTTAATATTTTCTTGAACAACCCTTTATGCCTCTTAATTGGGGGTGGCACAGGCTGTATCAGGGTATCCGATTGACGGCGTGCAGGCGCTAACAGACCACTTTCATAACAGGTGCTGGCAAATACAAACACGTACTGCGGACTGATATCCAGCTGTCTGGCCAGCTCTAACACAGAGCGCGGGCCTTGCATCAATAACGCTGCAATTCTCAACGCATGCGGAGTAATCAACAAACGGGTAAAATTTGGCCAGTGTTTAAGATACACAGGGGCATCAAGCGCCAGCTTATAGGGATATCTTCCTCGCGATGTCCAGATCACCAGCTTCCAGATAAAAGCCTCAATCGTCTGATTGTTTTCGTCATTCAGATCCGGCTCGGGCCGACCAATGGCCTTGAATGACAGATTATTATTAATTTGATGCAAAGGAATACCGGCAAATGCACGTAGCTGCTTGTCATTTGCTTCCAGATTTATCAGGCCATGTTGCGGATAAATTATGATGGTTTTCCAACTGGTACTCATCTGCATGACGTCCCCTGAACTCTTGGCATGGTTGATCACTGCTTTGAGATAACCCAGCAGATAGTCCTGCGCCTGATAGTAAGCAGAAGCAAGTTGCTGTTGATCGGAAAAATCAATGTCATTCAAAATACCGATAAACGCCGCCTGATTATGCTGTGCAGCGGAATGATCAGGCTCATGTTTGGGGTCTGCTTCCTGTTTGAGCGGTGGCTGTTCGGGTTGTTCTGGAATGCTTGAAGTCTGTTCAGTATTTTGAGGCGCTCTGCTCGTTTCCGCTTCAGGTATACTCTGTTTTAACTGTGGAAATGCCGCTTTCAGGTCAGACAACACATGTAAAAACTGGTCGCGAGACACTGGCTTGGTCAACGAAAGCGTATGTTCCAGCGCTACCTTTTCAAGAGACAAGGCCAGCAGAGTACGTTCAGGATGCTTCTCCAGACATTGATCATAAAAATCTTTTGCCTGCGGATGATCAATATCAATTAATTCACAATCAGCCTGCTCTGGCGCGACAATCACTGCTTCACCATGACACGGGCCTTTTAAAAACAACTGCATGGTTTTTACACTGCGTTGATCCATTCCGTACACGGCAATTTTCAATGGTTTTTTATCCATGATCCTGTCAGGTTGAAGCGCTTAATTGTTGTTCAAAATGTTGCCAGTCAGGCACCAGTTTGCATTCAAATTCTTTGGCGAGAATAATGAAATCCCTGAATTGTTCCATGCTGTCAGTACGTTGATACAACTCCAGCAACTGCTTTTGCATTGCATCAGACAGCCCTGTGGACAGCAGGCGTTTTTCCAGAAAGTCCATGGCTTCATCAAGCTGACTGTATTCAATAAAATCTTCTACAATCTGCTCGGTATCATCTATTTGCTGTTGAAGGTCTGATTTTTTAATGAGAGGAAGGGGCTCCACACTGGCATATTCCAACGCACTACCGCTCATGACACTTGTCTTTTGCACTGGTGTGTCGAGCATGGCGCTTAATTGCCGGAATTGATCATCAGTCAGTTTGGCTTGACTATGTAGCAGCACACGCTCGGCCAGTTGCTTTCCCTTGTGTTTCAAGACCAAAAAAAGATCCACTACACTGACATAGAGATGCGCCTGGTTATCCGTTTGAAAGCAATAAAAAATGCGCTGCAAATGCAGCAGCAAACCCTGCGGATTACGGCGGATAAGGTAGGCCATTCTCTCCAGTTGTTTGTCACTGTTATTTTCCTGATCGCTGAAATACACCGGCTCAATATCCAGAAAATGACGGGGACGCATCATCGCTGGCTTCCCGGTAGTTATTAGTTGTGTATTTATCATTTTTTCCATATCACAGCAGATAAAAAATTAATTCTCTGGTGTACATGCTCAGTCTAAAACAACCCTAACTATAGTGTGCTTAATAGGTAATACCAGCCAATACCCACTCTTTGTGAGGGGTTTATCAAAAAATATTTCTGTCTCTCACCCTTCCCCTCGCCATCCGTTTTGCAGTCAACAACTACACTTTGTTTTGTCTCCCTGCGACCAGCATTAAGAGGCATGCCTTTATGCGTACTATCTGATGAGCCTGAATATGAAACCGATATATCTATTGATCTTCATGTCTTCCATTTTATTGGCAGGCTGCACCAACCCTTCCAGCCCGGCAGGGCACGAAGGCTATGTGACAGAACATCCCAGATTTTGGGGCAAAGGTGGGTTTGCCGGCATATTGAAGGGGCCGGAAAGTTACGGCAACTCGATAAAAAACCTCAGTGTGGAGAACGTTGATTTCAGGCCGAAAACCTATTCCGAAAGTTTCAAGATTTTATCCAGCGACGAACTCAACATTACCTTGCGTTGGCAGACCATCATAAAAATCCAGCCTAACACGATTAAAGACGTGGTTGAGAATTATGCGGGCAACAATTTTTATGTGCGCTTCATAAAAGAACCCTTACGCTCCATGGTGCGAAAGCATGTGCAAAATCTGGCCAGTCGCGAAGTAAAACAAAAGCGTAATGAAATTTCAGCGGATGTGATAAAAGAACTTAACGCTTATCTTGAAGATACCCCTTTTGTGGTCATCTCCGGCGTGGTCGGGAATATTGACTATCCTCTCATCGTCACTGAAGCGGTTGAAAAAAAACTAGCTGCGCAGCAATTACTGGATGAAAAACAAACGCAAATTGAGATCGCGCGCAAAGATGCAGAGATAAGAATCGAAGAAGCCAAAGGCATCGCCAAGGCGCAAGAAATCATCAATTCAACGTTAACGGCGAATTATCTGCAACATGAAGCTATTAATGCACAACTGAAAATGGCAGACTCGCCAAACCACACGACGGTGTATATTCCTTCTGGTCCTAATGGCATCCCTTTGATCAGTCCGTTGAAGCGATAGCCTGACTATAGTTGAGAAGCCTGTTTTAAGAGAATCCGCTTCTCAAAAAATCAGGCTTTCAGCAGATGCTTCACGGCACGGGCGATTAAACCATCACGCAGCGATGACCGTATTAATCAAGGTCATGCCTATCCACACAAAACCGATCGTGGTGATGGCAAAACTGATGGCGGTATAGATTCGCCAATGGGCCTTGTTCCAGAATTCCGGATCAAACGCGGCGATAACAAACACCGTCGGGTTGGCAAAACCACCTATGGCAACACACCAGCAGGCGAGCACCGGCAGCTCTATTCCCAAACCATAAAAGCCAAGATTGAATAACGCCATCAACGCATAATCCACATGCGCTCTGATCATGGTTTTGTAATCGACCAGAAATTTTTCATCGATGCCTTCGATGGGGAACCAACGCGCAAAGGTCATCAACCAGGCCGAGATAATCAAAGCCATCATGCATGCGAACGCGCCAATCAAGAGAATGTCCATAGGGTTACCTTTTTGTTGTTATTAAATCGTTGATCTTAAAGATGCATTTGGTTAAATGTCATCAATAGTGTGCTTTCATAAACTCAAGTGCGGTTGCAGCCAGATCATGCGAATCTTTCCACAAATTACGCCACACGCACAGCGTATTGGACAAGTTAGCATCAACCACTTCTGAGGAAAAGGATTCAAATGTCATCGGCCCTTGATAGTCGATTTTTTTGAGTGCCGCAAAGAAGGTATCGAAGTCAACATTGCCCGTGCCCAGATAGCCCCGATGGCTTTCACCGATATGCACAAAGCCCAGCCGGTCCCCTGCGGCCAACACCGACTTTTCCATGCCGTC
>SPJJ01020654.1_pt1 | contig 11934 bp, 8 predicted proteins | sample 3741741 | NCBI WGS metagenome assembly SPJJ01 (sample SAMN10925908, study PRJNA522277) | cold seep metagenome | isolation source: Elba SIP-enriched marine methane seep metagenome, extraction at timepoint T1 | place: Italy: coast of Elba, Mediterranean Sea | collected 2014-05 | reverse complement strand
GTCAGCGCGACGGCACCGGCGACCCATACGGGCCAGCTTGGCCGCCGCCAGCGATCCGGCGAAGGCTCGGTGGCGACCTGCACAGGCGGGGTGACTCGGCGTGGCAACCAGTCTTGCACATGCTCGCTCACCCACTCTGGCCGACGCAGGTCCTCGCCGGGGCCGCGCAGCGCGGGTCTCGCTTCAGCCTGTTCGTTCACGTAGATGCTGGGGTCGACCTGTATCTGCGTGCCCACCTTGGTGAGGATGACGAAGACCAGGGCCTGCACTTCGAGCCGCGTCCGGAGCCCCGATACGCAGTATGGGTCGGAGGGGCAGTCGGGAGCGACGCCCGCCTCGGGTAGTCGACGTCGTACGCTGCGCCCGCCTCGCACGGGATGCGCGCTCGCTTGGTGAAGCCCCTGAGCGAGGGCCTCAGTGAGTGCATCCACCTCGGCCTGCTGCAAGTTGACAGACAAAAGCGGGACCACCGCGGTGGCGGTCTGCGCCTGGGCCAACCCGGGCAGGTGGCACAGGGCAAAGGCCAAGCCCAGGGCTAAGGAAGCACTACTACGCGTACGCATACGCTCGCCTCCTCTCCTATGGGCTGAGGGGCGGTCGCGGATTGCAGGCAGAGTCGGTGCAGTCCGGGTGCACGCGGCGCGGAGACGATGCCGACGCCCTGAGCGTCCGCTTGCACTTCGCCGAGCAAGATATCGTCCAGCGTGAGGCTCAGGCGCAGCCCCGGATCTGCGGTGAAGCTAAGGTCTGCGGCCGGATTAACGCGGGCGTGCGAAATGCGCCACGCCGGCCCTCGGAATGCAGGGTGCATTGCGTTGGCCCCAAGGGCGCTGGGTACCGCTGGTTCGGGAGCGTCGATGCGCAGCCACCCATCTGAGCCCTGTCCTCCCGATTTTTGACCACCGCTGCCGCCCGCGCCTCCTGCGACGCGGGCTGTGCCTGTCGCCATGAGGGTTTGGCGGGCGCGCACCCAGATCATGCCCGCGCTGCCGCCACCGCCCGCGCCCCGGCCATCCTGACCGCAGCCGGACCCCATCGCGTCTTCACCGGGGGCGCCGCTGGCGTCGAGCTCGCCCGACCACAGCACGACGGCCCCGTCGACATACACACTGCCGGCGCCCGCTCCGCCCAGCGTCCCGGTCTGCTCGCCGGAGTCGCCGCCACGTCCGCCTCCGCTGCCCACCGTCTGTTCCAAGGGCACCTGTTCGATCGGTATGGGCGAGCCCTGACCGCCGTACGCACCACCGGATGCAGGCTGGCCTGCCTCTCGAGCCCCGCCACCGCCGCCGCCGCTGGCGCAGCCGCGGGGTTCACTAGCGCCGTCGCTGCCCGAACGCGGCCCAGCGCCGGGTGCAAAGCCGCCCGCGCCCGGTGTAGCACCCAGACCGGCGACTGAGACCGCGTGCATCAGGCGCACGGAGCCTGTGCTCACGAGTCGGGCCGGCTGTGGCCCTTCGAACCGCACCGGCGCCGTCGTTGAGATGTCGGAGTATCTGGCGGCCAGGGTCTGGGGGTCCACGAGGCCGGCCAACTCCAGCTCGTCGAGGCCGAGCACGGTCAAGGTCACCGATGCGGTCTCGGTGCCGTCCTCCAGCCACAGAGTCACGGGTCGCTCTTCACCCTCGGCGAGGTCGGTGAAGGGCGCGACCCAGGCCAAGACCGATAGCCCCGTGCCATTCGCGCTGCGTACCGGGGATGACAGCGTGACGCGGGGGTCCTCGCTGCGGACTGTGACGGACGGCCCGTAGTCGCGTGCATTCAGCCACAGCGGCTCACCGCGGCCGGCGCCCACGGGGCCGCCGGAGCCTTCGTACAGGGTCAGCGCTCGGAGGCCAGGCAAGGGCGCTTGCACCTGGCGGAAGCGGTCTGCGTCCACCACCCAGCCGCAGCCCGCCGTTATGCACAGCCCCAAGAGGCCGCAGGTGAGCGGGGGTACAGCGGCGCTAAGGTAGGGGGCGGGCACGTGCGAGTTAGCTCCGACGCTCAAGATCGGCGCTGAGGCGACGCTTGTCGACCTTACCCGGTCCGGTCATGGGCAGGGTCTTCACAAAGTACAGGGCCTTGGGCACCTTGTAGCGCGCCAATCGATCCCGCGCGTGAGCGAGCAGAGCCTGGTCTGTCAATTCATCCTGCGCCACGATGAAGGCTACCGGCACCTCGCCCCATCGATCATCCGGCGCGCCCACCACAGCGGCCTGAAGCACGTCCGGGTGGCTGAGTAGGGCGTCCTCCACCTCCGCGGGGTAGATGTTCTCGCCGCCCGAGATGATGAGGTCCTTCTTGCGCCCGCAGATCCAATAGTCCCCATCCTCATCGCAGCGCGCCAGGTCGCCCGTATGCAGCCAGCCCTCATCATCGATGGCCTCGGCCGTGGCCTCGGGGTTGTTGAAGTAGCCCGGGATGACGTGCGGGCCCTTGATGCAGAGCTCGCCATCCTCGGGCAGCAACTTCACCTGCACATGCATGAGCGGCCGGCCCACCGCGCCGGCCTTGGCCTCAGCCCGTGCCTTGGGCAGCCAGAAGTTATTGGGGCCGGCCTCCGTGAGACCGTAGCCCGTGGTGAAGCTGACTTGCTTTTTGAAGAAGGCCTCAAACACAGGCGCCGGGCAGGGCGCGCCGCCGCTGATGACCAGCTTCATGTGTGTGAAGTCGGCTTCAGGCCACCGAGGGTGTGCTTGAAGCATCTGGAACATGGTCGGCACGCCAAAACAGAGGGTGGCTCCTTCCTTGACCGCGTCGAAGACCTGCTCTGGCTCAAAGCCTTGGTACAGCAGGGAGTGACCGCCCACGTAGAGCAGCGGCGCCGTGAAGACGTTCAGCCCGCCGGTATGAAAGAGCGGTGCGTTGAGGATGGCCACGTCGCTGGCGCTGAGGCCCCAGCTCACGACGGTATTGATGGCATTACTGAGGATGTTGCCCTGGGTGAGCAGCGCGCCCTTGGGCAGGCCCGTCGTGCCCCCGGTGTAACAGATGACCCAGGGGGCCTGCAGGGGGACGGCCTCAAGCTCCAGGTCCGTATCAGCGAACTCCTGGGGCGCGAATCGGCCCGCCGAGCCGGCCTCGTCAAAGCCGTAGGTCGGCAAGCTGTCTTGCGCGGCCAGGGCATGCGCGGCCTCGCTCAGCTCCGAACCAAAGAGCAGGGCCCGGGGCGCCGCGTTGTGCACCAGCTTCGCCATCTCATCGGGGTGCAGGCGCCAGTTCAGATTCTGAAGCACCGCGCCCAGCTTCTGGCAGGCCATGAAGACCTGTAGGTACTCGAGGCGGTTGTGGGCCAGCACGGCGATGCGTTCGCCTCGGCCCAGCCCTACCTGATCCTGCAACCAGCGCGCGGTCTGATTACAGCCCGCGTTCAGCTCAAAGAAAGTCAGGGTGCGGCCGTCGGCGGCTATCGTGAGCGCCGGCGCGTCCGGGCTGAGGTCGGCGCGCCGCGCCAGCCAGTCGGGGGCATATTCAAGGCGACTCACCCCTGCAGCGAAGGCCCTGTCCTGCGTCAGGTCAAGCCACAAGGGCCGCCGACCACGTGCTGTGCCTTGCAGCGGCCCACTTCATCGCTACACAGAGCCCATGACATCCCCAGGCTATGACGTTGAGGTCTTCTTTGATGGGGACTGCCCGCTGTGCATGCGGGAGATCCGCATGCTGCAACGCAAGGACACGGAGTCCCGGATCCAGTTCACGGACATCGCGGGGCCCAGCTTTCGGGCCGCGGATTACGGGCGCACTCAGGATGACTTCATGGCGAAGATCCACGGGCGCCTCGGTGATGGCACCTGGATCGAAGGGCCCGAGGTCTTTCGACAGCTCTACGCCGCCATCGGCTTCAAGCGGCTCGCAAACCTCTCCCGAGCGCCCGGCATCGATCAGGCGGTGGGCTTGGCCTACAAACTGTTTGCGAAGAATCGATTGAAGCTGACCGGCCGCTGCACCCCTGAGGGGTGCGCGGTGCCCAATCAGGCCTCCTAAGCCTCAGCCTTCGAGGATCCGGCGGGCGTCTACGCTGCTTTGAAAGGCCTCTTGCCCTTCGGCCCAAGGCAGGGCGCTCGCGGCACGGGAGCGCTGGCTGTCGTTCCTGGTCTTGTCGCTGGGCACCTCACCCACGGCCTGACGAAGGCGACCATAGTCCGCATCATCCTTGAGGTCCTGATCGGAGAGACGCGCGTCCAGCTCCTTGTTCACCAAGGCGTCCCGCATGAGCAGCGGGTAGGCGGTGGTGGTGCCCGTGGTGGCGTGCTGCACAATGGCGACGGTGTCATTGCAGACCCCGGTGGCCCCATAGCCGCCCACCGCGAGCTTCAGATCTTTGGCGACGGCGTTGATGGCATCACTGAGCAAGCCGCACAGCTTCACCGCATCTTGGGCCTTATCGCCCTCAAGGCTGTCCGCGATCTTGTAGCCGCACCAGTTCGGGGTGCCGGTGGTGCCCACCGGGAAAAAGCCGGTGCCGCTGATGCCTTGGTACCACTTGATGTCGGCGTCCATGGCCGGGCCCTCGGTGCTGTCTGAGCTGCGGATCTTGATGACCACCTCAGAGTGCGTGGCGGGAACGCTGGCCTCTTGGCCGTCCGCGTCCTTGATGCCGGTCTTCACCATGAGGGCGGCGGGCACATCGAGCACCTGGCCGTCGGGCGTCTTCGTCTTGAGGTTCGCGAAGTTCGCGATCCGGTGCACGAAGTCCACCTCGACGGTGTGGCCATCCTTAGTAAGGGCGTCCAGCAGGGTGTCGATACGGGTGTGGGTCTGGTTGAGGTGCTTGACGGAGAACTTCGCGTCCGCGGCGAGCTGATGGTTGGCGCCCAGGCGGTCGAAGACCTCGGCGGTCAAGACGTTGGCCTTGATCTGCGCCGGCGGCAGGGTGCTTGGCAAGTCACCTTGCCAAAGACCGGGAGCCAGCTCCTTAAGCTCAGGCTTGGGCGTCTCGTAGGCGACGCCATCGAGTTTGGCCAAATCAAAGCCGCTATCGAGGCGGGCCGGCATGGGCGGCAGCTCTGGCAGCTTGCCTGCCTTATAGGCTGCGTTCAGGCCATCAACGCCCGCTTCCATTTGTGCAGGGCTGACTGCAAATAGGTCGGCGATGCGGGAGGGCTTAGCGATGGCCGCGTTGATCAGCGCCTGGGGAATCGGGATGCCCGTGTTCTGCTGCAGCTGGTCCGCCAGGCCCTGCACCGTGGCCTTGGCCTCGGGTGACTTGCCCATCTGGTCGAGCACGAAGGGCAGGCTGACCGCGTCGGGGTAGCGCCCGGGCACGAGGTCAAAGCGATTGCTGCTGGCCTTCACCGGCGCACCTTGCACACCCACCCAGCTCGCGCCGCCCTGAGGTTTGACCGCGCCGTTGGGCAGGTCCTCGGCCTTGACGGGGATCGTCTCGGCTTGGGCGCCGCTTTTAGGTTGGGCGATCTGCGGCTGGTCCGCGATCCCTGTGGTCACTTGACCTACATTGGTGGGGGAGGTGGTCTTTGGTGGGGGGATCCGGGCCATATATCCGGGATACTCCGAGCATGGGGTTTTGGGCAAGGGCTCGGCGGCGCAGATCGTCGTGATCGAAGTGCTTGCATGTTCGAGGCTCTTGATCGAAGGTCCGCGCCCCGAGACGACGACCATGGCTAAGCAGTCGAAGATCAATCACAACAACAAGCGCAAGGCGATGACCGAGCGCTATGCAGAGCGTCGCGCAGAGCTCAAGGCGCTGATCCGCAGCCCCAACACGGATGACGTGGAGCGTATGGAGGCGGTCGCTAAGCTCGACACGCTGCCCCGCAACTCCAGCAAAGTCCGCGTGCGTAACCGCTGCGTCATGACCGGGCGCCCGCGCGCCTACTACCGCAAGTTCGGCCTCTCCCGCATCGCGATCCGCGATTTGGGGCTCTCTGGCCAAATCGCCGGCCTCAAAAAGGCCAGCTGGTAGTCAGCGACCCGCATCACCCCTCGGGGTGATGTTCAAAGCAGGATCGCCTCGGCCCTATGGGCCGGCGCTCCCGCTTCATATCCACCGACCTCATCCTGCTCCAGGTCGCCGTCTCGGCACCTGCAGGGTGAGGTTTGTCTCATTTGACCCTACTGCGGCGCGTCCACCAAGGGCGCGATCGCATCTTCCAGCCCTGCCATCAGGCTGGATGGGCTGCAGTCATTGCGCACCGTGCGGGCGCGCTCCGCCATCTGGGTCTGTAGGTCGTACAACTCCAAGACCACCGAGCAGCGCTCATCCACCCGGGTGAGCCGCAGAGCCAGGGTCTTATGCGCACCCACCTCTTGGGCCACCGCGAGCGCGCACGCCGCCTCACAGCCCTTCTTGCTGCGATGATCCTGCTGGGCCTCGGCCACTACGGCCTGTGGAACCAACGCGAAGACCGCGCTCAAGCGGGCCCATAGGTGCTGCTGGAGCTTGAGTCGGTCCTCGGCGGCGATCCCGGTGCCCAGATCTTGGATCTGAAGCGCCGCGAGCCGGCGCATGCCCCGCGCAAAACGCACCCCATCCGCGTCGACCGGGTTGGACGACAGGGCACGGCAGGCGTCGTACTCGGCGTGCAGGATGGACAGCTGGCCCTGCAGCCCCGCGCCCTCGTTCAGGGCGTCCTGAAAGCTCTCCTTGTCCGGCCAGCTGCCGTCTGCGTGGTCATCCGCCTGCTCCGCGAGACGAGACAGATCCTCATGCAGCACAGCGGCCCGCGTGCTCACGGGCGCATCGCCCTCGTTACAGCGGGGGTGATGCGGCGCGTCCGCAGCCATACGTTGGCTGGAAGTGCGCAGCGTCGCGAGGTGATCCCGGACCGCCTGGGCGTGCACGGTGGAGATGGTGGGCGCGCAGCCGCTGAGCAGCAGCGCGCCCAAGGCCCAGACTGCGGGCGCTCTAGTGAAGCAGGCGGGCGAGGTAACCATCCGTGTTCTTGCGCCGACGTGCGTCGACCTCATCGGGATCAACTTCAACCACACGCTCGTCGGGTGTCACCTTGAACAAGGGCTGGCCCTTCGAAACGATGGATCCGTCGCTGCCCTCCATGACGATCTTGTCGACGGTGCCTGCGAATGGCGCGGGCACGCGGTTGAACATCTTCATGACCTCGATGATGTACAGGGTCTGACCCTTTTCGAAGTGCTGCCCCTCGCTGATGAGCGGCGGCTTCCCTGGGGCCTCCTGGGCGTAGAACATGCCGCCGGTCACGGCCACGATCTCGTCGGCCTTGGTCGCCGGCGGCGGTGCCAGCACCTTCTTCATCTCGGCCTGCAGCTTTGCATCGAAGAGCCGCTCCGGAATGACGCAATCGAGCTTGTCGTCCACGTCGAGCTCGAAGAAGCCGCTGTCGTAGCCGATGAGCGGCAACAGCGAGATGGTCTCCAGCCCCAGCTGGTGCCCGCGGTGCGCAGAGCGTACCTTGCCCCAGGCGTTGGCCGTAAAGCGCTCCGGCGGCGTCTCGCGACTGAGCAGCGTATCCAGCTTGCGGAAGTCCGTGATGCCGACCCGCTCCTCAAGGGTGCGGTAAAAGGTCACGCCGCGCTCGATGATCTCGGCGTCATTGTCCCAGATCACCTGCGCTGGTGGCGCGCCCTTCCAGCGCTCCATGTTCAAGAAGAAGTGCATGTCCCGCAGTACGTCCAGGGGGTTGTCCAGCCAGACCAGCTTGCCGTCCTGCATCGTGAAACGGTGACGGTTCAAAGACAGCCAACCCGATAGAATGTGCGGCCCGGCCAGCAGCGCGTCCAAAGGGCGCTTCAGCAGGGTCTGCTTTTGCAGGACGACGTTCTGCACCGCCGCGGCGATGTCCCAGTTCTTGCGCTTTTCGGTGCGGATGATGTTCTGGAAGGCGTAGACGAGGTCGACCTCATCGGCCTCCTTCTTCAGCAATCCAACCTGCGTGAGGTACGGCACCACAAAGCGCGTGGTGGGCTTGGCCATCACGTTGCGGCCGCGGAACCAATTCACCAGCCCGTAGTGGAACTCCAGGTTCGTCGAAAGGTCGAAGCCGCGCAGCTTGTTGACCCTGAGGATCTCGGCCAGGCGATCGTAGGATGCCTTGCGCGACTCTCCGCAGGTCACCAACAGCGCGATGTTGGAGTCATAGGCGCCCGCCAGCTTGTACCGAACGAAGACCCCGGTATCGGGGTTCTTCACGCAGATGCCTTGGTCATCGCGGATCTCATCCTCGATGGGGTCCGACCAAGAGATGATCGCGCCGCCCGCGTGCGGCGACAGGCTGTGATCGGTGGCGTTGAGGCGCGCCTCCACCGAGGCGCCAAAGCGATTGTGCAGCTCCGGCTCCGGTAGGGCCTTTTTGTGCTTGGCCAGCAGGGCCATGGCCTCCACCAGGGACTCAACGTCGAAGTAGTCCGTCTTGTCCAAGGGGTTGCGAAAGCGCAGCCGGCAGCACAGCTCGGTCACCCGGTGCTCCACCTGAATGCGCGTATTCACCTCCATGAAGTAGTGGTGATCGCCTTCCACAATGCACTCAAAGGTCGAAGCGGAGTCCAGCTTCACCGCGCGGCCAAAGCGAGCCCCTTCGGCCTCCATCCGGCTCAGAACGCCCAGGTCGGCCTCCAGCACCTTCGCTTGCTTGGTGCGGCCTTCATCCTTGGCACGCTGGATCTCTTCCCGCAGGCCAGCCTGCGTGACCGAGACTTCCAGCAGCTTCTGCTCGTGCATCTGCAGCGAGCAGTCTCGCCCGCCCAGGGAGACGCACCACTCACCATTGCCCAGCAACTGGATCTCGTTATGGCGGGTCTGCTCGATGTTGAGCTCCAGCAGGATGTTCTTATTGTCGCCGATGCCGGTGGTCTTGACCTCGGCGAGGACTTCACGGGCCTTCTCGGGGGCCAGCGCTGCGGCCGCCGCGGCGCGCTCTTGAAGGGTGCCCTCACCCTGCTCGCTGGCGCCTTGCAGGATGCGTTGCCCTTTGCCACCACCGCCGCCGATCGCCTTGAGGCGCACACGGTGACCGGGGTGGTCGATGAAGAGCTGGGTGACCTGCTCACCGATGAAGCTCGCGAGCTCATCGATCGAGAACAGATCCATGCCCTTTTCATAGGAGGCAGCCAGCACCGCATCGGCCAACTCTGCGGCCGACAGGTCTTTGTCGAACAGGTCCTTGGCGACCGGGAGCTCTTCCGCCTTGACCAGCGCCTTCAAGGCCTTGGCGGTGCCATGTTTGCTCAGCAGCAGGCGGGTCGTGACGTCATCGATGCCCGGCGTGACGCTGACCTTTTCCTGAAGGGCGGTGCGCTTGGCCTCGTCCTTTCGGCCCGCGGACTTCACGGTGTGCGAGCAGGGCCCGATGAAGGTCAGGCCCGCGTTTTCGAGCGCGCGCACGAAGTCCTCATCCTCGGCCATGAAGCCATAGCCGGCGAAGACGCTGTCGTAGCCGTGGGTCTTGGCGATCTGGATGATCTGCTCGACCCGCGCGACGCGCTCCTCCTTGGTGGCCCCGGTGTAATCCGGCACCCGGTGCACGTGCTCGCTGGGCAGCTGCCGCAGCTCCGGGGCGAGCGCGTTGGCGTAGACGATGGAGTCCTTTTCAGACAGCAGGATGCCGATCTGAGTCATGCCCATCTCTTTGAAGACGTCGATCGCCTCCTTACGGATGGGACCGCGGCAGACGATGAGCGGCCGCATGTCGTTGCAAGCCAGGCTGCGCACCCAGGGCGAGTTGGCCTTGAAGAGCCGCCGGTCGGCGTGAATGAGGGGATTGTGGCTGTAGAGGTCCGTCACGACGCTTGCCTTGCCTTTAGTGGAATTCGCGCTGCACGCCGGTGAAAGGACCGGGAGTGTAGTGGCGCATGAGGAAGTTGATTTCGCGGCCCACCTCGGCCCGAAGGGTGGTGGGCATCACCAGCCGCGAGATGGAGCCCAGAGCAAGGGCCTCGCGTGGGTTCATGAGCTCTCGCTCGTAGCGGGCGCTCAGCTTGGCCTCTTCGGCTTTGAGCCAATCGGCCACCGCCTTTTTGGCGTCGGCTTGAGCCGCCTCGGGGCTGGAGCCGCCCTCGACGCGGCGCTTGGTGCCTGTTTCGATGCGCTGGGGAACCTCGGCCCTCAGACCTCGGATCTCCTTTTTGTAGACGAACTCTTTGCCCGCCGGTCCCATCACCGCGACGCGCGTGGTGGGCAGGGCGAGCACGGAGTCAGCGCCCGTGGGGTAGTTATTGAAGGAGGCATAGGCTCCGCCGTAGGCGTTTCGGATCAACAGCAGGATGCGGGGAGTGCGCACATCGATGATCGCATCCAGCATGGCTAGGCCCGCGTGCACGATGCCGCGCATCTCTTGTTCGCGGCCCGGCAAGAATCCGGTCGTATCCTCCATGAAGATCAGGGGGATGTTGTACAGGTTGCAAAAGCGGATGAAGCGCGCGTTCTTGAGCGCCGCGTCCACGTCGATCTGCCCGGAGGAGACCGCACTATTGTTGGCGACGAAGCCCACCACGTGGCCGCCCATGCGACCGAAGGCGGTAATAGTATTGCGGGCCCGCTGAGGCTGCACTTCGAAGAAGTCTCCGTGGTCGCACAGCTGCTGAATGATGATCGAGACATCGAAGGGGGTATTGAATCCCGTCGGGCTGTCGAAGGCGGTGCGAAGCAGAGTATCGATCTCGGGCGTAGGTCGATCGAGGCTATCGCTGGTGGGCTGGAACTTTGGGCAGACGTTATTATTGTCCGGCAGATAGTTCAAAAGCCGCTCAGCGGTGCGCAGGGCCTGCACCTCATCTCCGACCGTGAAGTCAGAGACGCCGGACTGTCCGTGCACCCCGGGGCCGCCCAGCTCATCCGCGGTGACATCCTCTCCCAGCACCGACTTCACGACGCCCGGTCCGGTCAGACCGAAGAAGGAGGCGTCCGGCTGGATGACGAAGGAGCCCTGGCGCGGCAGGTAGGAGCCGCCGCCGGCGTTGAAGCCGAACATGCACATCACGCTGGGCACGACGCCTGAGATCTTACGAAGGGCGGTAAAGGCCTCGGCGTAGCCGTCGAGTCCACCCACCCCAGCGGGCACGAAGGCGCCGGCGCTGTCGTTCATGCCGATGAGCGGCAGGCCCTTTTCCCCGGCCAGCTGAAAGAGCTTGGCGAGCTTGCGGCCGTTGGTGGCGTCCATGGACCCGGCGCGCACCGTGAAGTCGTGCCCGTACAGCGCGACATCGCGGCCCTTCACGTTGATCACGGCGGTGACCAGGGAGGCGCCGTCGAGGTTCTTGCCCCAATTTTCGAACAGCACCGTGGGCGCCTGCTGGGTCAGCACACGGATGCGCTCCCACACTGTCATGCGCTCTTTGAGGTGTTGACGGTCGATTTGGGACTGTCCGGCCGCCTCATAGGGGCGTCGTCTCAGGCGCAACCCCTCTTCGATGGCTTCGTCATAGCTGCCCTCGTTGGGCGGCGCGGACTCTTCCACCTCGTCGGCGAGCGGGTTGGTCAGGTTGGGTAGGATGTCGGCGTTGTCGGCCATGGAATTTCGCCGAAGAAAGTCGGCGCCGTCATACCACCCTTGAGACATCGAATCTCCCTAGGCTGCCCCGACCGGAGCGAATGGGATCAGCGCTTTCCCGAAACGAGCACGTGGCGGTCTGAGGGGGTCGACACCTGCAGGTGAGACAAGCCCGCCCGCGTGAGCTGGGCCTCGATCTCGGGCACCGTGAAGGCAGCGTGCAAAGACAAAAGGAAGTCTCGGCGCAGCACATCGGGCTCCCCGTCAGCGTACTGCTCAACGAGGGCCTTTGCCGCCTGCGTATCCCGAGGACGGCACAGATCCATGATCAAGATCGGGGCCCCCGGGGCGCTGTGCCGGGCCACTGAGTCCCAAAGCACGTGGGGGTCCGGTAGGTGGTGCAGCAGGCTGTTTGAGATGAGCGCGTCGAAGGGGCCGGGCAGAGGCGCAGGCAAGTAGGCGTGCACAAGCTGCAATCGGTCCTGCACGCCCGCGGTCTCGGCGGCGTCTTGACCCAGCTTGAGCATATTGGCCG
>SPJJ01035922.1_pt1 | contig 11959 bp, 9 predicted proteins | sample 3741741 | NCBI WGS metagenome assembly SPJJ01 (sample SAMN10925908, study PRJNA522277) | cold seep metagenome | isolation source: Elba SIP-enriched marine methane seep metagenome, extraction at timepoint T1 | place: Italy: coast of Elba, Mediterranean Sea | collected 2014-05 | reverse complement strand
GTCACGGCATTCACCTACGACGCCGCCACCGGCGTGCTGACCCCTGGCGACACGGTGTCGGCGCTCCCCATGGACTTCATGGGCGAGAACACGGGCGCCGACATTCACGTCTCGGGCGACGGGTCGTACGTGTACGCGTCCATGCGCGGACACGACTCCCTGGCCGTCTTCTCCACCGGACCGGGCGGAAGCCTCACGTACATCACCAACGTCGACACCGAGCCGCGGCCCCGCGAGTTTGGGCCCGACCCGTTCGTGAACTTCATGTACGCCGCCGGTCAGGACAGCGGCATGCTGGCCAGCTACACCATCGAAGACGACGGCAACCTGACGCCCGGCCCCACGTACGCCGTCGGCGACAACCCGTTATGGGTTCTCGGCGTCGAGCTGCCCGTTCGCTAGATGGGCCTGTACCGCTGGTACGAAGAGCGGCTCTTCCCGCGGATCATGGAGCGCGTCGGCGGTCCGCAGTCGCGGGCGCTGCGGGAGCGGTGCGTCTCGGAGGCGCGAGGTGACGTGCTCGAGATCGGGCTCGGGACCGGGATGTCGCTGCCGAGCTACGGGCCGGGCGTGCGCTCGCTGAGCGTCGTGGAGCCGTCGACCGGAATGCATGCGTTGGCGCAGGCGCGGCTCGAGGCGTGCGCCTTCGAAACGTCGAGTCACACCCTGGCCGCTGAGGAGCTGCCCTTCGACGATGCGAGCTTCGATGCGGTCGTGTGCACGTGGACGCTATGCACGGTCGACGACCCGCAGGCCGTGCTGGGCGAACTGCTCCGCGTGCTCGTGCCCGGCGGGCGCTTCCACTTCCTCGAGCACGTGCGGAGCGACGACCCGCAGGTGCACAGGTGGCAGCGCCGGATCGATCCGCTTCAGCGGGTGTTCGCGTGTGGCTGCACGTTCCTGCGGGATACCGAGGCGGAGATCCGGACTGCGGGGTTCGAGATGGAGTCGTTCGAGGCGATCGATTGCCCCGACATGCCGCTCCCGCATCCGAAGCTGTATCCGGTGATCATGGGCGTGGGCCGCAAGCGGTAGACTCGGGCTGATGACGGTTCGCGGACGCACGGCCGCGCCGGGCCTTCCCAGGTTCCGCCTCGGCCCTCGACCGGCGCGCCCCCGACCCAACGTACGCATGTCTACGTAGACGCGATGCGAGGCAAATACGCAGAACGCTGGATCCTGCCGAATCGCTGAATGCGTCCAGTGGGCCAACGTCCGAGACGCACGTGGACCGCAACAAGCCGCTCGTCGCTTTCTGTTTCACCGCCATCGTGCTGAGTGCATGTGCCGAGGGCGAGGGCCCGGAAGCCTCGCCCGACGGTCTCTACGAGGTCTCCGTGCACACGCGGACCCAGGGCAGCTGCGACGGGGAAGGGCAGGATGTCGAAGGGGCGCCCGGCCACTTCCGACTGCTCGAGACGGACTTCGGTACCGACCGGATCCTGACCTGGCATGAGTGCGAGTCCGTCGACACCTGCGATGATTCGTCCACCGCGATGTTCGACTACGAGAACGGCGAGTGGGTGAGACAATGGTCATCCACCGTGGGTGTCAACGATGCGTTCTGCAGCGTCGAGACCATCACCGGCACGCTGGAGCAGACGGACGACGGCATCCGGGTCGAGTTTCGCACCGCTTCCGGCACGCTCGAAATCCCGTGCGAAGACGGCATTGCCGAGACGCACGCCGACGAGTTGTCATGTGACAACATCGAGGTCTACGAGGGGATCCTGCTGTAGGCCCCCGCTGCGGCAGACGAGAGCGAAAAAGTCAGCAAGACGAAGCCCGCCGAAGCGGCAGAGCCGGCTGTCGACCCCAAGCTCGCCGCGACGCGGAAGGCGGCCCTCGCTCGCCGAAGGTCGTCGACGAACGGCGTGAAGAAAGCCGGCGCGCCGCTGGTGGATGAGACCGGGCCGGTGACGGACTCGAAACGGTACGCCGGCAAGTTCGAGGAAGCGAAGTAGCGGGCTGACGAAAAGCCCTCCCGACGCAGCTCGCCCAGCGCCCGCTCCAGCTGCGACTTCGCTCTCGCTGCCGTGGTCGCGCTACTCGATCGAGTAGCTCGCGACCTCTGCGCTCGAGGTCGAAACCTCGTGGACCCAAGCGCGGTACATGACCATGACGGACAGGTCGGGCCTGAGAAACCGGCCCGCGAGAATGCGACAACGTTGTCGCATCTTGGGCGATAACGAGCGCGGTGAATGCGTCAGGCGTTGGCCGATCCATGGTGGGGCACCATCTGCAACGCGGGGGTCTTCAGCTGCGACGAGCAGTGCCGTATCGGACTTCGATGTCGTGACGACCATCACTTGCGGGGTGTAGTCGCGTGGACGTAGGCCAGGCCGCGGCATGGCACGCGGCTTGCTCCTTACCGCGCGATGCCGCGTCTACTGCTGATCTCCTTGTTCGCCGCGACGGCGTGCGGGCCCTCGGTCTCGTCCGACGAGACCGGCGGCGACGACGGGGGCGGGGCAGGAGAGACGATCGACACCGAAACCGACGCCGGGATTGAGACCGGGGGATCGACGGGAGAGGACGTGATCGAGCCGGAGCTGTCGTGTTCGCGGGGTGAGCGGGTGGGGTGCTTGTCCATCGAGCCGGGGCAGCCCGACCTTTGCCTGTGCCGCGGCGGCACGATCGACGTCGTGCGCCCGCAGGGGTTCACGGACTGGGAGGCCGGGGAGATCGTGACCGCGGATGGCGACGTCCTGGTCGCGCTCGTGGGGGCGAACTCCAAGTCGGAGGCCGGATCCTCGATGTCCACCTGGCGCGCCGTGGACGACCGCCTCGAGCTCGTCGATTCGACGGCTTGGAGCAATCCCGACCGGCACTGGCTCGTGGGGGCCGTCGTCCCGGAGCTCGGCTCGGCGTACATTGCTGGCGGGGCGGAGTCGGGCGCGGCATGGGTGATGCAGAGCATGCCGCTGCTTCCCGATCTCGAGGCTCCCTACATCGCCCCGCGCGAAGAGACGAGTGGCTCGCTCTTGGTGCACATGGGCGACTTCGACGGCGATGGGCGCGTCGACCTGGCCATCACCGACATCGACCGCCATGGCGCGGAGACGTACACCGTCAACGTGCAGTCCGGCGGTGGCACGGACACAGTGGCGCTCGTGATGCCGTTTCCGACCACGGTCGACTCGGTCCACGACCACGCCGCGGGGGCCTGCGACCTCGACGGCGACGGAGCCTCCGACTGGATCCACGCGAACGAGGGCAAGATCGCCTGGGGCCGCCCCGGCGTCGGGCTCAATCCCGCAGCGGTCTCGGACTTCGAATCGAACAGCGACGCCGCGTACGTTCGGTGCGTCGATGTCGATCAGGACGGCCGGCTCGACCTCCTGGTGACGATCGATCTCTGGCCCGATGCTGGGGAAGCCGTGGAGGTTCACCATCAGCGTGCAGACCGCTCCTTCGCCCAGCCGACGCGCATGTCCCTGGTCGCAAGCGCTCCACATCGCGGCGTTCGGGCTGCGCGGCTCTTCGGGAACGAGCGGGCTGGGCTGGACCTGTTCAATCTCCAGTTCGGGCGGCTCGAGGTGCAGCGGGCCATCGGGCCCCGGGAGTACGCGGAGCCTCGATCCGCGGAGCTCGACGAAGACCTCGACATCATCGGGTCTTTCGACATTGATGGCGATGGTCGCGACGAACTCATTGGGAAGGTCGACTGGCCCTACGATCCCGAAACGGACGATCCGGGCGAAGAGCTGATGGTGCTGTGGGTCGAGAGGGCTTGAGCGCATGAAGCACGGTGATCTCGGCGTGCGCGCTGGCTAGAAGTCCTCCGGGCGCAGCTCCCCCACCGCCCGCTCCAGCTGCGCCTTCGCCAAGTGCAACCGCGCCCGCGCGTCCACCTGAGCCGCCTGCGCCCGGGTCACCTCGGTCTCCGCATCCAGCAGCGTATCCACCGTCGCCGCCCCTCGCTTCACCCGCACCGACTCCGCGTCATACCGAGCCTCGGCTGCGCTCACGAAGGCTTCGGCCTGCACGGACACGGCATGGGCACTCCGGTAGGCGTGAAAGGCCTGCGAGACCTCGAGGTTCACGCCGCGCTCCAACGCAACCCGGTCCGCCTTCGAGGCCCGGAGCGACGATTTCGTCGCCTTGACCGTCCGCGTCCCCGACAGCAGCACGTTGGGCGACCACGTCACCACCACGCTCGCGTCGGCCGTGCTCGCGAACCGATCATCGAGCGGCAGGATCCGGGGATTCGGCCGCGCGGTGTCGAGATTGCCGACCAACGCCAGCTTCGGTGCCCGCTCCCACTTCGCTCGCTTCAGCGCCTGGCGCCGCGACTCGACCTGATGGCCGAGCGCCGCCAGCTCGTGACGCTCGGACTTCGCTCGACCGCGGAGCTCAGGCAACGACGTCCGCAGGTTCGTCAGCCGCGGCAACTCGGTGGTCGAGAGCTCCGCTTCTGCCGGGAGCTCGCCGAGGATCCGCAGGGCTTCCTCCGCCGTCTCCACTCCGGCCTCGGCCTGGATCCTCTCGATCTCGGTCTGGGCCTGCCGCGCCTGCACGGCCAGTAGCTCGGCTTCAGTGGCCGTGCCGAGCTTGCGCGCCGTCTCGACCAGCTTCACCTGCGACTTCACCCGGTGCACGCTGGCGCCGGCCCCCTCCGCCAGTGACTGCGCCCGCCCATAGCCGTAGTAGGCCTCGAGCGCCCGCAGACGGATCTCCGCCTCGGTCGAGAGCTCGACTTCTTGCTGCGCCCGCGCGCCCGCTTTCGCCTCGCGATGAGCCGCCGCGATCGTCGTGAACACGTCGCTCACCGGGATGGTCAGCCGCAGAGACAGCGCGGCCTGGTTGCGCACCACGGGAAGCCGAGCGTCGCCGAGCCCTTCGAGCTGCTGCACCACGCCACCGAGGACCTGCTGGGTGGCAGGGTCGGTGATCTGCGCCAGTCCAGCGTCGAACGTGCCCGCCGGCGGAAGCCCTTGCACCAAGCGCCCGTTGTCCGGTTGGAACAGCCGCGTCGCCCGCAGCGTCACGTCGAGCGTGGGCACGAACGCCGCCCGCACGGCCGCGGCTGCTCGCTGGGCCTCTTCGGCCCGGGCCTGGGCCGCGTCCACTTCGGGCGCCCGCTCGACCACGCGGTCGGCAAAGGCGTCGGCAGAGATCGACGTAGGGGATGGCGCGAGCGCCAGCATCAGCATCAGGGAGGGGATCATCAGGTCGTCTCCTTCGAGGGCAGGTCGCGCACGAGGACGCGGTAGAGGGCCGGCACCACGAACAGCGACAGCACCGTCGCGATCAGGAGGCCGGAGATCATCGACCACGCCATCGGTGGCCACAGCGTCGACGCCGAGAAGCCCAGCGGCATCAGGCCCGCCACCGTCGTCAGCGTCGTCAGCAGGATGGGGCGCGCTCGAACCTCGACCGCGTCTCGCACCGCCTCGGCCACCGGCACCCCGGCCTTGCGCCGCCGGTCCGCGAGGTCGATGAGCACGATCGCCGCGTTGACGACGATCCCGATCAAGGCGATCGCCCCGAGGAGCGCCACGAACCCGAACGGCAACCCGGCCAGCGCCAATCCGGGCCAAATGCCCATCGCCGCCAGGGGAGCGGTGGCCAACACGATCGCCACCCGGCGGAACGAGTTGAACTCGGCGAGCAGCACGGCGATCAGGAGGAGGGCTCCGAACGGCGCCTTGGCGCCCAGGGCCGCGTTCGCGTCCTTGGACGTCTCCGTCGAGCCACCGAGCTCCCACTCCACGCCCGGAAGCTCGAGCGCCTCGAGCTCAGGCATCGCGGCCGAGACCACGCTTGCGTAGGTCGTCTCCGGGTCGACTTCAGCCAGCACCGACACCACGCGCGAGCGGTTGCGGTGCCGGATCACCGCGGGCTTCATCTCCACCTCTCCGCGCGCCACCTCCATCAGCGGTACGCCGCCGACGGGATGCGAGGTCAGCTCCGACCACCCGGTACGCGGACCGTCGGCCGCGCGCACCAGAACCGGCACCGGATCCGGACCGCCACGGTACGTTCCCGCCGGCAGCCCCCGGGTCTGGCCCAGGACCGCCAGCGACACCCGACTCCGATCGAGCCCCATCCGCCCGGCGTGGGCGTCGTCGATACTGAGGTCGAGCACCGGCACCCCGAGCCCGCCGTCGGTTCGCACGTCACGGGCTCCGGCCGTATCGCGAAGGACGGCGCGGACCTGCTCCGCTGCCGCGTGCAGCTGCCCGAGGTCTTCGCCCCGCAGCCGGATCTCGACCGGTGCCGGCACCGGAGGCCCCTGCTCCAGCCGACGCGGCAAGATGATCGCGTCGGGGAAGTCCGTGCGCGCCAGATCCCGCACGTCGTCCGCGAGCCGCTGAATCGCAGCCGCCGAGTCCGCGGACACGATCAGCTCCGCCACATGCGGGCTCTGAGGGCTTCGCGAGAGGTTGTAATAGAAGTGCGGCACGCCGCGTCCGCTGACCGAGGTCACCGAGTGCACGCTCGGATCGCCCAGCAGTTCCGCCTCCAGCCGAGCCGCAACCGCATCGGTCTCGCCCAGGCGCGTGCCTTCGGGCATCTGCACCTGCACCACCATCTGGGCACGGTCCGAGCTGGGGAAGAAGCTGAACTTCACCGTTCGGGCGGCGAGCACCTCGGGGATCAGCACCAAGCTCGCAAGCGCCAGCGTGAGCCACGGGTGCTTGCCTGCGGTGCCGCCAATGCGTCGCGCCAGGCGCGTCAGCCACGTCGGCCCCGAGCGCTTGCGCGGAGCGAGGAAGCGACCCGCCAGCAGCGGCGTGACCACGAGTGCGTAGAAGTAGCTGGCGCCAAGGGTGATGATGACGACCAGCGGGATCGCCCGGGTGAAGTCGGCGCTCGTCCCCTGCGACAGCAGCATCGGCACGAAGGATGCGAACGTCGTGACGGTCGCGCTCGCCAGCGGGATCGCCAGCTCGCGCACCGAAGCCCGCACCGCGTCTCTACGCGGCACACCTTCGTCGAGCCGGCGCTGGATGGCCTCGGCCACGACGATTGCGTTGTCCACGAGCAGACCGAGCGCGATCACCAGGGCCGCGATTGCGATCTGGTGCAGCACGCCGCCGCCCATCGCGTAGAGCGCAACCGCAGCGAACGTCACCAGCGGCACGGCCAGCGCCACGACTACACCCAGTCGCAAGCCCATCGTCACGACCAGCACCAGTGCGACGACCCCGATGCCGACCAGCAGCGAGATCGATAGCTCGCTCAGCCGGGTCTCGACCTGGTCGGGCTGGAATGCGATCTCCGCCAGCTGCACGTCGTGGTTCTCGTCCGCGAACGCGTCGGCCACCGCCCGCACCTCGCGGCCGAACGCCACCACGTCGATGCCCGAGCGGGGCACGACCCCCACCAGCACGGTGGGCTCGCCCTCATAGCGAGCACGCTCCTGGGCCGGGTCGGCGGCCATCGTCCGCACCTTGGTGATGTCGCCGAGCCGCACCCCCGTGCCGTCGGGAAGCACCACCGGCGTGGCTTCGATCTCGTCGATGCTCCGAAAGTCGGCGTGCGGCCGCACGTCGAGGGCTCGCGCATCGACCTCGATCGTGCCGGCCGGCGTGGTGACGTTGCGCCCCTGCAGCATGCCCGAGACCTGCTCGATCGAGAGCCCGTACGTCTCCCGGTGTGCAGCCGTCCAGTCGATCGTGATCTGCTCGCCGGGATCGCCCGTGATGTGGACCCGCGCTACGTCCGACTCGCCCAGGAATCGGTCGCGAAGATCTTCGGCGACGTCGGCGATGTTCCGCGTGTCGCTCGTCACCGCGTATACGACACCCTCTGTCTCGTTGAGGTGGCGGTTCAGCACGGGCGCGCGCACCTCAGGGGGAAACTCGAGCACCGCGTCGTCGAGCGCATCCTGGACGTCGGACCATGCCTCGGCGAATGCGTCCTCGTCGTCTCGGAGCTGCACGGTAGTGATCACCGCGCCCGATCGGATCGTGGAGCTGATCGTGTCGACCGCTTCGACCTCGGACAGCGACTCTTCCAGCGGATCGGCAACGAGTCGCTCGACCGTCTCCGCGTCCGCGCCCGGATAGGCGGTGACCACGAGCCCGAAGCGCGGGCTGAGCTTGGGATCTTCCTCGCGGGGCATGAGGAACCAGGCCGCCAACCCGAGTAGGGACAGGAGCAGCGCCGCTGCGACCGTGAAGCGCGGGCGCGCGTAGACGATGTCGACCATCTCAGCGCCCTTCCTTTCGAACCTCGACTGCGTCGCCGGGAAGCAGGTGCGCCAGTCCGGACACCACGACCTGTTCCTCTGGCTTCACGCCGGCGGCCAGCAGCACGCGACCGTCGACCATGCCGGCCAGCTCCACCGGACGCTTGTCGACGATGCCCGCGTCGGCGACCCAGACGTGCGGCTCCTGCCCCGACGGGTCGACCAGCGCCGCCACCGGAACCGACACCCGCTCGTGCACGGCGACCGGCAGCTCCAGCACCACCGGCAGACCCACGGGCGCATCGTCGGTTGCGTCCAGCGTGACGACGACCGTGAACAACGCCCCCGCCCCCTGACTCGCCAGCGAGACCCGCTCGATCGTCCCGGTCACCGGCGCCCACTCCGAGTCGACGTAGCGAACCTCGAGCTCGTGACCGACCGCCAGACGATCCGCGATGCGACCCGGGACGGCGAGCTCGACCTCGTGCCGCGAACGACCCGAGAGCTGAACGACCGGGCTTCCCGGCGCGATCACCTGGCCGGCTTCGATGAACGTCGCGGTGACTTCGGCCGCGAAGGGTGCCCGCACCACCGCCTCGGTGAGTTGACGCGCTCGCTCCGAGAGCTGGGCCTGGGCCGCCGCCTTGGCCGCGAGCAGCGTCTCGGCCCCGCTCTGCGCTCGCTCGAGCTGGGCCACCGTCGCGGCGCCTTCGTCGAACAACCCCTGCGCCCGCTCTTCGTCGCGCTGTTGCTGCGAGAGCTGGGCGTCGATGCGGCGCAGCTCGGCCTTGGCGGCCGCCTTGGCGTTCTTCAGCGGCTTTCGATCCAACCGCGCCAGCACTTGGCCCTTCTCGACGCGATCGCCCACCTCGACGGGGCGCGCAACGACGCGACCGGGGATCGTGAACGAGACCGCGGTTCGATCGGACGAGCGCGTGAGCCCGTGAAAGACGGCGGTCTCGCGGTGCTCCCGCTGCATCGCGGTCTCGACCCGAACCGCTCGTGCGAGGTCCTCGGCCGGCGGCTCGGCATCGGCAGGCCGCTGCGTGAAGCCGACCGTGCCCGAGATGGCACCGACGAGCAGGCCCAACAGCAATCCGTGGTGGCGGTTCATCGTGCGCCTCCGGCTGCACGACACTGGTGTGGTCTACTATCCGACATTTGAAGTCTCCGGGCTAGACAGTGTCTAGACGAGAGACGGTCTACCCTTCGACGTGACAATGTCAAGTCGGCGGGGCTATGCTGGTCGTCGACGATGTCGGAGCTGCGACAGAAGATCCTCGATGCGAGCGTGGAGCTGGTCGCCGAGAGCGGGGTCCGGGCGGTCAGCTTCCGCGAGGTGGCCCGGCGGGCCGGTGTCAGCCATCAGGCGCCTTATCACCATTTTGGCAACCACCAGGGCATTCTCGAGGCGATCGGGCGCGAGGGTTTCCGGCTCCTGGCCGAGTCGATGCAGCAGGCGGCGGCCGAGGCCGGCGGCGACGCGCTGCAGGCTCTCACCGCGGGCGGCATCGCGTATGTGCGATTCGCGCGCGACCACACCGGGCACTTCCGGGTGATGTTCCAGCGCGACCTGGTGCGGGTCCACGGCGAGGACGACTCGATGCCCGAAGCCGAAGACGCGTTCGGAACCCTCGTTCGGCTCTGTGCGGAGGCCCAGGCCGCCGGATACGGGCTCTCCCTGTCGGCGGACGACCTCGCGGTGCTGTCCTGGTCGACCGTGCACGGATTCTCCACGCTGTTGGTCGAAGGGGTGCTGTCGGAGAAGTTCACCGACGCGGAGTCGGATGGCCTGACGCAGCGGATCGTCGGCGCACTTTCGCGCCTCATGACCAAGTGAAAACGAACATCGACTTGACAGCGTCTACTTCGCCCCGCAAACCGGAGGCGTGCTGACACTGTCAAGTTTGCTCCCCCTCATCGGCCTGCTCGCAGGCCCGCTTCCCGCCTCCGACACCTCCGAGGGCGCCACGATCGTCGTCCGCGTCGGCACGTTCGACAACGACGACGGCAACCTGGGCTGCCGGCTGTTCTCTCGCGCATCCGCCTTCCCCGACGGCGGCGGCACGTCGCTCACCCGGTCGATCGACGGCAGCCGCGGCACGTGCACCTTCCGCAACGTTGCCCCGGGCACCTACGCGATCGCGGCGATCCACGACGAGAACGGCAACGGCAAGCTCGACAAGAACGTGTTCGGCGTACCGAAGGAGGGCTACGGCGTCTCGTTCAACAACACCTACGCGATGTCGTCTCCGGAGTGGGACGAGTCGAGCTTCTCGGTCGACGCGGGCGAGCGCCGCACCTTCAACATCCGCCTGCGGTACTGACCCATGCCTTCACGCCTCGCGACCAAGTATGGCCCTTGGGCCGTCGTCACCGGTGCATCGGATGGGATCGGACGTGCCTGCGCCATTGCCATTGCCGAGGCGGGTGTGGACGTCGTGCTCGTCGCCCGCCGCAAGGACAAGCTGGAGGAGGTCGCAGCCCAGCTCGATGCTCGCCGCTCATCTCGCATCATCGTCGCAGACCTGTCCACGCAGGACGGGGTCGACGAGGTTCTCGTGCAGACACGAGAACTGGACGTCGGCCTCCTGGTCGCCGCCGCCGGCTTTGGCACGTCGGGTCCGCTGCTCGAGACCAACCTCGGTGACGAGCTCTCGATGTTGGACGTGAACTGCCGCGCGTCGCTGTTGATGGCGCGGTACTACGGCGAGCGCTTCGTGACCCGCGGCCGCGGAGGCATGGTGCTGATGAGCTCCCTGCTCGCGTTCCAAGGTGTCCCCCGTGCAGCCCACTACGCCGCGACGAAGGCCTACGTGCAGTCGCTCGCCGAAGGCCTCCGGCTGGAACTCGCGCCGCGCGGCGTCGACGTCATCGCGTCCGCGCCTGGCCCGGTGCAAAGCGGCTTCGCTGCCCGAGCCAACATGCAGATGGGCAAGACCGTCACCCCCGAGGTCGTCGCCCGAACCACCCTCGATGCCCTGGGATCCACCGGAACCGTCCGCCCCGGCTTCTTCTCGAAGTTCCTCGAGTACTCACTGTCCACGCTCCCGCGCGTGTTGAGAACCCGTGCGGTCGGCCTGGTGATGAAGGGCATGACCAAGCACCAGCGAGCGCTGACGGAAGCGCCGGCGCAGTCGCGGTAGTCGTTTCGGCCGTGAGGCCCGTACCAAAAACGCGGGAACGTTCGAGCTCGCCCGGGAACCGACCCGGACGAGCCCGATGAAACACTTCGCTTCCCCCAAGCTCCCCCTCCTCTTCGCCCTTGCCGCGTCCGCTGTCGCCCTGCCGGCCAGCGCCGACCCTCCTGCGCTGCGCAACGGCGGCGAGGCCGTCGATTCCAGAACGAGCGGCTTCCCGTTCTTCAACGACTCTGGCCTCGGCATCATGCGCTTCCGATTCAGCTTCCTCTCCGGAGACAACCCCATCTCACGCATCGGACACATGGTCGGCATCGGGGCCGCACACAACTGGTTCTCGACCGACGCGCTGGCCGAGTACAGCTACGACGTCAAACACTATCCGTTGCCAGGTTCCGTTGCGACGGTCCACAAGTCCGACTGCGCTGGCCCCTGCGCGCTGGGGATCCCTCCCGCGCCGGACGGTGAACGTCTCGTGCTGACCGGGTTCCTCTTCGAAGACGCGGCCGGCGAGGTCCACGACCTCTCGACCATCGCGATCGAGCCCGATCCCGAGGACGGCAAGATCTGGGTCGAACTCAACGACGGCAGCGACTTCGAGTACGGCGCGACGGTGCAGTACTCATACATCCCCGACGACGACATCGAAGGCGGCGACGTCCTCTCCATGACGAAGACG
>SPJJ01042409.1_pt1 | contig 11960 bp, 9 predicted proteins | sample 3741741 | NCBI WGS metagenome assembly SPJJ01 (sample SAMN10925908, study PRJNA522277) | cold seep metagenome | isolation source: Elba SIP-enriched marine methane seep metagenome, extraction at timepoint T1 | place: Italy: coast of Elba, Mediterranean Sea | collected 2014-05 | reverse complement strand
CTACCACCGGTGCGGATCGCAGGAGCTGGAGTTGCTCGGTTTCGCGTTGCAGGTCCTGGCCCATCTCGCTCCACGCGTCAGCGCGTGAGAGCAAGCTGAGCAGGTCGCAGATAACCGGAATGACACAGCGGCGGTGCTCGCTGACGGTTTCCAATCGTCGGAATTCCTGAAACAGGAACTCCAGGCGCAGCGCCGAGCGCATGTGTTCGCTCAGCGGATGCTCATAGCAATGCAGATTGTCAGGCACGGTGCGACGAGGTTAAGGCTTCAGCTGCCCGATTGTGCCAGTTTCAGATAGAGCGCATGCAATGCCGCCACTTTGGGGCCTAGTTCCTCCGGGCTGCCGGAGTTGTCGATCACGTCATCGGCCCGTGCCAGCCGGTCTTCGCGGCTGCTTTGGGCGGCCAGAATCTGGCGCGCAAGCTCCGCCGTGTTGTTGTCACGCGCGCACAAACGCTCGATCTGCGTCTCTTCGGGTACGTCGACCACGAGAATGCGGTCGCAGAGCGTATCGAAACCACCTTCGACCAGAATGGGCACCATCAGCAGGCCGTACGGAGCCGTCAGCTGCTTGCGCCATGCGCGCAGATCAGCACGGATTAAGGGATGCAGAATGCTCTCTAGTGCCTGTCGTTGCGCAGGGTCGCTGAAAACCTTCTCGCGCATGCGCGGACGATCCAGTTCACCGTCTGGAGTCAGAATTTCCGGCCCGAAGTGAGCGACTACACCTTGCAGACCCGCTGATTCCGGGCGAACAACATCCCGGGCCACCTGATCTGCATCAATGTAAGGGACTCCGTGGGCGGCAAATGCCTCTGCAATCGTGCTCTTGCCCGACGCAATTCCCCCGGTCAGGCCAATACACAGGCTCACGCCAGCCAGCCGAGGATTCGCTCAGACTCGATGAACTGGAGCCAGCCGGCGATGGCCAGGAAGGGTCCGAAGGGCATGGGTTGGGAACGGTCCATCTTGCCCAGGCCCATCAGGACGAACGCCCAAGTCAGACCGACCACAGAAGACAGCAGTACGATCCAAGGCAGGCCCATCCAGCCCATCCATGCACCTAGTGCGGCGAGCAGCTTGAAGTCCCCGAAGCCCATGCCGTGTTTGCCCGTCAGCTTCAAGAAGGCTTGGTACACGAGCCACAGACTCAGGTAGCCCGCTGCCGCGCCGATGACGGCTTGCTCGATAGGCACAAAGGTTGCGTTCAGATTGATCAGCAGCCCGGCCCAGAGCAGGGGGTAGACGATGCTGTCCGGCAGCAGTTGCGTGCGTTGGTCAATGACCGTCAGCGTGAGCAGCGCCCAGCCCATGCCGATCGCAGCCAGCCCGGCAAAGCTGGCGCCGAAATGCGCCCCGGCCCAAACCGCCAGCACCGCAGCGAGAACTTCCACCAGCGGGTATTGCCAGGAAATCGGCTCTTTGCATGCCGAGCAACGCCCACGCAGCAGCACGAAACTGATTACCGGGATGTTGTGCCACCAACGCAGGGCGGCTTTACATTGCGGGCAATGCGATGCCGGAAAGGCAATGCCAATGGGCGTGCTTTCCGGGGCGGGTAACTCCAGGTACTCGGCGGCGTCCTGCTTCCACTGCATTTCCATCATCTGTGGAAGACGAAGGATGACAACGTTCAGAAAGCTGCCGACGAGCAATCCGACGATGCCGCACAGCGCTAGCCAGAGTCCGAAGTGACTCTGGACGAGGTCAATGAATTCCATGAACTAGACGACTTGACCGAGTTTGAAAATCGGCAGGTACATGGCGATAACCAGGCCGCCGACCAGAATGCCGAGCACGGCCATGATGATGGGCTCCATCAGTGCAGAAAGGTTGTCGACCAGGTTGTCGACCTCACCCTCGTAGAACTCAGCTACTTTTTCACTCATGCTGTCGAGCGCGCCGGATTCTTCGCCGATGGCAATCATCTGCGTTGCCATCGATGGCCATACGCCGACCTGCTCCATGGTGACCTGGAGTTGTGTGCCGGTCATTACCTGCTCACGCATGGTCAGAATGGCCTCTTCGTAAACGATGTTCCCGGCGGCTTTCGCAACGGACTCGAGTGCGTCAACCAAGGGTACGCCGGCGGCAAACATCGTAGCCAGTGTGCGCGAAAAACGAGCCACTGCGGACTTGTTTTGAATGTCGCCAACGACTGGAAGCTTCAGCACGATTCGGTCGACAGCCTTACGAAAGGTGAACGATCGTTTATGGGCCTGGTTGTAGGCAAAGCCCAGTGCCCCGATAGCGATGAGTATGTAGATGATGTACGCCTGCACAAATTCGCTGAGGTTGACCACCATCAATGTGAATGCAGGAAGGTCCGCTCCAAACCCCTGGAACAGATCCTGAAATTGTGGCACGACAAAAATCAGCAGAATTGCGGTGACCACTACCGCAACGACGAGCACCGCAATCGGGTAGGTCAGGGCTTTTTTGACCTTCTTGCGCAGCGCCTCGGATTTCTCCTTGTAGGTTGCAATCCGGTCGAGCAGCGATTCGAGCGCACCGGAACGCTCGCCCGCCCCAACGAGGTTGACGAACAGGTTGTCGAAGTGGTCCGGGTGTTTGGCCAGCGCCTCGGCAAGGCTGGCGCCGGCTTCGATGTCGCCGCGGATGGTATCCAGCAGTTTGCCCATTGAAGGGTTTTCATGGCCCTTGGAGACGATCCCGAGCGCTTGTACCAGTGGCACGCCGGCCGTCATCATGGTCGCGAGCTGCCGTGAGAAGACCGCAATGTCCTGCGTCTCGATCTTCTTGTCGCCGGTGCCAAACAGCTCAATGCGCGGTTGAACCTTGACCGCGGACAGGCCCTGTTTGGCCAGCGTCAAACGCGCCTGGGCGTCTGTCGGGGCTTCGATAAGACCTTTTATCTTCGAGCCTGATTTATTAACGCCCTGAAAATTAAAGCGCTTGAGTTTGGTTTCGTTCTTGGCTCGAGCGCCACTAGCAGCCATGAGGGTCTCCTTGGAAGGGTATGGCGGCGAAAAAGAGGACGGTTTTCCTAGTCAAGAGTGACACGATTCGCTTCGGAAAGCGACGTAACCCCTTGCGCGACTTTGTGCAGGGCTGAGGTGCGCAGGTCCCATACGCCTTCCTTCTCGGCTTGCTTGGCGATATCCATCGAGTTGCCCTGGGTCATGATGATGGAGCCGATTTCCTCGGTAACCGGCATGACCTGGTAAATGCCCACCCGGCCCTTGAACCCATCCGTGCACTGATCGCAGCCTGCAGCTTCGTAGATTTGAAACTCGGGTGAATCGATCAACTCTTCGCTGAAGCCTTCCTTGATAAGCTCGTCCCGTGGTACGTCCACGGGCTTTTTGCAGTGCTTGCATAGCCTTCGACCCAGGCGCTGCGCAATGATCAGCGAGACACTGGTAGCGATGTTGAAGGCTGGCACGCCCATATTGACCAGACGCGTCAGTGTCTGCGGGGCGTCGTTGGTATGCAGCGTGGATAGCACCAAGTGACCCGTCTGGGCTGCCTTGATCGCAATCTCTGCTGTTTCCAGGTCCCGGATTTCCCCCACGAGGATGATGTCCGGATCCTGCCGCAGGAAAGCCTTTAGCGCGCTGGCAAATGTCAGGCCGACACGGGCGTTGACGTTCACCTGGTTGACGCCTTCGAGGTTGATTTCCGCCGGATCCTCTGCGGTTGAGATATTGCGGTCTGGGGTATTGAGGATATTGACGCCGGTATACAGCGACACGGTTTTACCCGACCCGGTGGGGCCGGTGACCAGGATCATGCCGTAGGGCTTGTTCAGGGCATTCAGGTACAGCTCTTTCTGGAAAGGTTCGTAACCCAGCGCATCGATACCCAGTTTGGCGCTGGAAGGGTCGAGAATCCGCAATACGATTTTTTCGCCGAACAGCGTTGGGCAACTGTTCACACGAAAATCGATGTCACGGTTCTTGGACAGGACGATCTTGATGCGTCCATCTTGCGGTACGCGCTTTTCAGCAAGGTCCATTTTCGACATGACCTTGACGCGCGCTGCGATGCGCATGGCCTGAGAAACGGGTGGTGTGGCCACCTCCTTGAGGATGCCGTCGATCCGGACCCGGATGCGGTAGCGTTTTTCGTAGGGCTCGAAGTGGATGTCTGATGCGCCTTTCTTGATGGCGTCCAGCAGCATTTTGTTGACGAAGCGCACGATTGGCGCGTCGTCCACATCGCCCTTGGACAGGTCGGTGGCGTCTTTGGGTTCCGTTTCACCAACTTCCAGTGAATCGAGGTCGGAATCCTCCAGATCCATGGAGCCGGCGCCGAGTGCGCTCAGTGCATCTTCGACGGCACGATTGAGCTTGTCATGCTCGACGACGATGGGTTCGACGCTTAGCCCCGTCTGAAAACGCACCTCGTCGATGGCGTCCGTCTGGGTTGGGTCTGCTACCGCGAGAAACAACAGCTTTCCGCGAACGCCTAAGGGGATGGCGCGATGCTTTTCAATGAGTTTGGCGTCGATCCGTTCCAGCAATGCCGGATCCTGTCTGACCGCAGCGAGATCAAGCAGTGGAACGCCATATTCCTGGCTGCACAGGCGGGCCAGGATGTCCGGCTTGATGATCCCCTGCTCCGCCAGGAATTTCACCACCGTCTGCCCGGATTTGGTGGCCTGCGTCTGCGCTTCCTGGGCTTTTTCCTCGCTGAGGAGCTGTTCGGCAATGAGCCGTCGTGCTACCCCTCCAAGATACATGCTGCCGCGATTAGCCGGACCAGAAGCCATAGTGATTGTGCAGTGTTCAAAACCTGAGCTTACCCGACACAATGCGGCTTTGGCATTTATTCCGGACAAAAGAAAGGGGCCTTGCGGCCCCTTTCGACTAGACAGTCAGTTCGATTAGCGGCAGTTGGCCGGCAGGAACTTGTCCAGGATGGTCGTGTTGGAGCTTACGCCGTTCGGGGCGTCGGCATCACAGACCCACTCGATGGAGCCGGTGGAGTTGGCATCCGAGAGCGCCAGGTTGTTGATTTGTGGCATGAACGACAGCACGTTCGCTGCGCCAAGCTGTGCAACGCCGCCCATCGTGATCAGGATTTCGCCAGTGGCGGCGGTGACTGCGGTGTTCGTGATCAGGTCTGTAGTCAGTTCGCCGTTGCCCTGGGCAATCGCGATTTCCGCAGCGTAGTCGGTGATGCCTTGCATGCCGCCGTCAGCAAATGCTTCGGTCACGCCAACTTTCAGGGCGCTGGCGGCAACGATGCCTTCAGAGACCTTGGCGCGAACGGTGTAGTCCTGGTAAGCCGGCAGTGCGACGGCGGCCAGAATGCCGATGATCGCAACAACGATCATCAGTTCGATAAGGGTAAAGCCCTGTTGAACTTTCTTCATGAGTTAATTCCTCAAGTGTTTTATGGGTTGATTGGTTTGCCTAGTGGCAGGCGAGCTTTAGTAAGCGTGATGCGTGCCAACAATCATTAGTCAATAAAAACAGTGTCTTATGGGGTGAGTCCGTTCCTGTTGGCAATGAAGGTGCGCGCACGAACGTCATGAAGTGACAAAAAATGTCACTTTTCATCAATGCCAAGCTTCTTGAGCCGGTAGCGCAGGGAGCGAAAGCTGATGCCGAGTTGTTCGGCGGCCTTGGTCCGGTTCCAGCGTGTCGCTTCGAGAGCGGCCAGGATGCGCTGTTCTTCGGACCGTGCAAGCTCTGCGTCGATATTGGTGGGGGGGGCGGAAGTCCGTTCGTGGCCAGTCTGCGTTTCCGAGGGGGGGGCGCTGCTGTCGGGGGCAACTGGAATGCTCGCGTGATCGCCAATTGTATTCACTGGGAACTCGGGGGCGTCGTCGGGGATCTGGTCGCCATCAATGACGCCGGGTGTGGTCTGCAGGGCGACGGCACGTTCGAGGATATTCTCGAGCTCGCGAATATTGCCGGGAAACCGTCGCTGTTTAAGCTGCTTGATTACGTCATCGGTGATCGTTGGTGGCGCCATCCCGTGGCGTTCGCCAATACGCGCGAGCAATGCCTCGCACAGCGGGCCGAGGTCGGCCGTTCGTTCGCGTAGTGGCGGGATGGCTACCTCCAGCACGTTCAGACGGTAATACAGGTCTTCACGCAATTTGCCGGCGGCAACTGCCCGACTCAGCGGTGCCTGTGATGCAGACAGGATCCGAACATCGACCGGAATTTCACTATTCGCGCCTACGGGGCGGATGGAACGTTCCTGCAGGGCGCGCAGTAGCTTGACTTGCATCGGTAGCGGCAGGTCGACCACTTCGTCCAGAAACAGGGTGCCGCCATCAGCTGCTGCAAACAGGCCTTCGCGATCCGCATGGGCGCCGTTGAAACTGCCTTTGACGTGGCCGAAGAGCTCGGATTCGAACAGGTCTGCGGGGATCGCGCCGCAGTTGACGGCGATGAAAGGGCCTGTTTGGCGGGCACCCTGGTTGTGGATTTCGCGGGCGACCAGTTCCTTGCCGACGCCGGATTCACCATGGATGTACACCGGCGCCTGGGTGCGCGCCAGCTTGGCCAGGGTGTCGCGTACCTGCTGCATGGCTGCAGAGTTGCCGACGAGCTTGGCGTGGTGGCGTTTGCCTTCATTCGCGCTGGCTGCCGGGCTCTCTGCTGTATTCAGTGATAGCTGCAGCGCGTCCTGAACGACCCGGCGCAGCACCGCGTTGTCTACCGGTTTTTCCACGTAGTCGAAAGCGCCCGCCTTGAGCGCGTTGACAGCATCTTTTGCCGACCCGTAAGCGGTAATGACAGCGACCGGGGTGGCGGGACGGTTTTCGGCCACCCACCGAACGACATCCATTCCCGATCCATCACCCAGACGCATGTCGGTAAGAACGACATCAAAACGTTCGCTATTCAGCAGGGCCAGCGCGCTGCGGACACTTGCGGCCGCCATACTGGTCATGCCGGCACGACCCAGAAGGATTTCTACCGTGGCCCGGATGTCAGGCTCATCGTCAATGATCAGGACGCGTGCATTCATGCGGTGAGGGTCTCCTGGGTGTTCAGCGGAAGCCGGAGGCTAAAGCTGGTGCCGACCGGTGGGGAGGTGGATTGCGCGGGGGACAATTGGATTTCGCCTCCGTTGGCCTCCATCAGCTCGCGGCACAGGGTCAGGCCCAGCCCCAGGCGGCCTTCACCGCAAAAAGCCTCGAAGGGCTTGTCGCTACCCGTGCCCAGCGGTTGGCAGCCATTGTCGGTGATCGACAGGATGACAAATCGATTCGTGGCTTTGGCAGAAATCACCACGCTAGTTGGTGCGTCGTCGGGTGGGATGGCGTGCTGCAGGGCGTTGTCGACCAGGTTGTCGACAATTTCGGAAAGGTGCTCCGGGTCCATGCGAACTTGCGGCAGATCGGCGGGCAATTTCTGTTGTAAATCGAATTCAATGGTCTTGGGGGCGTGATAGTCGGCTACCCATTGCTTGAGAAACGGCGCCAGTTGCAGGCCGATCGGGTGGGGCTGGATCGGCCGGGCCAGGTCGTAAATGCGCTCGATTACCCGGTTCAGTCTATGGGTTTGACGTTGCAATACGGCGAGCAGCTGCTCGCGATCGCGCTCAGGCTGGTCCGACAATAGCTGGGTGGCATTGCTGATGGCTGCCAGCGGATTGCGGATGTCGTGGGCAACGCCCGCTGTGAGTTGGCCGATCGCGGCCAGCCGCGCCTGCTGCCGCTGACGGGCGATGTACTCCGGGTCGTCCACAACAATGAGCAGCAGGGGCGTCTCGCCGGCCAGGAGTGTGAAGTGCGGCCAGACCGTGCGCCCGTTGCTGAGCGTGACCTCAGCAAAGCCGGCCTGCGCCGGTGACTTGAGGTAGCGCATGGCGGCACTCCAGAGTGCGGGCTCTCGACGCTCCAGACTGCGCCGGTCATGGGGGTGGCGTATGAGCTCACGTGTGGCCACGTTGCTGAGCAGCACGTGGCCGGTGGTGTCGGCGACCAGTACGCCGGTCTGCATCCGCTCTACGACTTGTGCTGCGAGTTGTCGCATCTGCCCCAGCGAAGTGGCGGCAATCCGCGCGATTTGCTCGTCAAGCCGCGCGCGCTGGGCGATAAAGTTTGCCAACAGCGCGACGATAAACAGCAGTGCGCCGAGCAAGCCCGCCGGTGCCCAGGCCGGGGTGTAGTCAGGTGTGTCGACCCCGAGTCGATATTCCACTGTGAGGAGGATCAAACTGGCTACCGCGGCCGGCACGGGTGCGGCGTAACGGGGCAGGAACAGGGCGCCCATGGCGACCGGAATGATGAACAGGGTAGCAAAGCCGCCGCTGATCCCATGGCCGAGATAGGTGATCAGTGCGGCAAAAACGAAGTCGTTGGCCAGATGGATGGCGACCAGGGTCAGCACGGAAACAACCCGCCCCCGGTTTGCCGACAGGATCAGCACCGCAATCAACACGTTCAACAGCAGCAGGCCGGCGTTGGTGTTGTTGGCCGCGATGCCGACGGACAGCGGACTGGAGAGCAGGGCAATCAGTGCCAGCGAGATGGCAATGCGATAGAGCGCCCAGGCATCGATCAGCCGATCCGGTGCAAACCTGTTCTTGCGCCAGTCTGTGCGCGAATCCTCAGTCGTCTGGTGCATGTTCCGCGCAGTAAGTGTGGCCCCTCACACGCACGGCTTCGCGCTCCGGCAGTACGAGCCCGCAGTGGTGGCATGGCACCGTCACCACGTCATTGGCAAGGGGTGGGGTGGGGCGTGAGAGACGCCGAACGATGAAGCGTCCAAGCAGCCATGCCATTCCGATCAGCAGGGCAATGCGTAATACAACCATGGTGGTTTTTGCCGGGTGTCGGTCAATACGTTAGATTCTCCATCCCAAAATGTTATCTGGGTGGGAACACCGAATCCGATGAATCTACACGAATATCAGGCCAAGGCGCTGTTCAAGCGCTTTGACATCCCGGTCCCTGGCGGTTTGCTGGCTTCCAGCGTCGATGAAGTTCGCGCGCGTGTCGCGGAACTGGGTGGTGGCAAGACTGTCATCAAGGCGCAGGTTCACGCCGGCGCGCGGGGCAAGGCTGGTGGTGTCAAACTGGTCAATGATGCCGACGAAGCGGCCGCTGTGGCCGAGGCTCTGCTGGGCACGCAACTGGTCACGATTCAGACCGGCCCGGAAGGTTTGCCCGTCAACAGCGTTTATGTGGAAGAGCCCAGTGCGATTGCGCGCGAGCTGTACCTGTCGATGCTGGTTGATCGCGGCCACGAATGCGTGGCGATCATGGTGTCTCCCGATGGCGGCATGGACATCGAAAAGGTCGCCGAGGAAACCCCGGAGCGCATCCGCACGATGTACATCCACCCGGCAGCCGGTCTGCAGGGCTACCAGGTCCGTGAACTGGGTTTCTTCCTGGGCCTGAGCGGCGCGCAAATCAAGGAATTCGGCAAGATTCTGGCCGGCCTGTATCGCATCTTCACCGATTGTGACGCCTCGCTGGTCGAGATCAACCCGTTGATCGTCACCGAAGATGACCATCTGTTGCCGCTGGACGGCAAGCTGAACATGGACGACAACGCGTTGTTCCGGCAGCCGGACATCGCCGCCCAACGCGACGAGTCGCAGGAAGAAGAAGCCGAGCGTATCGCCAGCAAGCATGACCTGAACTACGTTACGCTCGAAGGCAACATCGGTTGCATGGTCAATGGTGCCGGGCTGGCGATGGCCACGATGGACCTGGTCAAACTGCACGGCGGTAAACCGGCCAACTTCCTGGATGTTGGTGGTGGCACCACCAAGGAACGTGTGGCCGAGGCGTTCAAACTGATTACCTCCACCGGCGATGTCAAAGCCATTCTGGTAAATATTTTTGGTGGCATCGTGCGCTGTGACCTGATTGCCGAGGGCATCATCGCGGCCGTGGAAGAAGTCGGTCTGAAGATCCCGGTGGTCGCCCGTCTCGAGGGGACGAATGTCGAGCGTGGTCGCGAGTTGCTGGCCAACTCCGGCTACAACATCATCCCGGCGACGGATCTCACCATGGCTGCGCAGACAGCCGTCAAACTTGCGGCAGCCTGAGGAATATCAATGAGCATTCTTGTCAATAAAGACACCAAGGTCATTGTCCAGGGCTTTACCGGTAAGCAAGGGACTTTCCATGCCGAGCAGGCGATTGCCTACGGTACGCAGATTGTTGGTGGTGTGACACCCGGCCGTGGTGGGCAAACCCACCTGGATCGCCCGGTGTTCAACACCTGTGCGGATGCCGTGCGCGAAACCGGCGCCGATGCATCGATGATCTACGTCCCGGCGCCCTTTGCCGCGGATGCCATCCTCGAAGCGGCAGATGCCGGTGTGAAGGTCATTGTCTGCATCACCGAGCACATTCCGGTACTGGACATGGTCAAGGTCAAGGCCCAGTTGAAGGATTACCCGGATACGGTGCTGATCGGCCCGAACTGCCCCGGTGTCATCACGCCGGGTGAGTGCAAGATCGGCATCATGCCGGGGCACATCCACCAGCCGGGCAAAATCGGAATCGTGTCGCGCTCCGGCACCCTGACCTACGAGGCGGTCTTCCAGACTACGGGCAATGGCCTGGGTCAGTCGACCTGCGTCGGCATCGGCGGTGACCCCGTGCACGGCATGGGCTTCATCGACGTCATCTCCCGTTTCGAGAAGGACCCGCAAACCGAAGGCATCATCATGGTTGGTGAAATTGGCGGTTCCAAGGAAGAGGAAGCGGCGGAATACATCAAGGCCCATGTGACCAAGCCGGTTGTGGCCTATATCGCCGGTGTGACGGCTCCACCCGGAAAGCGGATGGGGCATGCCGGGGCGATCATTTCCGGGGGCAAAGGCACGGCGGACGAAAAGTTCGCGGCGCTGGAAGCTGCCGGTGTGGCTACGGTGCGTTCGCCTGCGGAACTGGGCAGCAAAATGAAAGAGCGTCTCGGCTAAGCCGCTACGGTTCTGGAAAAATAACGGGGCGGCCGGTTTGGTCGCCCCGTTTTTTATTGGGAAACCATGAATTCAGCACACCCGCACCTGCGCATGGCCTTGGCGCAGTTTCGACCGGTCATCGGTGATATTCACGCCAACCTCGACCGGGTTTGCCATTTCGCTGCGCAAGCTGCACGCGACGGTGTGCATTTGCTGGTCTGTCCGGAATTGGCCCTGCTGGGTTATCCGCCGGATGATCTGTTACAGCGCCCGGCGTTGCCCGAATTGTTGGCCACGGCCTTGCCACGACTGGCGGAGTCGTTGCCGCTTGGTTTCGCCGTGTTGATCGGGGCGCCGGAGTTCACCGAGACGGGTATCTACAATGCGGCTTGGCTCCTGCGGGACGGGCAGGTCGAAGTTGTTGGCCGCAAACGGGCCCTGCCGAACTTTGGGGTATTCGATGAGCGTCGGCATTTTGTGCCCGGCAACGCTACGGGGGCCTTTGTTCATCATGGCCAGTCCTTTCATGTGTTGATCTGTGAGGACCTCTGGAGTGCGGAATACACCGACTCGCTGCCGATGGCGGATGGCTCGGTGACGCTGGTCATCAATGCTTCGCCATTCGATCAACAAAAACGCAGCCAGCGACAGGCCTTGCTGGCTGCAGGAAGCGCACGCACACAGGGCGCGTGGGTCTACGTGAACATGGTCGGTGGTCAAGACGAACTGGTCTTCGATGGCGATACCCAGGTCTGGCAGGCAGGCCGGCGTGTGAGTCACGCCACGGCAATTCAGGAGGGTGTGCACTATCAGGATGTTATCGCGGGTAGGGCCATGCCGGCATTCTGGGGCGCGCAAACCCATGATTCTGCCGAGGCCCTGTTGTACCGGGCGCTGTGTACGGGCATACATGACTACTACCGGCACAATGGCTTTCGGCATGTATTCATCGGCCTCTCAGGCGGAATTGATTCGGCGCTGGTGCTGGCCCTGGCTGCCGATGCCGTCGGGGCACGCAATGTGACCGCGGTGGCAATGCCGTCCATTTACACGGCAGATATGAGTCTGGAAGATGCGCGGGCCGAGGCGGAACGCTTGGGTGTGGG
>SPJJ01024799.1_pt1 | contig 11979 bp, 6 predicted proteins | sample 3741741 | NCBI WGS metagenome assembly SPJJ01 (sample SAMN10925908, study PRJNA522277) | cold seep metagenome | isolation source: Elba SIP-enriched marine methane seep metagenome, extraction at timepoint T1 | place: Italy: coast of Elba, Mediterranean Sea | collected 2014-05 | reverse complement strand
TTAGCCTGTGGACGACCTACAGACGGGGCTATCGCCAGTCGAGCCACGCTTGACCCAGATGAAGGCAGCTCAACCCACCCCCGCGCCGCAGCCTATGGAGCATGCCACCGAGATGGCCGGCGGTGACCGACTCTGGGTCGATGCCATTGTCAGTCGCGAGAGGCAGTTTGCTATGGGCGGACCATACTTGCTGAGTGGGCGCTATGTTCTCGCCTCTCGCGATGTCGCAACCCTTATGGCATCCCTCAGAAGGAGCCACCCCACCGAGGGCGATGCGAGGCCATGGGCAGGCTACTCTGCGAACGTGAGGTCGACGATGACGGGGCGGTGATCAGAGCCGACCGAATCCCCCACCTCGTAGCCGACCGCGACCAGGTCGGGGCCGAGCAGGCCGTGGTCCAGCTCGATGGATAGTGGCCAGAGCATGGCATTGGCTGGCCAGGTGAAGCGAACGCCGGTGGCGGCACGATGCAATTGGCCCTCGGTGAGGAGGTCTTCAAAGTCGCCAGAGAAGGGCGTGGCGTTGAGGTCACCAAAGATCGCGTAGGCGTGGCTGCTGGTCTTTGACCAGTGGGCGAGGTCATCGAGGTGACTGCGGCGAAGGGCCGTGGCCTCGGCGTTGAAGGGCGGCATGGTGTGCGTGCCCAGCAGCTTGATGGTCCGACCGTGCCAACGCAAACTCACCTCGGCGGATGTGAGATCTGCGGTGCTGAAGTTGTGCTTGCGGGCCGTCTGCACGGGCACGCGAGCCAGCACCATCAGGCCAAAGTGTCCCGGCTCAGGGTGCGACAGGACCGCCGTATAGCCCTGTAGGCGCTTCAACTCCCGCACCCAGGGTTTGGTGACCTCAATGATGATCGCGACGTCGGGCGAATGCTCACGAATCTGAGAGCGCACCGCGTCGTACCTCCAGTTTTCGGACTGGATGTTGAAGCTCATGACCCGCAAGGGCGGCACATCGCAGGCTTCGGCCGAGGGCTGGCTATACAGAGGAACGATGCAGGCCAGATTGACGACCACCACCACCGCGGCCACCCAGCCGCCCTTGCCCGTGCCCCAACGAGACAAGGCCGCCAAGAACACGCCGGCCAGCGCATACTGAACCCGGAATGGGTTGAGCTGCTCGGCGAGCCACCAGGTCTCGGCGCTCACAAAGGCTAAGAATGTGGGTAGCAGCAGCATCGCCGCCGGGATGACGGCGCGGGAGCCTAGGTAGGCCCGGATGCGGGCGGCGAGGGACAACTATTCCTCGTCGCGAATGACGCGCTTGGGACGCAGGTTGATCTTCAGCTGCTTTTTGCGCAGGCGAATGGACTTGGGCGTGACCTCAACCAGCTCGTCCTCATCGATCCACTCAATGGCGCTCTCGATGGTGACCTTCTTAGCCGTCGTCACAACCACCGCCTCATCCTTGCCGGCGGCGCGGATGTTATTGAGCTTCTTCTCGCGGCAGATGTTCACATCCAGGTCAGAGTCCCGGCTGTGCTCACCCACAATCATGCCCTCATAGACCTCGACGCCGGTGCCAATGAACATGCGGCCCCGGGGCTGCAGGTTGAACAGCGCGTACGGCGTGGTCTTACCCATGCGGTCGCTCACCATCGCGCCATTGGCGCGGCGGGCCACCTGACCATGGTAGGGCGCCCAACCGTCCACCAGCGTACTCATGATGCCGGTGCCGCGGGTATCCGTGAGGAACTCACTGCGAAAGCCGATAAGGCCACGTGAGGGGATGCGGAACTCAAGACGCACACGGTTCGAACCCATGTGGTGCATCTCGATCATGCTGCCCTTACGGTTGGAGAACTTCTCGGTGATCACGCCGATGTAATCATCGGGCACGTCGATGAAGACCCGCTCCATGGGCTCGTGCAGCGCGCCGTCGATCTCTTTGACCACGACCTCAGGCTTGGACAGCTGAACCTCATAACCCTCGCGGCGCATGGTCTCGACGAGCACAGACAGCTGAAGCTCACCGCGGCCGGCCACCTCGAAGTGGTCGGGGGTGTCACCATCCTGAACCCGCAGAGATACGTTCTGCTGCCCTGCCTTAAACAGACGCTCGCGCAGCTGACGAGAGGTCACATACTTACCCTCGCGGCCGGCGAACGGGCTGTTATTGACCCAAAAGTTCATGCGCAGGGTCGGCGGATCGACCTCGATGCGCTCCAGGGAGGACGTCTCTTGGTCACCGACGATGGTATCGCCGATGTGCACCGCGTCGACGCCGGCCAAAGCCATGATGTCGCCCGCACCGACCTCATCGGTCTCGGTGCGGCCGAGCCCCTGGAAGGTATACAGGCGCATGATCTTCGCCTGCTCGAGGCTGCCGTCCTTCTCGTGCACGAAGATCTGCTGGTTGCGCTTGATGGTGCCGCTGATGACTCGGCCCACCGCCACCCGGCCGACATAGTCGTCGTACTCGGTATTGGAGATCAGCACGCGCAAGGGCTCTTGACGACGCTCCGGAGGCGCTGGGATCGACTCGATGATGCAGTCGAACAGCGGCTTGAGGTTGTCGGAGGGGTCGTCCATGCTGGTCTTGGCGATCCCATCGCGGCCGACCGCGTAGATGACCGGGAAGTCCAGGGCGTCCTCGTCCGCCTCGAGGTCGATGAACAGGTCATAGACCTCGTCCAGGACTTCGGCGGGGCGTGCGTCTTGGCGGTCAATCTTGTTGATGACCACGATGGGCTTCAAGTGGGACTTGAAGGCCTTTTCGAGCACGAAGCGGGTCTGGGGCAGCGGACCCTCGGCCGCGTCGACGAGCAGGATGACGCCATCGGCCATCGTGAGCACGCGCTCCACCTCGCCGCCAAAGTCGGCGTGGCCGGGCGTGTCGAGCACGTTGAGCTTCACGCCCTTGTAATTAATGGCCGTATTCTTGGCCATAATCGTGATGCCGCGCTCCCGCTCCTGGTCGTTCGAGTCCATGACTCGGTCGACGCGGACCTCGTTGTCCCGGAAGATGCCTGCTTGATTCAGCATGGCGTCCACCAGGGTCGTCTTTCCGTGATCGATGTGGGCAACGATCGCGAAGTTACGGATGTCGGTGCGGGCTACGGGGGTGCTCATGACGGCCACCATTCCGCACCCTCTTGGACACCTCGGTTCGATTCGTCAACGGATACTACGGGGACCCCGTAGTTGCCCCAACCCCGAGGCGGGGCCCGTGATCTAGCGATCCAGCACTTCGAAGGTGCCCACACGGTAGCCGAGGATGATGGCCCAACCGGCGAGCTCTTCGCTGCCGCCCGGCACGCGCCCCACCAAGCGGTAGGCCGCCTCCAGGATCACCTCAGAGTGGCCAAAACGATAGCCTGCGCCCACGAATGCGGTGGCTACGCCGCCTGCATCGGGCCCTGGGTCGAGCAGCCGCACACCGCCGCCGCCGCCCGCGTACAGACGGGGCGCGCCGAGATCGAGGCCCAAAGCCGCACGGGCCAGGAGGGGGAAGGCGTGTACTTTTTGACCCTCTGTGGTGCGGGCCAGCCAGCCCGCCTCCATCGAAAGATCGAGCTCCAGCCCGCGCCCCAGAGCGAGTCGATAGCCCAGCTCCGCGGACAACTCCGCCGTCGGGGCATCGGAGTGGCTCACCAAGGCGCCCACGCGCGCGCCGCCGAAGAAGCCTGTCTTTTGGGCGGCCTTGGGCCCTGCGGCCTTGGCCGCCTTGGGCGGCCCCGTGGGCACGCTCAGCTCCGCCGCGATCCGGGCCTGGGGCGCAAACAGGCGCACCGTCACGGAGCTGGTGAGGCTAGGCATGGGCTGCTTCAGCACCCAGCGATAGCGTCCCTCGCCCAGCGCCTGCACCCCGCTGGCCCCGGGCGGCTGACCACAGCGGCAATCGTTGAGGACTTGGGGGCGCCCCGCGACCGCAGCGAGGCGGGGCGTCGGCTCGGGCACCACGCCCGCCACCCACTGAAGGCCGTCAACTGGGCCTGCACCTGTGGCGACGGAGAAGGTGATGGAGGTGTGCGCTGAATCGCCCTCGATGACCGCAGGCTCGACTTGGGCAGTGAGGGTGGTTGTCTGCACCCAGACTTGCAATGTGTCTTGCACCTTCGCCTGCCCAACTTGGGCGATGAAGGGCACGCGGTGCAGCCCGGGCCGCAGCAGCTCTGCGCGCAGAGGCGTGCTGGTGGACGTGGTGCTCGACAAAGTGCCATGCGGCAGCGCCCCGAAGGTGATGGGTCCGGGGGTCTTAAGCACGAGGCGACCCGCCGCCACCTTGAGCTTAGCGCCGGTGCGGTCTGTGGGCACGGGCAGGGAGATGAGCTTTAGGGCGGGGCCCGGCGCACCAGAGATGTCGCGCTCATCCACGCCCACGAGGCGCAAGTGGTACAGCCCGGCCGATGCGCTGCCGCCGCGGGTCGAGTCCCCCTCTACGCGCCACAGCCGATGCGGATGATGCACCTTGGCGTCATCATGCAATCCGAGTTGCACTTCTACGGCGTTGACGCCCGGCGTTCGACGCCAAGCCAGATTGAGCGGCTCACCCTCAAAGCCAATGTATGGGTTCGCGGTGGCCCACACTGGGGCTGAGGGCAATGGACGCGGCGCCTCGGGGGCCTCGCCCTCCTTCACGCGCGTGCCGTAGCCCTCCTTGACGGTGACGGAGCGGCCCTGAGCCGCCACTTCGGAGCGCACTTCAAAGACGCTGACCGTGCTGACCTGTTTGTCGGCCGCCGGCTTGGCCTTGGCCGCGCTCGCCGCCTTCGCTTTGGCTTTGGCTTTGGCGCGACGGCGGCGGCGCACATCGATGCGGGTGCGCTTGGAGCGCACGGAGACCCTCGACGGCTTGGTCCCGACCTCGAGGCTGCGCTCCTTGGAGGCCATCGCCGCGAAGATGGTGCCCTGCTGAACCTCGACGTCGGCGACCTCGGTCTTGGTGCGACGCGTGCGGCGCGGTGAATCATGAATCACGACCAGCGCCTCGGGCCCCAGCTGGACTTGGTCCTTGGAGCGAAAGGTGACCTCCGACGCCGAGGCCTTTTCGGTGCGCACGCGGGCCATGCGGCGCAGCGATTGGCCCACCTTCGCTCCGCGCCACTGCACGGCGGCCGCCTCGCGGGACAGCACCTGGCGGCGCACTCGGGTGACGTTGGCGACGGGGCGTTTGGAGGTGACCCAGACCTCTACCCGTCGGTTGAGCTGACGCGCGGCCTCGGTATCCGCCTTAGACAGGGGCTGCGCGCTGCCTGCGCCTCGCACCAGGACTCGACTCGGGCGAATGCCTCTTAGGATGAGGGCCTGACGCACCGCCTTGGCCCGCCCCAGTGACAGGGCGCGGTTGGTCGCCTCCGCGCCTCGATCGTCGGCGTGGCCCACCAGCTCGATGGGATCTAGATCACGCTTTCGCTTCAACAGAGCGGCGAGCCGGTCGAGCACCTTTTCAGAAACGGGGGTCAGTTGGGAGGAGCCCACCTCGAAGCGCACCGTGCCGTCGGAGAGCGCTGAGCCGGCCGCGGCGGCTTGCGTGGGCCACGCCAAGCTCCACACCAGCGCGGCGTGCAGGATGAGTTGTCGCACCGGCAAACGCACCCTCATGGGGGTATGTCAGAGACCCAGACACATCGCAAGGCGCGTCATAGACCGACCGGCGTGCCCGTCGTATGCTGCCGGCGCCATGAGCACCGGCCTCGAATCAACGGCCGTACCCGACGGGTACGAGATCATCCGTGTGCTTGGACAGGGCGGTACCGGCACCGTGTACCTGGCGCGCGATACCTCCGACGGGCGCGAGCTGGCCCTCAAGCTGCTGCCCTTGGAGGTCGACGAGACGCGCCGGGCCAGGTTCGACGTCGAGGCGAATGTTGGCACGCTGCTGAAGCACCCCGACATCATCGAGGTCTACGGCTGCGGCACCATGAAGGACCAGGGCTGGATCGCCATGGAGTGCCTGACCGGTCAGGAGCTGGCGGCCACCCGTCATGACATCAGCTTTGGGTTACAGGCGCGGGTAGAGGTCATCGTGCGCGTCGCCCTGGCCCTACACCACGCCCATACCTTCGAGATCGTGCACCGGGACGTGAAGCCGTCGAACATCTTCCTCACTCAGGACGGCGGCGTGAAGCTGTTGGACTTCGGCATCGCGCGCCTCAAGGCCAATAAGATCACCAAGACCGGCTACATCGTGGGCACGCCCCAATACATGTCACCTGAGCAGATCAGCGGGGTGGCCATCGACCCGCGCGCCGACGTCTTCTCCCTGGGTGTGGTGGCCTATGAGTTATTGGCCGGGCAGCTGCCGTGGCGCGGCGATAACCACACGCAGATCATGATGGCGATCTGCAGCAAGCCGCCGAAGGCCTTCCGCAACGTCTTTGATGGGCAGCACATCAAACTCAGCGATGCCGAGTTGGCGATGCTGCACAGCATTGTGCACAAGGCCATCAGCCAGGAGCCGAGGCATCGCTACGCCAACGCCGAGGACATGGCTTCGGCCTTTCAAGCCTTCTTAGAGAGCACCGAGGAGACGCTGGCCCAGATCCCCACCGACGGCGCGGAGGAGCTGGATCCTGAAGTTTGGATGAAGCGCCGCATCGATTGGGCCGCAGCGCGCGCGGCTCGACTCAAAGTGGAGGAGTCTTTGGACGAGCGCAGCCCCGCGCGCACCTCGGCTCCGCCTGCGCCTGCGCTCATCGATGACGAGGAGGACAAGGAGGGCCCGAACGTGCTGTGGGCGGTGCTTATCGGCGTCTTCATCGTCGGCCTGGGCTTGGTCGCCTGGTTGGCGTTGGCGGGGGATGCATGAGCAGCCTGCTCAACCGCGCCATCCTTAGTCACCTGCTGGTGGCCGTGCCGCCCGCCGCCATCCTGGGCATGATGGTCGCCAAGATCAACGAAAGCGCCCTGCGCTACGAGGCCCAGCTGGTGCACCTGTCGACCGCCAACCGCATGAAGGAGGCGCTGGAGGACCGGGTCAGGGACGCCGTCGCGCAGCTTGATCACTCCGAGCGGGTGCTATCGATCAACGCCCTGCCCTTTTCAGAGCGTCAAGACGTCTTGCGGGCCCTCGTGGCCAGCGGGAACATGCCTTACCTGCTGGTCTTTCGCCCCGACGGTAAGTTTGATGCTTCGGTGCATACCGATGCGCAAGAAGTCTTGCGCACAAGTATGAGCCCCTCGATGGGCACACGTGCTCAGCAGGGCGGCTTCAGCCTCAGCCCACCGGACGAGCAAGGGCGCGTGCTCATCGTCATCCCTTGGGAAAATGAGCAGGGCCTCGTGGGCTACCTAGGCACCACCATTCTGCCCGCGGACCTGCAGGACGTGGCGACCGAGCTGACCTCCACCTACTTGGGCCCCGGCGGCCGAGTGCAGGTGATCGACGGACGGGGTCGGCAGCTCATCGGTGATAAGAAAGATGGCCTGCACCCGGATGTGCAGGGCACGCCCTTCGAAGGCCTGACCCTGTCCGGAGATACGGATGGCCTCACCAGCCTGAGCGCGGGCATCTCCAAGCAGTTCATTGACGCCACGGGTGAGGCTCGCCTCGGCTCGGTGGTCTCCGATCCGGACCTGGGCTGGTTGGTAGGCACCTCCAGGCCCGTCAAGACCGCCTTCGAATCGATCGCCAAGGTGCATCAGCGGGTGCTGCTCATGTCCCTGGCCGCAGCGCTGCTCGCGGGCTTGGTGGGCCTATTGCTCGCCCGCCAGATATCGCAACCCATCCAGGCCCTGATCTCCGCGGTGCGTCGCGCCGCCCGAGCCAACTTCGATCCAGAGCGCCGGGTGGCCGCCAAGGGTGAGCTGGGCCAGCTCGCGGGCGCCTTCAATACCGCCGTCGATGAGCTGGCGCGGCATCGCATGGACCTCAAGCAGACAACGCAACTTCGATTGCGCATGTCTCGGTTGGTGTCCAGCGCGGCGATGCACGAGGTCTTGGCCGCCAGCGATGAGCAGACCGAGGCGGGTGAGGTGCAGGCTGTCTGTGTGCTGTATGCAGACGTGGTGCTTCCGCCCGGCCAAACCGTGGACACGGAGCACCTGGTGACCGTGCTCAGCGAGTTCTTCGGCGCGGCGCATGAGACCATGCGCAAACACGGAGGCCTGGTCGATCGCTTCTCGGGTGATGCTGTGATCGGCATCTTCTCTGGCCCCAACCCCAAGGCCGCGCTGGCCGCCGCCGCCGACCTGGTGCAGGACGCCGAGGCCGTCAGCGAGCGCTGGTCTCAGTACTTGGGTGGGCCGCTTTCCGCCTCCGCCGCGGTGGTGACCGGCGAAGGTCGCATCCGTAGAGCCTCCGACAGCGGTGAGCAGAGCGTCTCAGGGCCGCTGGTCGAACTCGCAGGGTCGGGCCAAGCCAAGGCCGCGGCCGGCCAAATCCTGATGGACGAGGCGACTCGAGATCAGGGTGGTGCGCAGGGCCAGGCGGTGGCCAAGCGAGACGCCGCCGAGCCGACTTGGTTCCTGCTCGCCCCCTAGAGCCTGCTGTGCTGGACTGGGCCCATGCCACGTGACGCGGGTTGGTCCCTGGACCGTCGAACCTTCCTGTCTGCCTCCGCAGCCACCGTGGGTGTGGCCTACCTGGGCGGCTGTTCGGGCGGAGGCCTCAAGACCGCAGACCCGGAGCCAGAGCCGGTCGATGGGGCCCAACTGACCGACTTCAGCCCCGAGCAGATCGCGCTCGACGAGGCGCGGTACCCGCTCGGGGTGCAGGCCGGCGCCATGACTTCAAGCTCCGCGCTGCTTTGGACGCACGTCGACGCCGCGGACCTAGGCGTGCTGAGAGTGTGGCGGCCCTCCGAGGTCTCCGGTCAGGTGAAGCTCGTCAAGGAGCTGCCCGTCAGCGCCACGGAGGGCTTCGCAAAGGTATCCGTTGAGGGTCTGGGCGCAGGCTTTTACCAGTACGCCTTCTTTGATGAGGCCTTCACGGTGCGCAGCCCCATCGGGCGCTTTCGTACTGCGTTTTCGCAAGACGACTTGCGGCCTTTGACGATCGGCAGCATCGCGTGCACAAACCTCGAGAGGGCGCCCTTTGGGTCCCTAGAGGTGCTCGCAGAGATGCAACCCGACTTGCTGTGCCACCTCGGTGATTTGAGCTATAATGACGCGGCCACGACGCGCCAAGAGTACCGCGACATCTACCGTCAGACCTTCCAAGACCCGGGCTATAAGGCGATTCTGCCCGCCGCCGGCATGTACCCCACCTGGGACGACCACGAGGTGGGCAATGACTTCAACCCCGAGCAATTGGCCGCCGAGGACCCGCAGCTGCTGCAGACGGCGACGGATGCCTACTTTGAGCATGTGGCGGTGCCGGAGGCTGCCCCGCGTCGCCTGTGGCGCAGTTACACGTGGGGCGCCACCGCAGAGATCTTTGTGCTCGACTGCCGAGGGGAGCGCAAACCTTCGACCCGCGGCACCGAGGCGCCGGTCTACATCAGCGAGGCGCAATTTCAGTGGCTGCTGGACGGCTTGCAGAACAGCACGGCCCACTTCAAGGTGATCATGAGTTCGGTGCCCATCACGCGCCTGTTTGGGCTGTGGGACCTGGCCGTCAACGATCGCTGGCAAGGTTATGGCGAGCAGCGGGAGCGGCTGATGGCTCACCTGCAGAGCAATGTGCAAGGCCGGGTGCTCTTCCTCGCCGGGGACTTTCACTGCGGCTACATCGGGCGCGTGGAGCCCGAGGGGCCGGGCAGCGAGATCTGGGAGGTCTGCACCTCTACCGGGGCGCGGGCCCCCAACCCGGTGGCCGTGCTGTACGACACCGGCAACCTCACGCCCGAGGAGTCCTTCCCACCGGGTCAGTTCATCTTCGGCACCGGGAATACCCGAAACGCCACGACGGTGACGCTCGATCCGCTCAACGACCTTGTGCAGGTCAAATTCGTGGATGGACGCCAAGATACGCGCGATACGGTGCTCTTTGATGGGCAGATCCCCCTGCTCTGAGCCCTTGGTGCGTCTTTCTGCGCAACTGTAGGTACCCTCACCCGATGTAGGACCTAGGACTACCCAAAGATGTCTAGCTCCCGCATCGATGGCCCCAAGGGCTCGACCCCTAAGCTGCGCACCGCAGAGCTGCCGAGCACCGAGGCCGGCTCGCCCTCAAAGAGGGCCACAGGCGTGCACACCGTCAAGGCCCAAGCCGGGCAGCTCTTCGACGCCAAAGCGAGCGCGAGCACCCGCCACATCAGTGATTCGGGCACGGCCCGGCCGGCGCAACTTCAGTTGCACGGCGCCAAGTTCGTGCAACCCGCGGCTGCGGTCGCGCCTGCAGCCCCGGTGAGGACCGACGTGGCGACCGGCCCTTCGGCCCCCGTCAGCCCGCTACAAAAGGCCTTCGACAACCTCAAGGCCCCCGGCGTTCAGGGTGATGTCCGCCTGCTCGAGCGCAATACCGAGTCCTGGCTCAGCATGTGGAACACGCTCAGCGAGGCCAAGGGCGGCATCGACGCCAGCTACTTCATCTTCCAACGTGACGTCTTCGGCATGGCCTACCTCGGCCAGCTGCTCAATAAGGCGAACGAGGGTCAGCCGGTGCGCTTGATGGTGGACGCGGCCGGTGACTCCTTCGGTCGCAAGGGCTTCACGCTGTCTTTTCGTGGGCAAGACTACCTGCAGGAGCTCGTGAACTCGGGCAGCGCCCAGGTGAAGGTCTATCACCCGGTGCACAAAAAGCTGCTGTCCGCCCTCAAGGGTGGGCAGCGCCCCTTCGCGGCCGTAGCCAATAATCACGATAAGTTGCTGCGCACCTCGGACACCGTGATCACGGGTGGCCGCAACATCTCGAAGGACTACTTCACCGACCCCGCCGATCGCGCCGACGTCTATCGGGACACCGATGTGCTCATCAAGGGACGGGCCGCAGCCAAGGCTTTCAAGGCCTCATTTGAGACCGAGTGGAGTCAGGATGACTTGCACTTTAGCGTCTATGAGGACGTCGCCGGCAACCTGGCCCGGCGTGATCTTGAGCTGCATACCGCGGCGCTCATGATGGACCACTGGCTGCACGCGCCGCCGATGAGCCCGGACGAAAAGGCCAAGCTGCGCACCGATAAGGGCTTTCGGCAGGCCCAGGCAGATGCGCTCTTGGAGGCCGCCTTTGCCCGACTTCCGGAGCGCGGCGTCACGCGCGAGGCCGGCATGTGGGATAAGCGCAATCTGCGCACCCTGGCCCGGGAGCTGGCGGGCTACGCCGAGCTGCGAGGCTCAGCGAGCAACTTCAACCCCCAAGAGGGCATGCATCGCAATCAGACCCTCAAGGTCTTGGACCGCACCTCCGCCGCTGTGGAGAGTGAGGACCAGCTGACCACCGCCCTCGCGAGTCTGGCCGCGGGCGCCAAGAAGCGCATTCTCATTCAAAACCCCTATGTGGTGCTGACCGAGGGTGCGGTTGAGGCCCTTGAGGCTGCGGGCAAGAGGGGCGTTCAGATCGAGCTTCTGACCAATAGCCCACAGAGCACGGATAGCCTGATGACGCAGGCCTTCTTCCTCGAAGATTGGCCGCGGATCTTGGCGCGGGTGCCGAACATGCGGATCTTTACGCTCACCGGCGAGCAGAAGCTGCACGCCAAAGCGGCGACCGCCGATGATGAGGTCTCCGTGGTGGGCTCCTATAACCTCGACCTCATCAGCGAGCAGATCAACGGCGAGATCGCGCTCGCCTCCAGCTCCAGGTCACTCGCCCACGACGTGCGTGAGAGCTTTGAGGCCGACAAGCGTAATCCCAAGTACGGCGTCGTAGAATATACGATCGCGCGCGACGCCCAGGGTCAGCCCATTCTTAAGGATGGCGACCCTGTGGTGACCTTCGGCGCTCGGGATCACATGAGCACGTGGAACAAAGTTAAGTATGCCGCGCTTACTCGACTCATTCGCGTGGCCCGCAAGTTCCCAGCCCTCAAGTCCGTGGCTGGCATCGAGCTCAACGGCACGATCGGCCAACACTCGATGCACCATGTCGACGATCCGCGAACGAGCGTCGCCGGCCTCGAGGTCGGCATCGACATCGGCGGCGGCCCGAACGAT
>SPJJ01015861.1_pt1 | contig 11981 bp, 9 predicted proteins | sample 3741741 | NCBI WGS metagenome assembly SPJJ01 (sample SAMN10925908, study PRJNA522277) | cold seep metagenome | isolation source: Elba SIP-enriched marine methane seep metagenome, extraction at timepoint T1 | place: Italy: coast of Elba, Mediterranean Sea | collected 2014-05 | reverse complement strand
GTCGCCACGGGGGTCACGAAACACCGTGACTACGTGGTTCTGGACGACGGCATGAAGCGCGGCATGGTCAAGATCCACGAGCGCAAGGGCGGCGGCACGGTGAGCAAGCTCAAGCTCACCAACAAGTCGAACAAGCCGCTGTTCCTGATGGCCGGGGAGGTCATCATCGGCGGCAAGCAGGACCGCATCATCGGCAAAGACACCATCGTGGCCGCCAATACCACCGAGACCGTGCCCGTGTTCTGCGTCGAGCACGGCCGTTGGGCTGGGCGCAAGGCCAGTTTCAGCACGGCGAAGTCGCTCGGTCACATGGAGTTGCGCAAACGCGCCAAGTTCTCGTCCCAGGATGCGGTGTGGAAAGAAGTCGCCAAAAAGAACGCCATGCGCAAGCTGAAGAACAAGACCCAGACGTATCGCCACGTCGCTGCCGGCAAGAAGTTCAAAGGGGCGGTCGGCGCCTACGCGAAACACTTCAAGCGCGCGCTCGCCAAGGTACGCGCGGCCAAGCAGGTCGGGTTCATCGTGGCATTCAACGGCAAGATCACGGCGGTGGAGCTGTTCGGTTCAACCAAGCTGTTCGACAAGCTGCGCACGAAATTATTGCGTTCGTACTACGTCGAAGCCATCGATCGCACGGTTCGCAAGAACGTGCGCGAGCCCAAAGCGGCGGAGGTCAGAGCGTTCGTGGCCAACGCCAAACGCGCGCGCAAACGGCGCAAACGGGTGCGCAAGGGCACGGCGGCCGATACGTACAATTTCGAGGACGAGTCGGTGCAGGGATCGATGATTCGCTCGTCCAAAGCCAAGCCCAGCGCGCAGCCGGCCTACGACGCCGTCTACGTCAAATAGCGACCTGGGCCACGCCATTGGGCCTCGAATTCGGCTAATAATGGCCGGGTGAACAGACTCGTCCAGGCTCTCGCCATTGCCGTACTGAGTGTTGCCGCGTGTGGCGACGACTCTGGCGGCACGAACCCAGACAGCGCACTGCCGGTCCCAGACGCCGCGACGCCGGATAGCAATGCCTTCGACGCGCCCATCGATGCGTTCGTGCCGTGCTTCGGTCAGGCGCTGTTCACCGGCGAGTACGTCGACTGGGACAGCACACCGATGTCGTTTCTCGGCATTCCCGATGCCACCGCCACGGAGGTGGGCAATCCCGGTAACACGGCGACGACGGCTCCCAACGGTCGCGTGATTCTGTGCCTAACGCCCAACGCCGATGCCGACGTGACCTTCACCCAGGCGAGCTACCTGCCGATGACGTTCTCGGCCCACGCGGATATCATCCCCCTGGGCATGGGCTACTCGACCAAGGGCCTGACCCCCGCCCGCGCGACGTCACTTGCCGCGGAGCTGAGCGTGGCCTCCTTCACCGGCACCCAGGTTCTGGTCGAGCTAAAAGAGTTTGCCGCGGAGACGCCAACGTCGGGGGTTACCGTGGACCTGGCAGGCAACACCTACGAGAAGGCCTTTGCGCTCAACGACTCTGGGCAGTGGATCGAGTCCACGACTAGTGGCGCCGCAGGTTACGTTCTGTTCACCAACGTTGTTGATGATGGCGACGGCAGCGCGGCGCTCACTGTGACCCCCGGGGGTGGCGTGACCTGCACCGCCCGAAGTACAGTGACTTTGGTAGACGGCGGCATTGCGGCGACAAGTGTGCACTGTCAGTAAGTAATCGCGCTAACAGCAATTACATAGCGCTAACTGGCTGTAATCATAGATGCTTAGTGCGCGGAGGCCCATTTTTTGCTATTCTGGGTGTTCTTAGCGAGCGCTCTGCCTCGGGAAAACTCGGAGGGCGGAGCAGCAGCGGGGTGGGAGCGAAATGCGACAAATTCAAAGGACAATTTCCGACTTCATTGGGGACGGGGCGGCGCCAACCGTCGCCCCTTCTGACAATGTCGCGAGTGCCGTCGACGTGATGAAGAGCCACGGCTCGAACTACGTCGTCGTGTTGGAAGAGGGCAAGCTCGAGGGCATCTTCACCGAGCGTGACTTCCTCAACCGCGTGACCGCGGCACGACGCAACCCGGCCGACACCGAGTTGCGCGACGTCATGACCAGCGAGCTGCAGACCCTCAGCTCCGAAGATTGCGTGTCGTATGCGATCAACCAGATGGCCGTCGGTGGGTTTCGCAACATTCCCATCGTCGATCCGGATGGCACGTTTCGCGTGGTCCTTACCGTGCGCGACGTCATCGGGCACCTGAGCGATCTGTTCAGCGAGTTGGACGGCAGTGTCGAATCGGGTGACATGCAAGAGTGGACCGACATCGGGGGAGGCTAGCAATGCTGCAAGAACTGGCACAGACATCCATCATCGGGGTCGATCGTCGCGACGCTGTTCGCGTCAAAGAGGATACGAAGCTCATCGACGTCGTTACCCAGATTCGTGAGCACCGCCGTGGTGCCGTGGTCATTGAGGACTCGGCCGGCCGTTTGGCGGGCGTGTTTACCGAGCACGACCTGATCGCCCGAGTCGCCCACGACAGTCAGGACTGGCACAACGATCCGGTCTCTGGCGTGATGACCGCGGACCCCAAACGACTGACCGCATCGTCGACCATTGCGGAAGCGTTGGCGTTGATGCAGCAGCATACGTTTCGCAACCTGCCCATCGTGGACGACGACAACAAGGTCCTCGGCTTGATCTCGATTCGCGACATCTTGACCCACATCGCCGAGCACTTCCCCAACGAGTTCATCAACCTTCCGCCGAGCTCCAAGCACGAAGCATCAGGTCGCTGGGGCGGCTAAAGCCTCCTCGTGTTCGGCATAATCCGCGGCATTCGCCGCAAGCGTTTTGCCAAACGCCAGATGCCCGGCGATTGGCTCGGGTATCTGGATGAGCACGTGCCGTTCTTCGCCGGCCTGCGCGACGACGAGCGTTCGCGTTTCCTGCGCGATTTGAAGATCTTCGTGTGGGAGAAGCATTTCTTCGGCGCGAACGACTTCGAGATCACCGAGGAGGTCAAGGTGGTGATCAGCGCGGCCGCTGTGCGACTCGTGCTCCATCTCGACATCTCGTTTTACAACCGGCTCACCGAGATCATCGTCTACCCGTCGCACTACACCCACAAAGATCAGGATGGTGTCGTGTTCGGCGAAGCTCACGCGTGGGGCACCGTGGTGTTGTCGTGGGATGCGGTGCTCCAGGGGCTCAAAAATCCCAACGATGGTCATGACACCGCGACTCACGAATTCGCCCACGTGCTCGACCGCGCCGACGGTGAATTCGACGGCACCCCAGAGCTGCGCAAAGGCGGGCACTACCGGCCGTGGGCAGAAGTGATGAGCCACCACTTTCTGAGGCTGCAGAAGCGGGGCAAAAAGCAGCGCAAGGTGCTGCGCATGTACGGGGCTACCAACGAGGCCGAGTTCTTTGCCGTCGCGACCGAGTCGTTCTTCGAGAAGCCGGAGCAAATGCGCGAGCGCACCCCGGACCTGTACGACGAGATGAAACGCTTCTACGGTTTCGATCCGGCCGAGAAACGCTAGTCGCAGGGCTCACCGCCCAGCCGCGAATGCCGGCTCTAGCCCTTATAAGGCACGGGCGGATGATTGACGATGAAGTCGACCGCTTCGTCGGCGGTGTCGACCACTGTGATCAGCTCGGCGTACTGGCGGTCGCCGGCCAGTTTGCGCAATAGCTTCAGCACAGGTTTGTCCTCGGTCCAGTACGTGCGATTGAGTAGCACCATAGGGCTGATCACGTTGAATGTGCCGTAGTGATTCTGGCACGCGTCCATGAAGATTTCCTGGATGGTGCCGGCGCTGCCCGGTGAATAGACCACCCCGTGTTTCGCGATGGCGAGCAGTCCGTCTTCGCGCAAGCTGTTCGAGAAGTACTTGGCGATATGCGACGCGAACAGATTCGGCGGCTCATGGCCGTAGAACCACGTGGGTATGCCGAGACTCTCGGCGACCTGGGGCAACGCGGCTCGCACGTCGAGGGCGGTATCGAGCCAGGCTGGATGCTTGTAGTCCGGTGCGGCCGCCACCATGCTCAGCGCCCGGGTGATCGCGTCCTCGTCGTTGCCGACGTAGGCGCCCAGGTGGGTGGCTTCCATAGCGCCTGGGCCGCCGCCGGAAGCCATGGTGTAGCCACGTTCGGCCAGGGCTGCGGCGATTCGCACGACGTCGGCGTAGGCCGGGTCGGTACGCTTCATCGAATGGCCACCCATGATGGCTACCATGCGCCGGGGTTGCTCGCCGTACAGAAACTCATCGAGTGCGTTGTCGATGGCGTGGTCGTGCAGCCGTTGGGCGAGGGCTTCGACGATGGGGAGTGGGCCAGGGCGCCGGCGTAGTTCGTCGAAGTGCTGGTAGATGCGTTGGTCCAGGGACGCTGCGTAGGTGTCCGGCGCGCCGTGGTCATACCCTGCCATCAGCTCGGGCACCGTGTACAACGTCGGCCGGTAGGGCTGGAACGGCAGGTCGGGCAGACTTGGAAACAGCAATGCGCCGTGGCTGCGCAGCGCTTCCGCGGCGGTCGCGTCGATGTTGCAGCCCAGGAACACCGCACCATCGGCCTTGGCGGAGCACAGCAGCTGCGTGTGCTGGCTCAGGTCCACACCCTGAATCACCGTATTGCTCAACCCGCCGTTCGCGTTGGCGTGGGCGATGAGCTCGTCGATGGTGTGAATCTCCAGGCGCATTACTCCACGCCCAGCATGGTCTCTGCGAGGATGTGGTCCACGACCGCGCGCATGTCGCCGCCGCTCTCGTCGTACACCTGCAGCTGGCGATCGGCAGACGTGCCCTCTTCGAGGATCTTGTGCACGAACTCGCACTCCTCTCGAGAGCCCAGCTCGTCGACCACATCGTCGACGAACTCGAGGAGCTCGTCGACCAGGTTGGCGAACGGAACTTCCGCGCTCCTGCCGAAATCGATCAGTGGGTGATTGATGCCGTAACGCGCGGCCCGCCATTTGTTCTCGCTCATCAACGCGGTGCGATGGATGGCGAACGACAGGTTCTTGCGGTGTAGCTTGGTCAGCTTGGCGGCGACTGCTTGCACGAGCGCGGCGATGCAAACCATGTCGTCCACCCGAGTCGGCAGGTCGCACACCCGGACCTCGAGGGTGGAGAACGTCGGGTGCGGGCGAATATCCCACCAGATGCGGCGGCCGTCATCGATACAACCGGTGTCCACCAGTGTGGACACGAACGACTCGAACTCGCCGTAGCTCTCGAAGCGCTCGGGGATCCCCGTGCGTGGAAGTCGCTGGAAGATTAGTGAGCGCGTGGACTGCAAACCGGTACGCCGGCCGTTGAAGAACGGCGAAGACGTGGACAGCGCCAACAAGTGGGGCAGAAAGTAGCGGAACGAGTTGAATACGTTGATCGCCTCTTCCCGGTCCGGGATGCCCACGTGCACGTGCATGCCGAAAATCAGGCTGGCCCGTGCGATGTCTTGCAGCTCACCGACGAGCTGCAGGTAGCGCTCGGTGATGTTGGTGGCTTGTTCTTCCCAGCGCGCGAACGGGTGTGTGGACGCCGCACCGATCTGCATGCCGACCCGGTCGGCGATGCGCGCAGCGTCGCGTCGGTTGCTGATGATGCCGGCGCGCGCTTCCTTGATGTCCGCGCACACGTCCGTCGCCACTTCCACCATCGACTGGTGAAGCTCCCGCTGCAGCTGAACCTCACCGATGGCGGTGTTCGACTCCATGAGCTCGCTGATCACGCAACGTAGCTCCCGGGTATCCGGATCGATGATCTGGAATTCTTGCTCGATACCGAGGGTGAATTCGCCGCTCATGCAGCGGCTATTTTACGCCGTCTGCTCAGCAAACTGACAGCGACAGCAAGCCCAATTAGCACCGGGTTCGGGAAACCCCTGCCGCTCGCGGCCGTGCACCCGCAGCCGCGTTTGGTGCGCGGCTTGGTCGGCAGTTTTGTCGTGGGCTTATCGGTCTTCGGCTGCTTGGGCGGGTTCACCGCGTACTCGCGAGCCTGCTTGGCCTGGCCACACGCGTCATTGATCCCAGCCGCACAGGCTCGGGAAAATCGCACCGCCGCCGCTTCGTAGTCGGGCTCGAGCTTGGCGCCACCCATCAGCAGCTTGCCCGCGCGATAACAGCCGAGGGCGTCGTAGCCGTCGCAGGCCGCGCCGTAGTGCGCTAGTGCTTTCGCCGGGCTGCGCACCACGGCGATGCCATCGGCGTACATGGTGGCCAACACGACTTTGCCCCGGGGCAGCGCCTTGGCGCTCTCGGTCGCGAGGGACAAGCTGCGCTGGTACAGCATTTCGATGTCCCGCTGTGGCTTGCCACCTTCGGCGCGAAACATGTCGGCGAGCCGGCGGCACGCGGTGGCGTTTCCCTTATCCTCGTGGCAGCCGCGATAATACTCGGCCTGGGCTTTCTGCGGGTTGGCGGTGAGCCCACCGAGGCCGCGTTGGTAGAACCGCGCCAGACCGGTGCAGCCGCTGCTGCTCACGGGGGTACAACCCTTGCGATACAAATCGAGCGCCTTGGTCAGGTTTCGCGGCACCGCGATGCCGTGCTCGTACAGCTCGGCCGAGTTGGTGCAGCCGACGGGCAAGCCGTGGGAGCACGAGCGCTCGTACGCCCACTTTGCCGCATTGACGTCCCACACTGTGCCCTGGGCGGTGAAGTGGGCCAGGCCGAGCATATTGCACGCGACGGCGTTCTTCTCCTGACAGGCGCGCTTGAACAGAGGGACCGCATCCTTGCGTCTGTTTTCTTGCCACAACTGAACGCCGAGCCAGGCGCACGAAGCCGGGGCGCTGCCGTTGCACTGGGTGGTGAACAACGCCTTGGCGCGTTTCGCATCCTGCACGACACCGATGCCTCGGCGGTACATGTGGGCGAGCTGCACGCACGAGCTCTGGTACTTGCGCTCGCAGCCTTCCTTGAACAGCTGAAAGGCTCTTTGGGGATTCTTGTTGGCGATGTATCCACCGTAGGCAAACAGGCGCGCCAGCGTGTAGCACGCGCGCTCGTTGGGTTGCGCATCGGAGCACGCCGAATCTAGCGCGGAGACGGCGCGTTTGCGCTGGCGCTGAGTGGCGCCGCTGCGCCGGTACAGCGCATCGATCCACGCGCACGGTTTGTCAGCGCCATACTTGCAGGCCTTGGTAAACGCCAGCCCGGCTTTGAGCTCGTCTTTTTGGCCGCCCCGGCCGCGGTAGTAATGCTGGCCGAGGTTCTTGCACGCGGTCCACGAGCGCAGGCTACAGCCGCGTTGGAACTTGGACCGGGCTTTGGCAAGGTTGCGCGCACCACCGAGGCCGCGGGCGTAGAGCCGGCCCAGCGCGGCGCAGCCGACGCCGTAGTTGTATCGGCACGAGCGCGAGTAGTAGATGCGGGCGCGCCGGGGATTGCGCCGCCGGCCGCGTCCCGCCTCGCCGTTTTCGAGTTGGTAGGCCACCAAGTAGCAGGCCTCGGCGTGGCGGCGCAGGCAGCCGACCAGGAACAATCGGTGGGCGCGGGCTCGGTCGAACTTGAGCGCGTAGGCATCGCCTTTGACGCCGCGCTGGTAGAACCGGCCTAGTTGGGTGCACGCGGCGCCGTAGCCCCGGTCGCAGGAACGTTGAAACAGTCGCACGGCTTCGCGGATGTTCTTGGGCGTCCCGGTGCCGTAGTAATAGCGCGCACCCAGCGAGTAGCAGGACACGCGACTGCCGTGCTTGCAGGCCTCGGCGTACCACTTCACCGCCTTCTTGTCGTCTTTGACCCCGCCCTTGCCGGTGCCGTACAGGTACGCGATGACATCGCAGTGGCGTTTGTCCAGCTGGCAGGCGCGCTCGCCGTACTTCATGACGCGCCGGCGATCGGCAGCTTTGACCGTACCGCTCACCAACAGGACACCGATATCGTGGCAAGCGTTGGCGTTGTCGAACGAGTGACAGGCAAGGTGGTAGGTCTCTTTGGCTTGCTTGATGTTCTTGGCGGTGCCGTGGCCGCGCTTTTGGGCGTTGCCGAGCTCGTAGCAGGCATCGCCGCTGCGCGCATCGCAGCCGGCCTTGAACAGTTCGAACGCGCGCTTGCGACTGCGCGTAACGCCGCGGCCGTTCTTGTACAGCACACCGATGAGGTGACAGCTCGGCCCGTTCTTGGGGCAGTCGTCCTTGAGCAGGTCCGCCGCTTTTTTGAACAGTTCGCGGGCGCGCTTGGTGTTGCTCTTGGTGCCCAGCGCGTCCCAGTGTTTGAGCGCCAGGTTGTAGCACCCCTTGCCGTGTTTGAGCTTACACGCCGATTCCAGCAGGGGGATCGATGCCTTGTGGTCGACCTTGCCGAGCACGCCGCGTGAGTGGATGTCGGCGGCGCCGATGCAGCCGTTGGAGTCGCGGTGTTTGCAACCTTTGGCGTAGAACTTGAGGCTGGACGCGTTGGACGCTTTGACGTGGCGCCCGTTTAGGTACAAAAAGCCCAGAGAGGTGCACGCTTGGCCGTAGCGTTGCGCGCACGCTTGGCGCAGCAGGCGCAAGCCGAGGGCTGGACGGGGAGCGCGTTTTTTTGTGCCGTTGAGCAGATCGAGCCCGCGGTAGTACTTCTGGGCCGGGGATCGCCGGGGCGTGACCTTCTTTTTGATGCAGCTGCCCTGGTTGGCGTCCCACACATAGCCTGGCGGACAGTCTCGGGGCAGGGCCGAGGCATCGCTTGCGCCCATGAGCAGCGCGATTGCCGCGGCGCTCGATGCTGCGAGCAGCCTCCATCTACCGGCGTATTTCATGTCAATCCTCGATGTCCTTGGCGCAGCGGAAGCCGACTTCTTTGTCCACAAGACTGGGCTTGCTCGGCATGCGCGCGTAGGGGGACGCGTAAAACTTGCTGTTCGGCGACACGGTGAAAGACCCGCCGCGCAACACGCGCAGTTTGGCGTTCGGCTTGCCAGCCGCATCTCGCGGGGAGTCGGCGGTCCATTCGCTCACATTGCCCAGTAGGTCGCACACCCCGGCGGGACTGCAATCGCCCGGATGGCTGCCGACCTTGGCGGGACCAGGGGCGCCGTTGGTTTTCAGCCGTGCCGCCGCTGGGTCGAGACGAGCACGGGTGGCCGCGTATTCCCATTCGATCTCGGTCGGAAGTCGCTTTCCGAGGGCCTCGCATACCGCCGCGGCCTCGAGCCAGCTGACGTTGCGCACGGGTAGATCGCCCGCTCCCTGATCGCCGCGCAGGGGTGGCGGCTTGGACATGGTTGCGGTCGCTGCTTTGAACGCGGCGACGGTCATCTCCGTCTTGTCGATCAGGTAGCTGGATGTGGTCACGGTGTGTCGCGCCGTCGCGTGAAAGCCCTTGTACTTGGACACATCAACACCCATCTGAAAGGTGCCGCCTGCGAGCTTGGCCATCCCCGGCGGGATTTTCGGCGCAGGCGGGCGGGCGTCGGGTGTCTTGGCTACCGGTGTGGCTGCGGCGTCCACCGTTTGGGGGTCCGCGACCGGGGCGGACCTGCGGGGCTGCTTGCTATCGCCGTTGCCGCGAGTCAGCATGAACGTGCCAGCGCCTCCAGCCAACACCAGCACAGCGAGCGCGAGCCACAAGCTGCCGCGACCGCTCTTGGTTTCTTCGAGCGAGTCGACCACCACGGGCCCAGGGGTGATGGACTGGTTCTGGGCCGCCAACGCGCTGGGTCGGGCCGCCGACGTAGCCAGGGGATCGGCCGAATCCGCGGCGTAGGTGCCGCTGTATGGGTCTGCGTTCGAATCGGCCGTAATCATCGGCTTGGTGAATCGCGGTGTCGTCGCGGAGGTGACCGAAGGGCCGAGGGCCTCGTAGGCGTCGAGCCAGGCTTCGCGAAACGCGTTGGCGTTGCGGTAGCGATCGCTGGCCTGGTCCGCCATGGCTTTGTCCACGACCTTGAGCAGTTTCTTGGACAGGCCTTTGCGTCGCTTGTCCAACGGTGTGAACTCGCGAGTGAGTACCTTGCTGAGCACGGCGGTCATCGAATCGGCGTGAAACGGCGTCTCGCCGGTCAACATCTCGTACAGAATGACGCCCATGGCGTACACATCGGTCCACGGGCCCATTTCGCCGCGGCTGCCCGTGACTTGCTCGGGCGCCATGTAGGCCGGGGTGCCCAGCAGCGCACCCTCCTGGGTCAGCACGCTGGCGGGACCGCTGGTCTGCACCTGGGCCACGCCGAAATCGAGCACCTTGACGACCTCGCCGTCTTCGGTGTCGGCGACGAACAGGTTCTCCGGTTTGAGGTCCCGATGGATGATGCCCTTGCGATGGGCGGCGGCCAGACCGCGCAGCGCACCGTCCATGGCCAGGTGGATCCGCTGCAGTGGCATCTGCTGCTTGCCGCGCACCTCTTCGCGCAGGCTGTGGCCATGAAGAAACTCCATGACCAGAAACAGCGTACCGTCGTCTTCGGCGCCGAAGTCGTAGATGTTGACCAGGTGCCGGGTGGTCAGGGCCGAGATCGATGCTGCTTCGCGCTGAAACCGCGTCCGCGACGACTCGTCGGAGGCCGCAGATGGGTGGAGCACCTTGATGGCGGCCGGCGCCTTGGTGTCCGGGTTGATCCCCTTATAGACCGCACCCATGCCGCCGACACCGAGGACGCCCTCGATGCGATACTTGCCGATGAACTGGCTCTTGAGCAGGGTGCTCTCGTCTTGCGGGCAGACCTTCCAGTCGTCGGGGTACTCTTTGGCACACTCCGGACAGTAAGCCATCGCTTTCATTGTACGCGCTCGCTCCGAGGGCGGCAAAGCGTCCGCTGGTCCTGTTGCTTTTGCCGGGCCGAAAACTCACAATAGCCCCGCTCAATGGATAGGCGCGTACTCATCGTCGAAGACTCCTCGGTCATGCGCGAGTTGCTGACCCTGGCGATCAAGAAATTTCCGGCGGTTCACGTCGACCAAGCCGAGGATGGCGTGGCTGCGCTGCGGCGGATCCGCTCGGAGGACGATCCCTACGATCTGATCTTCCTGGATCTCAACATGCCCATCATGGGCGGTATGAAGTTGCTCGGTTACGTCAAGGACGAGGAACTCGCCGGCCAGACGGCCATCGCGGTCGTGACCACCGAAGAGAGCGAGCAAGTCGAGGAGCAAGCGCGCTCGCTCGGGGCGTTGTACTTTCTGCGCAAACCGGTAACCCGGCGCATGGTCGAAGAGGTACTCGTCGAGGTGTTCGAGGCTCGTGAACACCGCCTCGCCGCGGCGGGTTCCATGGCCTCCGGTGTGGTGCTGACCGACAAGAAGTTGTGTGTGGAAATCCTACGCCTGCTCATCCAGGTCGCCTGGGTCGACCACGAGATCGCCGACGCCGAGCGCGACCACATCCTCAACGTCGCGCGCAACGCGGAGCTCGACGAGGCTGAGTTGACCGAGCTGGCTGGCGCTCTATCCGGAGACGCTCAGCTGCCCGCGCCAGACCTGGGCTACTTGCGAGAGCACAAAGACCAGGCGCTTCAGGCGGCGGCCGAGCTGGCGTCTCTCGATCGCCGGGTATCGGGCGAAGAGAACGAGACCTTGCGCCAAATCCGAGATTTACTGAACGGCTGACCCAGAACCGCCCTGTCGCCGGGTTCGTTCGGGCTGTATGATCGGTTGGCCGGCTGCGTCGGGAACGCGCTCGTTCACGAGCTGGTCGGGGGAGGGCCGATGACGAAGCGCATTTACACGATCCCCGTGGAGCAGACCCAGTGGAAGACGCCCGCGAGTGGCGAGCTGGTGTTCAACTGGGAGTACGACGAGGGCCGCGACAAGTTGCTGTCTCTGTACGAGAAGGGCAAGAACCTGCAGTGGAACGCCACCGATCGCATCGATTGGTCCCTCGACATCGACAAGCGTGACCCGCTCAAGACGCCCGACATGTACAACCCGCTGTTCAACACGCCCATCTGGGACAAGTTGGACGACAAGATGAAAGACGAGACTCGGCTGCACACGGTGGCTTGGCAGTTCTCGCAGTTCCTTCACGGTGAGCAGGGCGCGCTGATCTGTTCGGCCAAGATCGTCGAGACCGTGCCGGACATGGACTCGAAGTTCT
>SPJJ01017176.1_pt1 | contig 11982 bp, 11 predicted proteins | sample 3741741 | NCBI WGS metagenome assembly SPJJ01 (sample SAMN10925908, study PRJNA522277) | cold seep metagenome | isolation source: Elba SIP-enriched marine methane seep metagenome, extraction at timepoint T1 | place: Italy: coast of Elba, Mediterranean Sea | collected 2014-05 | reverse complement strand
TCGCCTACGAAAAGTTTGTGCTCGACAACGGGCTGACCCTGATCGTGCACGAAGATCGCAAGACCCCAATTGTGGCGGTCAACGTCTGGTATCACGTCGGCTCGAAAAACGAGCAGCCTGGCCGGACCGGCTTTGCCCACCTGATCGAACACCTGATGTTCAATGGCTCGGAAAACTACAACGACGAGTTTTTCCGACCACTGGAAAGGATTGGCGCCACCGGCATGAACGGCACCACCAACGCCGACCGCACCAATTACTTCGCCAATGTGCCGACGCCCTCGCTGGATACCTTGCTGTGGCTGGAGTCGGATCGCATGGGCCATCTGCTGGGCGCCATCGACCAGGCCAAACTGGATGAGCAACGCGGCGTGGTGCAGAACGAAAAACGCCAGGGCGAAAATCGCCCCTACGGCAAGGTCTGGGATTTGATACCGCGGTACAGCTACCCGCAAGGCCATCCCTATTCCTGGACCACCATCGGTTCGATGGAGGACCTGGATGCGGCAAGCCTGGAGGACGTTCAGCACTGGTTCCAAACCTGGTACGGCGCAGCCAACGCGGTGATCGTCATCGCCGGCGACATCGACGCGCAGACGGCCAAGGCCAAGGTCGAGCAATACTTTGGTGATATCCCGGCCGGCCCGCGCCTGCAGCGGCCGCAGGCCTGGCCGGCGCCGATGGCGCAGGACCGCGTGGTGAGCGTGCAGGATGATGTGCCGCAGGCGCGCAGTTACTTTGTCTGGAACGTGGCGCCCAACTATAGCCGCGATCTGATTCATCTGCAGACCGCCGCCGATGCGCTGGCCAATGGCAAAACCAGTCGGCTGTATCAGCGTCTGGTGCATCAGGATCAAACGGCGACCGATGTCGGCGCCTTTGTGCTGCCGCGTGAAATGGGTTCGCAGTTCATGGTCTATGTCACCGCTCGGCCGGGCCAGGACATGGCCCCGCTGGAAGCGGCCGTTCAGGCGGAAATCGACCGTCTGCTGGATGAGGGTCTTGAGCCGGACGAACTGGAGCGCAGTCGCACCGGCTTGTTTGTCGGCATGTTGCGAGGCATGGAACGGGTTGGCGGCTTCGGCGGCAAATCGGACCTGCTCGCCAGTGCTCAGGTATTGACCGGTCGCGCCGATGCCTGGCGCGATGAACTGCAATGGCTGCGCGAGGCTACGCCGCAGTCGGTTCAAACCAGTTTGCAGCAATGGCTGCACCATGGCCATTTGCGCCTGCGGGTCGAGCCACAAGCACGCCACCGCACGTCTGCCAGCAGCGTGGATCGAAGTCGCCTGCCCGACAGCGGCGCCAGCAAACCTCTGAACCTGCCCGCCCTGCAGCGCGCCAGCCTGTCCAATGGCATGTCGGTGGTGCTGCTGGAACGCCGCGAATTACCGCTGATCGATATCCGTCTGCTCAGCCAGGCCGGCTATGCCGCTGATCCGCGGGGTCTGGAAGGCCTGGCCAATCTGAGCATGAGCATGCTGGATGAAGGCACCACAGAGCGCGATGCGCTGGCCCTGGCCACACGCCTGGATGAACTGGGCGCGAGCCTGGGCGCCGGTGCCTCGCTGGATACCCTGAGCGTCAGTCTGTCCAGTGTCAGCACGCGCTTTGGCCCGGCGCTGGACTTGTACCGCGAGGTGATTCGGCAACCGGCCTTCCCGGCCGAACAGCTGGAACGCCTGCGCCCGCGCATTCTGGCTGGCATTGCACAGGAAAAGGCCAGTCCTTTCCAGGCTGGGCTGCGCCTGCTACCGCCCTTGCTGTACGGCCAGACGCACCCATACGGCGTGCCCATGACCGGCAGCGGCTATGAAGCCAGCGTGAGCAAGATCAGCCGCGCCGATATCGTCGATTTCTACAGCCGCCATGTCGCACCGCAGAACAGCCAGTTCCTGGTCGTCGGCGACATCGACATGGCCAGCCTGCTGCCGCAATTGGAAGCACGCTTCGGTGATTGGCAAAACCCGGCTTATGTGGCCCGGGCCACGCTGCCGAAACAAGCCCTGCCGAAGCAGCCCCGCCTGTATCTGGTCCACAAGCCCGATGCCCCGCAGACCGTCATTCTGGCGGGCCATCTGGCACCGCCACCACTGGACGAGCAGGATCTGGCGATGCAAGTGGCCAACACCGCGTTTGGCGGCATGTTCACCTCGCGCATCAATATGAACCTGCGTGAGGACAAACACTGGGCCTACGGTGCGGGCAGTGCATTGGTCAATGCCCAAGCACAGCGGCCGCTGATCGTCTATAGCCGGGTACAGGCCGACAAGACCATACCGGCACTCAAGGAAATACGCCGCGAACTGGACGCGCTGCGCAGCGGCAAACCCTTGTCTGCCGAAGAATTGAATGCAGTGGTACGCAATAAAACCCTGTCTTTGCCGGGGCAGAACGAATCGCTGGGTCAATTGGCGGCTTCGATCAGCCATTTGCTCAATCTGGGGCTGCCGGACGACTACTACAACAGTCTGGTCAGCCGGCTCAACAGCATGGATCTGGAGCAAGCCCGGGCAGGTGCGCAGGCCCTGTTTCAACCCGATGCCCTGAGCTGGATTCTGATCGGGGACCTGGAGGCCAGCGAGCTGGAACAGCTGGGCTGGGGTCCGGTGACGCAGCTGTCGCAATAAGCGCATGCTGCTTGCTCTTTTCATTGGCTTGCTGCTGGCCTCGGCCAGCGGCCTGTGGCTGTGGCTGAGTTGGCGCCAGCAGCCTGCGCAGGTGCCGGAAACCCGCGTGGCCCTGCACGGCCTGGCGACCGCAGCAGTGCTGGTCTGCCTGTTGCTGGGCCTGGACAATCACGGCCAGAGCGACGGCTTGCGCCTGCTGCTGGTTTTTCTCAGTGTGGCCACCGGCATGTTGCTGTTTCTCAAACGGCAACGCCAAGGTGTATTAGCCGGCAGGCTGCTGTTGATTCATCTGGTCCTGGCTCTTCTGGCGCTGGCGGCAGTGGCCTGGGTACTGATTTGAAATGAACGCAAGCGCCTGGCTGCACATCATTTTGTACGAACCGGAAATTCCACCCAATACCGGCAATGTGATCCGTCTTTGTGCCAACACCGGAGCCCGGCTGCATCTGATCGAACCACTGGGTTTCGCCATTGACGACAAGCGCCTGCGCCGTGCCGGACTGGATTATCACGAGTTTGCCCGGCTGCAGACGCACGCCAGCCTGGAGGCCTGCACGCAGGCCATTGGCGAAGAGCAAGGTCAGGCCCCACGCCTGTTCGCTCTCAGCACCCGCGGCAGCCAGCGCTGTCACGAAGTTGCGTTTCAAACCGGCGACGCCCTGCTGTTCGGGCCGGAAACCCGCGGTCTGCCGCAGGCCGTGCTGGACAGCCTGCCAGCAGACCAATGTCTTCGCATCCCGCTACGGCCGGGCAACCGCAGCCTGAATCTGTCCAATGCCGTGGCTATCATGGCCTACGAAGCCTGGCGCCAACAGGGATTTATCGGTGGCGCATGAATTCACATACAAAAACCTTGCCAAGTTTGCCCTGCGAGTACGTAAAATAGCCGCATGACGGCATCATTGAATCATCCATGAAGCAAAGCCTCGGTCTGAAAATCAGCCAGGGTCTGAGCCTGACTCCGGCGCTGCAGCAGGCGATCAAACTGTTGCAGATGTCGACACTGGACCTGCAGCAGGAAATCCAGGAAGCCCTGGACACCAATCTGATGCTGGAACGCGAGGACAGCGGACCGGAGGTCGCAGCTGAAACCTCAGAGGACAAGCCGGCAGCAACCGAGGAAAACCGCGCGCAGGAACCCGATGAGCTCATTCCGGATCAGCCTGTCAATGATTTCGAATGGGAGGATGTCTATACCAGCGGCAATCAGCGCGATCAGCAAGCCGAACAAGCCCTGTACGACTACCGCCAAGCCAATCTCCACAGCGGGCCGGACCTGAAAACTCATTTGCAGGACCAGTTGGCCCTGCTGGATTTAAGCGATCAGGAAGCCACCGCCCTGGACTACATGGTCGATGCCCTGGACGCACGCGGCTTTCTGCCCGGTGAAGCGGATTGGCTGGAGCAGCTGGCCAGTCGCTGTGGGCTCAGCCAGGCGCAACTGGATGGCCTGCTGCAGGCCTTACGCCAATGCGACCCGGTCGGAGTGGGCGCGTGCAGTCTGCAGGAATGCCTGCTGCTGCAACTGGATGCGCTGCCACCTTCGCCGCGGCGGGCGCTGGCCCGTGCGCTGGTGCGGGATCACCTCAGCGCGCTGGGGCAGCCTCAGGCCTTTCGCCGCATCCGCGACCTGCTGCCTGGCGCACGCTGCAGCGAAGACGCATTCGAGCAGGCACTCAGTCTGATCCGCAGTCTGAGCCTGGATCCGGGCGCACCATTCAGTCCGCACGAAGAACACTATGTCGCACCAGATGTCTACGTACGCAAGCTTGAAGGCCAGTGGCTGGCCAGCATCAACCCGGACGTGGCCCCCAAATTGCGCATCAACGCGCCCTATCAAGATCTGATCAAGCGGGCCGATAACAGCCCGGACCAGCAACTTTTGAAACAACATCTGCAGGAGGCACGCTATTTTCTACACAGTTTGAAAAGCCGCAACGAAACCCTGCTGAAGGTTGCCCAAGAAATAGTTGATCAACAGCGCGGTTTCTTGGAGTATGGACCTGAGGCCATGAAGCCGCTGGTGCTACGCGATATTGCCGGCAAGCTGGGAATCCACGAATCCACCGTGTCCCGCACAACCGCGCATAAATACATGCACACGCCCCGCGGGCTTTATGAACTCAAGTATTTCTTTTCCAGCGCCGTGAGCACGGCAGAAGGAGGAAGCTGCTCGGCAACTGCGATCCAAGCCATGATCCGCAGGCTCGTGAACGAGGAAAATCCGGCCAAGCCCTTGAGTGACAGCCGCCTGACCCAAATATTGAAAGATGAGGGCATACAGGTGGCACGTAGAACCGTCGCCAAGTATCGCGAGGGGCTGAATATTCCTCCCTCCCATGAGCGCAAACGCATGGCCTAATGACTGCAAGTCTGTGCCGGCCGAGGCTGACCGGATTTGCGGAGTCCGTTTCGATACAGGAGCACACTATATGAATCTGAATATCACCGGTCATCACGTCGATCTCACCCCGCCACTGCGCGAATTTGTCGAAAACAAATTGCAACGCATCGAGCGCCACTTCGAGAACATGATCGACGCCAACGTTGTACTTACGGTTGAGAATGTCAGACACAGAGCAGAGGCCACGCTGCACGCGCGCGGCGCCAATCTGCACGCCGAAGCAGAAGCGGAGAATATGTACGCAGCAGTCGACAAGCTGATCGATCGGCTGGACCGGCAAACCTGCAAGCACAAGGAAAAGCACACGGATCATCATTCGCGTGAAGGCTTGAGAGCCAACGCAGCCTTGTTGCAATAAATCCCCATTCAGAAAATTGCGGCGGTGGACATGGCAACATGTCCACCGCCGTTTTTTTTCCGGTGGCAAAATAGGGCCTACTGCCCATACATCAGTGAAGAACCTCAAGGAACGCGCATGAATCTCGCCGAAACCCTGCAAACCAGTGCGGTCAGCATCAGCAGCGACATCAGCAGCAAAAAACGTGCATTGGAAGAAGTCAGCCGCCTGCTCACCGGCCACGCCGAGTTCGTGTCGGAAAAAGATGTGCTGACCAGTCTGATCAACCGTGAAAAGCTCGGCAGCACCGGCCTTGGCCATGGTGTAGCCATTCCGCACGGGCGCCTCAAGGGCCTGCAATCGGCCGTCGCAGCGTTTGTAAAGCTTGAGCAGACGATTGACTACGATGCCGCCGATGAACAGCCGGTCGACCTGATTTTCGGCCTGCTGGTGCCACAGGAGGCGACCAGTGAGCACCTGGAAATACTGGCCAAGATCGCACAAATGTTTCATGACGAAAAACAGGTAGCGGCGATCCGCGAGAGCAGCGACAGCGCGGAACTGCACCGCCTGCTGACCCAATACCACCCGTCCTGACATGCTCCAGCAGGCGAGCCAGCATGGCGTGCTGATCCAGGTTGATCAGTGCGGCATACTGATCAGCGGTCCGGCCGGCAGTGGCAAAAGCCAGCTCGGCCTGGAACTGATCAGTCGCGGCCATCGCTTTGTCGCCGACGACTTGATTGATGTACGCCGAGAGAACCAGGACTTGCGCGCGCGCGGGGTCGACGAATCCGCCCATTTTCTGGCCTTGCGCTGCGGCATCGTAGTGGCCGTGGCACGCCAATACGGGGAACAGGCTGTGCTGGACAGCAGCAGCCTGGATCTGATCATCGCCCCCGGCCCGGCGCTGATGCCGCTGCAGGCCCCGCCACAACAGGAACTGCTCGGACTCAAACGCCCCCTGCACTACCTGCAAAGCCTGCCCGGATCAGCGATTTGCGTGGAAGCACTGGCCCGAGACTGGCAGGACCGCCGCGCGGGATATGATGCCGCCGCTGACCTGCGGCAACGCCAGCAACACCGCCTGGACGCCGGCACATGACGGACACGCCACAGGAATTGCTGATTGTCAGCGGCCTGTCCGGCGCCGGCAAAAGCATCGTGCTCGACATGCTCGAGGACCTGAACTACTACTGCATGGACAATCTGCCGCTGAGCATGCTCGGCACGCTGCATCCTCGCGCCCTGGCCACGACCGATCCACGCTGCAAACGGCTGGCCATCGGTATTGATGCACGCACCGGCGGGCATATCGAACAACTGCCCACCCTGATTGAAACCCTGCGCGATGCCAACCCGGATTTCCTGACCCGGGTGATGTTTCTGCACGCCGACACCGAGGTTCTGCTCAAACGCTTCTCCGAAACCCGGCGCAAGCATCCTCTGACCAACGACACGACCAGTCTGACCGATGCATTGAGTGCGGAGCGGCGTTTGCTGGAACCCATCGCCGAGATCGCCGATTTCAGCATCGAAACCAGCCGCAGCAACTTGCATGAGTTGCGCGAGCGGGTGCGCAATACTCTGGCTGCCAGCGATCAGACCCAGATGATGCTGCAACTGCAATCCTTTGGCTTCAAGTACGGCGTGCCGGATGGCGTCGATCTGGTGTTTGATGTGCGCTGTCTGCCGAATCCGCACTGGGAACCAAGCCTGCGCAAACTCACCGGTCGCGATCCGCAAATCCAGAGCTGGCTGGGCGAGCAGCAGGCGGTGCAGGACATGGCCACGGATATCCATGACTTTCTGTTGCGCTGGCTACCCGCCTATCAGCAGCAGAATCGCAACTATCTGACCGTGGCGATCGGTTGCACCGGTGGCCAGCATCGGTCAGTGTATTTGGTTGAATCGCTCGCCCGGCGCTTGACTGCATCGGACCGCAAAATCCTCATTCGACACACCGAGATTCGCTGAGCATGAGTGCTGCTGTACTGCTGATTACCCATGGCCGGTTGAGCCAGCATCTGGTCGACACGGTGAGCGAAATGCTCGGTGGCCAACTCAGCCTGAACACCGATGTGCTGGAGGTGCGCTCGGTGCTGGACCCGGACGTGCTGATCAAACAGGGCGAGCGGCTGATCCACAAGCTCGATCAGGGCGACGGGGTCCTGATCCTGACGGACGCCTTTGGCTCCACCCCCAGCAACATCGCCAATCGGGTGGCGCGCAGCGGCCAGTGCCGGGTGGTCGCAGGGGTCAACCTGCCCATGCTGATCCGCATCTACAATTACCCCAAGCGACACCTGGATGCGCTGGCCCAAACGGCACTGGAGGGCGGCCAGCGCGGCGTCATCCTGTGCGACAAACAGGATGTTCGGTGAGCGAGATGTCGACACAACTGGAACATCACCGAACCCTGACTATCGTCAACAAGCTGGGCCTGCACGCCCGCGCTGCGGCCAAACTGGTCACGCTGGCGGGCGAATATCAAGCCGAGATCAGCTTGCGCAAGGGCGATCGCACGGTCAATGGCAAAAGCATGATGGGCGTGCTGATGCTGGCCGCCGCGCAAGGCAGTCAGGTCGAAGTCCGGGCCCAGGGTGAGGACGCCGCTGCCGCACTCGATGCGATTGCCGAGCTGGTGGCACAACGCTTTGGCGAGGACGCCTGAATGGCGGGCCATGCCCTGCTCCATGGCATCGGCGTTTCGCGCGGAATCGCCATCGGCCGCGTGCACAAGCTGCTGGGCGACGATTTTGATGTGCCGGAACGCAAACTCGCCGCCAGCGCCATTGAGGACGAATGCGAGCGCTTCACCGCCGCGCGGCAAAAGGCCAAAATGCAGCTGCGCAATATTCGCGAACGCATCCCGCAGGACACCCCGCGCGAAATCGCCTCTTTCATCGACACCCATTTGTTGATGCTCGACGACCGCACCCTGTCGGATGCGGTGACCGACATCATTCGCCACGACCAGCGTAACGCCGAATGGGCGCTCAAGCTGCAATGCCAGAACCTGGTCGCGGTGTTCGAGGAAATGGACGATGCCTATTTGCGCAGCCGTCGCGACGATGTCGAGCATGTGGTGGTGCGGATACAGCGCATCCTGCTCAAAGGTGACAAAAGCCTGGATGTCACGGAGCAAAGCGAAACCACGGTGGTGGTCGCCGATGACATCACCCCGGCCGATGTGATTCTGCTCAATCAGCAAGGCATCGGTGGCTTCATCACCGAATACGGCGGCCCCTTGTCGCACACGGCGATTCTGGCCCGCAGCCTGGGCATTCCGGCCATCGTCGGCGTGCACAATGCCCGCCGCCAGCTCAATGATGGCGACGACATCGTGCTGGACGGTCAGCGCGGCGAAGCAATCGGCACGCCCAATGCGGAGGAGTGCAAGGAATACCAGCAACGCCAGCTGGAGGCACAACGTTTTCGCCAGATGCTCGAGCAGCTGCGCGACAAGCCGGCAGTGACCCTGGACGGTGAAGAGATCGAGCTGCTGTGCAATATCGAACTGCCGGCTGATACCGCGCATGCGCACGGGGTCGGTGCGGCCGGGGTCGGCCTTTATCGCACCGAGTTCCTGTACATGAACCGACCGGACTCACCGGACGAAGATGAGCAGTATCAGGCCTATCTGAACGTGATCCAGGCGGTGAACGGCCCGATCACCATCCGCACCCTGGACCTGGGCGCGGACAAACAGGTCGATTCCGGGCGTATCCAGGGCCCCACGCCGAACAATCCGGCGCTGGGCCTGCGTGCAATACGCCTGTGCCTGAAAGACGAAGACCTGTTCCGGGTGCAGCTGCGCGCGCTGTTGCGGGCCTCGGCACACGGCCCGGTGCGCATCATGCTGCCAATGATTTCCAATCTGGATGAATTGCTGCGTTCGCGTGCCCTGATCGAAGACGTCAAGCAGGAACTGCGCAATGAAGGCCGAGCCTTCGATGAGAATTTGCCGGTAGGCGCCATGATCGAAGTACCGGCAGCCGCGCTGACCGCCAATCTGCTCGCCCAGCACGCCGATTTTTTCTCCATCGGCACCAATGACCTGATCCAGTACACCCTGGCGATTGACCGCGTGGATGATGAGGTCAATTACCTGTACGACCCCTTGCATCCGGCCGTTCTCAATTTGATTTACATGACCATCGCGGCGGGCCAGCGCTACCAGGTGCCGGTCTCCATGTGTGGCGAAATGGCCGGCGACACCCGCTACACCCGACTGCTGTTGGCCCTGGGCCTGCGCGAGTTCTCCATGCACCCGTCCAGTGTGCTGGAAGTGAAAAAGCTCATCCGCGAGTCCACACTGTCCGAACTGCGCGCCACCGGGCAGATGTTGATTGACACCCACGAGCCGGATGAAGTGCAGGCACTGATCACGCAACTGGCCTCGGCAGCACCCGACTAGCTTCGGCGTCCGAGCCGTCACAGCTATGGACAAACCGCGTCAGCACGTGGCAATTTAGGCGAGTTTTCGAGCACGCCTCACCTGGCGCCGCCACACTACAAACAAATTTCCTTGGGGGGAACAACTATGGGTACTGCTATCGAAACCCAGACACCGCTTGCGCGTCTTTACCATTGGGAGAAAACCGCCGGCGATCAGGTTCACTTTACCCAGCCCATTGGCAATGGCCAGGTGGAAACCTACACCTGGTCGCAGATCATGCAGCAGGTCCGCAGCATGGCGGCGCATCTGCAATCGCTGGATCTTCCCGCTCATTCCCAGATCGCACTCATCGGCAAGAATTCAGCTCACTGGATGATGGCCGACTGGGCCATCTGGATGGCCGGCCATTGCACGGTGCCGATCTACCCCACGCTGAACGCGGATACGGTGCAGTACATCCTTGAGCACAGCGAATCCAAACTGCTGTTTGTTGGCAAGCTGGACGACTGGGAAGACATGAAACCCGGTGTGCCAGCGGATCTGAACATGATCAATCTGCCGCTGGCGCCTGCCAATGAAGGCGACAGTTGGGACGACATCGTCCTCAATACACCCATGCTTGAAGGCGAACCTGATCGCGGCATGGAGGAAATGGCCACCATCGTTTACACCTCCGGCAGCACCGGCCAGCCCAAGGGCGTGATGCACAACTTCAATGCCTTTCGTGTCTGCGGCACCAGCATGATTGACATGATGAAGATTGACGGCCAGAGCGTAGACGAAAGTGACCGTCTGCTGTCCTATCTGCCGCTGGCCCACGTGTTTGAACGCGTCTGCGTGGAAAACTTGTCGATCTATCACGGCTGCCAAGTCTACTTTGCCGAATCTCTGGACACTTTTGTGCAGGATCTGCAGCGCGCGCGGCCGACCATTTTCTTCTCGGTTCCCCGCTTGTGGACCAAATTCCAGGCCGGGGTCTGCGCCAAACTGCCACTGAAGAAGCAGAAAGTGCTGTTCAAGATTCCGCTGCTGGGCAGCAAGGTCAAAAAGAAGATTCTGACCCAACTGGGCCTGCAGCATGTGCGTTTTGCCGGCACCGGTTCGGCACCGCTGTCCGCCGAAACCATCAATTGGTACCGCAGCCTGGGTATGGAACTGCTGGAAGGCTATGGAATGAGTGAGAACCTGGCCTATTCACACTTCACCAAGCCCGGTGATGCCAAAATCGGCACCGTGGGCACCAGCAACCCCGGCGTCGTCACAAAGATCGGCGACAACGGCGAGATTCTGGTGAAAAGCCCGGCCGATATGGTCGGCTACTACAAAGCTGAAGAAAAAACGCGCGAATCCTTCACCGAAGATGGTTTCCTGAAAACTGGCGACATGGGTGAAGTGGACGAAGCGGGTCGCTTGAAGATCACCGGCCGGGTGAAAGAGTTGTTCAAGATCAGTAAGGGCAAGTATGTTGCCCCCGCGCCGATCGAGAACAAGATCGTCAATCATCCGGCCATTGAAGCCGTCTGCGTGGGCGGCGCCAATCAGCCCGCCACGTTTGCCCAGATCATGCTGTGTGATGAAGCACGCGAGCAGGCCCAGAGCGACGCCGGGCGTGAAGCACTGGAAGGGGAAATTTCACAGGTGCTGGATGAGGTCAACAGCAGCATCGATCATCACGAACGCATGCAGTTTGCCGTGGTGGTGAAAGACCAGTGGACCATCGAAAATGGCTTTCTGACGCCAACCATGAAGATCAAGCGCAACGTGCTGGAAAAGCACTATGAGCCGATGCTGGAAGGCTGGTACGGCGCCAAGAAAAAGGTGCTCTGGGAAGCCTGAACGCGGCCATCGCAAACCACGCTGCTGCCCTCAGGGCAGCAGCGTGAAAGCTCGCTCAAAGCGGGTCCATGTGCCCGCCATGGCCTCAAATCCGGACGGAGGTGCGGTCAGACTGACGGTGTATTGACCGCGCTCAGACACCAGCAGCCAACTGCGTGTGCGCACCGCGTGGCCCGGGCCAATCTCATACTGGTAGTCCAGACGGATCGACTCGGGCAGGGATGCGTTCATCGCTACCCGCCGCTGATCGAGCAGCTTACGTTGCTTGGCGAAATGGCTTAAGCGCTGTAGACGAAATTCGCCGTATTGATCCAGATTGACGGTCCGGCCGTCTTTGCGCCGGTCCCATTGCACGCTGATCCGGGTGGTACTG
>SPJJ01048753.1_pt1 | contig 11991 bp, 11 predicted proteins | sample 3741741 | NCBI WGS metagenome assembly SPJJ01 (sample SAMN10925908, study PRJNA522277) | cold seep metagenome | isolation source: Elba SIP-enriched marine methane seep metagenome, extraction at timepoint T1 | place: Italy: coast of Elba, Mediterranean Sea | collected 2014-05 | reverse complement strand
TGGCCTGGAATCAGTTTTTTACTGGGTGAAGATAATACTCTAGAAGATGTATTAGCCAGTAAAGGTGAAACTTATTATTCTGCCTTGTCTGATTTTTTCTTTCAGGTCGTATTTGTTGCCACCGCGATGTCTATTGTTTCAGGTGCTGTCGCTGAGCGTATGAAGCTATGGGCATTTTTGGCTTTTGCTGTGGTTATGACTGGTTTTATTTATCCTTTGCAAGGTTACTGGAAATGGGGCGGCGGCTTTTTAGATGCGCTGGGTTTTCTGGATTTTGCGGGTTCTGGTGTGGTCCATTTATGTGGCGCAACAGCAGCGTTTGCCGGAGTGTTATTGTTAGGGGCTCGTAAAGGTAAATATGGTGCGAATGGGGAAATTCAACCTATTCCTGGTTGTAATATGCCTTTGGCAACTTTAGGAACTTTTATTCTTTGGTTAGGCTGGTTCGGTTTTAATGGTGGTTCTGAATTAAAAATTTCAGATGTAGGCGAAGCGAATGCGGTTGCGATGGTTTTTGTTAATACCAATGCGGCAGCAGCGGGTGGTGTGGTTGCTGCTTTGATTACGGCACAAATGATGTTTGGTAAAGCTGATTTATCGATGATATTGAACGGAGCTTTAGCTGGCCTGGTTGCTATTACTGCAGAGCCTTTAACGCCAACTCCACTGGTTGCAACGCTTATCGGTGCTGTGGGTGGTTTGATCGTTGTATTCTCAATTGTAACGATCGATAAGTTACAAATTGATGATCCTGTAGGTGCGACATCTGTGCATGGGGTTGTCGGTATTTGGGGTTTGTTGGCTGTTTGTATTTCAAACCCTGATGCGACTCTGAAAGCGCAATTGATCGGTATCGTTTCTATCATGGCTTTTGTTTTTGTAGCAAGTTTTATTACCTGGTACATCATTAAGATGGTCATGGGGATTCGTGTCAGTGAAGAAGATGAATATCATGGGGTGGATTTCTCTGAATGTGGAATGGAAGCTTACCCAGAATTTACCGATTCTAGTAAAGGCTGATCTAATGCCTTAGTGAAGGCTAGTCTTTTAAATACTGAAAAACGGGTGCATGTTTTTGCATCCGTTTTTTTTGCGTTAAAGAGGTGTGTTTTTTTGTTCAGCGTACTAATTTATCAGGACACGATTGTATGTTAGTTGATAATTCTCTATGATTGCATATCAGCCTTAAGGCGGTTGATACAATTAAAATGATTTGACAGGAATAAATATGAAACTAATAACAGCAATAATAAAACCATTCAAATTAGACGATGTAAGAGAGGCCTTGTCTGAAATAGGCGTGACGGGTGTGACGGCTACTGAGGTTAAAGGCTTTGGAAGGCAAAAAGGGCATACCGAGCTGTATAGAGGAGCGGAATATGTCGTAGATTTTTTACCAAAAGTGAAATTAGAAATTGCCGTAGCAGATGAAATAGTCGAACAGGCTGTTGAGGCTATAGTAAAAGCAGCGAATACAGGAAAAATAGGTGATGGAAAGATCTTTGTCTCCAATTTGGAGCAGGTTATCCGTATTAGAACTGGGGAAACCGGTTCGGATGCTATTTAACTAGACTGGTTTGGTTTAGCCTAAGTGAGTTGTACCTGGAGGGGGTATGACTTATTGTTTTGGGTTAAATGTGGTTCGTTAGTCGATGAGCCTCGAATTCTGGTTTTGTTTGAGATACAAAAAGTTATGGCCTAAGTCATTTGGTTTGGGTCTTTTTGTATCGGTTGACTTTTAAAGTAGCTGAAAAGTAAAGGAATATGGCCTGCTGAAGCTGCTCTGGTATGGCGTGTTTTAAAGAAGAAATGTACTGTTGTAGCTAAGCAGCAGACATGAAAAAGTACAACATTATAAAAAAATGAATTTAGAAAAAAATTATAAATTATTAGGCAGTTTATTATTGCTCATGCCTAATATTGCAAATGCGGAAAGTTTGAATCAGGCGAATACAGCATGGATATTAACTTCAACAGCATTGGTCTTGTTTATGACTTTGCCGGGCCTGTCTTTGTTTTATGCCGGACTGGTAAGAAGTAAAAATGTATTGTCTGTTCTTATGCAGTGTTTTGCAATCACCTGCATCGTATCCATTTTATGGTTGGCGGGTGTCTATAGCTTTATTTTTGCTGATGGTGGTGAGCTGCAAAAATTTATTGGAGGGGCGTCAAAAGTATTCATGCCTGACCTGGGGACAGATAGTTTGACGGGAGATATTCCTGAAACAGTCTTTTTTATGTTTCAGATGACTTTTGCCATTATTACTCCGGCATTGATTGTCGGTGGTTTTGCAGAAAGAATGAAGTTTTCTGCCATGTTATGGTTTAGTGCTTTATGGTTAATAATTGTTTATATGCCTGTTTGTCACTGGATCTGGGGTGGCGGCTGGCTGGCTGATATGGGGGCGATGGATTTTGCCGGTGGTATCGTGATTCATGTGAATGCCGGTGTGGCTGCATTGGTGACAGCATTGGTACTGGGTAATAGAAAAGGTTTTCCAACGACTCCTATGCCTCCACATAATATGCCTATGGTTGTTACCGGTGCCGGCATGTTGTGGGTAGGCTGGTTTGGTTTTAATGCTGGTAGTGCCTTGACGGCTGACGGTGCTGCAGGTATGGCTATGCTGGTAACGCATATCGGTGCAGCGGCAGGTTCTTTGACCTGGGGGGGTATCGAATGGATTAAATTTGGTAAGCCAAGTGTGTTAGGAATTGTGACCGGTATGGTGGCCGGATTAGGCACCATTACACCTGCATCTGGCTTTGTCGGGCCTGCTGGGGCATTAGCGATTGGTGTGGTGGCGGGTATCGTATGTTTTTATGCTACTCAATATATTAAGCGATCATTGAAGATCGATGATTCTTTAGATGTCTTTCCTGTGCATGGAGTGGGTGGGATTACCGGTTCTTTATTAACTGGTGTTTTTGCTGCCAGTAGTTTGGGTGGTTTAGGTCTGGCTGATGGAGTGTCTATTATTGATCAGGTCGGTGTTCAAGCATTGGCGATCGTTGTAATAATGGTTTGGAGTGCTGGCTTTAGCTATGTTATTTTGAAGCTGATTGATATCCTTATAGGTCTTCGTGTTTCAGAAGATGAAGAGGTTGAAGGTCTGGATATCGTGTTGCATGAAGAAACCGGTTATCACAATCTTTAAGGCTTTTTGAAGTTGCGGCGCGAACATTGTTCGCGCCCTTGCAAGCCGCTTATTTTGTAAAGGATGCGGAGTTAAGCGAAATCAGGTTTTGTTTCTTCAAACAAATCTAATTGTTTGTAATGCTTGTTGTCTTTGTTTTGATTAAGTGATGATAGCGTAATGCCAAGTAAACGCACTTTGCGCCGCCCAATATCTGTGTTAGTCAGCAGGCTTTCAAAAATACCTTGGCTATCTATAGATTGAGTAATGGGCTGGTTTAGGGTGCGACTGCGAGTAATCTGAACAAAGTCGTGATACTTAATCTTGATCGTCAGAGTCTGTGCTTTCAATTGCTTTTGTTGCAGTTTTTTTAGTGCTTGTAATAGTAACTTATCTAGTAGATTAAGAATTTCACTGCGTTCGAGTATGTCCATTTGAAAGGTCGTTTCCACGCCGATGGATTTGCTTTCCCTGTTGTTATTGACTGGGCGGTGATCGATACCGCGAGCGATATTATAGAAATGTTGTCCCGCTTTGCCAAAATGTTGACGTAATATTTCCAGGGGATGTTGTTTTAAATCGCCTCCTGTTTTAATATTTAAGGCATGCATTTTCTTCTCGGTTGCCCGGCCGATTCCATGAAACTTACCTATACTTAATGTTGCAATAAAATGTTCGGCTTGTTCTGGGCGGATTAGGTAGAGGCCATCTGGTTTATCCATATCAGAGGCAATTTTGGCCAGAAATTTATTATAAGACACGCCCGCTGAGGCTATCAGCCCGGTTTTGTTCAGGATGCTTTTTTTTATGGCTTTGGCAATTAAGGTGGCTGAGCCGTGATGGGATAAGGTATTGCTAACATCAAGATAAGCTTCATCTAGCGATAAGGGTTCAAATAACTCGGTGTATTCGGAAAATATTTTCCTGATTTCTAATGAGGCTTCTTTGTAGGCTTGAAAGCGAGGCTTGATAAATATTGCTTGCGGACATAGACGATAGGCCTGGGCTGATGACATCGCAGAATGAATGCCAAATTTGCGTGCTTCGTAGCTGCAAGTAGCGACTACGCCTCGACTGTCCGGACTGCCGCCGACGATAATCGCTTTATTGCGGTATTTTGGGTGATCTCGTTGTTCAACCGAGGCAAAAAATGCATCCATATCGATATGGATGATTTTTCGATGCCCGACGGTCATTTTATTTTTCGATTTCGGGCAAATCCAGTTCTTCGGTGATATTCCAGTCAGCAAAAGGAAAAGGGAGTTGTTCCGTGTTGTAGGTTAAAAATAATAAAATATGATAGAGATAAGCGGACAGAGTGCGTCCGAAATTGAGTATGTTTTCGTTAGCAGAACCGGTCAATAAGGCTGATGCGACTTGTAATAATATAACAGCCCATAACAGGATGCGTACCAGGCCAACGATAACGGTAAAAACCAGCATGAAGAATATACGTTTCCAGGTGCTAGTTTTCTTTATATTGTCATTTATTTCTTGTTGCATAAGCTTTAACCTTTGTTCATCAGATCGCGTAAATCAAGAGCCGAGGCATTCGCTCTGGCAATATAATTGGCCATCGATAATGAATAGTTAGCGAACATACCAAAACCATCGCCATTTAAAACCATAGGGCTCAGGATAGGGGTTAAGGCATTTTCTAAAGCACGAATCATATTGTCTAAGGTATTCATCGCTCTTTTATCTAAAATAATATCTTCGAAGTCGACTTTAATGGCTTGCAAAATATGTAATAAAGCCCAGCTTGCGCCACGGGCCTCGTAGAATACATCATCAATTAATAGCCAAGGTGTTCTTCCTACTCCCTTTTTAAATTCTTCAACATTTTTTGGGGCGTTTTGTCCGCTAGGATCATAAAGAATACCTGCGGCTCCGGCAAAACGGTCGGAACTGGCGGTTAAGCGAGTAGATAACCCGCCTAAGCGCTTAATAATTACCTCTAAATAAGTCCATAAGTTATCTGAACGTGAATAGAATTGCGCACGTCTTTCGCCTTCAGTAGGGTTTTGTAAGCGTTTCATGTATTTATGTAAAAACTTAACCCCTTTATCGTATTCTGATTCCGAAGACGGTAAAGCCCATGAGTTGGGTTCGTAGTAAAAATAAGGCTCGGCAATTCCCAGATCTTTATCTTCAACAGATTGTGACTGGTCTCTGGCAAAGTGGTTTCTTAATGCTGTTGTGCCGTCACGTAGCATCACCAGCGCACCATATTCCCAGCTGCGAATATTATCTAAAAATACCCCGGGAGGTGCGACATCATTGGAGATATAGCCGCCAGGTTTTTCCATTAATACTTCAGCCATATGAGCCAGAGTATTGGTGTAGACGAAACCGATCGGCATATTATCGGTGCCGCTTTTTTTCATATAGATAACGGCTTCCTCTCTGACATCAAAGGTGTCAGGTTCACTGCCCCACCAGATCCCTAGAATTATCAATACGACAAGGGTTACACCAGTCAATGTTCCAAAAAACCATAGAATCCCTTTCGATTTAGCATCTTCAGTGTCTGTACTGTCAGTCATTTTGGCATCCTAGTAAATGTAAACATACTTAATTAAACGTAAATAAATTCTTATGAAAAATGTGCTTAATAATAACAGCTTTTCACTATAAATTCTGCATATTCACTTCTTTTTTGCTCGAGGATGAGCTTTATCATAAACATCGGCCAGATGCTGAAAATCCAGCTGAGTATAAATTTGTGTGGTCGATAAATTGCTATGCCCTAAAAGTTCTTGAACGGCTCTGATATCCTGACTAGATTCAAGGAGATGACTGGCAAATGAGTGTCTAAGCATATGCGGGTGCAGGTGCTCAGAGATGCCAATTTTTTCTCCCCAGCGTTGTAATCTGAGCTGGATGCTACGCTGACATAAGCGCTTGCCTCGATTGGAGATAAACACCGCTTCATCCTGACTTTCTGTTCGCAGTGCTAACCATCTGTTCAACGCGCTTATAGCTTTTCGACCTATAGGTAAATTTCTTTGTTTGCCCCCTTTTCCCTGCAATACTCTAAGGCTTCTTTCGCTAAGGTCGAGGTCTTCGATATTTAAGGCGGCTAATTCGCTTAAACGGAGTCCTGAAGAATAAAAAAGTTCAAACATGGCCAGGTCACGAATTTCCAGTACAGAGTCGGGACTGGTCTCCATAATGCCTGTTAGCTGATCGACATCGAGTACTTTAGGGAGTTTTCGCTGTTGCTTCGGAGCTTTGACGTGACGGGCTGGGTTGTCTTCGGCTAATTGGCGTTTTAATAAAAAATCATAAAAACTGCGAATGGCAGAGAGCTGGCGCTGTAATGATTTGCTGCTGATACCTTGTTTGTGTCGTAGGGCGATCAGCTTTCGAATATCTATCGTGGTGATTTGTTGCCAGTCCTGCAGGGCTTTGGATTGGCTATAGTGTTGTAAAAGTTGAAGGTCTTTTTGGTAGCTTTTTAAGGTATGAACCGATAGTCTTTTTTCAAATTCCAGATAATGAAAGAAGTTTTGCAGTTGCAGGGTACTATTGGGACTCATATGCTTTATTAATTTAACAGCGCAATTAATCGGGTGGCGATCACTTCGCTCATTTGGGTTAAAAACAGATTTCCCATGCTGTAGTGAAAGCGAGATTCCTCTTTACTGCCTATCGCGATGATACCTTCCAGCTCGGTATAGGCCATCGGAATAATAGCAGAGGATTTGATCTCAGTCGCCAGTTCATCGCCAAATAAAAATTTAGCTTGCGCTAAGGTTGGTCGGCCACATTTAGGCTGGTTCTTGCTTAATTCCTGATAAAAATGCTTTAGGTTTTCATCTTCAGGGCTGACAAAGACGTCATGGTCATTATTTTCTGCTGTCGTTTTAATGATCCGTATGGCTGAAAAGTCGGTTAGAAAACAGTCCTTAAATACTTTGTCCAGATTATTGACCACATCATCAATGCTTTGGGCCTCCATTAAAGCCAATGTCAACTCATGCATTTGACTGAAGGTGGTGTCATTTTCTTTAGCGATTTCAATGAGTGCTAATAACTGGTTTTCCAGTTCCTGATGTTTGCCTCTAAAAATTTCTAGTTGTTTGGAAATTAAAGAAACAGCATTACCGCTAGGGTGGGGAATGCTCATGTTTTCCAGCAAGGATAGATGCTGGTGAAAAAATTCCGGATGTGCCTGTAGATACGCTTCAACTTGAGTCGAGTCTAGCTCACTCTGTTCCAGTGTGTTGTCTTCAGTCATAATTCTATTTGTCCTTCAAAAACAGATGTGGCCGGCCCATTCATGAATACTGAATGTCCTCGGCCAGACCAGTCGATTTGTAATTCACCGCCAGGCAGTTCAACGCGTATATTTTCCTGCTCGAGTAATTGTTGCTCGATGCCGATAACAACAGCAGCACAGGCGCCACTGCCACAAGCCAAAGTTTCCGCTGCTCCGCGTTCATAAACCCGCAGTTTAATATGCTGACGGTCTATGATTTGCATAAAGCCTATATTAGCTCGTTCTGGAAAAAAGGGATGGCTTTCTAATAACGCTCCCCACTCGCTGACCGGGGCCTCATCGATATTATCCACTTGAATGACCGCATGCGGATTACCCATGGAGACTGCGCCGAAGAGTATATCTTGTTCAGGAATTGAAATTCTATATAACAACGATTCCTCTGTGCAGTTTAGCGGGATTTCAGCTGGTTGGTGCCTGGGTATGCCCATATCTACCGTGACAAGATCGTCGTCGGTAAAATTTAATACCAGTTGACCGCTATCGGTATCCACTATGATGCTGTCTTTGTCAGAGAGTTTTTTATCTCGGACAAAGCGGGCAAAACAGCGTGCGCCATTGCCACATTGTGAAACTTCACTACCATCGGCATTAAAAATACGGTATTTAAAATCGGCATTTGTGCTGACGGCTTTTTCAACCAGTAATAACTGATCACAACCGACACCAAAATGGCGATTAGCAATAAACTTGATTTGTTCTGAGCTCAGTGAAATATTTTGTTGAATGGCATCAATAACCACAAAATCATTGCCCAGGCCCTGCATTTTTGTAAAATTAATCATCAGTTATGAGTTTTTCACCTTGCCAGAGTTGAGCGATGCTTTCGCGTTCTCTGATTAAATGTATTTGATCGCCATCCACCATCACTTCGGCGGCACGCGGTCTGGAATTATAGTTTGAACTCATGGTAAAACCATAGGCTCCGGAGGAACGGATGGCCAGCAAATCTCCAGGGCTGAGCTTTAGTTGACGGTCTTTACCTAGAAAGTCACCCGTTTCACAAACCGGCCCAACTATATCCCAAGAACGTTGTTCACCCTGCTTATTCTGGGTGACTGGAATAATATCTTGCCAGGCGCTGTAGAGAGAAGGGCGAACCAGGTCGTTCATCGCCGCATCGACAATCGCAAAATTTTTATGTTCAGTTGGTTTTAAATATTCCACTTTAGTGACCAGGATTCCGGCGTTACCGGCAATGGCACGTCCTGGTTCCAGCGCTATTTCATAGGGTTTGTCGGCTAAGCGCTGTAATATAGCGCTAACATAGTCGGCCGGTAAGGGAGGTTGTTCATCTTTATAGCAAATCCCCAAACCACCGCCCAAGTCCAGATGATGCAGTGAAATACCTTCTTGTTGCAGAATCTTGGCCAGATCAAGAACTTTGTCCAGGGCATCTAAGAATGGCTCGGTATCGGTCAGCTGTGAGCCTATATGACAATCGATTCCCAATACCTTAATATTCTCCATCTCTGCCGCACGGCGATATTCGATTAATGCCTGCTCAATTTCTATCCCAAATTTGTTTTCTTTCAGACCGGTAGAGATATAAGGATGGGTATTGGCATCGACATTGGGGTTTACCCGGAAAGAAACGGAAGCGACAACACCCAGCGAGGCAGCCAGTTGGTTGATGCGGTCCAGCTCTCCACTGACTTCGATATTAAAACAGCGGATACCGGCTTTTAAGGCAGCCAGAATCTCATCCTCTCGTTTGCCTACTCCGGAAAAAACAATTTTATCAGGTTCTCCCCCTGCTGCTAGTACACGTTGCAGTTCGCCGATTGAGACGATATCGAAGCCGGAGCCTAAGCGTGCCAGTACGTTTAGGATGGCAATATTTGAATTGGCTTTAACGGCGTAGCAGATTAAATGTGGGTGGTCGGCAAAAGCCTGGTCAAAAGCTTTCCAGTGTCTTTCCAGTGTCGCTCTGGAATAAATATAACAGGGTGAGCCGTATTGATTGATAATCTCTTCGACAGCCACATCTTCTGCGTACAGTGTGTTTTCTTTATAGTTGAAATAATCCATCGTTATTGCTCTTCTTCCGGGACATAAATCGGGGCCTGTTCATCAGGGTCATAAAGCGGGCCGGTTTGTCCGCAAGCCTGTAATATTAACAGGGATAAAAATAGTAGTTTTTTCATTTTTTTAACTATCAGAATAAATTTTTGCAGGCAGCCAGGTTGCCAGGTCAGGCCAGATGGCCAAAATGGCCAGCATGATCAGCTGGATAACAATAAAAGGCATCACGCCTTTATAAATCTGTCCGGTGCTGATTTCTTTTGCAGCCACGCCACGTAAATAGAATAGGGCAAAACCAAACGGCGGGGTTAAAAATGAGGTTTGTAAATTAATGGCAATCATGATCCCCAGCCATACAGGGTCAATTCCCATGGCCAGTAGAACCGGGCCGATAATAGGCACGACCACAAAGGTAATTTCGATAAAATCAAGAATAAAGCCGAGCAGAAACATCAGCAGCATGACAAAGAACAGCGCGCCAAATTTTCCGCCGGGTAAGTCGGCTAGTAATTCGATAATTAATTCATCGCCTTCGAAACCGCGAAAGACCAGTGAAAATAATGCTGCTCCGATTAGGATCATAAACACCATGCAGGTGGCCTGTGTGGTGTTTTGCATCACTGCAGTTAGGTTTTTAAGTGATAACTGTTTTTTTAAGGCCGCCAGGAAAATAGCCCCTGTAGCACCCACGGAAGCAGCTTCTGTAGGTGTTGCCAGGCCTCCCATGATAGAGCCTAATACAGAAAAAATTAACAGTAAGGGCGCCGCCATGCTTTTTAAAATGCGCAGGTAAAAACCTTTTTCTCTGGGCTGGTATTCAGGTGCAGGCATAGATTGCGGGGAAAGCCAGGCGGTCAGGATAATGTATAGTAAATACATGGCGACCAGCCCCAGTCCAGGTAGCAGAGCGCCGGCAAATAAATCACCTACTGACACGGTTTCGGGTGAAAAAATCCCCATATCCAGTTGTGCCTGCTGATAGGCGGAAGAGATCACATCACCTAATAAGACTAGTACGATGGAGGGTGGAATAATCTGTCCCAAAGTCCCGGATGCGCAAATCGTGCCACAGGCAATTGCCGGATTATAGTTATTGCGTAACATGGTGGGTAAGGATAACAGGCCCATCGTCACCACGGTGGCGCCGACAATGCCTGTGCTGGCCGCCATCAGCATGCCTACCAGTGTAACGGCAATGCCGAGGCCGCCTCTAAGCGTGCCGAATAGTTCGGTCATGGCTTGCAGCAAGTCTTCGGCTATTTTGGCCCGTTCCAGCATCACCCCCATGAAAACAAATAAGGGAACGGCTATCAGCGTTTTATTGTCGATGATGCCATATAAACGATTAGGAAGTGCATTTAAAAAAGCACTGTCGAAAACATCAAACTGCATGCCTATGGTGGCAAAAGCCAGAGCTGTTCCACTTAAAGCGAAGGCAACGGGATAGCCGGTTAGAAGAACCAGAAAGACGGCGGCAAACATCCATAAAGCTAAATAATTGTCCATCTTATGCTTTTTCCTCGGTTAGACCTAAAGCCAGTAACAGGTTTTGTAAAAACATGGCGATACTTTGCAGGGCTAATAGGATCGCCATTAAAATAATACTGGTTTTGAGTAAATAAACAGCAGGTAGTCCACCTGAATTTCTTGAGCCTTCTTGTATGGCCCATGAATCACTGACATATTCCCAGCTACTGTAAATAATGAAGAAGGTGATGGGGAACAGTAATAGTAAGGTTCCCAGGCAATCTATCCAGGCCTGAGTTTTGCGGCTAAAGAGTTGATAAACAATATCTACCCGGACGTGAGCATTATGTTTTAAGGTGTAGGCAGCACCGAGCATGAATACGATGGCATGCATATAGGTAACGGATTCTTGCATGGCAACCCAGCCTATATCAAAAACATAGCGTAATAGCACAATAATAAAGGTGTTGATCACCATGAAAAGACTAAACCAGGAGATGATTTTTCCTACCCATTCATTTATTGAATTGATGGCGTCTATGCAGAACAGGCTGAGTTTGATTAGGGCAGGCATATATGTTCAGGCAAAAGAGACAATTTTACCCGAAAAATGAACGATATTAAATTACCTTCGTGTTTTGATTCCTGTTCTCAAAGCAAGGTGATAACTTGGTTTTGAAAACAGGGTTTAGAACCTGGAAACAAAGTGGAGCTATAAAAGATCGACTATGACCTTGTTACGCCCGGTTTCTTTGGCTTTATATAAAGCGTTATCAGCTCTTTCTATCCAGTTTTCGGCGGTATCATCTTGGTGTTGCTTTGAAATGCCGATCGAAACGGTGATTTGACCTATTGATTCACTGCTGTTTTTTTTCTTCAAGCGACTATTAGCCAGAGATGTTCTAATTTTCTCGGCAATATCTTTGGCATGTTCGGGTGAGGTGTTTGGCATTATTATGGCTAGTTCTTCCCCACCATAGCGAGCAATATGGTGTTCCGGGTCGGCATATTTTTGCAATAACTTGGCGGTAAATTTTAGTACATTATCGCCAATTAAATGACCAAAGTTATCGTTTA
>SPJJ01027597.1_pt1 | contig 12003 bp, 8 predicted proteins | sample 3741741 | NCBI WGS metagenome assembly SPJJ01 (sample SAMN10925908, study PRJNA522277) | cold seep metagenome | isolation source: Elba SIP-enriched marine methane seep metagenome, extraction at timepoint T1 | place: Italy: coast of Elba, Mediterranean Sea | collected 2014-05 | reverse complement strand
CCTCTGTAAGGATTTTAACTAAAACCTCTACTTTTAACTGGTCCTATTTATTGGGGGCACGTCAAGCGGATTCCATCATTGCGGTGGCATCGGAGACTAAGAACCCGAAGATCCTGGATTTGGCCCGATACGTGACCACACGAGACAAGGCCAAGCTGAGTGATATTGCCGAAATTAAAAGCAAACTCAATAACGCTAGGCGAGCTATTAACAGCGAACGATTCACGGATATTCAGCGGGAAGATGCGTTAGAAGATCGGGATCGAAAAGAATTTCTGAGGAAAGCGCAAGTAGAAATTTTTGATTCCCTGTACGGCAACCCATGGCAAGACTTATCCCCCTATCGTCAGGATTTTAATGAACGACAGATGGCGGATGAATTTCTGGAGATTTTACAAGTGCAACGAAAACTCCAAACCCAACGACGCAACCCGGTACCTCAAGGTCGGGGTGGAACGGCGGATGTGGGGAATTACGTCTTTGGCGGTGGCACGAATATTAGTAAGGTCAACCAAGCTTTTCTCAACAATGAGATTACCGAAGGAGAATACCGGCAATATGGCCAGACGGTGAACATTAACCGGAATCGGGAATTACAGAATTCCGGCTTGGCTCAGTTGAAAAAGGAACTCACCAAAACGGCGGTCAAGAATGCGATGGATCGCTACAAGTTGAATCTGTCCAGCTTTGCCAGTAATCGGATTGAGCGGGTGAGAAGCCGAAGTATTCAGGTGGAAACCGAGGTTCGTCGTTCCATTGATGCCTGGATTCGGGATCAAGAAAAAGAGGATCGTTCTCCCACACGGGACGAACTCAATGATTATGTCTGGAACACCCTCTTCCCCCGGCTGGACAAACAATTTAACACGGGTCAAGCAAACGAAAAGAATCCAACTTCGGCGGGTTCACTCACCACAGAACAAGCCCAACGCATGCGGAATGAAATCAATCGTTCCACACTGACGCCTCAACGAAAACAACAGGCCTTTGAGGCCATTCAACGGAGGATAAAACCGTAATGCCAGATGACTTTAGTCCCGAACTTCAATCACTTTTGAATGAAGAAGGAATCACGGAAACGTCTGCTAACCCAACCATTGAAACAAATTCAGAAACACTCGTATCCGAAACAGGTATCCCTTCAGAAGAAAGCATTCAATCAACTGAAGTCGAGGAAGAAGAAGGTTTTGATTTAGGTCAAGCCGCTCTGGATGTGACTTTAGGTGTACCCGAAGCAATTGGACTGGGTGCCGTTAATTCAGTGGGAGAAAGCATTGAAGGAGTCTATGGCATCGCCGATTGGGTGAGTAATCGTTTGGGTGGGGATCTACCGGATAAAGAATACACGCCATTTAAAGCTCAAACCAACACAGGAAAGTTTTTAGAACCCATTGCCCGATTTGTGGGTGGTTTCGTTGGGGCAGGTAAATTTCTCAAGATGGCGGGTTGGGCAAAAAAAGGTAAAAAAACTTGGGATATTGGACGCGCGGCTGTGCAAGGGGGCTTGGCTGATTTCTTTTCCTTTGATGCCCATGAAGAAAGGCTATCGAATCTGGTTCAGGAAAATCCCTACCTCAAAAACCCAGTTACAGAATACCTATCGGCCAAGCCCGAAGATTCGGAAGCCGAAGGTCGATTCAAGAATGTGGTGGAAGGACTCGGCTTGGGCGTGGCTACTGATGGATTATTCACCGCATTGAAGCAATTAAAAAAACTTCGAGGGCTCCGTAAGACCAAAGGGGATGCAGGGGCAGCAGAAGCTTTTGCCAAGGACAGTGATTCCATTGATGAAGAACTCGATAAGCTATTCCCTCGAAAAGTGGAAACAAACGTTGAAGGTCGCATTGTTCCGCCCATGGATTTCGATGAGGAAAAAGTTGTGGCGTATGCTCAGGAAGTCAACCGGATTCTGGACGAAGGAGGCGATCCGACGAAAATTAATTTAGAGCCCTATCTTGATCCAGAAGCCTTTCAAAGTGCGGATCGCGTTGAGGCCTTAGTGGATCGCATGGTGGACGCCCTTCGAGAAAGCGACCAAGTCATTAGTCATCCTCAGACCATTGAGCAAGCAGAGAAACAATTTAGCGAGACCATTGCCAACTTGGCCGATGTGAAAGAGGTCTCCAAAGATAGCCTCACCCAAAGCTTGCTTCGAGATGCCGATACCATCCGAGAAGCCGGGGTTCGTGGCGTGGTGGTCTCCAATGTCTTGGACGCGCTGGCTAAAGAGGCCGGTCGAGTGGCCCCACTCGTTAAAAATATTAATGATGATGCGGGTCGTCAACTATTGGCATTACAAGAATCGGCCTATCGGATTGTGCCAGCCGATAGTTTGGTGGGTACTGAATTAGGCCGAAGTTTGAATGCCCGGAAAATCCGAAGCTCGTTTACCAAAGATGCGGCGGAACTCCTTCGGGATCCGGGGGTTGATGCCTTAGAATTGGCCGAGGCGTTGCAAAATGCCAAGAACAGCTATGCCCGAAGCAAGGTCTTGGAACTGTCTCTGGACAGCATCACACGGGTAAGAATCAACGCCATGTTGTCGGGTCCGGTGACTCACATGGTGAATATTAGCTCGAATTTATTTAAAACGGGATTAGCGCCTTCTGAATATATTCTGGGTGGACTCGTTCAATCGGCAAGAGGTTTGGAATCGGGTAAGCAATCTATTCGGCAAGGCTTGAGTTTGTATCGAGGGATTTGGGCATCGCTTTCTGACAGTTGGCGGATGGCGGGGTCGGCCATTAAGAATCGGCGAGGCATGTTTCGGGGGGGAGAGTTTTCTCAACTCGATATTTTTGCCGAGTTAGACAAGGCTGAAAATGTACTGACTAATCCACAGGACGCCCTCAAGCTTGGATCGTTGGAAGATTTAAAACTCAGTAGCCAAGAAATTCAACAAGCTATTGAATCGGGTGATACAGGAAAGTTGACCTCTTTGATTTGGAGTACGGGGCTTCGGACATTCGGGGCGGTAATTGATATTCCAACAACTTTACTCAATGGAGCCGATGAATTCTTTCTCAATTTAAATGGCCGGGGAATGTTATATTCCGAACTCAGTGAGCAAGGACTCTCCCAAGGCTTTGCACCGGGAAGTAAAGAGCTGAGCGAGTTTATCGAATCCGGCTTTCAGAAATACTTCAGCCAAAACGGGGCTTTGATTCGGGAAGACGAGATTGGCCGTCGAGTCTTTGCCTACGCCACCGATGCTAATTTCTCCAAGAAAATGACCCAAGATACGATTTTTGGGCGAGTAGGACTATTGTTGAAGAAAGGTTCCGAATCCGGCGGCGGTTTTGGCTTTGCCATGCAGAATATTTCTCCCTTTATCCGAACGCCCGTAAATCTCATTGAAGATGTTTTGAATCATGTGCCCGGTGTGAATTCAATTTTAAATCAGGCAGTTCGGGATGATTTAAGGGCGGGAGGACTTCGGCAAGCTCGACGGATTGGCGAGATGGTGACAGGTTCCATGTTTTTGGCCACAGCAGCAGGCTTGGTATCTCAAGGAACCATTACCGGATCGGGACCGACGAATCCGCAGTTACGCAATCAACTCAAGAAAGCCGGTTGGAAGCCCTATTCCATTCGCATCCCGGATACTGACTCTCCCGGTGGCTATCGCTATTTTGAATTAGCTCGCTTTGAACCATATTCGACGTATTTCACGGTCATTGCCGATTTCATGGAAGCACAACGGGCGGGAAGCCGTGGCGATACCCAGGAGTTTTACGCCAAACTCGTCGGCAGTATTACCAGCAATTTAACCAGCCGGAAGTATTTGACCGGCTTGATTGATACGATGGATCTGATCGGCGGGATGGCGTATGGGGATTTGGATTCCGTGGAGAAGTTCACCAATGATCTGGCAGGCAGTTTTGTCCCATCGGTGTCCAAGGCGGTTCGACAAATGCAGGATCCGCTGTATCGAGATGCTCGGACGGCGGTGGATGCCATGCGGAACCGAACCCCGTTTATCTCCAAAAACGTGCCGGTGCAATATGACTTTCGGGGCAAGCCAACATTGACGCCAATTCTGAGCCTCTACACCCGATCGGATATGGACGAGATTGATGTGGAAGTGTTGAAGCTGTCTCAACAGGGCGGGCAAGTAGATACAGTCTCTGGTCGGGATCGGCGGCTTCTCAGTCAGTTTAGAAACAAAGACGGAAAAACGGCGTATGAACGCCTCAACGAACTCATTGGCGAAGTGGGCTTGTTGCATTTTCGAGACGATATGGAAGGTAAAACCCTCACCGATACGCTCAAGGAAGTGATTCGATCTGAAGATTATCAGGCGGCTTCGGATCCCTTCACGTCTCACGAATTCCAAGGTCAAGGCGGGAAGATCTTTATGCTTCGCAATGAAGTGGCCCGATATCGGGATGCCGCTATGGAACAATTGTTGCTGGAAGGCTTCAAGAATGGCAACGAGGAAGGGCTCGCCAGAGTGCTGGAAATCAAACAGACCATCCCCAAAGTCCAAAACCAGAATGACCTGCAAGAGTTCCTGCAAGGGGACACCGGTGCTTCCGGTGAGGAGATTAACCCGGATACCTACGCCCCCATCTTTGAATTTGGCCAATAGGACTTGTAAGAGACAGTATAATATGATAAACTACAATATATTACACTGTATTTTAAGGTGTTTGATTAATGGCCAAGTCTGAAAAAGAAGTCATTACATTCCGACTCGAAAGTCAGATGAAAGATGCTTTGGATGAAATTGCGTCGTCCATTCAACGAGATCGAAGTTTTGTGCTGTCTGAAGCCATTACCTTGTATTTAGATGTACACCGTTGGCAGTTAGAAGATATTCAAAAGGCAATTGCTGAAGCCGATGCAGGCGATTTTGCGTCGGACAAGCAAGTTGCGGACACGTTTGCCAAGTGGTTACCCGATGCGAATTCGATGGCTTAAAGGCGCACTTAGAAATCTAGAACAGGCGGTTGAGTACATTGCTCAGGATGATCCGACGACGGCCCAGTCCGTTGCACGGGCCATTTACGAGACCGTTCAGAATTTGAAGACGTATCCACAGTTGGGAAAACCTTGGCGAATTGAAGGGGTTCACACCATTGTGGTGCCCAGAACACCCTATTCTGTCCGCTACCGGATTAATTCGGACACTGTTGAAATATTGAGAATTCATCATCAAGCTCAACGCTGGCCTGACGAATAGGCTAGAGTGGTTTTACGATAAAGCCCTGGTTCGATTGAACCAGGGCTTTTAATTTGGAGATAATCTATGCCCCTATCCTTCGTGCAATACGTTGGGGATGGGGCAACGGACACGTTTAACATTCCCTTTGCCTACCTAAGCCAGAGTCATATTGAGGTAAAGGTAGACGGGGTGGTGGATGGCAGTGTTATCTTTCCCACGTCGGCCACAGTGAAGACTTCTTCCATACCAGCCAACGGAGCGGTTGTGGAAGTCAGACGTAAAACACCGACGGATAGTCGCATTGTCGATTTTCAGGATGGATCGTTATTGGGCGAAAGTGATCTCGACACCTCCGCCCTCCAGAACTTCTACGTGATGCAGGAAACCTATGACGACTTGGTGAATAAGCTGGGACTGGGTTCCACCGGGAAGTGGGATGCTAACAATAAAATTATCCAGAACCTCCTGGATGGTGTGGATGCCAATGATGCGGCCACCATTGGACAAATCCTTGGACTCATTACCAGCGGACAAAACATTAATTTCCCGCCTTTGACCGGCGATGCCCTAAAATTCTTTCAGGTCCGCTCGGATGAAACTGGGTATCAACACACATTCCTGGGTGCCTTAGCCGCTTTGAATACCGTGTCTAATTCGGACATTGATGCTGATGCCATTGACGGCACCAAGATAGCCGATGATGCCATCGATTCGGAGCATTATGTTGATTCATCCATTGATGAACAGCATTTGGCCAATGATGCGGTCACAACGAACAAGATTGTAGATGGAGCGGTAACCGAGACTAAGCTGGATAGTTCGGTCTCGTTAATTAAGACCGGGTATCGTCAAACGGTGTTAGAAGGCCCGATAGATACTGAAGGCAAGGCGGATTTCATCACTACGGGCACCGGGCTTCAACCTTTATTAACGGGGAGTGGTATTCCCATTCGGATGACCTTTTCCGACGGCTACAGTGATAATGGAGCGACCGATTATGTCACCAAGATTAATTACGACAGTTCCTTTGGTCTCTTGCCTACCAACAATTTAAGCTACCTTTACGGCGAACTGAATATTGGTTCCGGTTTTGTCTCTCAAGGGGACACCATTGTCCCACCGCAATACGGTCGAGCCTTTGACTCCCGAAAACATGCCTTGCTTCACTTTGATGGAGCCGACGGCAGTACCACGTTCACCGATGAATTTGGCAACACCTGGGAAGCCTTTTGGGATGCTCAACTGTCTACTTCTGATTCCAAGTTTGGCTCATCCTGTTTAAGTTTGGATGGCGTCGGGGATTACATTCGTTGCACCAACATGGAAATTACCGGTGAGCGCTGGACCTTGGAGACGTTCATTAAATTCAATGACACGGCCATTACCACAATCTTCAGTTCCGAAACTGCGAGTACACTTCTGTTTAATTACGATACCAGCAAGCTTCGCATCTGGCTGGGCGATGGCAGTGGCTGGAATATTGCCAGTGCGCTTTTTGGAACAACGGTCCTGAATACTGACCAATGGTATCATCTGGTGCTTGAATACGACGGCACCACGTACCGGGTCTATGTGGACGGCGTTGAAGATATCACTGTTACCAGTGCTACACGGATTGCCAATATGCGAGGGCTTTACGTGGGAGCGTCCAGTTCCGGCGGCAGCCCGATTAACGCTAAATTTGACGAATTACGGGTTTCCGTGGATACCGCTCGATACGGTGGAGCGTTTACACCACCAGCATCAAGTTTCAGCCCGGATGTGCATTGGTTCAATTCAACCACGTTTAAAATGCACTACGGCGCACCGAGTGCTTGGCAGATTAAGCAACGCTTGTTCTTGGGTGAAGCGGAAACCGATGCCACTACCGTAACGGCAACACGTTCATATGCTTACCGAGGTGAATATCATGGCCAGCAGGATGTGCTTTCTTCCGGCTTGAAGACTGTCAAAAATCACAATATTGGTACGGTCTTGCTGGATACCACATTGTATTACGAATGCTTAATTCCAGAAGATGGGTTTGTCCCTGAAAAAAAAATTTACAGCCCGATGAAATCTTATTCGACCCCTGCTTACGGCGACCTTTTGGTTATTGATAACCAGCGAGTATTCACTCATACGATGGGAAATTATTCTTATATGGGGATTGCTTTGGATAAAAATATTGGTTCCATTGCGGCATTGATTTTCTCAAATTGGCGAGCCGGTTACATACTTCGGAGGAATTTTTAATGTGGATTGATCAAAATGGATACGTTTACGTTGGCGACCGACAAGGCAACGATGCACTGGCTCCTGTACGTCCTGCCAATACCCGATGGGATCAAGCAACCCAATCATGGAAGCCGTTTAGTGCCGACCCGGAAGATGAACTCGATATTATTAAAGAGGCGGCTAAATTCCTTTTGGAGAATGTTTCCATTCCCATCGAAAAACAGACGGAACGGGATCAACTCAAAACGAAACTCAGTACCAAACGGAGGATTTACTGATGAATAAAAATATTGAACAAACCTTACTCCTTCATCTTGGACGAGTGGAAGGGAAGCTGGATGCCATTCTAGCGCATCAAGATCGGATTATTAATCAACTTGATGACCATTCAAAACGCCTCAACACTTTAGAGATGTATCGCTCCTGGCAACTTGGCGCTTCTGCCGTCATTGCCAGTCTAGTGGCGTGGTTCATCGGTAATTTCAAAGGAGGCCATTGATGTCAGAACAGAATCAAAAAGCTGAAAAGATGGATGCCCTCTATGAACTCTTTCTGGAAGATTTATTGCTTCTGGTTAAATCAGGAAAAGTCAAAGCCAGCGACCGGGCCGTCATTCGTCAATTCTTACGGGATCACGACATGGCAACCAAACGTCCCAAACCGAGCACCCTGGAAGCTTTAGTGGATCGGTTGCCTCACTTTGATGACACCCATCCGGGTGATCATTAATAGCAATGAAAAAATCAGTTCAGGATCCCTTATTAGACTTTCGGGTCTTTTTATTTGTGGTCTGGAAATTTCTGGGACTACCTGAACCAACGCCCATCCAATATGACATAGCGGATTGGTTGCAACAGATTTTTAAAAAGCGAGGGCCACGGCGGGCGATTATCGAAGCCTTTCGAGGGGTGGGGAAAAGCTGGATTACGGTAGCTTTTGTGTGTTGGGCGCTGTATCGGAATCCTCAACTCAAGATCCTGGTGGTCTCGGCGTCCAAGTTTCATGCGGATAACTTCACCACCTTTGCCATGCGCCTCATTATGGACATGCAAGAACTCGAACATCTTAAACCCAGCAGTGATCAACGGAATTCTAAAATCAGTTTTGATGTGGGACCAGCCACAGCGGATCTGGCACCCTCGGTAAAATCGGTGGGGATTACAGGGCAATTGGCGGGTTCTCGTGCGGATTTGATTGTGGTCGATGACGTGGAAGTCCCCAATAATTCGGCGACCCACATGATGCGGGAGAAGTTGTCGGAAGCCGTCAAAGAGTTCGATGCGGTTCTAAAGCCCAACGGGATTGTGATTTATCTGGGCACGCCTCAAACAGAGATGAGTTTGTACAACGTCTTGCCGGATCGAGGCTATGCTTTGCGAATTTGGCCTGCCCGGTATCCGGGTAAAGATTTAGTACAGCACTATGGAGACAAACTTTCACCTAAAATACTTAAAGAATTAGAAAAAGATTCATCGTTAGTTGACAGTCCCACGGATCCAAAACGGTTTTCAGACTTTGATTTATTGGAACGAGAAAATTCCTACGGGCGTTCCGGGTTTCAATTGCAATTCATGCTCAACACTAAACTTTCAGATGCTGAACGTTATCCGCTCAAGCTTAGTGATTTAATTGTGATGGATTGTAACCCTGAAGTCGCTCCAGAGAAAATTATTTGGGCCAGTTCGCCGGAATTGATTATCAATGAATTGCCTAACGTAGGTTTGGGTGGGGACAAGTATTATCGCCCGATGGCCATTCAAGGCGAGTGGATTCCTTATACGGGCAGTGTAATGGCTATTGACCCGTCCGGTCGAGGGAGTTCTGAAACCGCTTATGCCGTGGTGAAGATTCTCAATAGCCAGTTGTTCTTGTTGGAATCCGGTGGCTTTGCAGGCGGATATTCTGAGGAGACTTTGAAAAAACTGGCTGAAGTGGCCAAGCGGCAACAGGTGAATCGAGTTTTGATTGAATCCAACTTTGGGGACGGGATGTTCATGCAACTCCTCAAGCCTGTGATGGCCAAGGTGCATCCAGTCACGATGGAAGAAATTCACCACCACAAGCAGAAAGAACAGCGTCTTATTGATACCTTGGAACCCGTCCTGAATCAGCACCGCCTGATTGTGGATCGAAAGCTCGTCGAGCAGGATTACCAATCCACCCAAGAACTCGCCTCAGAACAATCCCTGAAATATCAGCTTTTCTACCAAATGACCCGCATCACTAAAGAACGGGGAGCTTTAGCCGAGTATGACCGCTTGGATGTGCTGGCAATGGCCGTGGCCTACTGGATCGAACAAATGGCCCGCGACGTAGACCAATCCATCGCCGACGAAAAAGACCGCCGCTTAGACAACGCATTGAAAGACTTCATGAGCCACGTTATTGGCCACAAACCCAAGCACGATACCTGGATGTAAATTACATATAAACACGGTATACAAAACTGAGGAGAAACTGAGGAATGGCCTAAAACGGGGAAAAGCCCCGTGGTTAGAGGCTTTTGTCCGTTTTTTTGTGAAAAATAGGGGGTTTCCGCTATGCTTCACTTTGTATAGAAATGGAGCGGGCGACGCGATTCGAACGCGCGACAGATTGCTTGGAAGGCAATTACTCTACCAGCTGAGTTACGCCCGCATAAGGTTTTTGAAAAATTTCCAACTGAGGAGAAACTGAGGAATGTCCCCGTTGACAAATTCTGAAATGATTCTATCATGGACATGTTTATATTAGTGGAAACTCCTATCTGTTGTGTGTTTCGACGGTTCTGTGACTCTCGCTTTTTGCCTCTTGGCAACATACTTGGAAGGCAGATACTCTACCAACTGAGTTACACCCGCATTAAGCTATAGATTAGACCGTACGGAGGGGTTCTGTCAAGCTCTCTTTCTTATTTATAAACCGGTCTTTTGGGTTAATATAAAGAAAGGCAGATAAGCACTTGAGCACTTAAGGAAAGCCCGTGTCAGCAACAAAAAACAAGGCCATGGCCAAACTACAAAAAGACATTAGCGACTGTCGCCAATGCCCTCGACTCGTCGCATGGCGAGAGCAGATAGCTAAAAAAAAACGTCGGCAATTTATGAATGATGATTATTGGGGGCGAGCCGTCCCGAGCTTTGGGGATTATGATGCCCGTTTTCTCATCGTAGGCTTGGCCCCAGCAGCCCACGGCGCTAATCGAACCGGCCGCATGTTTAGCGGTGATCGCAGTGGCGATTGGCTTTATCGGGCGCTCCACAAAGCCGGATTCGCCAACCAAGCCAAATGTATCGATGCTAACGACGGGCTTAAACTCAACGACTGCCTTGTGAGTGCCACTTGCCACTGTGCGCCGCCTCAAAATAAAATTACCGCCGAAGAAATACGCAACTGTCGCCCCTTTTTAGTTCAAGAATTTGAGGCCCTCCCCAAACTTCAGGTGGTATTAGCCTTAGGGAAAATTGCTTTTGATGGGGTTTTGAGAATGCGAAAAGAACAAACAGGCGAAGCTCAGGGAAAATGTAACTTTGGTCATGCGGTCGAATATAAAATTCCGGGAAACTTAACCCTCCTTGGCTCCTATCACCCTAGCCAACAAAACACCTTTACCAAGCGCCTGACTGAACCCATGTTCGACGCTGTGTTTAGCCGAGTCCGTGAAATCCTTAATGAATCTAATTAAAGTCTAAATTTTGGTTTTTAATCAGTTTTACGGATAATAAAAAAAATACAGACAAAGCCTTTAAAAGGAGCGTTTAATATGTTTTCAGGATGGACACGTTTAGGAGTTATTGTTTTCCTCAATGCCTTCTTATTAGTGAGTAGTCTAACGGCTATTTCACCCAATGCTTGGGCCTTACTGGGTAAGAATGATGAAGCAAAAGAAAGCCCAAAATGCCAATTTATCCCCGCTACCACCGTTTGCCTTATTCCGCCCCAAGGCTTTGTTCCGGCCACGTCTTTTAATGGCTACCAAGATAAAAACCGTAATGCTTGGCTTATGGTGTCAGAAATTGCCGAAGGCTACGAAAAAGTATCGGAAGGCATGAGCACCGAACTCCTTAAAAAAGAAGGGCTCCAAGTCGTGAAACGGCGGGATATCTATCTTCCAGGGAAAACAGATGACAAGGCCATCCCAGCTCAACTTATTTCCATCCGTCAACGGGTTAAATCCACCGAATATTTTAAATGGATTCTGCTTTTTGGGAACGACAACAAAACCATTATGGTCAACGCTTTTTACCAAAACAACCAAAAATTTTCCAAGCCTTTAGGCCAAGAGTTACGTGGTATTCTCATGGCCACCCAATGGGATCCTGAACGCAAACTCAATATCCAAGAAAATCTAAGCTTCAAAGTCAAAGCCCAAAAGGGACTCAAGCTAGCCCAACGGATGCAAAACACCCTGCTTTATACCCGAAACGGCAAAACCCCAAACCCATCACCTAACGACCCTATGTTTATTGTGGGGCGCTCCTTTTTTGAAAACAAAATTAAGGATCAACTGAGCTTTGCCAAAAGCCGAGTCAGCCAATTTCCCACCATGAAGGAAGTTGAGATTGAATCGGTTACGCCTGCTATGATTGATAAACTTAGCGGATTTGAAATTAGCGCTTGGGCTAAAGACAAACAAACGT
>SPJJ01045102.1_pt1 | contig 12005 bp, 13 predicted proteins | sample 3741741 | NCBI WGS metagenome assembly SPJJ01 (sample SAMN10925908, study PRJNA522277) | cold seep metagenome | isolation source: Elba SIP-enriched marine methane seep metagenome, extraction at timepoint T1 | place: Italy: coast of Elba, Mediterranean Sea | collected 2014-05 | reverse complement strand
GACGGGGATCATCATCAGTGAAGAACACCTTGTAGTCATTCTCGAACACCAACTTCTGGGCACCGGCCGTGCACAGCGCCACCAGGAGCAAAGCGAGCAGCCACAGGGGATGGCGAAATCGAACCAGCTGGCTGGCCCAGGATTGTCCAGAGAACATGGGGATCGGCATTCAGGGAGGAACGCATCAGTGTACATCAGGATACATACCGGTTGGTATCTAACGCCCCACGCACCGCGCCGGCTGATGCGCAGTACACTACGCGGCGCCTCGCCAAACCCAGCTCACATGCCGCAGCATCCGATGCAGAAAAAAGCTCGCAAGATTCTCCAGGACGTCTTTGGCTATGACAGCTTTCGCGGCGAACAGGCGGCCGTCATCGACGCGGTGTGCAAAGGCGAGAACGCGCTCGTCATCATGCCCACCGGCGGCGGCAAATCGCTCTGTTTTCAGGTGCCGGCGCTGCTCCGCGATGGCGTGGCCGTGGTGGTTTCGCCGCTGATCGCCCTGATGCAGGACCAGGTTGCTGCGCTGCAGGCCAATGGTGTGCGGGCGGCCTGCCTGAACTCCAGTCTGCCCCGTGAACAGCAGCTCCACGTGGAACAGTGCCTGCAAAACGGCGAGCTGGATCTGCTGTATTGCGCACCGGAACGGCTCCTGCAGCCACGCTGCCTGGATCTGCTCGCAGACAGCCAGATCAGCCTGTTTGCCATCGACGAGGCCCACTGCGTCTCCCAGTGGGGGCACGATTTCCGGCCGGAATACCGCGAACTGAGCCGGCTCGCCGAACACTTTCCCCAGGTACCGCGGCTGGCCCTGACAGCGACCGCCGATGAACCCACCCGCGAGGAGATTTGCCAGCGTCTGGGCCTGGAACAAGCCACTCGCTTCATCGGTGGGTTTGACCGCCCCAATATCCGCTACCGCATCAGCGAGAAACGCAGCGGCCGCGAACAGATTTTGCGCTTCATCCGTGACGGCCACGCCGGTGAGGCCGGCATCGTCTATTGCCTGTCACGCCAGGGCGTGGACAAACTTGCGGCCTGGCTCAATCAGCAAGGCGTACGCGCCCTGCCTTATCACGCCGGCCTGTCCGCCGATACACGCGCCTTCAACCAACAGCGCTTTATTCAGGAAGATGGCCTGGTCATGGTCGCCACAGTCGCCTTTGGCATGGGCATCGACAAACCGGATATCCGCTTCGTGGCCCATCTGGACATGCCATCATCGATTGAAGCCTATTACCAGGAAACCGGCCGTGCCGGCCGCGATAGCGCCCCGGCCGATACCTTGATGCTGTACGGCTTGCAGGACATGGTGCGTCGTCGTCAGATGCTCGAATCTGGCGACACCCCGGAACAGCGCATGATGCTCGAACGGCGCAAGCTGGATGCCTTGCTGGGCCTGTGCGAAGTCACCACCTGTCGGCGTCAGACCCTGTTGCGCTATTTCGGTGATGAATTGCCGCAAGGCTGCGGCAATTGCGACAACTGCCTGCAACCGCCAAAAACCTTTGATGCCACCATCGCCGCACAAAAAGCCCTGTCGGCGGTCTACCGCACCGGTCAACGCTTTGGCGTTGCCCATCTGATTGAAGTCCTGCGCGGCGAAGACAGTGAGAAAATCTTGCGCTTCGAGCATCACCTGCTGCCCACCTTCGGCTGCGGCCAGGAGTTCAGCAAGACTCAATGGAGCGGCATATTCCGCCAACTGGTGGCCATGGGTTTTCTGGAAGTGGACATTTCCGGCTACGGCGGCCTGCAACTGGGCCCGGCCTCCCGCGGCATACTCAAGGGGGAACAGACCCTGGAACTGCGTGAACCCAGCAGTGGACGGCAGAAATCCGCACGCGCATCGGCCGCCACCCGGCTGGTCTCAGAAGCCGATCAGGATTTGTTTGAACGTCTGCGCCTGTGGCGCAAGGACACCGCCGAGGAACAGGGGGTGCCACCCTATGTGATTTTCCATGATGCCACCCTGGCCGGCATTGCCGCCGGCCGGCCGGGCACTATCCAGGACCTGCAGGGCATCCCCGGCATCGGCGCCAAGAAACTGGACGCCTATGGTTATGAGGTTCTGAGCCTGGTGGCCGACGCGGAGAATGCCGCCGCCTCAGGCTGAGGCGGGCTGGCCACGCACACGCTCCCACAGCGACAACAGGCCGACCAGCACTCCACCGGCGAGGATGCCCACCACGGCATTGAACAACATGCCGGTCAGGACACCGAGCACGGCGCCCACCCCGGGGACATGCACCACGGCTGCTTCGGCCCCCTCCAGCGCGTGATGCAGCACGCCGACACCATGCACCAGGATGCCGCCACCGACCAGAAACATCGCTGCAGTACCGACGATGGTCAGGGTTTTCATCAACCCCGGCGCCAGCCACAACAGGCCACGCCCCAGTTTTTGTAACCAGGCCTGACCCTGCTTCTTGCTCCAATGCAAGCCCAGGTCATCGATCTTGACGATGCCAGCGACCAGGCCGTAAACCCCAATTGTCATCAGAATGGCAATCGTGCACAGCACCGCCACGCGCTCGGTGAATCCTGCGGCAGCCACCGTGCCCAGAGTGATGACAATGATCTCAGCCGACAGGATAAAGTCGGTGCGAATCGCGCCGCGGATCTTGCGTCGCTCAAACGCGCGCATGTCGACCTGCTCGTCGGCCAGCGCCTGCAATTTTTCGGCACGGGCGGCCTGATCGTCCTCCGCACTGTGCAGCCATTTGTGGGCGAGCTTCTCGAAGCCTTCGAAACACAGAAAAGCGCCACCGAGCATCAGCAGCGGAGTAATCAGCCAGGGCAGCAGCGCGCTGATCAGCAAAGCCGTCGGCACCAGAATCAGCTTGTTCAGAAACGAGCCTTTGGCCACGGCCCACACCACGGGCAATTCGCGCTCGGCACGTACACCGGATACCTGCTGCGCATTCAGTGCGAGATCATCTCCCAGCACACCCGCGGTCTTTTTGGCCGCAACTTTGGTCATCACCGCCACGTCATCCAGCAGCGTGGCAATATCATCAAGCAGTGTCAGTAGGCTGGCGCCGGCCATAGTTTTTTCCGTGGGTGGATAATCAGGTGCGGATATTTTCCAGCATTTCGATCAGGCGCTGCACGGCGGCCTTATGCTGCGTCAGATCAGCGGAGCGCTCCTGCTCCAACAGCTGACTGAAGACCGCGTCCAGTTCACTGGCCAGATGGGCAATGTCGATTTGCTCAAAAGCTGCCGCATTGCCGGCAAGCTTGTGCGTGTCGTGGCGCAAAGTGTGCAGATCCTGTTCAAGCAAGGCGCGACGCAAACGCTGGGCAATGTCGGGCAACTCACTCAGGTATTCGTGCTTGAGTGCCGCCAGTTGCTGCTGCAGACCGCTCAAGACCGTTCCCCGGCAACGGCTTCCAGCAGGCGCTGGTGAACAATCGGCTTGGTCTCGTACAGATCCGCGCCCGCTTGCAGGGCCCGTTCGCGGTCGCTCGCACTGGCTGATGCGGACAGCGTGATAATGCGGCATTTGGGCAGTGTACGGCGGACTCGGGCGATCAATTCGGCGCCGCTCAAACCGGGCATATTCATGTCACTGATCAGACAATCCGGCTGTCGGGCTTCGCAATACGCGGCCGCATCCTGACCATTGGCAAAATGCATCACCTCATGACCGGCATCGGCCAGCAGCAGTTTGAGCAGACCCGCAATCATGTCGTCATCTTCAGCCAGCACAATGCGTCGGGCCGCAAGCGGTGCGTGCTCAGGTGGCGAGCAGATTGCTGCGGGCAGGTCCAGCGTAAACGTGGAACCCAACCCCAGCTCGGAATCCACACTCAGATCGCCGCCCATACGCCGGGCCAGTTGCTGGCTGATCGCCAGCCCTAGGCCCGCACCCGGCGCCTGCTCATCCAGCCGCTCAAAAGCGCCGAATACCCGCTGCAAATTGTTCGGCGCAATGCCCGGCCCGGTATCTCGCACCTTCAATGTCAATCGATCCTGTGCCCAGCTCAGGCTGCAGCGCACCTCGCCCTTGTGCGTAAATTTGCAGGCGTTGCCCAGCAAGTTGACCGCAATCTGACGGACCCGCATCGCATCAAACTCCAGCCAGGCCGGCATGTCGGAAGCCACGTCGAGATGCAGATCGAGTTCACGCTGGGCACACAAGGGCTGAAAGATTTCCTGCAGCATCCGAGCCAACTCATCCGGCGCACTGGCCTGCGTTTGAATCAGCACTTCGCTGGCATCCAGACGCCCCTGATCTATCAGATTTTCCACCAGAGTAAGCAGATACTCGGAGGCCCGCAGCACGGCTCCGGCCGATTCAGCGGATTCCCCCTGAGCCTGTTGCGCCCAACGCTGGGCATAGCCCTGGATCGAAGTCAGCGGGGTCCGAAACTCATGTGACATGCCGGCAATAAAACGGCTTTTGGCCTGATTCGCTTGCTCGGCTTTAGCCAGCGCCTGACTCAGACGCTGGCGCAGCAATTCAATCTCGTTGCGTTCCTGCTGACTGGCCTGTACCACCGCATAGCGCTGGCGGGCATCGCGCAACAGCACATACAGGCCTTGCTCATGCGCCTCGCCGATCAGATCGACCACGTGACCATCAGGCAGACTGACATTATCCAGCACGAAATCTTCGTCCGCTGAAAAACCGAACAGCACGGGGAGTTCGTCGCGCACATCGGCATCCGCTTCCACCGCGAAACCGAAGGCCAAGGTGTCGCCCATTTGCGTGAGCAAACGAAACTCTCTATCCAGCGCCAGCGCAACCGGCCCATGCAGGCCCAGTTGCGCGGCCCGCCACTGGCTCAGGCTCAGGGCCACAGCGCCAAAGCCAGATCGCGGAAGGCCTGCTCGACATTCTCACCGGTCTTGGCACTGCTGCGGCGCCAGGCCGGCGCCAGCTCGACCTCCTGTTGCGGGCTCAACGCCCACTCCTCGTCCAGGTCAGCTTTGTTCAGCAATCCGATCCAGGGCAGGTTTTGCACCAGACCCCCCAGTTGCTGCTGCAGCGCCAGTGCACTGTCCAGGGTTTCCGGCCGGGTACCGTCAACGACCAGCAGATAGCCGGCGGCGCCTTTGAGGTAGCTCTTGAAGGCCGGGGTGGCGGTATCGGTGCCGGCGATGTCCCAGATGATAAATCTGAGGGAGCGTGACTCATCCAGACTGACCAGCTTGGTATCAATCTTGACACCGACTGTGGTGAGGTATTTGTCGTCGTATTGAGATTCAACAAAACGCCTTACGGTGCTGGTTTTGCCCACACAGAAATCTCCCAGCAGGCAGATCTTGCGCACTTGCTGGCTCATGGTTGAATCTCCGGCATAGGCCCGATCTGCAATTGCAGATCGACCCGACGCAGTTGCGCATCGGACTGTTCACTTTCCGCGTAGTCGGGGTGGGCACGCAGCACCAGCGGCAATTTCAGCTTGTCCTGCGGATTCAGCTGGCTGCCAACCTCAGCCGCGCGCAATGTACGAATTTCGCGATTCCGCACCTGACTGCCCAGACCGTCAGACCAGGCGGTCAGGGTCAATCGCGCACTCACTCCCAGCACCTGGCTCAATGCATCCACGCGCTGCAGTTTTTGCCGCAGGCTATCCAGCTTTTCGCGTTCACCGTCAAGCAATTGCACCATTTCTGCAAAATACACGCGTTGGCCATCAATATCCGCTGCCAAAGCTTGCAGCTGACCCCATTCCGCCGGTTGCAACTGCTGCTGAGCGGCCAGCGGCAAACTGGCAAAGTCCTTCAGCCAGCCGCGTAGCTGGCGAATCCAGCCCAACTCCACTTCGCCGGAAAACTGCAGCTTGTTGTCAATCACCTGCACGCTGACGCCTTCGGGCAAGTTGCGGCGCAAAGCCTGCAAGCCATATTCCACCTCCACCCTGCTGTCATCAATCGCCACCACACCGGCCGGCAATACGGGCGATTGTTGCAGCCGGCTCAGCCATTGCCAGGGCGCACGCCCACTGAGCACCACGACACCCTCGTGCAAGCTGCTGTCCACAGAATCCGGGATGGCCAAAGTTGTACGCAGGCGTTTCTGCACCATCTCTGGCGCCAGCGACTGGATGGCCTGCTCCTGGATGCGAACTTGCTCCAGTTCGATTCCAGCCTCCTGCAAGTGCGCCTGCGCCGAACCGGATAATGGATCACGCAGAATCTGAAGATGCCACTGCCCGTCTTTATGCTCAAGCGACTGCAGCACCAGGCCCGGCTGCCCCTGCAGCGCCTGACGAATGCGTGGTTCCAGCCCCGAACCACTGGCGAACAGCCAATAGACCAGCAAGCCCAGCAGGAGCAGCAACATCACAACGGGCCAGCGCGGCGGGGCGGCCTGTTCAACCGTTTGCACCGGACTGCCAATACAGCGCTGGGTGTATCGATCCACGCCGCTGACCGTATCCGGGTCGCCGGCAAAATCGACCAGCAGTCCACCGAAGGCGTTGTGCGCCTCATCCAGCTCATCCGCCAGAAACTCGCGCAATTGCGGCTGGGGCAGGCCACTGATGATGCAGGCCAGGTGGGCATGCGGACCGCGGATGATCCAGATGGTGCGCTCGCCCATGTCCAGCGTGGACAAAGCGCTGTCGCCCTTCATCGAATCGCTGACAAAGTCCTGAATCGCGCCCAACATGGCGGAAAACGCATCGCTGTCACTGGCCACCACTTCGGTGAGTTCAGCCTTGCTGACCACCAGACCGCTGTCGCGATGAATCAACAGCGCCTGCTCCACCCGGTAGCTCAGAGTTTGACTGAGCACGACCTCGCCGTAACTGCGCCCGCTGCGCAGGGCGTCCAGCCGCCAGCGCATCCCCTGCCAGGACACCGCTCGGGCCACCGTATGATTGAAGCTGCTGACGAAATCGCGCAAGGCTTCAGCAATGGCACGACGAATGCTCGGCCCCATGACCGGAAACAGCACTTCGGCCAGACCTACGGCGTCCTCGCGTATAGCGCTGCGCAGACCGTGTTTGATGGGCTTGGCCAGTGCATCGGCCAGACGTCCGTCTTCGTCGGAATGCTCGATGGCGCTGGGTAGCAAGCGATTGAGTTCCTGCAAACGTTGCTGCGGCGTGACCGCATGCTGCTCCAGCTTGTCCAGTCGCTCCTGTTCAGGATTCAGCAACAGCTGACGAAGCTGCTGCAGTTCCGATTGACTCACGTCAGTCCTGATCAAACTGATCGGCCAGATCGCGCAACAGCGTGGCCAGATCGCGTCGCGACACGCTACTGCGACGCAGACTGTCTATCTGATCACTCACGCTGGTGATCAGTTCCTGGCGGGTGCTTTGCAGCTCCTGCGTCAGCCCGGCCAGATCCTGCGCCAACTGCTCATCCTGGCTTTGCTGTGCCTGGCGAAAATCGGCCAGCTGCTTTTCCGCATCAGACTGTAACTGGGTAATGCGCTCGCTGAGCTTGCCGCCGAGCTTTTCCAGCTGCCTGTCCAAGGCAGCCTCCAGCTTGACGAAACGCTCGTCGTAATCGCGCATCTGCCGGCCAAACAGTATGTCGCGAATGGCATCAACATTCTGACCATCGTCTGGCTGCTGCTCGCTCATGTCTCATCCCTACCCGATTGTCTGCTCATAGTGCGCAATCCGGGGCCGTTCCGTCCACTGAATCAGTTGCGATTGCGTGAGCCGGTCGTTCCGAGGAACCGTTCCAGATAGTCCATCTGGTCGGTCATGACATGACGCCCTGACAAGACCAGCATTTCAGCCACATTGGGTGCATACGGCACGGCCAGCAGGGGCATACCGGCCTGTTCCGGCGTACGGCAACCCTTTTTCTGGTTGCATCCACGACAGGCTGAGACCACATTGTTCCAGTGATGCTGACCGCGCTTGGCCCGCGGCTTGACGTGATCCATGGTCATGCTGGATTCGGACAGATGGGCGCCACAATACAGGCACAGGCCACGATCACGGGCGTACAGGCGGCGCCGGGTCAAAGCGAAGACCCCACCGGTTTCCCAGATGCGCGAACGGTCGTTGACCGCAATGATCGGCGACATGTCGAACAGGGTGCGTTCACCAGTTTCGCGGGAAAACCCACCGCGAATGGTGATCGGCTGTTCGCCGGCCTCCCACAGCACCTTGTCTTCCATGTACAGACACACGGCGCGCTGCCAGTCGATCCAGGCCACCGGTAAACCGCCGGCACTGAGCTTGAGCACTTTGGGGATGGCTATGGTCATGATTGCGTGCACAGCAGGCTGCTATCGAACACATCACCATAATGGCTTGATTTTGTGACGGTTTCAATAAGGCGATTTTAAGACCATGAATTTATGCAACCATTTGGTTGCATTTAAGCCGCCAAGCGTGCTTTACTCTCACCGCACCCATAGCCATCGAGGCCCTCATGCAAAACCGCATTCAACGCGAAATCATCATCCGCGCGCCCAGAGAACGCGTCTACGCCGCCATTGCCGACCCGCAGCAGGTCACCCAGTGGTTTCCCGAGACCCTGGAAGGCGAATACCGCGCGGGTAGTCAGCCGATATTCGGTTTTGGCGATCACGGCAAAAGCCAGATCCATGTGGTCGCTGCGCAAGCCCATGAATACTTTGCCTACCGCTGGGTGCCCGGCGCCAACCATCACCTCGGTGATGTGAGGGCGGTACCCAACACCCTGGTCGAGTTCCGTATTTCGCAGCTCGACGATGGCAGCTGCAAATTGCTGCTGACCGAGTCCGGCTTCGCCAGCTTGCCCAGCGAGATGATGGCCGCCGCGCTGGAACAGAACAGCAAAGGCTGGGACTTCATGCTGGACCGCCTGGGCACGTACATGACCCAGGCTGCGCATGCTTGAAGCTGAGATTTACAAGGCGCTGGGCGATCCGGCCCGGCTGGAGATCATCCAGCGCCTTGCCAGTCATTCGACCTGTACCGTGGGTGAATTGTCGCAAAACCTTGGCATGTCCCGGCAAGCTGCGCGCAAGCAATTGCAGGTGCTGGTCAATGCCAGGTTGGTGGCCTTGCAGCCACGCGGGCGGCAAATCGACGCCAGTCTGAATACGCAAACGCTGCAGATCGCGCAACGCTTCATGGCCCGGCTGGAGCGTCAGTGGGATACGCGCCTGCAGGCTTTGAAGCAGTATGTGGAGGACGCCGACTAATCGAGCCCGCGCCGGTGAGGCTCAGCCCTTGGCCCGCTCCTGCAAAATCGCCACCGCCGGCAAGGTCTTGCCTTCCATGAACTCGAGGAAGGCCCCGCCACCGGTCGAAATGTAGGAAATCTGATCCTTGATGCCGTATTTGTCGATCGCCGCCAGGGTGTCACCGCCGCCGGCAATGGAAAAGGCATCGGATTCGGCGATGGCGCGTGACAAGGCTTCGGTACCGCCCGCAAACTGCTCCAGCTCGAAAACCCCCACCGGACCATTCCAGACGATGGTGCCGGCCCCCTGCAAAGTGTCGGTGAGGATCTGCCGGGTCCTGGGCCCCACATCCAGAATCATTTCGTCATCTTCGACTTCGTCGACCGGGCGGATTTCCGGATGCGCTTCGGCGGAAAACTCCACCGCTGCCACCACGTCCACCGGCAGAGGAATTTGCGCGCCGCGCTCATCCATGACCCGCATCACATGACGGGCCGCCTGGATCAGATCAGGTTCGTACAAGGAGGTGCCGACCGGATGGCCCACCGCCGCAAGGAAGGTGTTGGCAATGCCTCCGCCCAGAATCAGTCGGTCGGCCACCTGGGCCAGATTTTCCAGCAATTCCAGCTTGGTCGAGACTTTGGAGCCTCCCACGATCACGGCCAGCGGCCGCTTGGGGTCTTTCAGCGCCGCACCCAGCGCATCCAGCTCGGCCGCCAGCAGCGGGCCGGCACACGCGATGGGCGCAAAGCGCGCCACCCCGTGGGTTGAAGCCTGGGCCCGGTGAGCCGTGCCAAAGGCGTCCATCACATAGAGATCGCACAGTGCAGCCAGCTCGCGTGACAAGGTCTCGTCATTGGCCTTTTCGCCATGCTCGAAGCGGACATTCTCGAGCATGACCAATTGCCCGGGCTGCACATCAACGCCCTGGCGCCAGTTCTTGATCAGCGGCACTTCCCGGCCCATCAGCTCGGCCATGTAAGCGGCCACCGGCGCCAGGCTGTGCTCTGCATCCGGCACCCCTTCCTTGGGTCGCCCCAGGTGGGAAGCCACCATCACCGCCGCACCGGCATCCAGCGCCAGTTGCAAACTTGGAATACTGGCCCGTATGCGCGCATCCGAACTGACCTGACCATTGGCGATGGGCACATTCAGATCCTGCCGCACCAGCACCCGTTGACCTGCCAGTTGCTGATCCTGCATGCGCAGTACATTCATGCTTGATTCGCCTTTTGTTGGCCCTGCTCGGCGAGCAGGACGCGGGACATGCCCGCCAGTTTTTCAAACAGACGCGGAATGCGTTCATCAATGTCGTGATTGGGCCCGACAAAATCCAGCCGGTATGCAATCGCAATCATGGTTTCGACCTGGGCCAGCGCACCGCGCGCCGCATCCACGTTCTGAACCAGGGCATAGCGCGACATGCGCGCCGAGCCTTCTGCCAGTAGCGACGGCACATTGGTCACGCTGCGGCGCAGATCAGCGGTCAGGCCATTGCGCTCGGTGGGCGGAAACAGGTCGGTCAGCTTGTACACCGCGGTGACCAGTTCCATGGCCTCTTTCCAGGCCGAAAAATCGTGGTGGCGCCGTTGTGTGGTCATCGCTTGTCCTCAGTCCGCCTGCAGCCAGGCCACCGAGGTGTCCAGCATGCGATTGGAAAATCCCCATTCATTGTCATACCAGGCACAGACCTTGATCAGTCGACCATCGGCCGAGACCTTGGTCAGGGTGGCATCGAATATGCCGGAATGCGGGTCGTGGTTGTAATCGCTGGAGACCAGCGGCAGGTCGCAATAAGCCAGCAAACCGGCCAGATCACCCTCGGCCCGCGCGCGCATCAGATCATTGATCTCATCGACGCTGGTTTTACGCTCACTGCGAAAACTCAGATCCACCATCGCCACATTCAGCGTCGGCACACGCAGAGCGAATCCATCCAGCTTCCCCTGCATCTGTGGCAAGACCCGACTCAGGGCCACGGCGGCACCGGTCTTGGTCGGGATAATGGATTGGGTGGCCGAGCGTGCGCGCCGCAAATCTGCGTGGTGTGCATCGGCCAGCACCTGATCATTGGTGTAGGCGTGCGCGGTGGTGATCATGCCGCTTTCGATGCCCACACTGTCCAGCAAGGGGGTGACCAGCGTGGCCAGACAATTGGTGGTGCAGGAGGCATTGGACACTAGCGTATCTGCGGCATCCAGCAGCGTGTGATTGATGCCGTAAACAATGGTCTTGACATCATCACCTGCCGGTTGCGACACCAGCACCCGCCGGGCGCCGGCGGCAAGATGCGCGCTGGCCAGGGCACGACTGGCAAAGCGTCCGGTGCATTCCAGCACCAGATCAATGTCCAGTTCCGCCCAGGGCAGTCTGGCCGGGTCCGCTTCCTGCAAAACCCGTATGCGCTGGCCGGAGACCTGCAGCGCATCGCCATCGGCACGGACATCGCCACCAAAACGACCATGCGTGGTGTCAAACCGGGTCAGATGCACATGCGCATCCAGAGCGCCCAGATCGTTGATCGCCACAATCTGCAGTTGATCCGCACGCCCGCTCTCATGCAGAGCACGCAGAATATTACGGCCGATCCGGCCATACCCATTGATTGCGACGCGTATCGCCATGCTGGCGCCTGCCTGCTTAAACGCTCAGGGCGTTCAATCGCGCCAGGACATTTTCGACGGTGAAGCCGAAGTGCTCGAACAGCTCGCCAGCCGGCGCGGATTCGCCGTAGGTGGTCATGCCAATGACATCACCGGCATCGCCCACCAGACGCCACCAGCTGTCCGGCACACCGGCCTCCACAGCCAGACGACGGCGAACGGCCGGCGGCAGCACGCTGTCACGGTAGTCCTGATCCTGCGCCAGAAAACGATCCATGCAAGGCACGGACACGACACGCACGGCCAG
>SPJJ01006589.1_pt1 | contig 12019 bp, 9 predicted proteins | sample 3741741 | NCBI WGS metagenome assembly SPJJ01 (sample SAMN10925908, study PRJNA522277) | cold seep metagenome | isolation source: Elba SIP-enriched marine methane seep metagenome, extraction at timepoint T1 | place: Italy: coast of Elba, Mediterranean Sea | collected 2014-05 | reverse complement strand
GGGTGAGCCGCCAGGGCGGCCCTGGGTTTGGCATCCATCGGGATGAGGTCCGGCGTATGCTCAATTTGAATGCGAGCCTCGTCGTGCTCGAACTCTTGGAGCAAGGCCTGCAACTGTGCCCGGTCACCCACGAGCAGGATGTCCGCGCCGGTGCTGAGCGAGGCCTGGGCCGCGCCCTCGACGGTGGCCCGGGGGGCGTCATCGCCGCCCATGGCATCTAGTGCGATTGTAACCATGGTCTTTTCCGCCGGCAGGCGAGCCAGTAAGGTACGCGCGGCTCGACACCCCCACAAGGTGCCCCCCCCTCATGGATCCTGCCCCCAACCCTTCTGGCGGATCGCGCCGAATTGGCCTGCGCACCGAAGTCGGCCTGCTCGTCGCCGCGATCAGCGTCACCGCCTCGGTCGCAGCCGGCGTGCTCGCCTACCGTCAGATGACGGAGTTGACGCACGAGGCGGGGCTCAGCCATGCGACGGCCGTACTCGACGCGCTCAGCATCCCGGCCGCAGTGGCCATCGCGGCGGGAGACTTGCCCAAGCTCGACAGCTTCGTGGCGGAGCTGGTGATGCAGCGCTCGACGGATGTGCTCTTTTTGGAGGTGGTCGACCAGGAAGGTCGCGTGCTCGCCACCAGCGAGACGGGCATGGTGGGGGTGCAAGATCAGCGCTTCGAGGACGGATTCATGAGCCGGGCCCTCGCGGCAGACCGCACCTACTTCGTCTTCGGCCCGGACCCCTATGCGCCCCGATGGTTGGACGTCGCCAAGCCCATCTCGCTCGGCCAGCGCTGGGGCACGCTGGTGGCGCGCTTTTCGCTGATGCCGTTCACGGACCGGCTGGCGGTACTCAAACGCACGGTGATCGGGCTGGCGGCGATCTCTGCGCTATTGGGTTGGATCATCTCCTTGCTCCTGCTGGAGCGCCTGGTCGTGCGCCCCGTACGACGCCTCGCGCAGATGGCCCACCGCCTAGGTGAAGGTGAACTTGACATCCGCACCGCCTATAGTCGGCGGGACGAAGTAGGCGACCTGAGCCAATCGCTCAATACCATGGCCCGGCGTCTTGAAAGCTATACTGCGGGACTAGAGAGCGCGGTGCAGGAGCGCACCGCAGACCTTGAGGCCGCCAATCGAGAGTTGGAGCGACTCGCCACCACCGACGGCCTCACGGGTCTGAGGAACCACCGCTTCTTTCAAGAGACCCTGGCGTTTGAGCTCAAGCGCGCAGCCCGACACCCCCGACCGCTCACCCTGTGCATGTTGGATGTCGACCACTTCAAGCAGTTCAATGATACCCACGGGCATCCCGAGGGCGACGAGGTCTTGCGTCAGGTCGCTCGCAGTATCGAACAGCGTCTGCGTTCCACGGACATTGTGGCCCGCTACGGTGGAGAGGAGTTCGCGATTGTGCTGCTCGATACCGACGCAGACGCCGGCATGGAGATCGCAAACGAACTTGCCACCGTGATCCGCGAGATGCACTTCAAGGGCGGCGCCACCCAACCGCTGGGCCGGGTCACCGTCTCCATTGGAGTTGCCACCTTCCCGCAGGACTCTACCGAGCATGACATGCTCATCCGTCGCGCGGACGCTGCACTGTACGATGCCAAACACTCGGGACGGGACCGTGTGCACCGCTGGCACGACAAGTTGCCCGCCGGGTCCATCAAGGGCCGCGGCCTCGAGGAGCCCGAGCCATGAAGCGGCGCACCTTCCTATTGTCGATGATGGCTTCGGCCTGTCGGCCGCGCGCCCCCCAGGCTAATGCGCCCGCGGATCAGACCGTGCCCCGAGTGCGTCCCGAGCGCCCGGACAATGTGCCCAACCCCCTTCGGCTGGGCCTCATGCCGGTGTTGGAGCCAGAGGTGATTCGCGCCCAGTTCGCGCCCTTGGCGGACTACCTCGGTCGAACCTTGGGCACCAAGGTCGAGCTCAGCATCGCCAAGGATTACGCGGGAGCCATAGAGGATGCCATCGAAGGCCGGGTTGACATCGCTCAGCTGAGCCCCTTGGCCTACGTGGCCGCGAAGGACAGGTTGCCGGCACTGTACCCTCTCGCTGCCAACATCTCTGAGGGCTCCAGCACCTACTCGGGTTACCTGATCGCGCGTCGGGACCTGAAGATTCGTAGTCCTCAGCAGCTCAAGGGCCGGCGCTTGGGCCTCATCAACCTGCACTCCGCCTCTGGCTACCTCTACCCCTACTCATTCTTATTGGAGCGCGGCCTAGACCCCGCCAAGGACTGTACAATTGACCTGCTGGAGCGCCACGATCGTCTGCTCATCGCGCTCAGCGAGGGCACCGTGGACGTCGGCGGCACCTTCTCGGGCGCGCTCAACCACGCGGAGCAGCAAGGCGTCGACGTTCGGGGTCTAGAGATCATCGCCAAGACCGGGCGCATCCCGCATGACGCGTGGGTGGCCCACCCAACTCTGGATCCTGCCCTGCACAATGCGGCGCAATTCGCCTTGCTCAACCTAAGCACCCGCACTCATGCCGGGCGACTCATCTTGGCGCCGATTCAGTCCATCAACGCCTTCACCCAGGTGAGTGATGCGCACTATCACCGGGTGCGCGCCGTGCAACAACGGGTCTCCAAGGGCTAGGCCTCATGCAGGTTCTGTTGCACAATGCGCATACGCCAATCGACGCCGATGACCTCGCCCGGTTGCATCGGCTGCCAAACATTTTCACCGCTTAGCGGCTCGCTGCTCAGCAGCAGGTGATTCACAAAACCGGTCTTCGTGGGGGCCTCGCACTCTGGCGCGAGGCTGGGGCAGTGATCGCGGTCCGGGCAGCGGGTCTTATGCGTCGACCAGTGCAGGTCCTTTCCGCCCTGGGTCGCGGCCAAGGAGGTGCCATTGGTGGTCAGCAGGGTCAGCAGGGAGCTGTGCCCACGCTGCGGTGTATCGCAGACCTCTCGAACCCGAGCGACCGTATCGCGGAGCGCGACCATGACTTCCTCGACGCCCAGATTTGAGGCGAGCGGACCCTGGCGCTGAAGCTGGGACAGAAAGAGGAAGAAGATGACCTCGCTGTCGGTCTCTCCGAGCACGAAGCGACGCAAGCGCGGAGCGATCTCCTTTAAGAGCGTGTCGCGGACCTCCTCAAACTCCGGGATGTCCCCGTTGTGCGCAAAGACCCAGCGCCCGTACTGGAAGGGGTGCGCATTGAGGACCGACAAGTTGCCTTGCGTGGCCTTTCGAATGTGCGCCACGACGGTCTCAGAGGAGACGATGCCGCTGACTCGCTTGAATAGATTGTCCCCCAGCGCCGAGGCGCTGCTCTTGGTGAGGTGGGGCGCACCATCGATGTAGTAGGCGACGCCCCAGCCATCGGGGTGGTGCTCACTTTGCACCCCCAACGCGTTGTCAGCCGCCACCAGGGAGCTGTGCACCATGCTGGGGATGACGCTTCTAAAACCGAACAAGCGGCACATGACCGTGTTCTAACAGACCCGCGGTCGATTGAGGCGGGCCGCGCGCTAGTGCGCAGGGTTCTTCTTGGACTCCCGCAGCGCGCGCAACTGAACGGCCTCCTCGGTGGGCAAGGGAGCTTCCTCGGTCTCGGCGGGGCGCGGCGCCGGGCTGGCCTGGTCCGGCTGAGCGCTATCGCCCGAGACCTTCTTCCACCACGCCATCGCGCTGGCTTGATCCCAAGGTCGGGCGAGCCGGCAGTTGCGCAGAGCCTCGGCCATGGCCTCCGCGTCGCGAAAGCGGTCATCCCGACGCTTTTGAAGAAGCCGCACCAGCACGGCCTCGAAGTCGGGCGACAGCTTCAGGTGTGGGTTTCGCACTCGGGGCGGCACCGGTGGCCGCTCGATCTGGCCCAGCATCACCTTGATCGGGTTGCTGTCTTCGAAGATTTCATGGCCGGTGAGCATGAAGTAGGCCACGCAGGCCAGCGCGTACAGGTCGGACCGGCCATCGAGGTCCCGATTGCCCGCGGCCTGTTCGGGGGACATGTAGGCCGGGGTGCCCGAGACCATGCCGTGCTGGGTGAGCCGCATCTGGGTCTCGGTGCGTTCGCCACGCAGGGCGGCCGGGCTCTTGACGAGGCCAAAGTCGAGCACCTTGGTGACATCCAGCTGCTGGCCCTGCCGACACAGAAAGAGGTTCGCGGGCTTGAGGTCACGGTGGATGAGGCCATTTCGATGCGCCTCGCCCACTGAGTCACAGGCCTGCAGCAGCACGTGATGCACCAGCTCCTCGGGCTGGGGCCCAAAACGGTAGACCAAGCTCCACAGATCCGTGCCATCGAGCAGCTCCATCACATAGAAGAACAGGTCCCCACCGGTGCTGCCATAATCGTAGACCTGCACCGTGTGCGGCGAGGTCAGCCGGGCCGTCGCCTGGGCTTCCCGCTCGAAGCGCGCGATCAAGACGCGGGCACGCTCTTGGGCCTCTTCAGCGCTATTGCCGCCCACCAGAGACTTCGCGCGAATGAGCTTGAGCGCGGCCGGCCGGGCCAAAAAGGCATGCCGGGCCCGCCACACCTCACCCATGCCGCCCTCCCCGATCTTGCTCTCCAAAGTGTAGCTGCCCAGCTGGGCCAGGTCGTCCTCGATGTCATCAATGCGGCGGCGGCGGCGCTCCTGTTCGAGCACCACCCACCACGCCACGCCGCAGGCGGCCCAGGTGGGCAGAGCCTTCGCGACCGCGGCGAGCACCACCGCAAGTACGGCTGCGTGCCCATAAGTCCCCATGCCAAAGGCCACCAGCGCACCCACGGGCAGGTAAGCCGCCGACAACGAGATGAGTGTCACGTGATGGCGGCGACTCGCCGGGACCATGAGCGGGTAGATCAAGACCACGAGGCCCACCACGCTGGCAGAAAAGGAGGGCTCTGCAGGGTCCAACTCTACGAGATCACGAAAGGCCGTCACCGAGCCGAACGCAAGATACACTGCCACGCCCATCTTGGTGCGCAGGCTGTCCTGCATCTTCGGATGCACCACCAGGCCCCAGACCAAGGCCGCGATCGCGATCAGGGCGGCCGTCTCGACCCCGTGCCGAATGTAGTGGGCCAGGGCCCATCCGCCGACGTCGACGAAGGCCTGACCGAGCAGCCGAACGACGAAGCTGGCGAGCGCCAATGACCCCGACAGACCCGCGAACCACCTCAATCCACGGATCAAGTCGCTGGCGCCCTCGCTCTGGCTGGCGCTAGGGCGATCCGGTTGACGCTGAAAAGTGCCCATGGGCTGTACCGCGGAGTATGGCCCTCCGCGCGGGCGAGACTACCTCAGATCGAGAATTGGCCAATTCAGCTCCTCGGCGGAGCGGCGCAGCTTGCGGTCCGGGTTCACGACCGCAGGGCGGCCGACCACGGAGAGCATGGAATAGTCTGAAAAGCTGTCAGAGAATCCATAGCTTTCGAGCAGGTCGATGCTGTGATCCTGCGCGTACTGTTGGATGATCCTCGCCTTGTGCGCCCCGGCGACGATCGGCTTGATGAGCTGACCGGTGGCCACCTCGTCCTCAAACTCCAGACGGTTCGTGATGATGTCCTCGATGCCCAAGTGCCGAGCCAAGGGACGCACCATGATGTCGAGGCTGCCGCTGATGATGACCTGACGCAGGCCCTTTTTGCGCGCGTTATCGACCAGCTCATAGGTGCCCGGGAAGATGTTCGGTTTGAGCACCTGCTCGAAGTGCTCCTCCGCAAACTCCAGCAGCCGATCCTTAAAGATGCCCGCGTAGCCCGCGTAGAGCATCTCATTGAACTTGAAGCGGCTCACCTGATCCACGGCCGCGAAGGCTGGGATCTTGGCCACGCCCACCGCCGACTTGAAGAGGCTGCGCGGCAATGAGGGCTCGTTCCGCGCCACGAAGAGGAACGAGTGCACCAAGTTGGTGGAGACCAGCGTGCCGTCCATGTCGTAGAACGCCGCCGCCTGTTGCTCTTCCATGGCTGGGCTTTTTTCTGAGGGGACGCGACGCGTCAAGCGACACGTGCGTGGGCCCGGAGTGACCGCTGAGACGGTTTGAGGGGTTCCCGCGGAACTCCGTCGTGGTGCCAACCCGTGCACGGGGCTAGGCTGCGGCCATGGATCGCGACGAGATGATCGACCGCCTGGGGGAGGCCGACGCCCCCTGGGACATCCTCATCATTGGCGGCGGCGCCACCGGCTTGGGCTCCGCGGTCGACGCGGCCAGCCGCGGCTACAATGTGCTGCTGCTGGAGCAATCGGACTTCGCCAAGGGCACCAGCTCTCGCTCCACCAAGTTGGTGCATGGCGGGGTGCGCTACCTGCAGCAGGGCAATGTCTCGCTGGTGATGGAGGCCCTCAAGGAGCGCGGCATCCTGCGCACCAACGCGCCCCATCTCGTGTCAGACCTCGCCTTCGTGGTGCCGAATTATGACTGGTGGGAGACCCCCTTCTACGGCATCGGCCTGAAGGTTTACGACATGTTGGCCGGCAAATACGGCTTCGGAAAGTCGGCCCTGCTGTCCAAGGAGGCCACGGTAGAGGCCATCCCCACCATCGAGACGGACGGCCTTCGAGGCGGGGTGCGGTACTTCGACGGGCAGTTCGACGACGCCCGCCTCGCCATGGACCTCGCGGAGACCGCGGCCGAGCAGGGCGCCGCGCTCATCAACTACATGCAGGTCACCGGCCTGGTGAAGGATGAGGGCGACATCGTCACCGGAGTGCAGGCCGTCGACTTCGAGACGGGCAAGCAATACACCTTGCACGCCAAGGTGGTCGTCAATGCCACGGGCGCTTGGACCGACGCGGTGCGGCGCATGGACAACCCGGACGCCAAGGCCATGATCAGCCCCAGCCAAGGCATCCACTTGGTCCTGGATAAGAGCTTCCTACCCGGCAACCACGCGATCATGGTGCCGCATACCAGCGACGGCCGCGTACTCTTCGCCATCCCGTGGAAGGACCACGTAGTGGTCGGCACCACCGATACCCCCATCGATAGCATCCCGCTCGAACCCCGGCCCCTCGAGGAGGAGATCGAGTTCCTGCTGGAGCACGCGCGCCAGTATTTGGCGATCGACCCGGACCGAAAGGACGTCAAGAGCGTCTTCGCGGGCATCCGCCCCTTGGTCTCCGCCCCGGACGCAGACAGCACCTCTGAGCTGTCCCGCGACCACACGCTGCACATCACCCAAAGCGGCTTGATGACGATCGCCGGCGGCAAGTGGACGACCTATCGAAAGATGGCGGAGGACGTGGTGGACCACGCGGCGATGCTCGGCGAGCTGAAGACGCGGCCCTGCGTAACCAAGCAGCTGTCGATCCATGGCTTTCATCAGCACCCCGAAAAGTTCGGCCACCTGGCGATCTACGGGTCGGACGCGCAGCACATCCAGAAGATGGAAAAGGACCCCGCGCTGGCGGTGAAGCTGCATCCCAGCTTCACCGCGTCGGTGGCGGAGGTGCTGTGGGCCACGCGCTATGAGATGGCGCGCACCGTCGAGGACTTCTTGGCGCGGCGCACCCGCTGCCTGCTCTTCGATGCCCGGGCCGCGATTGAGATCGCTCCCAAGGTCGCGAAGCTGATGGCCGATGAGCTCGAGCGGGACGAAGCGTGGATAACGCAGCAAGTCGAAGATTTTCGCACCGTCGCTGCCGCCTACGTGCTGCCCGGCTGAGGCCCGCCGAAGCCCGCCCGCAACTCAGCTTGACCGCGAACCGAGGTGCGCACCGCGCAGGACAGTTCGCACCCCAGCCCCAATAAACCGACGTTGCGGTAGAGTCCGCGCATGGTTCGGTGATTGCAGAACAGGTGGCCAATGGACGAGGCCGCCATCCCGCGTCGCCTGACTGCGTTGACGGATGCCACCCGTGACGCGCTTGAAGACCTCGAGTCTGCCGAGGCCCCCGAGCAGCGCCGAAAGGACCTGGGCCGGCTTCACACGCGCTTTGGCGTACTGCGTCAAGTCGAGGCCTCCCACCTGGAGCCGCTGCTCTTGAGCCAGGCTCAGACCCGCGCTTTGGCCCTATCCTGTCAAAAAGCCCGCGGCCGGGTGCGTCCACTGCTCGATGAGCTCGACCGCATCGGGGTGAGTGACCCGCGCTTCGAACGTGTGTTGTCTCGCTTCGCCGAAGCCCTGCGCAAGCTCTTGGACCGTACGCGGGAGCTCGTCTCGGGCTTGGGCCGAGTGCTGTCCGTGGAGCACCAACGCCTGCTCGCCGAGGTCCTCGATCAGGCCGAACCGGCCTTGTGCTGAGCCCGGAGCAGCTCTTGTTCATCGTGCGCGCAAAACACCTGCACTTCATTGCCGTGATTGAGCGCCAGCTGCCTTAGGCGCTCCTGATTTTTGATGCGCGCGGGCCGGTCGTAGTCGACCGCCTTTTGAAACAGCCCCAAACCCACCGGGATGTGCGCAGGCTCCTGCATTTGCCCCTCACTGAAGTACGCATCGCCTGCGTGCAGCATCCAGCCTTCGGGGCGCGCCACGGCCACGCCCACGTGGCCCCGGGAGTGGCCGCGTAGTGGGATCATGAGCACCTCGGGCAGCACGCCCGGCAGCGGCCGCACCGCGTCGAAGCCCATCCAGGACTCCCCATCCACGTCATGCAGCGCCCACTTCACATCCTTGTGGCGCCGAATCGCGGTGTAGCGGTGCTTCTCAGCGCCGACCGGTTCGCTCAGGGCCTCGTGCTCGGCCTTGAAGATGTGCACCTGGGCCTCAGGAAAGTCGGGCAGACCACCCCCGTGATCAGGATCGCCGTGAGTGAGCACAATGTGCCGCACATCGCTGGGCTGAAAGCCCAGGCCCTTGACCTGGTGCAAAGCGGTCTCACTGAGCAGCAACTTGGGTTGCGCGGCCCCCACAAACATCCGCCCCAGGCGGGCCTTCGGATCCGCGACGTCCTCGGTGCCAAATCCGGTATCGACGAGCACCAGACCACTGTCGGTCTCGATCAGCAGCACGTGGCAGCACAGGGTGCCCCGGGCTCGCAGCGACCCCGAGCCATTGACCCAGCGACGTGCGAAGGGACACATCGTTCCACAATTGAGGTGATGCACCTTCACTGAGGTGACACATACCGCGACGCGATGCGTCGGAACAGTGACAGACCAGACCTGATGGGCGTTACAGCTTGGCCTGCCGAACGTTCCCGGGGTAGATCGCGCGCATGCAGATGTGCCCCCGGGTTCTTGCGCCCTTCGCAGCCCTTACGCTCTTAATCTCCGCCTGCGGTGGTGACGATCCCCTCCCTGATGGCGGTGGTTTCATCAACCCTGACGCCACCATTCGCACCGACAGCGGCATCCACCCCGACGCCACGGTCACGCCTGATACCGGCGTCGAAGACACCGGCACCGCGGACTCCGGCGTCGAAGATTCCGGCGCGGTCGATACCGGCGTCGTGGACACTGGTGTCGCCGACACCGGCACCCCCGATACGGGCGTGCTCGATACCGGCGTGGTCGACGGCGGCCCCGTGGTCACGACCAGCATGCAGATTTTGCTCGTGCGCGCCCAGACCGGCGTCGTGAGCCCCGCGCTGCCCGTACAGGGCGGCTGGGTGACCTACGTTCGCCCCGCCATCGGCGATGACCCGGCGGGCTTCTTCGTGCAAGCCGACGTGATGGGACCGGCCCTCTTTGTGGCCGTCGATCCCACCACCCTCACCCCCGCGCCCGCGGTCGGCGATGTCGTCAACTTCGACGTCGACGAAACCGAGCTTGCCGTCGGACAGCACCGCACCGTGGCCATCTCGAACTTCTCGGTCACCGCGAACGGGCAGAACGTCAGCACCCTCGTGCAGGACCTGTCCGCCGCAACCGACGTGGTCAGCGCACTCGACTCGTACGATAACGAGCTGCTGAGCATCGCGGGCACCCTCACGGGCGCCTACCGCTTCGCGGGCAACGGACACCAGCGCATCCAGCTGGCCACGGCGGGCTTGCCCACCGAGCCGAACCTCAGCTTCCGCGCCCCTGAGGGCCTCATCGCCTCCTTGGGCCTGCTGCCCGGCTGCGACATTCAGATCACCGCGACCCCGATGTGGCGCTTCAACAGCAACGCACAGGTCTCGGCCTGGTCCGCCGCGGACATCTCGGTTGTGGCCTGCGCCGCCCCCGTTGAGTTGCTGACCGCCGAGGCGACCGCCTCGACCACGGTGGAGCTCACCTTCAACCGCCCCATGGACGCGGTCAGCGCCGTGGCTGGTCAATTCACCTTGCAGCCCGCCGCCGCCGTGCAGAGCGTGGCCGTGACCGGGAATGTCATCACCTTGACGACCGCCACCTTGGCCGACCTCACCAGCTACACCGTCACGGTGGGCGCTGCGGTCACCGATGACCTCGGCAACCCGGTCGACCCCAACGCGGACACCGCCACCTTCGTCTCGCCCGGCAACGCGGCGGTCCCGGCCGCGGGCGGTGACGTCGTCATTACCGAGATCTTGCAGGCGCCCTTTACGCCCACAGATCGTGAGTGGTTCGAGGTCTACAACCCCGGCACGGTGGCGATGAACCTCAATGGTTGTGTGGTCAGCGATGACGGAAGCAATACCTTCACCATCTCCAGCAACCTGTACGTCATGCCCGGCTCGTACACGACCCTGGCCCGCGTGGCGGACCCGGGCTTCGTTCCCGATTATGTATGGCCCAGCTTCACCTTGGCCAATGGCGATGACGAGGTCGTCATCACCTGCGGCATGGTCGAGATTGACCGCGTCAACTACGACGGTGGTCCCATCTTCCCGGACCCGGCCAACCGAAGCATGAGCCTGGATGCCGCGTCTACCTCCTCGGTGGCCAACGATGACGGACGCAACTGGTGCTTTGGCCAGGCCGACTTCGGCGGCGGTCTCGGCTCTCCCGGTGCCGTCAACCCTGCTTGCACGAACAACCCGGTCAATACCAGCCGCCCGAACACGACCGGCCAGCTGGTGGTGTCCGAGATCTTCTACGATGCCGGCGCGGATGATGACGGCAAGGAGTGGTTCGAGATCTACAACCCCTCCACCAGCATCTCCTACAACCTGTATGGCTGCGAGCTGGGCGATAACTTTGGCGCGGACACCGTGGTGCGCGAGGACCTCGTAATCGGCCCGATGAGCTACGCCACGGTCGGCACCAGCACCGAGGGCATCGGAAGCCACGGCTTCACGGTGGACCTCATGCTGCGCACCTCCGAGATCAGCCTCGGCGACTCCGGCGACGCGATGATCATCGTCTGTGATGGCACCACCATCGACGGCGTGGACTACAGCGCGGCCGGATTCCCCAGCGCCGTGAACGCGGCGTTGAACCTGGATCCCGCGAGCCTCAGCGACACCGCCAACGATGTCGGCAGCAACTGGTGTGCAGCGACGATGTTGTACGACGGCACCAACGCGGGCTCGCCCGGCGCGGCCAATGAGACCTGCCCTGTGAACCCGCCGGATGCAGGCGTGATTGACAGCGGCGCGATGGATACCGGCGTGACTCCTGACTCGGGCGTCGACGGCGGTACTCCGGTCGACGGTGGCACCCCCACCGGCGGCGGCCTCGTCATCAACGAGGTCGACTATGACCAGCCCGGAAGCGACACCGCCGAGTTCGTCGAGATCTACAACGCTGGCAGCACCCCGGTGGACCTGGCGACGGTCGACTTCGTCGCGGTCAACGGCAGCAACAGCACCGAGTACTCGCGACTGACCCTCAGTGGCTCTTTGGCGCCCGGTGCCTTCGCGATCATCGCAGACGCCACGGTGACACCCCCGACGGGCGTCGCCGCCTTCGCGCTGCCGGGCGGCAGCGTGCAGAACGGCGGTCCAGACGGGGTGGTGCTGGTCAACAACGTCAGCAACACCGTGATCGACGCGCTCTCCTACGAGGGCTCGATTACTGCTGCGGTCATCACCGGCTTCGCAGCCCCGGTGAACTTGGTCTCGGGCACCGCGGCCACCGTCTCGGACACCGGCGCCAACAGCCTGATCCGCTCGCCGACCGACGGCGCGGACACCGGCGACGACGCCACCGACTGGGCCTCCAGCGCGAACCCGACTCCGGGCGCCGCCAACGTACCTTGAGTCCTGAGGGTCCGAGGGCGCCTTGAGCG
>SPJJ01012010.1_pt1 | contig 12020 bp, 9 predicted proteins | sample 3741741 | NCBI WGS metagenome assembly SPJJ01 (sample SAMN10925908, study PRJNA522277) | cold seep metagenome | isolation source: Elba SIP-enriched marine methane seep metagenome, extraction at timepoint T1 | place: Italy: coast of Elba, Mediterranean Sea | collected 2014-05 | reverse complement strand
CCGCCGACGTGCTCGGCGACCAGATGAGCGCCAATTGTAGCGGCCCAAACATCTTCAACAATAGCTGCCAGGGCGACTTCGTCCGCGGCACGGGCGGCGGCGGCGGCACGCCCGGGACCATCGATGGTGACGCGGACTGCGATAACTCCGATCAGTGTGAGCTGCAGTGCTCGGTCGGCGGAGGCTGTGGCCACACCTGCTCCGACTCTGCCCAGTGCGACAGCACCTGCGTCAGCGGGGCGTGCAGGGTGAGTTGCAGCGACGGCGCGAATTGCGACAGCACCTGCTCGGGCGGAGGCTGCACCATGACCTGTTCAGGCGCGGCAGATTGCGACTTCACCTGCTCGGGCGGCGGATGCACCTTCGTCTGCTCCACCACCGGCTCCTGCGACACCACCTGCACCGGAGGCGGCTGCATCGGGGGCTAACAGAGCAGCTCAGGCCGCGCGCACCGTCTGGGCGAAGCGGGCCACCTCATCCTCCAGCACCTGAGCCTGCTGGGAGAGCTGGTCGACGGAGTCACGGATGGTATCGGCCGCCGCGCCGCTTTCGTGGGCCGCGTCGGAGACGTTGGAGACCAGGTTGCTCACCTCACCCGCGCCGGCCGCGGCCAGCTCCGTGTTGCGTGAGATCTCCGCGGTCGCAGAGCCCTGCTCTTCGACCGCGGCCGCGACAGACTGCGTAAAGCCATCGATGTCCGTCACGGACTCACGGATCGCGTCCATGACCTCCGCCACGGATCGCGCGCTGCACCGAATCTCGGCCACGCTCTCGGCGATCTCGGTCGTGGCTCGGGCCGAGGCGCCCGCCAGCTGCTTCACTTCACTAGCCACGACCGCAAAGCCCCGCCCTGCCTCACCCGCGCTGGCCGCCTCGATGGTGGCGTTGAGCGCGAGCAGGTTGGTCTGGTCTGCGATCTCGGAGATGAGGTCCACGATACGGCCGATCTTTGCCGCGGAGTTCAACAGCGACTCCACCTCCCTATCGGTGCCCGCCAGACTCCGGACCGCAGTGGCTGTGCGCTGGGAGGTCTCGGCCACCCGCTCTGTGATCTCATGGATCGAGCTGGTGAGCTGCGCCGAGGCGGAGGCCACCATCTGGGACAGCTCCCCGGAGGTTGAGGCCGACTCAAGCACCGCGGAGACTGTCTCGGTGGTGTGGCTAGAGTTGCTGCGCATGGTCACAGCGAGGGCCTGCATGGCATGGGTCGACGCGCTGAGCTGCTGCACCACCGAACCCACGGTGGCCTCAAGCTCAGCCGCCACCTCCCGCATCTGAGTCTGCCGCACCTGCTCTGCAGCCTGCCTTTCGGTTTGAAGACGTTCTTGGGCCTGTGCCGCCTCCGCCTCCGCCTGAACGCGTGACTCTTCGAGTGCGGCCCGAGAGATCGCGTTTTCTCGAAAGACGTCGATCGCGCCCGCCAGGGCCCCAACCTCATCACTGCGCCCCGAGTACAACGGGACCCCGCTGACATCATCCTGGGCCACGGCCCGCGCGGACTCTGTGAGCGCCTCAATGGGCCCTGCAATATGCTGGGCCAGCACGTACATGAGCAGGGCAATCAGGATTGCCGCCGCCGCCATGATGAGCAGGAGCTCATTCGCCGCCGCGCGACTCGCCGCCAGGGCCTCGTCGATCTGCGTACGCACTTCGAGCACGCCCCGCACATCACCCAGCTTCCAGTCCGCCTTGGGCGTGTCCGGGTGCGAGTTATGGCAGCTCACGCAGCCTTGGGCGGACATAAAGTCCGCCATCGCAACACGGACATATTTGTGACCGGCGACCGTCTCAGACTTCACAAAGACCTCGTCGGGGTTCTCGTTGAGATGGGCCCAGGCTTCGGTTTGAAAGTCATCGAGCTGCCGTTTTGCGCGATTAGGGAACGGATAGGCGCTGTACAACCTCAGCGAGGTCTTCTCCTTCTCGAGCAGCTTGGAGACATCATGGATGAAGGTCGCAGGCAGGGGCACGCCGTTGGCCATCGAGGCGTGGCTGATGCTCGGTTTGAGGTGCCCATCCTTGACGACCTTTTGAATGACGTTCTTGGTGTAGTACCCGCGGATCGCCTTGAATTGGGTCACGGTCTGCTGCGCGGCGCGTACAGAGTCCTGCGTGGCGTTATCTGCCAATCGGTCCGGCACGATGACGCCCAGGACCAGCAGACCCACGATGACGATCATGGGTCCCGGCAGGGTAAGCTTCGCTTTTAGCCCGAAGAGACCTCTCGAGCGGCTCTGATCTGACATACAACTCCCACAAGCAATCGACTGCTCACGGGATTAGTCGACGGCAGCTGCGAGATCTTGAGCGCACTACCCGCCGCTGCCCAGCAGGTGTCCTCGACGCTCACCGCCGGTGCTCACCGGCTTGTTCAAGACGATGCTGCGACCCGCGGCCCGGCCCGCCTGCACCGCCGCGCTCTCGGCCGCCGACGAACGCTGCACCGAGCGCACATAGGGATGGCGACGACGAAAGTAAGCCTGCAGGTCCGCATCCTTCACCCAAACCAGACCTGTCTGCTCGGATTTTACCTGCTGGGCCTGCAGCTTCTCCTTAAAGCCTCGCATGACCCCAATCCTGAAGCGCTGGCGGTCCTTATTCTTCGTGATGCCCTGCTCGGACTTATGCTGCATCCACAGGCGGTCCGCGGTCTGTAACAGGAACCCGTGCACGTATTCAGCGATGGCGAGGTTCTCGGGCGTACCCGAGATCTCGAGCACACGGCCCTGGACACCACGTTGGGCGTCATAGGACTGCACCCAGAGCACCTGCACAAAGAAGTGATCGCTGATGATGGCGGCCAGCCATCGCTCATGCTCGAAGATGCGGGCCGTGGGCGCGTGCAGCTGCCGAAAGCCGTAACCGCGCGGAGCATTGGCCTGCATCGAGGCGATGTTGTGGGCCCGCATGAGGTCCTGGGCCTTGCTCATCGCCAGCTCCGCCTCGTGCTGATTGGCGCTGGAGGCCAAAGCGAGCAGCTTGCTGACCCGCTGGAATACTCTGGACTCGCTCGGCTCGTCGCTGCCCGGCCGACCAAAGGCCTTCGGGTCGATGGCCCGTTCGGCGCAGACGGCGCGAAACGCCGGCCCGTGGGAGGTCTCGTCGGTCTTTCCTAAGATCTCGTGCACAAATTGGTGAGCCATCTCATGCTTGAGCACCTCCTCCACCAAGGTCCACGGCTCTTCGAAAGCAAACTTGCGCTGGATGCGGATCTCCCTCGTCTCGGGCACCCACAAGCCCAGAGTCTGCTCGGCATCAAAGAGGGAGATGACCGGCGCCTTGAGCGTATCGCCAAAGAGGTGCCAGTTCAGGTTGCGGTGCGCCGCCGCCAAGGCCCGAACAAGCTGGGTTTCAAGCTCAGCAGCTACGACCACGCAAAGAGAGGATCAAGCCGCGGCGGGCTCGGTCAAGCGCGCCGGCCCACAAGCTGCTGGGTGGCCAATCCGACCAGGATGAGCCCCAGTCCGTACAGGGTGGATCGCAGGATGGGCTCGTCGAGCAGCACCGAGATGATGCCCAGGGACAGCAGCGGAGAGATGAAGATGAGGTTGCTGATGCGCGCCGTGCTGCTCGTGAGCTTCATGGCGGTCAGCCACAGCACAAAGGCGATGCCCATCTCGAAGGTGCCGACATAGGCAGCACCCAGCAGTCCGGGCAGGCTGGGCAGGTCCAGCTGGCCGCGCACAAACAGGTAGGCCGCGATCATCGGCACCGCTGAAGCGAAGGACAGCAGCTGACCGGAGACCGGATCACGGGGATCTTTGGTGCTCAAGATCCAGTACAGAGCCCAGATGACCGTGCTGCCCAGCGCCAGGCCGACGCCCAGACCGTCGCTGAGCTCCAGGCTGCCGAGCGCACCCCGGGTGGCGATCACCACCGCGCCGGCGTAACAAAAGAGCGCCGCGATGACGTCCCGAAGGGTGATCGCCCGCTTGAGCAGGGGCACGGAGAGCAGAGTGAGCGTGATGGCCCAGGTATAATTGAGAGCCTGAGCTTCCTGAGCGGGCAGCCGATCGTAGGCCTCAAAGAGCACCAAATAATACAGCCCCGGATTGAGCGCACCAAAGGCCGCCGATACCAGCCATACCCGCGGAGCAACGCTGAGCGCTGAGCGCAATCTGCCCTGCACCAAAAGGATCAGCGCGAGCACCAGCGTCGAGGTGAGCGCGGCCCACAGGACCAGCTGGGCGGGCTGCAGATGTTTCAGGGAGAGCTTGAAGGCGGAGGCCACCGTTGACCACAGCAGGACGGTCGCCAAGCCGTAGGCCACGGCTTTCGAGTCGCGGCTCATGGTCAACTTAGGCCGGCGTGGGCGGCATCGAGTCGCAGGTGGGGCCCCACTCGTCCCGGCGCCTCAGACCATCCAAGAGCAGGCCGGTGAGCGGCAATTCGATGCCCGCCTCTTCGACCTCGGGCGCCAGGGTCTCGCAATCCGTCACCGAGAAGCGGCCGTCATCCCAAGCCAAGAGCTCGTAGACGAGCTCCTTGGCCTGCCGCTCCAAGGCCCGCTGCACATCGCTGCCCCGCACAATGCCTTCGTCTTTAAGATAGTGCCCGAGTCGGCGCCCTTCGGCGCGGGCCTCTTGCACCGCGCTGCTCAGGTTTCGGCCGCCCAGCACACCCAACTCAATCAAGAAGCGGCCAAGGCGGAAGATCTCCGGCAAGTTATCCTGCCGGGCAAAGCGAAGCTGGCGCCCCTGAACGATGACCTCAATGGCCTCGACCTCACGCTCAAAGCGGCAACATACCGGGCGACCGAAGCCCTCGGCGAGCTGGAAGATCTGCGGCACGCCCACGGGCGCAAGCCGGCCTGCTACGAGAGATTCACCCTCGGACAGGGGCGAGGCCAAGGCACCGAAGAGCTCCTCGTCGCGAAGCGCCTCCTCACAGATCCGCTCCAAGGCCGCCTGCTGCATGTCATCCCCAGCGTGGGCCCGCTTGAGGCGGGTGGCGAGGCGGCGCGCACGTGCGCTGACCCCGAATCCTCCGGGGCGGGCGACCTCTGGGGTCTGCGGCCGTGGCACTGGGGAGGCCGGAGGCGTCAGGCCCAGCACGCTGACGTCGATCAGCTCACAGGCCGCCTCGGCGTCGATGGTCTCCTGGATGGTCTCCTTGGTATTGGCCAATATGCGAACCGGCGCGGGGGCCGACAAGAGCGAGCCCTGATCACTCCAGGGCACCACCGGCAGCGCCTGGTCATCATCGCCCTCCATGATTGTGGGCTGGCCCGCCAGGTCCTCGACCGGCGTGACTCGAATCGCCTCCGGGTCGAGCAGAGTCGGCAGGGCGAACTCAGGCTCGGAGTCTACCGAGACCGCAGGCGGCGGCCCTTTGAATCGCGCCGAGTCGATGCGCAGGGGCCGGGTGCGCTCATAGTCCATCAGCACATCATCGACGGTCTGCAGCAGGACCTCGGGCGTGAAGGGCTTTTCGATGACATCCGCGATTTCGACGCCATCGATATCCGGCAGGACATCTTGCACATCCTTGCGCAGGCCCGTGGGCGCGGAGAGGATGAGCGGCACACGCACCGCGGAAGCGGTGGACAGCGCGTACATGACATCAGGAGTGGCGAGCCCAGCATCGAGGATGATGAGGCCCGGCAAGGAGTCTTGCGCTTTTTTGTGGCCCTCTTCGACCGTGCCGGCACACAGCACGGTGTGACCGCGACGGCCGAGCACGTTACGGGCAACGATGAGCACGCCAGGGTTGGCTTCGATGACCAAAAGCGTGCCCTTTGCCATGTATCGTGGCTAGACGAAGGCCAGGCCTCGGGGCAAGCGATCAACACGCAGCGTCCGTCACTTGACGGTGCGGCGGTGGGGGGTCCGTGCATACCTAGACCATGAGTCCAATCACAGGCAGCATGCGCGCCATGCAGATCAGCGCGGCATTTGACGCAGGTAATATCGAGGTTCTAGGCCTCGGCGGACCGGGGCGGGCCCGCCTAGCTATCAAAAAGGACAATGAGTCCGACTTTCTGCAGTGGTTCTCATTGCGGGTGAGCGGGGTACGAGGCCTGGACTGCCAGCTGGAGATCACGAATGCCCACGAGGCGGCCTACCTCGATGGCTGGACGGACTACCAGGCGGTGGCCAGCTATGACCGCGAGCATTGGTTCCGCGTCGATACCCACTACAGGGATGGCGAGCTGCACATTCACCTGCGGCCCGAGCACGACAGCGTGTGGGTGGCCTACTTCGCGCCATACTCCATGCAACGTCACCAAGATCTGATCGCGAAGTGTCAGATGTCCCCGCGCGCTCGGCTCGAAGTGCTGGGCCAGACTCTGGACGGGCAGGACCTCGACCTGCTGCACATCACCGCAGAGCACGCGGCCCCCGCACAGGCCTGGCTGATCGCACGACAGCACCCGGGTGAGACCATGGCGGAGTGGTGGATGGAAGGTTTCCTTCAGCGCCTGCTCGATCCGGATGATGCCGTGGCCAATGCCCTGCTCGGCAAGCTCTCCTTTCATGTCGTGCCCAACATGAACCCCGATGGCAGTCGGCGGGGCCACCTGCGCACCAACGCCTGCGGCGCCAACCTCAACCGAGAGTGGGCTGAGCCGACGATGCAGCGCAGCCCCGAGGTGAAGCTGGTGCGGGACCGCATGGACAAACGCGGCCTAGACTTCTTCTTGGACGTGCACGGCGATGAAGGGCTGCCCTATAACTTTATCGCCGGCCCCGAAGGCATCCCATCGATTCAAGATCGTCAACTCGACTTGCTCTCCCGCTACAAGAACGCGCTGATGCAAGCGAACCCGGACTTTCAGACCACCCATGGCTATCCAGTATCGGCCCCCGGGCAGGCCAACTTGACGATGGCCACCAGCCAGATCGCGGAGCGCTTCGGCTGCCTATCGATGACTTTGGAGATGCCCTTCAAGGACAATCATAACGCGCCCAACCCAGTGACGGGCTGGTCGCCGGAGCGCTGCCGAAAGCTGGGTGCGAGCTGCCTAGACGCCCTGTACGCGGTCGTCGACGACCTGCGCTAGCCTCAAAGCTGCCCGCCCAGCGCATAGTGCAAGCGAATCTGCGCCAGCTGCATCGCGAGCTGCTTTTGAACCACTAGCCTATCGGCCGAGAAGCGTCGCGCGTCCGCATCGGCCAGCTCCAGCGCCGTGGCGAGCCCGCCTTCGGCGAGGTCCTCGGCTTGTTGCACGAAGTCGGCGGCCAGCTTCTGCTGCGCCTGGGCCAGCTGTAGCTCCGACTCCGCCGAGAGCAGGTCAGCCTGCGCGCTCTGCAAAAAAGCCTTGGCTTGACGCTGGGCCAGGTCCAGGCCTCGCTGGGCGGCGCTCACCTGGGCCTCAGCGATATGGGTCGCGGCGTAGCGCTCTCCACCATCGTACAGCGGCAGCACCAAGCTGATCACCGCCTGAGCTAAGAAGGGGGTGCCCGCGAAGCCTTCAAAGTTTTGGTACATGAGCGTGCCCTTGGCGGCCAGCGAGGGCAGCCAGCGCATGTCATGCAGCCCTACCTGGGCCTCGGCCGCGTGCACCTTCTGCTGAGCAGCGAGCACACTTCGACGCGACAGATAATCCGCCGCTCCATCCTTGAGATAGGGCGTGATGGGTTCGTTACGGACCTGGATCGACTCGTCCTCACCGAGCAGCAAGCTCAGTTGCGAAATCAGACGCTGGCGTTGGGCCTGAAGGGCCACCCGCTGCCCTTCAGCTTGGGCTCGGTCGGTCTCCGCTCGAGTGACCGTCAGCGGCGTCGCGGTGCCCGCCTCCAGCTGGATTTTGGCCTGATGGATGCGCTGCTCGGCGACCTCAATGGCGCGCTGTGTCGCCTGCTCGAGGCCTGCGAGGCCGACGAGCGTCACGTAGAGCGTAGCACCGCTGAAGACGAGCTCATCCTCCAGCGCGTGCACATCCGCGATCGCCGCGGCGCGCGCAGCCTTCGCGGCGTCCGGCGCACGCAGCACGGTGATGTTGAACAGGGTCTGTTGAAGCTGAAGGATTCCTGCGAGCTGCACCGCGGGCTGAATCACCGTGGGCTCCCCGGGCACGATCATGAACTGCTCAGCCAGCCCGGGCGGAAAGAACTCCGAGGGGTCCAGCTCGGCCTCCACGCTGCTGAGCGTGAGCTGGCCGATGGCGTCCAGCTTGGGCTTCCAGCCGGTCCAGGCCATCTCGACCTGAGCGTCGGCGACCTCGATCTGACTTCGGGCGGCCAACAGCGCCGGCGAGCGGGCACGGATGGACTTGAGTACGTCCTTGAGGCCGAGGGCCTTGGGCTGGGCCACCGCGCTGCCGCCTGCGGCGATACTCAGGGTCAACAGGAGCAGGTGGGCGCCGCGCACCGGGCTTCCCTCGCACGCGAGGCGGGGCGGGCACAAGGGTCAGATCTGGATCAGCTTGGAGACCATCGAACCCTGACGGATTTTCCGGCCATCGTGGTCGACCTCTGCGGAAACTTCCACACAGCGGTCCTGCGCATCGAGCAGCTTGAGCTGCAGGCGGTAGCCCACCCGGCGATCAAATTCGAAGTCATGATGCAGCACCAAGGATGCGCGCGCGTCGACCACTGCGGAGGGCAAGTCGGCTTTCGCCTGGGCCACCAACTGGGCCAGGGGGCGGCTGAGCTTGTGGGCCGCGTTCCTGATCATCTCAGAGATGGTCGAGCCCACGATGATTTGCTCCCGCGAGGTCGCGAGGCTGCTCATCTGCGCGGGTTCGAACAGCTCGGTCGGCCGATCGTCATCCATCAGCCGCTTGGGACGCCCGCTGAGCATCGGATCTTTTCGGGTCGGCTTGGGCAGATCCGTCGCATCGCCCCACCTGGGTAGGCTGGGGTCCGTATCGCTTCGCTTAGACATCAAGAGTCAGCGTCGGCGCGGGCGCTGATGCCGTGTTTGCGCATCAGATCTTTGAAGTGCTTACGGTCGATGCCGGCCTCTCGGGCCGCCACAGAGATGTTGTTATTGTGCTTCTTCAACAGCGCGTCGATGTAGCGCGTCTCGAAGTCCGAGATGACCTTGCCCTTGGCCTCTTTGAAGGACATCTCCGTGTCCAAGGAGGGCGCCGGCGGTGAAGACCCGGCCGGGGCCTCACCGAGCAAGTCCTCGGCCTGGATGAAGGTCGACAGATCAACGTGGGTGCGCCCGCGGGACAGGGCCCCGGCGCGGTCCACCACGTTCTTCAGCTCGCGCACATTGCCCGGCCAGTGGTAGGCGGCCAGCCGCGTATAACAGCCCGGGTCCACCGTGAAGGCGCCCCCGTTGAGGTTGATGAAGTGCTCCACCAGCAGCGGCAGGTCAGCGGGGCGGTCGCGCAGCGAGGGCAAGGTGATTTTCACGACCGCCAGGCGATAGTACAGGTCCTCGCGGAAGTTGCCGGCCCGAGCCTCGGCGCGCAGGTTGCGGTTGGTCGCTGCAATCACTCTTGCATTGACGGGCTCATAACCGTCGCCGCCCACCTTTTGGATCTCGCGGGACTCTAGCACACGAAGCAACTTGGGTTGCAGATCCAGGCCGAACTCACCGAGCTCGTCGAGGAAGATCGTGCCGCCATCGGCGCGCTCAAAGGCGCCGGCGCGTGGGGCCGTGGCGCCAGTGAAGGCGCCCTTGACGTGCCCAAAGAGCGCGCTCTCGATGAGGTCCTTGGGCTGATTGGTGCAGTCGAAGACCACCAGATGAGCGTTCTTTCGGCGGGAGTGCTCGTGAATCGCCTTGGCGACCAGCTCTTTGCCCGTGCCGGTCTCGCCCTCGATGACCACGGTGACGTCGGTCTCCGCGATGTCCTCGATGAGCGTGAAGATCTCCCGCATGCGCAGGTCGCGACCGATCAGAGAGCCCAGGCGATCGGAGACGTGGGGGCGGGCCTCGACCGAGACCTCTTCGGGCACGATCTTGACCCGGGTCTTACCGAAGCTGACCTCGCCGCCCAAAGGCACGGAGACCTCAACGACGCGCGCGTCATGATAGAAAGTTCCGTTCGTCGAGCCGAGATCGCGCACGATGACGAAGTCGCGCTCCCGGCGGACTTCGGCGTGTTTGCGAGAGACGGTGCGATCGACCAGGACCAGTTCACAGGTCGGGTCAGCGCCGACGAGCACAGGGCGAGAGCCGACGGAGGCGGTCTTTCCTTTGTCCGGACCCGCGGGCACATACAGCCGCGCGGATGTGGGGTTCAGGCGAGTGACCGACCCGCTCGCGGGAAGGACTTCTGTGACGTGTGTCCCGACCGGGCTCATCAGTTGACGCTACGTCCATACGGAGGGCCCAGCGGCCGGTCAACCTCGGCACCGCACGCCGATAAAAGTGGCCGGAAGTCCGCACCTGAATGCCCTGCATTCGCAAGTCCGCCATGTGCTCGGCTTGACCGAGGTTTTTGGTGCATGGAACGATGCGCGCGGCTGTCGAGCTCGATGCGTCGAGTTCAGGTCTTCCGGGCATACCCCGGAGACAAAACGACTGGGACCGGACGCGGACTTGGACCCGATGACGGGTTCACGGGATAGAGGCAGGGGACGAGGATCTCAACTGATGGCATCGAGCAAGATCTTGTTGGTGGATAGCGACGCACGAAGTGTGCGTGTGCTTGAGGTGAGCCTGAAAAAGGCCGGTTACCAGGTCGCGACGGCCGGGACTGTGGAAGGTGCCTTGCACCTGGCCAAGCAGTTTGCTCCTGACCTGGTGGTCACAGAGACACAACTGCCGGACGAAAAGGGCACCGTGCTGTGTGAGCAGCTGCGCGCCAATCCCGATACGAGCACCGTTGGCGTGCTCTTCCTTTCTCAGGCGGCCGACGCCCAGAGCAAGGTCGACGCCATCAACGTGGGTGCGGACGTCTTCTTGGCGAAGCCGGTCCTCGTGAAGGACATCCTCGTTCAGATCAACTCCACCCTCGAGAAGCGTCAGACCGACGCGATCTCGCGGCGCGAGCGGCCCGGCAACCTGTCCGGCACGCTGGCGAATATGGGCGTGGTCGATCTGCTGCAGATCATGGAGGCCGGCTTCAAGAGCGGCATCGTGCATGTGTCTTCGGACCCGAGTCGCAGCGGCGGCTATGTGGCGGATGGCCAAGAGCGCGGCACGCTCTTCGTCCGCGATGGTCAGGTCATCGATGCGCGTCTCGGCAAGCTGCGCGGCGTCGAAGCCGTGTACCGCATGCTGCTTTGGGACGACGGCGTCTTCGAGATCGAGTTCAAGATGATCTCGCGCGACAACGTCGTGCGCTCCACCACCCAGGCGATCTTGCTCGAAGGCATGCGCCGCGTGGACGAGTGGTCCCGCTTTTCCGAGCGGTTGCCGCCCCTGGATTCACAGCTCGCGGTGGACTTCGATGCGCTCGCCCGCGCCTACCCAGAGGTGCCTGCCGACATCAAACCCGTGCTGCACATGTTCGATGCGCAGCGCAGCCTCTTCGAGGTGATCAACGACGCGCCTATGGTCGATACCGAGGCCCTGGAGCTGGTATCCCAGCTGCACGAGCACGGTGTGCTGCATCGGGCCGCACCCACCAAGGCGCCCGACGCGGCAGACAATAACGACAGCCAGCTCGAAGATTGGCTTTCGGGACCGGTGGCCCCCGCGCTGCCCAGCGCGCTCGGTCGCGCCATGATCCCGTCCCAAGAGACGGCCAGCCAGATCATGAAGGCCGCCGACCCCTTGGCGCCTCGGGAGGACTCCGAGATCCAGGCCGCGCCTCCGCGAGCGGAGACCGAGGTCCCAGAGCCCATCGAAGAGCCTTCGGCCGATCAGCCCTCGCTGGTCTTGTCTCGCCATACAGTACCCGCCAACCGCGCGGTTCCGCTGACCCAAACCTCGGCGCCTGCCCCCGAGCCCATCCCGCTCACGCAGCCCGCCAGCCCGGCCAAACTGCAGATCCAGCGGGTCTCCTCCGTCATCTCGGCGCCCTCGCGCCGAGCCAGCTCGGTCGCCCGCGCCCCCGCCGAGGAGCGCATCCCGCTGCCGCGGGCCGAAGCGGTCTCGAACGTACCCGCGCCGCAGGCCCCTGTGCCCCAGGCCCCCGCGCCGGTGGCAGATCCCGCCGGTGGTGAAGACCT
>SPJJ01058702.1_pt1 | contig 12021 bp, 8 predicted proteins | sample 3741741 | NCBI WGS metagenome assembly SPJJ01 (sample SAMN10925908, study PRJNA522277) | cold seep metagenome | isolation source: Elba SIP-enriched marine methane seep metagenome, extraction at timepoint T1 | place: Italy: coast of Elba, Mediterranean Sea | collected 2014-05 | reverse complement strand
TATATTTTCATCGCTTGATTCTGTTTTGTTTTATCATCATTGCATGCATTATTCAAAAAAAGAGTTGTTCATGATTGACTGAAGTCATCAATAAAACAACCTAAGCTTGTAATTTATGAGGAGGAAGGGTTATATGAAAAAAATAATAAAAACGGATGGAAATAAAAATAGTTCTGGTTTTATTTCTGCAATCTGCGTAAGCATAACGAAAACGTCGCGATATATTTTACCTGTGTTTTTTCTAGGTCTCATTTTGCCTATGACTGCTAATGCACACAGAGGGGCTCGTAATGAAGTTGATACCTGTCGAATTTTAGTCGGCGATGAAGTGATTCATTTTACCGCATATACTCCCACTGTTTCAGGAGGAACAGGATGGTGTCAAGTAATACCCAATGTTGCTAAAAGTGATCTGGTTTTTGACTATGAGGGGCAAAAGCTACGCGATACATCAGTTGAGTTTGAGATAACAAAAGAGCCGGAAGGCACCAGGGTTTATTATCATGAGCCGGAGAAAATTAAAAAAGGATCTGTGGATGCAAAAGTTGATTTTACCCAGTTTGGCGCCGGAAATTATTTGGCTCATATAACTATATTATATAACGGAGAGAAGCTAGACTCTCATTTACCTTTTTCAGTGGGTTTGGAGGAAGTTGATGATGGACCCCCCATCTTTGTGTATATACTTTTGAGCGTGATTGCGCTCATCGTTATTGCGATGTTTTTTATGTCTCGATCCAAAAAGAATATGGCATAGCCATTCCTGGTCAGAATCAAACTATAACACCTCTGATGTTTTGCATTAGAGGTGTTTTTGTATCTGAGGTTTGGGTTTCAGTGTTCAATTGTTGGATGGCTTAGTACGGGTTGACAAAGAAAATTTAAACTGATAATTTTTTGCGCTGGCACTCTATCAGTGGGAGTGCTAATTTTGTACAGTCATAGCTTGATACGGGGAAACAGTGGAAATAAATCCAGATCTAAACGACAGGTCTCTACATTTACTTAAAACGTTAGTTGAACGATATATCCAGGATGGCCAGCCTGTGGGTTCTCGTGTTTTATCCAAGAGTTCAAGCATCAAGCTAAGTCCAGCCACTATTCGTAATGTCATGGCTGACCTGGAAGATCTGGGTTTGATTCATTCGCCACATACGTCTGCCGGGCGAGTGCCGACAGTGAGTGGATATCGCTTATTTGTCGATTCATTATTGACAGTTAAACCACTGGAACTAAAAGATGTCACTCAATTGCATAATGAACTGACTGAAGCGGATAATGATTCGGATGTGATTAACCGGGCTTCAAAAATGTTGTCGGACGTGACAAAAATGGCGGGAGTAGTCACTCTGCCTCGCCGTGAAGTACTGTGTTTACGTCACATCGAGTTTTTACCGTTATCAAACACGCGGGTGCTAGTGATTTTTGTCACTAATGAGCAGGAAGTCCATAACAAAATCATAAATACAGCAAAAAAATTCACCGAGGCCGAGTTGGTGCAGGCGGCTAATTATTTAAATTCTGTTTATTCCGGGCGCAGCCTGGCCTCTGTGCGGGAATCGGTCATTGATGAGCTACAGCAGGATCAGCAGCGTGCAAACCAAAGCATGTTAGACGCGGTGAATATGGCAAAGATGGCATTTGACCGCCAACCTGAAGAAGATTATGTGCTGTCAGGTGAAACTAACCTGATGGGATTGAATGAGTTGTCTGATATGGGGCAGTTAAAACAATTATTTGATGCTTTTAGCCAAAAACAGGGGGTGATCCATCTGCTTGACCAGTGTCTGCTGGCCGATGGTGTGCAAATATACATAGGCGAGGAATCAGGTTATCAGGCATTTGACCACTGCAGTTTGGTTACATCGTCATATTCCATCAATGAAGAAACCGTTGGAGTCCTTGGTGTGATAGGGCCGACACGCATGGCCTATGAAAAAATCATACCTTTTGTCGATGTAACCGCAAAATTATTAGGTTCGGCCTTGAATCCTAAATGAAAACCCCCATGATAAAAACCATTACTTGAAACTACAATTTTCACAGGTTGCTGAACGTGATTTTCTGGGTTTTATAAATTCAGCAGATGATCTGTGTTGTGCCTATGTGGGGTTGCAGATTCAGGAAAATTTAGAATAAATTTTTGGAGTTAGAAATGAGTAATGAGCAAGGTTCGTCTGAAGATAAATCAGATAGCGAGCTGATTGATGAAGTTCTTGAGCAGGCTGGTGAAAATGAAAACAACGAGGAACAAGTTGGGCAGCCTGAAACTGATGAAGCACCCGTAAATGAGGAAAGCGGGTCTGAATCAGATGACCAGACAGAAGAAGTGTCTCTGGAACAACTGCAAAAGCAATTAGCCCAGGCAGAAAAAAAAGCGACAGAGAACTGGGATAAGGCTCTGCGTATTCAGGCTGAAATGGAAAACCTGAAAAGAAGAACGCAAAAGGATTTAGAGAATGCGCATAAATATGGTCTGGAAAAATTCGCCAAAGAACTGTTGTCAGTCATAGACAGTCTGGAATTGGGTATACAGGCTTCGAGTAGCGATAACCCTGAAGTAAAGGCTTTAAGAGAAGGCAGTGAACTGACCATTAAACAGTTTGAATCCGTATTTGCAAAATTTAATATTGAAGCAATAGATCCTATTGGACAGCCTTTCAATCCTGAATTGCATCAGGCAATGACAACACAGCCCAGTGCTGAAGTAGAGCCGAATACCGTACTCAATGTATTCCAAAAAGGGTATGTATTAAATGGCCGTTTAATTCGTCCGGCCATGGTTGTGGTGTCACAACAGGACAAGTCATCTGATAAACCACAGGATGATTCAATAAACTTGGATGAGCAGGCTTGAAATTAGTTAAAGCAACCTCATATAGAATAGCAAACGAAATAATATTAAAAGTCTGGAGAATCTAATGGCTAAAATAATTGGAATTGATTTAGGAACCACAAACTCGTGTGTTGCGGTTTTGGAAAACGGAACATCGAGAGTAATTGAAAACAGTGAAGGTGCTCGTACTACACCTTCAATTATTGCATTTACCGGTGACGATGAAGTACTAGTAGGACAGTCTGCAAAGCGTCAGGCAGTTACTAACCCTGAAAACACCTTGTTTGCGATTAAACGTCTGATCGGCCGCCGCTTTAAAGATGACGTGGTACAAAAAGACATCAAAATGGTGCCTTATAAAATCGTTGAGGCAGACAATGGTGACGCATGGGTTGAGTGCCATGGTAATAAAATGGCTGCACCGGAAGTTTCATCTCGTGTCTTAATGAAATTAAAAAAAGACGCAGAAGCCTTTTTGGGTGAAGAAGTTAATGAAGCTGTAATTACAGTTCCTGCATACTTTAATGACTCTCAACGTCAAGCCACTAAAGATGCTGGTCGTATTGCCGGCCTGGATGTGAAACGTATTATCAATGAGCCTACAGCGGCTGCATTGGCATTTGGTATGGACAAGCCTCAAGGCGACACTACTATCGCGGTTTACGATTTAGGTGGTGGTACTTTTGATATTTCAATTATTGAAATTGCCGAAATCGAAGGTGAGCATCAGTTTGAAGTACTGGCTACGAATGGTGATACGTTCCTGGGCGGTGAAGATTTTGACTTAAGAATTATCGATTTTCTTGCAGACGAATTTAAAAAAGAAAATGGCATCGATCTACACAATGATCCATTAGCTTTACAACGTTTGAAAGAAGCTGCAGAAAAAGCAAAAATTGAATTGTCGTCTTCCGAACAAACCGATATCAATCTGCCATATGTGACTGCAGACGCTTCCGGGCCTAAACATTTAAATGTTAAATTGACCCGTGCAAAACTGGAATCATTAGTTGATGATTTGATTGAAAGAACCAAAGGGCCTTGTGAGAGTGCTTTGAAAGACGCTGGTATTTCAGCATCAGAAATCAACGATGTGATTTTGGTGGGTGGTCAAAGCCGTATGCCGAAAGTACAGGAAATAGTTAAAGATTTCTTTGGTAAAGCGCCTCGTAAAGACGTTAATCCTGACGAAGCGGTTGCTTTAGGTGCTGCGATTCAAGCGGGTGTTTTAGGTGGCGATGTAAAAGACGTATTGTTGCTTGATGTAACACCACTGTCCCTGGGTATTGAAACCATGGGCGGCGTGATGACTAAACTGATAGAGAAAAATACGACGATACCGACGAATGCTTCTCAGATTTTTTCAACAGCTGATGATAACCAAACGGCGGTAACAGTCCATGTATTGCAGGGTGAGCGTGAAGTTGCTGCGGGTAATAAATCATTAGGACGCTTTGACCTGTCGGATATTCCACCAGCACCTCGTGGTATTCCACAAATTGAAGTTTCATTTGATATTGATGCCAATGGTATTCTTAATGTATCGGCCAAGGATAAAGCGACGAATAAAGAACAGTCTATCGTTATTAAAGCGTCCAGCGGTTTATCGGATGATGAAGTCGAACGTATGATTAAAGATGCTGAGGCTCATGCTGATGAAGATAAAAAGGTTACTGAGCTGGTTTCTGCAAGAAATGCAGCAGAAGGTATGATTAATGCGACCGAAAAATCTGTGGAAGAGTTGGGTGATCAGGTTTCAGCCGAAGAAAAATCAGGTATAGAGTCAGCAGTTTCTGAGCTTAAAGAATTGTTAAAAGGTGAAGACAAGGATGCAATTGAAGCAAAAACAGCGGCTTTAACTGAACTGTCCGGAAAATTAGCAGAGCGTGTCTATGCACAAAAAGCTGAAGCAGAAGGTGGTGCTTCGGCATCGGCAGAAGGTGCTGGTCCTGAGGCGGATGCAGAATCCAAACCAGCTGATGATGTAGTTGATGCTGAATTTGAAGAAGTAAAAGACGACGATAAAAAATAAATCGTTTCTGGCAAGCACCTATCCGGGTGCTTGTCTTCCCTGAAGAGGACTAAAAAAACCGCCGGTTTTTGCTGGCGGTTATTTACGTAATGGCTAAAGAAGATTTTTATAAAATACTCGGCGTTGAAAAAAATGCCAGTGATGCTGAATTAAAGAAAAGTTATCGCCGTATGGCGATGAAATATCACCCTGATAGAAACAAGGAAAGCCCTGAAAAATCTGAAGAAAAGTTCAAGCAAATCAAAGAGGCTTACGAAATTTTATCAGACCCTAAAAAACGGGCTGCCTATGACCAATTTGGTCATGCCGGTGTTGAGCAAGGTATGGGCGGAGGCCCGGGCGGTTTTGGCGGGGGCGAAAACTTCAGTGATATATTTGGTGATGTTTTCGGTGACATATTTGGCGGCGGTGGCGGTGGTGGTCGCAAACGCAGCAGTGTTCAGTCAGGATCGGATTTACGCTATAACCTGGATCTCACACTGGAAGAAGCGGTTGGAGGAACGGACGCAACCGTAAGAGTGCCAGTGCTTTCTACATGCGGTGAATGTAAAGGCAGCGGTGCTGCTAAAGGCTCAAGTCCAGTGACTTGTACTACTTGTCAGGGACATGGTCAGGTAAGAATGCAGCAGGGCTTTTTTTCAGTTCAACAAACCTGTCCAACCTGTAGCGGTACCGGTAAGCAAATAAAAGACCCTTGCCGGAAGTGTCATGGGCAAGGCCGGGTACAGGAAAACAAAACCTTGAACGTAAAAGTGCCTGCGGGTGTCGATAATGGCGACCGTATTCGTCTGGCCGGAGAAGGTGAAGCGGGTATTAATGGTGGGCCTGCTGGTGATCTGTATGTTCAGATACAGGTTAAGGAACATAGTATTTTTACGCGTGATGGTGCCAACTTATATTGTGAAGTGCCTATCAGTTTTCCGACAGCCAGTTTAGGCGGGGAGCTTGAAGTACCTACATTAAATGGCAAGGTAAAGCTTAAAATACCCGCAGAAACCCAGACAGGTAAATTGTTCAGGCTAAGAGGAAAAGGGGTTAAGCCAGTGCGTGGCGGTGGTATTGGTGACCTGCTTTGCCGGGTACAGGTTGAAACACCGGTACGCTTGACTAAAGAGCAAAAAGCCTTGCTGGAACAATTTAGAGATTCCTTGACCGGTGGAGGAAAGCACCATAGTCCACAAGAGCATTCATGGACGGATGGTGTGAAAAGTTTTTTTGACAAATTGACTGGATAGATTATGACGCGAATTGCAGTTGTGGGTGCATCTGGACGTATGGGTTTATGTCTGGTTAAAGCCTCTGTTTTATCAGAAAATGCTGATTTCAGTGCGGCTGTGTCACGAGCCGAAAGTGCTGCAATCGGCAAGGATGCAGGTGAACTTGCAGGTGTAGGTGTCACGGATGTCATCATTGCAGATGATTTGGCGGCTGTGATTGATCAATTTGACGTGCTGATTGATTTTACCCGTCCTGAACCTTCGATGGAATATATCGAAATTTGCCGTCAGGCCGGAAAAAAAATGGTGATAGGAACCACTGGCTATAATGAAGCTCAAAGAGAAGCTATCAGTGCTGCGGCTAAGGATATAGCTGTCGTGATGGCGCCCAATATGAGTGTCGGTGTCAATTTATCGCTAAAGTTACTGGAAATGACAGCAAAAGTGATGGGGGATTACACCGATATTGAAGTCATTGAGGCACATCATAGGCATAAGGTTGACGCACCTTCCGGTACTGCATTACGTATGGGGGAAGTAGTTGCCGATGCCTTGGGGCGTGATTTGAAAGACTGCGCTATCTATGGCCGTGAAGGCGATACCGGTGAAAGGGACAGAAAAACGATAGGCTTCTCAACGATAAGAGCTGGTGATATTGTTGGTGAACATACTGTTATGTTTGCCGATGAGGGCGAACGCGTCGAAATCACCCATAAAGCAAGCAGTCGCATGACCTTCGCCAATGGCGCTGTAAGAGCTGCGGTTTGGCTGAATGATAAAGAAAATGGTCTTTATGATATGCAGGATGTGCTAGGGTTATCCTAGTTGAAAGGCGACAGGAGTCTGCTTGCTCAGGCTCCTTCTCAGTTGTTACCAGATTGCCCCGGTTAGAGATCAGATTCAGATTAGAATCATGCACCGTGTTTTTGCACGCTAACGTTACGATTAAAGGCCTGTTCAGGCCGTAAAGAGCCCTTTTTTATAAAATCTGATTTTCAAATAACTTTATCTCGTCGGCCCTAATTCAACCGGAATTGGTTTTGAGGTCGCTATATTTTTCCGAGTTTAATGCGAGAAATCTACTGTCGATAGGGTGCAATTAGAATTTATCTATCAAAGCGACATGTATAAGTTTCATCAAATCCCGTTAGCTAATTATTAGCAGATGTTTCCCGATAGAATGCTGTTGCTGATGTTAAGCGCGGTAATCGGCTGAATGCTATGGAATCACTGAATAAATCATTTATGATTCGGGGTTATGCTGAAATGTAGTCAAACATTTGTTGTCAGTGGGTTTTGTTATTGGGCAAGCTATGCCGATTTAATGGAAAATATTAACTTAAATTGTTAATGAAATTCTTTATATTCAACGTATAATAGTAGAAATTTTTTCTTATAAAAACGGGAGAGCTGTTTAGGAGGCTGATCCCGTTTTGTACATTTATGGTGGCTGATTTTGAGTAACCCTGCTTTGCTGTTATTGGAAGATGGAACGGTATTTCATGGATTGTCTATAGGTGCAGAAGGCTGTTCTGTTGGTGAGGTTGTTTTTAATACTTCGTTAACCGGGTATCAGGAAATACTGAGTGACCCTTCCTACGCCCGTCAAATTGTTACTTTAACCTATCCTCATATAGGTAATGTTGGAACTACAGATGAAGATAATGAATCAGCTGCAGTTTTCGCCAGTGGTCTGGTGGTGCGCGATTTGCCTTTGCAGTTAAGTAACTGGCGTAGTGAGAAACCCCTGCAGCAGTATTTGCTTGATAATAATGTTGTTGCGATTGCTGATATCGATACGCGTAAATTAACACGGTTATTACGTGAAAAAGGTGCTCAACGTGGTGCGATTATCGCTGGTGAGACTGTTAATGTTGATGAGGCTAAAAATGCAATAACAGGATTTTCAGGCTTAAAAGGCCTGGATTTGGCTAAAGAAGTGACAGTGTCTGAACCCTATGAATGGACTCAAGACATCTGGTCGTTAACTGAAGGGCATGTAGAAGCGCAAAACCTTAACAAGCATGTGGTCGCCTATGATTTTGGAGTTAAACGTAATATTCTTCGTTTATTAGCAAATAGAGGGTGCCGGGTGACAGTGGTTCCTGCGACTACTCCTGCGGAACAAGTGCTGGCTATGCATCCCGATGGAGTGTTTCTGTCAAATGGCCCGGGTGACCCCGAACCGTGTGACTATGCTATAGAGGCAATTAAAACAATATTAAATAAAAAAATACCTGTTTTTGGCATTTGTCTAGGTCACCAGCTACTGGCTTTGGCGAGTGGTGCGAAAACCGAAAAAATGGTCGTTGGTCATCACGGTGCCAATCATCCGGTGAAACAAAGGGCCACAGGCCGCGTAATGATCAGTAGTCAGAATCATGGCTTTGCTGTCGATGAATCTTCATTGCCTGAGAATCTCAAAGCGACTTATCATTCCTTATTTGATGGTACTTTACAGGGTATAGAGCGGACAGATTGTCCGGCAATGGGTTTTCAGGGGCATCCCGAAGCAAGCCCCGGTCCACAAGATGTGGAATCCATATTTGATCAGTTCATCAGCATGATGGATGATGCCTCAAGATACCTTAGTCAATAGATAGTTTAAACAACAATGCCAAAAAGAACCGACATAAAATCGATTTTGTTATTAGGGGCTGGACCTATAGTGATAGGTCAAGCCTGTGAGTTTGATTACTCAGGAACGCAAGCGTGTAAAGCACTACGTGAAGAAGGGTATCGTGTGATTCTGGTTAATTCCAACCCGGCCACAATTATGACCGATCCCGATATGGCAGATGCTATTTATATAGAACCTATAGACTGGCAAACGGTTGAAAAAATTATAGAGCATGAGCGGCCGGATGCGGTATTGCCTACGATGGGAGGACAAACGGCACTCAATTGTGCTTTGGATCTGGATGCGCATGGTGTTTTAGAAAAATACAATGTCGAAATGATCGGTGCTACCAAAGAGGCGATCGATAAGGCAGAAGACCGTGAGTTGTTTAATAAGGCCATGGCAAAGATAGGTTTTGATGTTGCCAAATCTAATACAGCGCACAATATGGAAGAAGCTTTTGCTGCACAGGCAGAGGTAGGTTATCCAACGGTTATACGCCCGTCTTTCACTATGGGTGGGTCTGGCGGCGGAATTGCCTATAATAAGCAGGAGTTTATTGAAATATGCGAGCGCGGGCTATATTTATCTCCAACCAATGAATTACTGATTGAAGAGTCGGTATTGGGCTGGAAAGAATATGAAATGGAAGTGGTTCGAGATAGTAATGATAACTGTATCATTATTTGTTCCATCGAAAACTTTGATCCTATGGGGGTTCATACCGGTGATTCCATCACCGTTGCGCCAGCTCAAACCTTAACCGATAAGGAATACCAAATATTACGTAATGTGTCTTTGGCAGTATTGCGTGAAATCGGAGTAGATACGGGCGGGTCCAACGTTCAGGTAGCCATTAATCCTGAAGACGGACGTATGGTTGTGATTGAAATGAATCCCAGGGTGTCACGTTCATCTGCATTAGCGTCTAAAGCAACCGGTTTTCCTATAGCTAAGGTGGCCGCTAAACTGGCGGTAGGCTATACACTGGATGAACTGAAAAATGAGATTACCGGTGGTGCGACACCGGCTTCTTTTGAGCCGACCATAGATTATGTGGTCACAAAAGTACCGCGTTTTACCTTTGAGAAATTTCCTCAAGCGGATGACCGCTTAACCACACAAATGAAATCAGTGGGTGAGGTCATGGCCATAGGCAGAACGTTCCAGGAATCTTTGCAAAAAGCATTGCGGGGACTAGAAGTCGGCATGAGCGGACTGGATGAGGTTGCAGACTTAAAGGAAGAAAATATTCATGACAATATACAACGGGAATTACGTCACCCCGGGCCACAGAGGCTGTGGTATTTGGCTGATGCATTTCGGAGTGGGCTGAGTTTTGAGGAAATACATGAAGCCAGTAAAATTGATCCCTGGTTTCTGGCTCAGGTAGAAGACTTGATCCTTAGTGAAAAATCTCTTGCCACCAAGACGCTGGCAACTTTGAAGGAAGGTGAACTATACCGGTTGAAACGGCAGGGTTTCTCAGATGAACGTTTGGCTAAATTGCTAGATACTAAAGAGTCAGAAGTTCGAAATGTGCGACATAAACAGGGGATACGCCCTGTGTATAAACGCATAGACTCTTGTGCAGCCGAGTTTTCATCAGATACCGCCTATTTGTATTCGACTTATGAAGAAGAGTGTGAAGCCAATGTATCTGAGAAAGATAAAATAATTATACTTGGCGGCGGTCCAAACCGCATAGGGCAGGGGATAGAGTTTGATTATTGTTGTGTACATGCAGCACTGGCATTAAGAGATAATGGATTTGAAACCATTATGATTAACTGTAATCCGGAGACTGTTTCGACCGATTTTGACACCTCTGATCGTTTATATTTCGAATCATTAACATTGGAAGATGTACTTGAAATCATTGCATTGGAAAAACCCAAAGGCGTGATTGTGCAATACGGTGGCCAGACACCTTTAAAGCTGGCGCGTGCTTTGGAGGCGGCGGGTGCGCCCATTATAGGTACATCACCTGATTCGATAGACCTGGCCGAAGACAGAGAGCGTTTTCAAAAGCTGCTGGAAAGACTGGATTTGAAGCAACCGCCTAATGCAACGGCAAGATCGGTAGAGCAGGCAGTTAATTCCGCTAAAGAACTTGGATACCCGTTGGTGGTCAGGCCGTCCTATGTATTAGGCGGCCGGGCAATGGAAATTGTTATCAATGAAGAAGGTCTGCAGCGTTACATGAAAGAAGCGGTCACTGTTTCAAATGACTCGCCAGTATTGCTGGATCGTTTTCTTGATGATGCTGTAGAAATGGATGTGGATGCCATTTATGATGGTGAGACCGTATTGATCGGTGGTTTGATGGAACACATTGAACAGGCGGGTGTACACTCAGGCGATTCGGCATGCTCAATACCCCCCTATGATTTGTCAGAACATTTGCAGGACCAGTTGCGCGAGCAGGTGGCGAAAATGGCTGAAGCGCTAGGTGTGAGAGGTTTGATGAACACCCAGTTTGCGATTCAGGGTGAAACCATTTATGTACTGGAAGTTAACCCCAGAGCATCAAGAACGGCGCCTTTTGTATCAAAAGCGACCGGTTATCCTCTGGCTAAAATAGCTGCACTCTGCATGGCCGGTATATCATTGAAAGAACAGGGGTACACCGAGGAGAGAATACCGGAATATTATTCGGTGAAAGAAGCGGTGTTTCCATTTGTTAAGTTTCCAGGTGTCGATCCTTTGTTAGGACCTGAAATGAAGTCGACCGGCGAAGTCATGGGCGTGGGTAAAAGCTTTGGTGAAGCATTTGCAAAATCACAGCGTGCTGCCGGTGTTGACTTAAGCCATACAGGTAAGGTATTAATCAGCGTTCGTGAAGTGGATAAGGTCAAGGCACCGGAAATAGCAAAGATGCTGATCGATAAAAGCTATGAAATAGTCGCGACCAAAGGGACTGCTAACGTTCTAAAGGAAGCCGGTATTCCTTGTGAAGTAGTCTATAAAGTAAATGAAGGCAGACCTAACACGGTTGATATGATTAAAAACGACCAGGTTCAGCTAATCGTGAATACTACTGAAGGAGTAAAATCGATTAATGATTCTTTTACCATGCGCAGGGAAGCTTTGCAGCATCATGTAACCTATTATACAACCATGGCTGGAGCAAAAGCGGCCTGTTATGCTTTAGGTGAGCTGGATGCCGGCGATGTGAATTGTTTACAGGATTTACATAGTAGTTTAAATTAGTCTAATACGGGTCTGAGCCCGTTTAAACCTAGAAAAATCAGTTGGACATGGAATTTGTGGAAAATCTGGGCGGAAAAGACAAATAATCACTCGCAGATAATGG
>SPJJ01059318.1_pt1 | contig 12026 bp, 9 predicted proteins | sample 3741741 | NCBI WGS metagenome assembly SPJJ01 (sample SAMN10925908, study PRJNA522277) | cold seep metagenome | isolation source: Elba SIP-enriched marine methane seep metagenome, extraction at timepoint T1 | place: Italy: coast of Elba, Mediterranean Sea | collected 2014-05 | reverse complement strand
GGCTGTTCGAGCCGTTCTTCACCACCAAGACAGGAGAGCAAGGCTCCGGGCTCGGCTTGGCCGTCGCAGATGGCATCATTCAACGGCATCACGGTGTGATCGAGGTGCATAGCCAGCCCGGGGAGGGGTCCGAGTTCACGATTCGCCTGCCCCGCGTCGACGCCAGGGCTGGGGACGACACGCCGGTGCCGGAGGAGGGCCCGAGCGCCGGTAAGGAGACCATCTTGGTCGCTGAGGACGAGCCGGACGTGTTGCGTCTGGTCGTGCGCATCCTGAGCCAGGCGGGCTACGTTGTGCTCCAGGCCAAAGACGGTGTCGAAGCCGTGGAGCAATTCGACCAGCGCGGAGCGGACATCGACCTGGTGCTACTCGACGTGGTCATGCCACGGCTCAACGGCTGGCAAGCCTACGAACGCATCGCCGCCGTGAAGCCCAACATGCGCGTGCTGTTCACCAGTGGTTACTCAGCCGCGACACTTCCCGGCGACATCGCAGAGACGAGCGCCCTCGGACTGGTCCGCAAGCCGTACGAACCGGACACGCTGCTCACCGCGGTGCGCGAAGCCCTGGACGCGCCGGCGAACGTCGCTCGCTAGGGGCGTGGGCTCAATGAAAAAGCCCTCCCCCCAACATGGGGAGAGGGCGAGGACCGAAGTGACAGGGGCGTTACCTCGGCCCGGGTCCACAGAGTCGGCGTTGGCGTGTGGGAGCGTTCGCTACGGGACGGATGGTTGCTTCGTGGTGCATTTGGTAGGTCGCAGCCGCCGGTCCACTCCTTCCAAGTTTTTTCGGTTTGCTTGCATCTTCACGACTTGGCCTTCAGGATTTAGGGCATGGGCAAAACGCGCGCTGTCATCCTGGGGGCTTGCATCGTTGGTGCGATAGCGGCGTGCGGCAGTAAGAAGCAGGATGAGGACAAGCCACCGGGACCTAGCCAACCGGTCGCGAAGGCCAAGACGGGCGCAGAGACTCCAAAGCAAATCTTCGCCGTTCTGAAGGAAGCCGTTGGCGCTAACGACTTCAAGCGGGCACTCACCATGATTCGTCCGCAGGAGCACACGATCTTCGTGGGCCTTGCTTACATGGACGCGGCGATGCCCGTTGTGCTCAAGCTGAACCCGACCAAGGAACAAATCTCGGGATACGAGGGCATCAATCGCAAACACAACCTGGTGGTCGACGAGCGCGAGCTAATCAAAGTCGCCCAAGGTCGCAAGTTCAGCGACCTCGTCGCGTACTTCAACAAGACGTTCAAGGGCAACGATCTGGTCGCGCTGTGGGCCGACGTTAGCGCGGTGGTGCCCAAAAAACGCCAGTTGTGGCTCCATCTAGAGGTCGGGCGGGTCAAGCTCGACGGCAACAAGGGCAAAGTCACCTTGCACCTCAAGGGCCAGGATACGTCCGCGCGGTTCGACGTGGTTCGCGATCGCGGCAAGTGGTACCTGGATATCTCCGCGTTTGGTAGCACCATGCGGCCGCCGCGTCCGGCTCAGAACAACTGAGCTAGGGCTTGTAGTTGACGGTCAGGCGAGCTCGCTGGACGACGCCGTCCACGATAACGGTAATGAACATGATCTGGGCGCTGCCAGGGTGGGGCAGAGGCGCGGTGTAGTTGCCGTTGCCGTCGTCGCTGAACATGACGGGCACCATGTCCGAACGGAAGCCTGTAACCGTCTTGCCCGAGCCTGCGGCCCCGAGGAAGCTGCCGTCGTCCGCCACTGGCCGGTACGTGAGGGTCGGCGTCGGATCGGTCGAGGCGACCACGCGAGACGAGATCGTCAGCCAAGCCGGTTCGGTGATCTTGAGCTCACTGTCCAGGACGAAACCGGAGGTCTGGTCGGCGCGCTGGCTGTAGCCGCTGGGCCAGTGTAACCACACGCTGGTTACCGCCGCGTCTTCGCGCAGGCCGACTTCGAGAACGCGGTCACTCTGGCTATGAGTGTCGCCGCCCGCGTACAAGGTGCGCCGGATGGTCTTTCCCGAGAGCGTGGTCACTTCCATGACCAGGCCAGTGGGATCCGGTGCGGACACGCTGCCCGTGGGCCGGATGCGGACACGCCGCCGGCCGCTCTGGTCAGTGTCATTGCGGAAAAAACGATAGGGTTCGTCCCATGGTGTGATGATCATGTCGTCGTCGCCGTCCCCGTCCAGGTCACCCAGGACGATGCCACGGGACATCAGCGGCGTGCCCACCGGGGCGGGGCAGGTGTAGTTCGTCGACCAGCCCACGCTACCGGTGATGTCGCTGAAGTTGTCTGCGCCGTCGTCGCGGCGCAAGAACATGTCGAGCTGGGACCACGCCTCGCAGTTCACGGGTGGGTTGGTATAACCGTTGGCCAGGGCCAGCTCGACCTCGCCGTTGCGATCGAAGTCGACGAACCGCGCGCCCCACGACACGTTGTACTCGGTCATGGGGTTTTGGCTCAGGGCCAGCCCCCAGCTGGCGGCGACCTCGTCGTAGGCGACGCTGGTCGGGTTCCACATGGCTAGGTGGTTCGAGCCAAAGTCGGTCACGTAGATGTCCTCGCGGCCATCGCCGTCCAGGTCGGTCAGGGCGACGGCCATCGAAGATCTGGGGCCGTCGAGGTTGTACGCGCTGGCCATGTCCACGTAGCTCGGGGTGCCGGACGTGTCGTACAACACCGAATCGAGGAACTGGTCGGCGTCGAGCCCGGGCCAGCCGCCGCTGCCTTCCACGGCGAACGTATCGTTGGCCACATAGATGTCCATGTCGCCATCTCCGTCCAAGTCGGAGATCAGCGCCGCTTGGGTCGAGCCGTCCCCGGCTGCTCCCGCGCTGTCCGCCACCTCGCGGAAGCTGCCGTCGCCGTTATTGATGTACAGCCGGTTGGCGTTGAGCGGGTCGCTCCCGGGCGGGATACCTACCGCATGCCCGAGCACGTACAGGTCGAGCAAGCCGTCGGCGTTGACGTCCGCGAAGATGGCGCCAGTCGTGATATCTCCCGCTGGACCAGCGACGCCGGCCGCGGCCGTCACGTTAGTGAACGCGCCGAAGCCGTTGTTTCGCAGCAGCACATCGGCTCCGTTGGCGCCCACGAACACATCCAGATCTCCGTCATTGTCGTAGTCACCGAAGCCGACCGCGTGCGCGCACACACCAGTGAACACACTGGCGAATGATGGTGACGAAGTGAAGTTGGGAAAGTCGCCACCGCCGCCGGTCTGGCGCAAGTAGACGGTCCGACCTCCACTGCCTAGATGGCAGCGCGCTAGCACCATGTCGAGCTTGTTGTCGCCGTTGAGATCGCCGACGGCGGCGCCGCTGCCCACGCCCCAGTTGTCCATAGGGGCACGACCACCTTGGTATGTGCCGACCGAGCTGGTTACTTCGGTAAGTGTGATCGTGGGCGGCATATCGGGCGGTCCGGCATCTACCGGCGGCGCGTCGACCACTGAGGCATCTGGTAGGGCTGCATCGGGCAGGGCCGCATCTGGCAGGGCTGCATCCACCGCTGCATCGACGGCGGCGTCCGGAACGCCAGCGTCTTGTGCAGCGTCAACCGGTGCGTCCATCGCCGCGGCGTCGACAACCGGCGCGTCGACGGGCGGCGTGGCGTCGGCGAACACGAAGTCCGGCGGTCCATCATCACCGCAGCCTACAAGGACTACTAGTAGGCCGATGTATGTCGCGAAACCTCTAAGCACACCCAGCTCAACCACTATAAGACAAATTCGGATCTATCCGATCCGGTTCTGAATCGTAGATAGAAAGAACGAGTACTTGAGTGGTGCAGTCAGTGTTCTCTACGATGGTTAAAGATGGCTCATGTGTTTGCGACGACGCCCGTCGGGGGCGACGCGTCATCGCCAGAGTCGGATCCGGAGTTGGCCGATTCCTCAGAGACGGAAACGCTGGTGACGACAGACGATGCGCCCGACGACGCGACGATCATCGCCGCGATTCGTGGCGGGGACGTCAATCGCTATCGGGAGCTGATTTCGCGCCATCAAGGCAAGCTGATCGCAACCCTGCAGCAGTTTGTAGGCGGTCGGGATCAGGCCGAGGAGCTGGCGCATCAGAGTTTCGTGGATGCGTTTCGCTCGCTGAAGCGATTCGACGCCAAACGCTCGTTTGCCGCCTGGTTGTTTCGCATCGGCATCAACAACGCCAAGGACTGGCTCAAGAGTCACAAGCGCGGCGAATCAGAGCTGCCGGAAGCGGTCGCCAGCGGTGCGGCGGTGTTCGCCGGCAGCCTGCCGGACCCGGAACGCGCGGCCTCGGCCACGGAACAGCTACTGCGCTTGCGCAAGGCGCTGGACGAACTGCCGTACGAATTGCGGGAAGCGCTGATTTTGCACAGCGTGCAGGGCTTGTCGTATCGCGAAATGAATCAAATCCTGGGCGTCACCGTAACCGCGCTGAAGAATCGCGTGGTGCGCGGTCGAGCCAAGTTGCGCGAGCTTTTGGGGGACGACGATGAGTGACGACAAGCTGTCGATGCAGCTGAGCGCTCTGGCTCACTCGGAAGACGCGCCGGCTGGGTTCGCCGCCGATATCATGAGCAGTATCGAGCAGCCCACGCGCCGGTCGATCTGGCAGCGCATGCTCGATTCGTTCTCGCCGACGGTACCGCGACGGCGTCGCATTGCCGCGCTCGCCCTGTTGCCGGCGACCGCGGCCGCGCTCAGCTTCGTCATGGTGTTGTGGTTGGCCAAGCCGTCGGTGGCCTCCGATAGCGACCAGGCGCCGCCGACCACGTCGGATCTGCTGGCCGCGAACTTCACGATTTACGCTCCGGGCGCGCGTACGGTGTTCCTATCTGGCGACTTCAATGGCTGGGCGCCGAATCAACTGCGCCTGCGCGACGACGACAACAACGGCACCTGGAGCGTGGTGCTGCACCTGGCTCCGGGCCAATACGGGTACGTGTTCATGGTCGATGGCAAGCGGGTGCTGTTGCCCAACGGCCAGCGCGTCCAGGATGACAAACGCGGTGCTCATTCCGTGATGGATGTGTCGGCCAATCGCCTGCGCATGTCGTTGCCCGGGAGCAAAGACAAGTATCGCGCGGCGCTGACCAAGCTCACCACGTCGCTGCGCAATGTGCCGTCGGCTCAGGTGTTCGACGTCAAAGCGTGCAAGCGCATCGCTGGCGTGGGCGTCAAGAACAGCACGACGGGCCCGGACGAGCTCCACATGGTGCACGCGGACGGTCGTAGCGTGAGCGCCTTGCGCGAAGCGATTTCCGGCAATCAGCTGGTCGTGAGCAACGCCAGCGGGTTCGCGGCTGGCGATCGGGTCCTGGTGAGCAACGGTAGTCGCAGCCACCTGCTCGACGTCGCGTCGGTCCGCCAGCGTGGTTCGGCGTGGGTGCTCGAGGTTGCGGCTCCGCCGGCGGGGTGCAATGCGGGCATCTCGTATCGCCCGGGCACCATGGTGCTCAAGGCCGATGTCGGTCGGGTGTACGCACACAACGGTTCGCTGATGTTCGACGCGGACAACGGCGGCCCCGGCGCTGCGGTGGCGTTGGCTGCAGACGTGCAGGATTTTCAGCTCGCGCTGGGCGTCGATCGCAACCGCGATGGCGTATTGGCGGAGACCCGGCGTACGGATGACGAGTGGTTCTTCAACGCGGCCGGCGATGCTAGCCCGGAAGTGGGCCAACCGGCCCAGGCGGTTCGCCTGACCATCCTCGCCCGCGCTGCTACTAACGGCATGCGCCTGCCGATGATCGAGGATCACAAGCTCGACAGCGCGGCCGCCGCTACGGCGGTGCGCGTGATTTCGCTGACTGTTGCTCTGCGCAACCTGGAGACGAAACGATGAGAAACCCCGAACGAGGACAACAGGGCAGCATCCTGGTGCTGGTGATGACGCTGCTGGCAGCGTTGTTCGCCGCCGGTGCGACGGTGCTCTATCTGCAGTTGTCGTCCACACGATCCGCTGGTTTGATGAACCGCACCCGTAGCGCGCTGTATTGCGCCGAGTCGGGGGTGGTGGCGGCGCGGCCGATCATCGGTAACAACTACGCGTCGTGGCCCGCCGCGTTGGACGCGGATCCGGGGACCAATCCGGCGTTTGTATATCCAATCGTCGGTGATATCGACGGCGACGGTACCAATGACTACTCGGTGACCATTAGGGACAACGACGATGAGTTGCCGCCGCTGCCGAACAACCCCAACGCCGACAACGACCTGTCGGTGTTCATCGTGTCCCGTTGCACCAAGTACGGCGACATGCCGCGAACGGTGATGGAGCTCGTGACCTACCAGGGTGGCGGCAACGTCTATCGGGATCAAGCCGGGTTCGGCCCCGGTGGCACAGGAAACAAGAACTAGCGGGTGGGCTAGATGAGCAGGCTAGATATGGGCAACAAGACAAGGAAATCGGTCATGAAATGGTTCAGCATTGCAGCGGTTACATTGGGGCTGTTAGTCACGAGCGTCAGTACGGCGAGCGCGCAAGGGCAGTACCCCATCGAGGATTATGGCAAGGGCAGCCTGATCGTTCCGATGGACGTGTGTCACCAGTACGCGCGTAACAACAGCAAGCCGCAGTACCGCAAGTCGCCGATTTGCTACTGTCCGACCGGCCCGAAATGGGGCGACGACGGCATTATCAAGGCGTATGGCCTGATCTATCGCCTGCTCGAGAATGGCGTCATCGTCGCCTTCGTCATCGATGATCAGAAGACGCGTATCGACCAAAACGATATGTACATCTATCACGAGACCGAGCCCGCGCGATTGTTCAACAGGGGCACGGGCGGAACGACCAAGTTCTACAAGACGTCGTGTGACTCGCCGAAAGTCGGTGGCAAACGCTTCATTAACTACTGGGGCGCTCCATTCGTGATTCCGGCCGCTGGCGGTAACGCCCTCAAGGCCATGCAGCTGATCAAAGACGGTTCGCCCGGCGTCAACGGCCGCGGTAAGTTCAAGGCCTCGACATTCGCGACCGTGGATGTCCACGTGGCCCAGGCCGACTTCAAGGCGCCCACGTTCCGCAAGTCCAAGTCCCCGCCCAAGCCTCTCGCGCTGCTCGACCTGGGTAGCGGCGGTGGTGGTGGTGCCACCGGCGCCGGCGTCAACATCCTGATCAACTACTTGGACCTCGCCGGCATCAACGAGCCTGGCACCGCGGGTACTGCCTGTAACCCCGGCACCATCTACGGCATTTTCAGCCGCGATACCCAGTTCACCCGGGACGACTGCCTGCGCAAGGGTAACTACTTCACCTTGTGGGCACCGCACTGGACGCCCACCGGTGAGGACTACGAGGGCGTGATTCGCAAGATCGCCGAGTTTACCGACGCCGGTGGCGGCTTCTTCGCCGAGTGTGCGGCGATCGCGACCCTCGAGGGTTCGGTTCTCGAGACCAAGACCAGTCAGTGCAACACTTGTAGCTTCTACTGGTCGTCGTGGAATCCGTTCTACAACGATCAGGTAGGTTCGGTCGCAGGTCACTTCATGATGACCAACGGCATCGTGCGTAACGGTTTGAGCACCAGTTACGCGTCGAGTGCTCAAACCAGTACCGACGGTTTCCAGTACCGTGACCTCGGCAGCCCGTTCGTCCAGAAGGGCGCCTTGTCCATGAAGAACTCCAGCGGCTCGCACACCCACGACTGGATGCCAGCCGCGTGCCCGGGTTGCGTCAACCGCTATGTGTTCGTCGGCGGTACCCCGGGCCCGTCACGCTACAAGCCCGGCGTCGTGCGCCTGGTGTCCAGTTGTTCGTCCTCGGACTACAACGCGTCGAGCCGCAAGTGCCGGCGTAGTCCGACTGCGCCGGTGTCCGCGTACTCCAGCATGAACAGTAACTGGGACTACTTCACGTTCCGCTGGAAGGATAATGACCCGCAGAAGGGCCCCGTATTCTACCTGGGTGGTCACCGCTATACCGGCGATACGCCGGCCGGTGTTCGCCTGGTGCTCAATACGCTACTCAACCTCGAGGCTCTCGTCGTCGAGACCTCCGACCCGTCCACTCCGCGCGAAGTCGTTCGCTCCGGCCCCATGGTGCTGCCGCTGGACCACAATGGTACGGCGCTCACCACATTCATGCAGGGCACCAAGATCGTCTACGAAGGAACCGACGAGACTCAGACCACCTACAAGACCGCGGCTGACAAAGACACCTTCAACTTCCCGTACCGGGAGGGTCACCTGCGCGCGTTCGATACCAACCTGATGGCATCGAACGACCCGACGGACTACGCGTCGCTGGGCACTCCTCTGTGGGATGTGGCGGACAAGCTGCCGCCGGTCAATTCGCAGGCGTGCTCGAACCTGGGCCAATGCCGCACCCTGTGGACGCACACGGGCACCGGCAACAACGTCATCAACACCCACTTCGACCTGCAGAATTTGGCCAGGTTCGGCAACTTCCTCGGGGTCAGCGGTACGACCAACAAACAAGAGTTGGTCAAGCTAATCCACGAGGGTCGCCGCGACACATTCAATAACCGTCAGGCGAAGGTCGGCGGTATCGATATCTCCACCATGTCGGTAATCCCGCCGAGTCCGTTGGCGGGTCTGAGCACCCGGCCGACCATGATCTACGTGGGTGGTCTCGACGGCATGATCCACGCGTTCTGCGCCGTGGGCAACGTGGCCCCGTGCGACGCGTCCGGTAAAGAGCTGTGGGCGTATATTCCGCGCACCCAGCTGCCGCTGCTGCGTCTCAATCAGCAAGGCATCCAGGGCTCGCCCATCGTCACCGACGTGTTCGGCGATTTCGACAACAGCGGTCTGCGTGAGTGGCGCACCATCATGGTCGTGACCACGGGGACTGGCGACCCGGCCGACAATAGCGTTGCGCCTGCCATCATCGCCATCGACGTGACGGATCCGACCAAGCCGAAGGTCATCTGGGAAGTCACCACGCCGGCCACCCGCGGAACCAACGAGCTAGGCCAGTCCCTGCGCGTGTCCATGGGCCCGGTGCTGGTCAGCGGTACGCTCAAGACCGCGGCGTTCGTCGTGTCCAACAACGGTGGTACCGGCGCCTCGGGTATCTACGTCAATGCCTACTCCCTGGACGACGGTACGCCCCTATGGACGCGGCCGTTCACCCACGACTATCCGAACCCGCGCCAGCCGAGCAACCCGAGCGTGCCCAAGACCGGTATTCCAGGTGGTGTGGCGTTGGTCGATATCGACGAGCGTGGCTCGATTACCCACGTGATGGTGCCCACCCTGTACGGCCAGCTGTTCTCGCTGGACGCCACCGATGGCACCAACCGCAACTCCGGTGCGCTGTTCTCGTTCTCTGAGGACTTCCATCCGATCGGCTACGCGCCGACCATCTATCGCGAGAGCTCGAGTAGCCCGTTCTACGCGTTGGTCATCTCCAGTGACTACATCGACGACGTCAATGCGGTGTGGCTCAAGAAGGGCGACAACCACTACGCGGTGTCGGTGAAGATCGACGCGTCGAACACGCCGCTCAACGAGACCGGCGCCGATAGTTCGGACCGGCCGTTCACCATCGATCTGGGTGTTGACCAGCACGGTGGCGCCCAGGCGGTCGTCGCCGGTGACGAGATCATCATCGTGACCTCGGATCAGGACATCAATAACCTGGAGTACGGCACGGGCACGGGTACGTTGGTGCGTTACGATATCAGCAGCAACCAGAAGACCACCTATTCGCTGCAGACCGCGGGTGCCGCCCAGGCCAACGTGGATATCTCGCGCGGCCAGGTGTTCGTCGCTGGTGCCGACAAGTCGGTCAAGATCGACGTTGGCACGGACTTCGACTCGACGGGTCATACCGCCGAGCTGGGCTTCAAGGCCAAGATCGGCCGAAAGCTTTGGCTGATGGTCGACTAGATCGCCAGCCAATCACGCGCTTGCCGCCGGGTGCTTCGTGCATCCGGCGGTGTTTTTTTCGGTAGTTGTGGTGCAGGGCATGGATTTCTTCAACTCGCGGGCGGTTCCGCGCAACTATGTACCCGGATGATTGGCACATCGACGCCCCGCCGTGTGCTCGTCGTCGCGGTGGCGATGTGGTTCGGCTGCGGTAGCGGAACGGACAATCTCGTGAGCGACGACGCCGGCACAGGTGTCGACGGGGCCCTGGTGGACTTCACCGATGCGAACCCGTTCGCACCCGACGCGGGCCCGAATCAAGGGTGCTCGGCAGCCGCAGCAGAGTGCAACAACTGTGTGGACGATGACGCCGATGGGCTTACAGATGGCTTCGACCCGGAATGCACCGGCGCGGCTGACGACGATGAGAGCTCGTTCGCCACTGGGATTCCCGGCGACAACCGTGACCGCAAGTTCCAAGATTGCTTCTTCGACGGCAACAGCGGAGGCGGAGACGACAAGTGCAGCGTGCACACGTGCTGCATCTTGGATACCTGTCCGGCTGACCTGCAGGGCAGCTTTGATCCCAACGACTGTTCGCCGACGCAGGAATGCATCAATAACTGCAGCCCGCTCACTCCGCCCGGGTGCGACTGCTTCGGCTGCTGCACCATCTGCGATGACGTGGGCTGCGTGGACATCTTCACCCACCCACAGGTCGCGCCGGACTGCGACCAGGACAGCATTCATGATCCGACAAAGTGCCCGACGTGCACACCCGTGGAGGAGTGCGGCAGCGACTGCTCCGACCCCTGTGTGCTATGTCCCGGACAGACCGTGGATGATCTTCCGCCCGAATGTTCCGGTAACGAGTGCCCGGCAGGGTTGACCGTGTGTAGCAATAACACCCAGTGCAACGCGGACGAGTTCTGCTCGAGCGGTTGCTGCGTCCGCGTGATCGACTAGGCTAGTCCGTGCCGTCCTTGGCCCGGGCGCGGCCGTCGTGGTCGCCTTGCTCGGCGAGCGGGATGTCGTCCCACCAGTCGCTCCACGGCATGTCAGCCTTGCGCTCCTGATTGAGTGGGTAGTAGATGCGGTTGTCGGAGTTGTCGCTTTCGCCGCCGATCAGCAACACGGCGTCTGCATTGCCGTTGTTGAGCAACGAATGGCAGGTGCCCGTGCCGGCTGGGAACGCCGCCAAGTCGCCGGCGGTCATGCGGTGTAGGTGGCCGTCGATCCAGGCGTCGAGCTCGCCACTGATCACATAGACGAATTCTTCCTCATGGGACTCGGCGTGGGGGTACGACGTGCGCTGGCCGGGAGCCACGCGCACATGGTGAAGGCCGATGCGCTTGAGGCCCGCGGCACGCCCGATGGCTCGGTTGTGCGCATGTTTCTCGTCGCTGTTGGGGTAGCTGTGCTGTCTTGCTTCGACGTCGTCTTTGGAAATGATGAAAGGCGGGCGGGTCATGGCCGGAGCATAGCGGTTTCCGTGGCTTCGTATTAGGCTCGGCGGGTTCGATGTCCGAAACCACCACACGGCCCACCTGGAAGCGGCCCTACGCCGTCGCGTGCTTGATCGTCATGGCGCTGCTTGTGGTGGCGGCGGTTACGGTCAAGCTGGTTACGCGATCCGCGTCGTCACGGCCTGGCTGCCCAGCGGCCAGTGAGCAGCTCGCGGATGTGTGGGAGCCGTCGGTGCGCAAGACCATTGAGGCGCGGTTCAAGGCGGCCGAGCTGGCGGCCGGGCAGGGGGTCGTTACAGCGGTCAGCGAGTACGCCCAGCGCTGGGAGCGGGCCCACGTAGCGGCTTGCGCGCTGCAAGATTCGGTGTCGGCGAAACGCCACATGTGCCTGGGCTACCGGCGCGACGAGCTTCACGGACTCACGCTGCTGTTGCGCCGGACTGACGGCGTGGCGCTGGACCAGGCCCAGTCGTTGGTGGACGGTTTGGCGCCGGTCGAGTTTTGCCAACGCGCTGGCAACCTGGAACTCCTGCCCGCGCCGCCTGCGGATGTCGCGCTGGCCCGCAATACCCGCGAGCTGAGGGCGCGACTCGCGTACACGGTCATGCTCGCCCGGGTGGGCAAGCGAGCCCAGGCGACCGCTGCGATGACCGAGTTGGTGGCGGCGGCGCGCGCCACCGGCTACGAGCCGATCCATGCTTACGCGCAACGGGTGGCGGCTAGACTGCGCGCGCGGCCGCGCTGACGTAGTCGCGAAACCGGTCGACGGTGCGCTGGTCC
>SPJJ01023863.1_pt1 | contig 12041 bp, 9 predicted proteins | sample 3741741 | NCBI WGS metagenome assembly SPJJ01 (sample SAMN10925908, study PRJNA522277) | cold seep metagenome | isolation source: Elba SIP-enriched marine methane seep metagenome, extraction at timepoint T1 | place: Italy: coast of Elba, Mediterranean Sea | collected 2014-05 | reverse complement strand
GTGGCGGGCGTAGGCGGCATATCGGCTGTGTAGGGCGTAGCTATGGCCGCTGCTCAGTCTCAAAGCCTCGCCCAGGCGGCCGGTGAGCGAGCCGCCCACCAGCTTGGCGACGAGGGTGGGCAGTGGATCATGGCCCTGAGCTTGGGGCAGGGGCAGGATCAAGCGGATCCACGGTGTGGTGCCATTACGAAGGACTCGGATGCGGAGCTGTGTGCCCTTGGCAGTGGGCGCCCAGTGCTTGAGCGCTTCGGCGGAAGCTGGGGCCGGCGTGGCCTCCTTAAGCATGTCCTGAGCGAGGCTCGCGGCGTTGGGCCCAACCACGACCATGACCCTGGAGCCCTGGTGTGCGTGGGTCTGCCAGTAGTCTTGCACATCGCTGAGGCCGACGCGCTTGGCGCGCGCCGCCAGCTCGGAGGGCGGCAGGCCCAGGACATGCGCCTCACCAAAGAGTCCGGCGCGGGCGACGCGTGTGCCGGCCCCGGCATTGCCGAAGGTCTCCCGTCGCAGCGCATTTCGGAGCCTGTGCTTGGCCGTCGTGACGTCGGCATACTCGGGGGCAGAGGAGACGACCGTGGCGAAGCGACGGGCGAAGGTGCGCGCGTCCTTGGACAGCACCTCCATCATCAAGACCCCGCCAGATTGGCTGGACCAGCCGGTGATGTCGCTCAGGCCGCCGCGAAGCCGCACCGCCTGGGCCTGCATCATGATCTCGGGCAGCCCGGGAGCGTGCGGCGCGAGCAGGCCCGCGCGTCGATTTGCCCAGGCGAAGACGGTGGTCGCGGCGTCTTTACGCTCCACATGCCAAACCGCGAGGCCATCCGCGCGGGTCGCTGTGCCGACCTGCAAGTTAACCTGCGTATGCGCGGGCGGTGCGGGCGGCTGATTGCGAAAGCTGGCTTCGGGGGTGGAGGCCAGAGGGGCTCGTGGCGCGGGCAGGGGGCTGCGACAGCTCGCCAGCACCAGGATAAGGCCTAGGTATTTTCGGTTCATCTGGGCCTCCTGCACTCGGTCCGGTGGAATTTGACCTCGCGCGGGAACTGCTTGCCCTTGAGCCCGTAGATCTCCAGCCAGATGTCGGGCCGGCCGCCGCTGAGGGCTCGGGCTCGAGCCAAGATGCGCTCAGTGGTCACGTTCTGGATGCCCGCCTTCATTTCGAGGGGTGTGGGGAAGCTGCTGACGCCGCTGCGCGCCCACGCCGAGGCTCGTGCGCTGGGGCTTTCGAATACCCGCGCGTGGTTGAGCAGCACGGCGTCGCGCGCCCGCCGCACGGCGATCTGCGAAACGCGGCTCTCAAGCTCCCCGAGCACCCGACGCAAGGGGCCTTGCAGGGGCTCCAGGCTGGTGCCGGAGGCCTTGACCGTGAGGTTCAGCATGGTCTCGAGGTCCCAGCGCCAGACATTCGTCGATACGGATACGGCAGGGTTCTGCAGCGCGGCCTCCGCCTGCCCTTCGATCACCGCCGAGAGCACCTCGGCCTCCCCGGGTGGGCCAGGGTCGGGCAACCGCCACAGCATTCGCGTCACTCCGCGCCCGCGCCGGGATCCCTCGGCCTGCATGCACACCGGCGGCGGGACTTTATTGTTTCGCCCCGGGGCCCGCTCAGAGGGTCGAACGATAGGGCCAAAGTAGCGCTTGACCTGTTGCAGGGTCGCCTTCGGGTCGACGGGGCCCACGATCGCGATGCTGGCGAGGTCGGGGCGATAGTGCCGCTGCAAGAATCCTTGCAAACCCGGCAGCGTCACAGCTTGAACGTCGGAGGCCTCGTCCGGGCTCATGTAATAGGGGTGCGGCTTGGGGAAGGCGTGCCGGAAGATGAAGCTGGGCGCGCCCGAGGGCCCCCGGCGAAGGTCGAGCTCACTGGCTACGATGGACTGCTCTAGCGCGAGGTTCTCGGCGGTGACGGACTCTACCAGGAAGCCCATGCGGTCACTTTCGACCCAAAGCGCTCGCTGAAGGCCCTGTGGGGACACCGCCTGGGTGTAGACGGTGCTGTCGAAGTGGGTGCTGGCTGTGGTGCGACCGCCCAGCTCTGCGATGACCTCATAACCCCGCAGCCCGGGCAGGTGGCGAGTACCGCGAAAGGCCATGTGCTCCGCCAGGTGCGGCAGGCCCGCGTAGCCGCCGGGCGCGTCGCGTTGACCAACCCGGTAGGCCACCGCGAGCCCCACCTCGCTCATCTCTGGGCGCACCTCGATGGTGAGCTTCAGCCCGTTTTGTAATGTGTGTGTGAGTTGCGCGGCGGCCGGGTTGCTCACAAGCAACCCAAAGAGCGCGGCCAACATCGACCAGGTCCGTACTCGCATTGTCTGTCCCCAACTACGAGCCCAGGGACCGCAGTCTGACATTGCGGATACACGATGAGTAGGTGCGGCGGTAGGTCCTTATTCCGCGATAGTTAGCCTGTCGCGGCCCGTCTCCTTGGCAGCGTACAGAGCCTTGTCGGCGCGCGTGAGCAGGTGCACGCCTGTCTCACCGTCCTTGAGCTCCGCGATGCCCGCGGAGCCGGTGAAAGTGATCTTGCGGCCCTCATGCTCTACGCTCAGCTTACGGAACCCAGATAGTAGCCGCTGTGTGAGTCGATCCGCTTCCGCGCTTGGGGTGCTGGGCAGCAGAACGCAGAACTCCTCTCCGCCGTAACGACAGATCAGGTCGCATTTTCGCAAGTAGCAGCGTACCAAGGTTCCAGCCGCGGCCTTAAGCACTGCATCCCCGCCCGGGTGTCCGTGGGTGTCGTTGACCACCTTGAAGTGATCGAGGTCCAACATGACCGCGCTCAGCGGCTCGCCAGAGGCCTGGGCGAGGGCGACGTAGCGTTCAAGGCTCTCGTCCAGCACCATCCGGTTATCGAGGCCGGTGAGCGGGTCCCGGCGCGCGTCGCCCTGGGCTTTGTATAGGTCGGTGCGCATCTGCCGCAGTTGGTCCCCCAAGGACTGCATCTGCTCGTTTCGCCGGCTCGCTTGCGCATCGAGTTGCTGGCCGACGACCTGCACTGAGCGCAATACCTGGGCCTTGAGCTCGGTGAAGGACAGCTGCTCCACAGCCTCTGCGAGCACATCGAGCTCGCCGGTCATGACGCCGGCGCTGGCATTGTCCGCGCTCGCCGCGCGTCGCAGCCGAGACACGAGATCGATGAGCGTGGCCCGCAACTCGTTTAGGCTCGACGTGAAGAAGACCTGCTCGCTGCTTCGCCGCTGAGTCACAAACTGGCGAAGATCTGCGAAGGCCTTCTTGGTGCGTGGTCCCACTTTGGACGTGGCTTTTGGAAGCGCCGGCCCGATGGGGGCGGGGCTGCCCATCAATAGGTGTCGGGCCCAGGCCTCACAACGGGCGCCGAAGTCGTCTGCCTCTTCACTGTCGATCTCCACCGCGTAGCGGCCAAAGATGCGCACCACCCCCGCGAGGGTCTCGGTGGCGGGTCCGATCTCGGCCTCCTCGGCGACCGGGGCGCGCGGTGTGTGCGTCTCAGGCGGCGGGGTCTGTGCTTTTTTGGCGAACCAACCCATCTCGAACCTAGTTCGGAGGGCTGGGGTCTGAGTTTAGGCGCCCTGAGGATGAGGCGCGGGGATCTCCGCGGTATGGCGCGGTGCAGCCCCGGCCCTGTGAAGGCTAGCCGGCGTGGTGGGTGCTCTTCTTTAGGCCAAGCTGCTTGAGCTTTTTGTGCAGGTTGGTGCGTTCGATCCCGAGAATCTCGGCCGTGCGGGTCACGTTCCAGCCGGTCTCTTCGAGTTTGCGCAGGATGTAGTCGCGCTCCACCAGCTCACGCAGCTCGCGAAGCGTGGGGTTGCCGTACTTTTCGAGGTTGAGCACCCCAGACCCGGCGGCGCCCTCCCCGTCATCGTCGCCCAAGGCTGGCGGTCGGTTCGAGCCCTGCTGGCCCGCGATGGAGGGCGGCAGATCTGCGGGGCGGACGGGGTTATCAGCCAAAATCACCAAGCGCTCCGCTAGGTTACGCAGCTCCCGCACATTCCCTGGGAAGCTGTAGCCGTTCACGGCGGTGGCAGCCTCCGGGGTCAAGGTCACGACCGGCTCCACCGCGTGCTCCCTTGAAAACTGGGTGAGGTAGGCCTTCATCAGCAGCGCGATGTCGTCGCCGCGGTCCCGCAGCGGCGGCGAGATGATCGGGACCACCGACAAGCGGAAGAAGAGGTCCTCACGAAATCCGCCGGTCTTCACCTCTTCCTCGAGGTCTTTATTGGTCGCGGCGAGCACCCGCACATCGACCATGAAGGTCTTCTCGCCGCCCACGCGCATGACCTCGCCGGTCTGCAGGGCCCGGAGCACCTTGGCTTGGGCGTCGATGCTCATGTCGCCGATCTCGTCCAAAAAGAGCGTGCCGCCATCGGCGAGCTCAAATCGGCCGCGCTTTCGGCTCACCGCGCCCGAAAAGGCGCCCTTTTCGTGACCAAAGAGCTCGCTTTCGATGAGCTCGGACGGAATGGCGGCGCAATTTACCTTGACGAAGGGGCCATCGGCTCGTTTGGAGGCGCGGTGAATGGCGCGGGCCACCAGCTCCTTGCCGGTGCCGGACTCGCCTGTGATCAGCACGCGGACCCCTGTTTGGGCCACTTTGGCGATCTGCAACTTCACTTTCGAGATCGCCTCGGAGTTTCCGAGCATCTCTTCATCGCCGCCCTCTTGGGCTTCGAGCGCGCGCAGCTTGGCGGCCTTGGCGGCCCCCTGCAAGGCGTGGGTCACGCGGGCCAGCACCGTCTCACGCGACAGGGGCTTTTCCATGAAGTCCGAGGCGCCTAGGGCCATGGCCTTCACCGCGTCCTCGATAGAGGCGTGACCGGAGATCATGAGCACCGGGAGGTTGGGGCGAGCCTCTTTGACCTTCTCGAGCAGCTCGATGCCGTCCATGCCCGGCAGGCGCACGTCCAAGAGCATGACGTCGATGCGCCGCTTAGCGAGGCCGGGCAGCACCTCCTCCGCCGATTCGAAGGTCTCTACGTCATAACCTTCGCCCTCCAGCACCATGGAGAGCGTGCGGCGGATGTTGCGCTCATCATCGACGACGACGACCCGCTGTCCGATGAGGTCGGGGCTCTCTGCCATGCCCATTCAGCTATCCCTCCTGCAGGCGGCCATCAACGGGTGTGATCGCGAAAAACAATGAGAATCCCGACGATGCGCGGCCGCACGGCTTGACGCGCCTTCGCGGGCTCGACATACCCGGCGCATGTCCGAGTTGGGCAAGAGCACTGAGGAGGAGCTGGACGAGCTTCAAATCCTCGCGCAACCCGGTCGGGAAGACGATCTTCGTACCTTCCTGCTGCTGTTGCACCCTGCGGATGTCGCGGCCCTGGTCGATGACGTCGACGCGCCCACGGCGCTAGCCATCCTGCGTCACCTCGACTCCGAGCGCGCCGCAGACATGGTCTCGGAGCTCGATCCCGACGACCAGCAACGCATCTTGCAGATGATTCGCCCCGATGAGTTGGGGCCGATCGTCGGCGAGATGGAGACGGACGATGTCGCTGACCTCGTCCAAGAGCTGGACCAAAAGACCGCAGAGCAGGTCCTCATGGTCCTGCCCAAGGAGGAGCGTGAGGACGTCACGCGCCTTTTGGACTACGACCCCGAGTCTGCGGGCGGCATCATGCAGACCGAGCTGGTCTCGGTGCCGCTGGACTCCAACGTGGGTACCGCGCTGGAGGCGGTGCGCCAAAAGGCGCACGACGTCGACATTCTCTCGGTCTTCGTCGTGGACCACGCCGGCCGCTATGCCGGTCATGTCGCCCTTCAGGACCTCGTCTTGTCCAAGGAGCTCACCGCCATCGAGACGGTGATGGAGCCCAAGGTCGCCGAGGTGACCCCTGACCTCGACCAGGAAGAGGTCGCCCAGATCTTCGACCGCTACTCCTTGGTGGAGCTGGGCGTCGTCAATACCGATGGCAGCCTGATCGGCCGCATCACCGCGGACGACGTGCACGAGGTGCTCGTCGAAGAGGCTGAAGAGGACATGCTCAAGATGGCGGGTACCGCCGCTGAGCCTGAGGTCATCTACTCGGAGAACGTCTTCAAGATCGTGATGCAGCGGGCGCCCTGGTTGGGTTCCACCCTCATCGGCGGGCTGCTGGCGACCTATATCCTCAACGCGGCGGAGGTCGTCTTCACAGAGGCGGTCATTCTCTTGATGTTCGTGCCTGTCATCACCGGCATGAGCGGCAACGTGGGCACTCAGTCCGCCATGATTATGATCCGCGGCATGGCGGTCGGGCACATCGATAAGGACAACCTCGTCAAAGAGATCCGCAAGGACCTCATGGTGTGCGCCATCATCGCGCTGTCCTGCGGCGCCACCGTGACCGCGGTGGTCGCGGGTTGGAAGAACAGCATCGCGCTGGGGCTGTGCGTGGGTCTGGCGCTCACCTGCTCCATGCTGAGCGCCTCCGTACTGGGCTCCACCGAGCCGGCTATCCTCAAGCGCTTCGGCATTGACCCCGCGGTCGCGGCCGGGCCCTTGATCACGTCCATCAACGACATCTCCGGGGTACTCATCTACACCGGCATCTCGATGCTCTTTCTTCAATACCTGCCGTGAGCCGCTTCGGTCAGGTGCCCATCCCGCTGGAGTGTGAGCGCCAGCCGATGACCAGCCCCTTCGACGAGCCGCCCCGCCACCCCGCGGCCTTGTGGGCCGTCGAGGACCTTCGAAGCAGGCTCAAAGAAGCAGGTGAGCTGGCCGATGGGATTCCGCTGAGTGCGCTGCAGTCCGAAAAGGGCGGCACTATGCTCGGGGTATTGGTGGTGCGGCGACCAAATCAGGAGGGCCTGCACTACATCTGCGCCTTCGCAGGAGAGGTTGCCGAGCGGGTACTGGTGCCGGGTTGGGCCCCGCCAATGTACCACGTCTTGCAGTATACCGAGCACCGGGTCATCGCTGAGTCCGGGCTGGCTCACTTAGCCCGTGAAGAGGCCAAAGAAGGTTCGCAGGACCGCCTGGCTCAGCTGCGCGAGGCACATGCCGTGCGGGTGCAAGGGGCGCAGGTTCAACTGGACGGTCTTCGTCAGCGCAAAAAGCAGGCTCGCGCCCAGCGTAAGGCTCAACGCGTGGGCGCTTCGCAAGAACAGTTGCGTATCCTGGAGCGCCAGAGCCAGCACGATAACGCGCGGCTCACTGAAGACAGGCGCAGCATCCAAGCGGCCTTGGCGACCTCCGAGCGCGGGCTTCAGCGGGCCCAGCGTCGGGTGGAGGCGTGGCGTAGGCTGCGTCGATATCGGTCCCAGCAGCTGCTGCGGAAGCTGCAAATGACCTACACAGTGCCCAGCGCGCACTCGGGGGAGCGCAGCCTGCCAGCGGTCTTTGCCCCGGCGGCGCCGCCCGGTGGGGCTGGAGACTGCGCGGGCGCCAAGCTGGTGGCCTGGGCGCTGACCTTGGGCCTTGAACCGGTGGCCCTTGCGGAGACGTGGTGGGGCGCCTCACCGCCGGGCGGCGGTCGGCTGGACGGCGCGCTGTATCCGGCCTGTGTCTCAAAGTGCGGCCCGCTGATGCGCTTCATGCTGGATGGTGTGCCGATGCAAGATGCCCTGCGTTCCGGGCCTAACGCCTCGCAGGCCCTGAGCCTGCCCGTGATCTATGAAGATGAGGCCTGGCTGGTGATCGACAAACCGGCGGGCCTGCTGTCCGTGCCGGGGCGAAAAGAGCAGGACTCTGCGCAACTAAGACTGCAACAACGGCATCCGGGCCTGCGCGCCGTGCATCGGCTGGATCAGGACGCCTCTGGGGTGCTGCTCTTCGCCAAGACGGCTGAGGCCCTGCGCTGGGGCCAGGCCGAGTTTTCAGGGCGGCGTGTGCAAAAGGCCTATGTGGCGCTGCTCGATGGCCGCGTGGAGGGCGAAGGAGGCGAGATCCGGCTCGCTTTTCGGTTAGATCCTGAGCAGCGCCCGCGCCAGGTCTACGATCCGGAGCGCGGCAAGCTGGGCGTGAGCCGGTGGCGCGTACTTGAGGTGCACGGCGCGCGGACCCGGGTGCAGCTGGAGCCCATCACCGGGCGCACCCATCAGTTGCGCTGCCACATGGCCCACGAAGCGGGCCTCAACGCTCCCATTGTTGGTGATCGTCTCTACGGCCGGGGCGGTGGCCGGCTCATGCTGCACGCGCGGCAACTGGAGTTGACGAGCTTTGATGGGGCGCGTCTGCGCTTCGAGGCCAAGGTGCCATTCTGATGACGGTGAGGTCCATGTTAGGAGCTATGAGTATGCATGGGGCGCATCGGTGAAGGGCGCGCTGCGCCGTCTCGCGGGCCTGGTCTGTGTGCTGTGCACCGCGTTGGTCTTGGGCGTCGTGGCGCTCGGGCTGGTGGAGTTGGCCGCCCGGGGCCTGTCTTCGAAGCCCACCTCGGGCCCACGCGCGACCGCGGATGCGCTTCGTGACCAGCCCCAGGCGGAACAGATGCTCGCTGAGATCTACTCCGGGCAGATTCAGACCCGCTTTGCGCCCTATGTGCACTACCGGCTCGGGCCGCACCCCGGGCCGCACATCAGCATCAATGCGCAGGGCCTGCGGGCGGTGCCCGGCACGCGCACCAGCACCCACGGGCCGACGGTCTGGATGTTTGGTGGCTCTACGCTGTGGGGCATGGGCGCCCGGGACTCCGCGACGATCCCGGCCCATCTGGCCCGGGCCTTGGGGTCCGATGTGCGGGTCATCAGCTTTGCCCAGGTAGGCTATAACAGCACGCAAGGTGTCTTGACGCTCCTGCTTGAGCTGCAGCGGGGCCCAGCTCCAGATGTGGTGGTCTTCTATGATGGCGTCAACGAGGTGCTGCCGGCCTTGAAGCTGGGCCAGGTGGGCGTATCACTGGACGTGCCGCGCCGGGCCCAGGAGTTCAACATCACGCGCCCCGGCGAGCTGGGCCGCCTGTGGACGGCGGCGCTATCCGGGGCGGCCCGTGAGTCCAAGGTGGTGCGATGGGTGCTGGGGCCTATGGCCAAGGCGCCCGCGGCGAAGATCGACGATGTGCCGTTGATGGCATCGCGGGTTGTGGATGCCTACGCGGCCAACGTGAGGGCCGTGCAGGGCATGGCCCGCCAGTTTGGCTTTCGCAGCCTGTTCTTTTGGCAACCCACCGTGTTTACGAAGGCCCGGCGCTCACCCGACGAAGCCACGGCCGCCGGCACTCGGGCCGACTTCGCGCCCATGTACGCGGCGACGCGGGATCAACTTGAGGCTCGGAGCCTGGCCGGGGTGCTCGATCTCTCCGAGGTCTTCGGTGACGCTGAGCAGGCGGTCTTCTTCGACTTTTGTCACGTCAACGAGTCCGGCAACGGCACCATCGCCCAGGCGATGCTGCCGTCGCTGCGAGAGGCGCTGCGACCATGAGGCTGCCCTCTCGCAAGTTGTCTTTCGTACTTGGCGCGGCTCTTTCGCTGGGACTTGTGGCCGTAGCCTACGCGGCGTTACTGGGTTGGGCGCGCATATCGGGGCCCGAGGGTGCGCTGCCCCAAGAGCAGGTACAGGCGCTCACCGAGCTGGGGCAGCAGGCTCTGTTGACCAAGGACATCCCCGTGGCCGCGCTGCTGGTCTACAGGGGCAAGGTCATCGGGCGCGGCTTCAATACCGTAAAACGCAATGCTGACGCGGGAGGACACGCCGAGATCAACGCGATCGGGCAGGCTCTGGACGCGATGGGCGCTGAGGGCTTCGCAGCGCTCGACCGCAATGAACTGGAGCTCATCACCACCTTTGAACCCTGTCCCATGTGTCAGGGCGCGATGGCGATGTGGAACGTGCAGAACGTGCGCTTTTTGCGCGCCAAGACGATCTCCCGGCAGTGGCAATTAGAGTTGCACCGCCTCAGGCATCTGCGGACCCGGACTCAGGCCTCGCCCGTAGATCTGCAGGAGCAGCTGTTCTTAAAGCATCCGGACTATCCGGGCCACGTACCTACCAGCAGCACCAGCACCGCCGGAGCTTCGCGGTGAGCTGGAGCCCGGCGCGTATGATGAAAGCAGGCTTGCGAAGGCCCGCTGATCTCTACCTACGAGGGCATCACGCGCTCTTTGGTGTGCCTGAGGGCGCCGTGTTGATTTTGGGGCACATGCGCTCTGGCTCCACGCTGCTGTTACACCTGTTAATGAGCAGCCCTGAGGTGCTGGCCGCGGGGGAGCGCAATACGGTCTACAGCACCTCCAAGGACCTGAATCGGCTGGCTCGGGACTGCTTCATCGTGCAGCGCAGGCCATTTGGGCGGGTGCGCTACGTCGCCGATCAGCTGAACCACGATCATTTGATGCCAGACCCGCGCTTGCTGCTGCACCCTAAGGTCCAGCCCGTGCTGCTCGCGCGCGGGCCGGGGCCGAGCATCGGCAGCATGGTGCGCACCTTCGGGCCGCTGTACGGGGACTGGCCGCCCGAGCGGGCCGCCGAGTACTACGTGCAACGGGTGCACACGCTCACCGAGTATGCCCGAAGGCTGAGCGCCGCCGGGCGCAGGTTCACTTTCGTCTCCTATGAGGCGCTGACTGCAGATCCCGAGCAGGCCTTGGCGCCGCTTCGGCAGCAACTCGACCTTCTGCGCCCCTTGAGCGGGCGCTACACAGCGGCGCGCTTTACGGGGCAACGCGGGGATCCCTCCGATCGCATCGCGGCCGGAGAGGTCCGGGCCGATGCCGGGGCCCCGGTGCCCGTGCCCGAGGCGTGGCTTCAGCGGGCCGAAGAGGCCTACGAGGCCCTGAAAGCGGCGGTGGGCGCCTGACTTGATCCGGCTCTCGGAGGGCCCTAGGCTGCCGCCCTCATGCCGAAGCTCAATCAAGTCATCGCGATCGAAAAGGGCGTCAAGAGCCGGGTCTACGGCTTCTTGTCCTCGACCTATAAGGCCTTTCAAAAGCCAGCGCTCTTCTCTGGGCTGTCGCGCCAGTACCAAAAGAAGGACGAGGACTCCGAGGACTACCCGTCCGAGAACGTGCGCGTTCAGATGAACGCGGAGCGCTTACTCACCGAGATCGGTGAGAACATGACCGAGCTGTTCGACGTGACCGCGCAAAAGGACTGGGCCAACTGCACAGCGCGCGCAAACATCGAGGTGGACGGAAAGGTGCTGCTCAAGGACGTGCCCGCGACCTACCTGCTCTTCCTCGAAAAGCAGCTCAATGACCTTAAGGACGAGCTGAACAAGATCCCCGAGCTGGACCCCGCCCACGACTGGACCCTCGACGTGGCTACCAACGTCTATAAGTCGGCGCCGACCCTAACCAGCAAGACCAAGAAGATCCCGAAGGTCATCGTGAAGTACGAGGCCACTGAGCATCACCCCGCCCAGACCGAGATCGTGAACATGGATGAGGTGGTCGGTACCTGGCAGACCGTGGTGCACAGCGGGGCCCTGCCCGAGCCGCGAAAGAAGCTGCTTCAAAAGCGCCTGGTCGCCCTGATCAAGGCGGTGAAGTTTGCCCGCGAGTCCGCCAATGGAGGCGACGCCCCAGCTCAAAGCGCAGGCAGCGCCATTTTTGGCTACTTGCTCGGCTAGGATTTCTTCAACCGGTCCGCTATCATCCAGGCTTGGAGACAAGCTCAAACTTAAGCTGATGATCCCCGGCGCACCGGTCGATGAGTGTGTAGGTTCGAGTCCTGCTCCCGCCATAGTGTGGCGGGATGGCGGAAGGGTAGACGCGCCGCTCTAGATGAGCGGGTTACTCACGGCCACCACGTGCTGGGTTAAAACTGATAGCTGAGACTATTCTCCTAGATTGAGTATTCGTCGATTTCACCAGATCAAATGTCACTCGCACCGATCCCGAGGTGCCGGTTCATCACCGGCTTGGCCCTTCAACTATGGGCTAATAGCTTAATGAAGAGCGCGGGAACTCAGATCTGACGAGTTGGCTTAAACGGCGCTGGTGATACAATTGTCGACACCCCGAGCCCGGTGAAAAGGGTACTTTCGCCGGGCTCACTATTATCCTGAGTATCTTTCGAGGCGCCTAAGGCTTTTGACAGCCGCGGCCTCCGTAGCGCTTGGCACCAGCCGCGATCGCATCGTCCACTGAAATACGATTGAGGTTGATCTCACTCTTGGGCCACTTCACTGAGCCCGCCT
>SPJJ01039270.1_pt1 | contig 12051 bp, 12 predicted proteins | sample 3741741 | NCBI WGS metagenome assembly SPJJ01 (sample SAMN10925908, study PRJNA522277) | cold seep metagenome | isolation source: Elba SIP-enriched marine methane seep metagenome, extraction at timepoint T1 | place: Italy: coast of Elba, Mediterranean Sea | collected 2014-05 | reverse complement strand
GCCGACGCGAGCCACGCCGCGGTCATCATCGAGATGACCGCCGACAAACAACTGTACGACTTCGTCGAGAGCAAGCCCGCCAAGGGCACCATCCTCGATACGGGTATGTGGGCATGGTCGCGCCACCCCAACTACTTCGGCGAAATCCTGTTTTGGTGGGGCATAGGTCTGTTCGGTATCGCCGCCGCCCCCGATGAGTTGTGGCCATTGCTCGGCGCCGCCGCCATCACCTTGATGTTCGTCACCGTGAGTTTGCCGATGATCGAGAAACGATCGCGAGAGCGCCGGCCGAACTGGGACGACTACGCCAAGCGGGTGTCGATGCTCGTGCCGCTGCCCCCCAAGGAGGAGGGCTCGTGAGCGAGATCGCCTTCGTCGCTGGCGCCACCGGGTTCGTCGGCCGCGAGGTCGTACGTGCCCTCGCTCAATCCGGGGTCGATGTCCACGCCCACGTGCGTCCGGACTCGTCTCGCCTGGCTCAATGGCGGTCGACGTTCACCGCCGCGGGCGCCAGCGTCGATACGACCGCGTGGGATGCCGAGGCGATGACCGCCCGACTCGTGCAACTGCAGCCGACGGCCGTGTTCGGCCTACTCGGCACTACTCGCAAACGCGCCCGCAACGAGGGTATCGACGATCCCTACGAGCGCGTGGACTACGGTCTCACCGCCCTGCTGATCGACGCCTGCGTGGCCGCCGAGATCACCCCGCGCTTCGTCTACCTGTCCGCGGCCGGAGTCAGTGGCGGCTCTCGGGGCGCGTACATGAAAGCACGCTGGAAAGCCGAACAAGCCCTGCGCAAAAGCGGCTTGCCCTACTCCATAGCCCGGCCATCGTTCATCACCGGGCCCGGCCGGGACGACAATCGGCCCGGCGAGCGAGTCGGTGCCGTCGTCGCCGACGCCGGTTTGCGGGTGGCCTCGCTATTGGGCGGCCGCAAGCTGCGCAGCCGCTATCGCTCCACCAGCAATACGGTGCTGGGCGAGGCTCTGGCGCGCATTGCCTTCGACCCGGCAACCGCCAACCGCGTCCTCGACGGCGACGACATTCGCTAGGTCGGCCCTGTGCAGTAGTCGCAGTACGGGGTCGTGGACCGTGGCGTACAGGGTCCCGATCTCGTCGGCAGCATCGCTGGCGTCCATGGCGTCACCATCTGCCGGGGTGAATGCATCGTCAACCCCGATGGATCTCGACGGCACAAGCTGACACATGGGGTGCGCCGCAATTGCCCACACAGACCAGGCCAGCGGCGTTGTTACGAACACTTGCGTTTGGCGCAATCGCTGCATCCCATGACGCTATGCGAACAATGATCGTGTTGTGGAGCCTTGTCATGGTCGCTTGTACTGAACCCACCGAGCTGATCATGAACGTGCGCGCCCACGAGGGAGGCGTGAACGTCATGGTGCGCGAACTGAACCGTGCCTGCACCTGCAGTATCGGCGAGTGGCCCAGCCCCGGTGATTGCGCAACCACCAGCGACGCCATCAGCTGTGACTGTGAACCATCCCCGGGCAACTGCGTCGACCAACTGCGGCTTCGCCGCAACGGCGAAGTGATCATTACGAACGATTTCGACGCCAGGGACGGCGGCCAAGGCAGCCTGGCCGTGGCTATCGCTGACGGCGATGTAGTCGAAGTGGTGGGCTGCGGCGGGGTCGCGAGCATCCCACTGGGTGCGCTCCCAACTCCGCCTGTACCCGAGGTGAGCGGACAGATGAACGGCAGCGACCTGGAGGTTTCGTGGACGACGACTCCACCCAGTGCCACCGTCTTAGCGGCAGTCAGCGACGGGTTCGGTGGCCGCTGGTGCCATTACAACGGCGATGCTGGCACATCGACCTTCAACGCCGAAGGCGTGCTCAGGGAGCTTCGTATCAGCGTATTCGGACTTGCAACGATGGTCGAGCACGACACCGAGCTCGGGGCCGCGCACGTATGGCGAGGTGCCTTGTCCAGCTTACGGGTGGACCCGCTCTCACGGTAGAATTGGCTATGACCGATGTTGCCGCGGAGTGCTTTCTCGCGCCGATCGGCACGCCGTTTCGCACGGGCGATTGCCAGATCATCGAGCGGCCCGGTTGGTACCAGGTGCTGACGCCGTCGGTGAAACACCCTGGCAAGAACGAGGTCATCTACTCGGTGGTGGATCGACACGTCGACCGCATCATCGACGAAACCTGCGCCCAGTACGACCAGCTCGAGCTGCCGTTCAAGTGGTGCCTGGGCCCGCTGACCCAGCCCACCGACATGGTCGACCGTCTGAGCCAACGCAACTTCGCCACCACCGACGTGCGCGGCATGTACTGCGACCCGGCAGCGCTCGTACTGGCCGCCCCAGAAGACGTGACTGTTCGCCGGGTCGGTGCGCATGGCCTAAACGACTACCTGGGCGCGTTCTTCGACGGCTGGCAAATCGCAAACACCACACGGGCACAACTCACCGCCGACATCACCTGGGCCCACGCCCAATCAGCGTGGCGGTTCTTCGTCGCCGAGGTCGACGGCGCCATCGCCGCGTCCGCGTGCATCTTCGTCAAACAGCACTCGGGCTATCTCATGGGCGGCAACGTCCTGCCCGCGTTCCGTGGCCGCGGCGTCTACCGGGCGCTTCTGCGCGCGCGACTCCGAATGCTCGCCGAGCTGAACCTGCCCCTCGCCACCACCCAGGCGCGAGAAGCCACGTCGGCACCAATCCTAGAACGTCTCGGCTTCGCCACCGCCTACCGCGGCCACGTCATGCTCAACCAGCGCGCCCAGTCCCACCTGTGAGCGGGCTGGTTGTGGATCGCGTCAGCCGGCCTGGGCGACCTGGCGCTGGCGAGCGGCGTCGGCAAACCGGTTGACGATGTCGCCAGCACTCTCGACCTTGTCGATGCCGTCGACGCTTTTGCCCGCCTGGAAGAAGTCTTTGTAGCTGATGCCCTTGAGCGACGCGCGCTTGAGCTGCCAGATCGACTTGAGCGAGTAGAACATGCGCATGTAGTGCTTGTACTTGGGGTGCTGCAGCAAGCGGCGGGCGATGAAGTTGGCCTTGGTGCCGAGCTTCTCCACGTACGGGGTGTTGATCACCGCGACGGGTACGCCGGAGATCTTCTCGGTGAGCACGATGTCGTCGGCCTTGGCGCGCACGATGGCCTGTTTGTAATCGTTGTGGGCTTTGCACTCGGTGGTCGCGATGAACCGGGTGCCGAGCTGCACCCCGGCGTAGCCCATGTCCAGTGCGTCGCCAAACGCGGCTTCGTCGCCGATGCCTCCAGCGCAAATCAACGGCACGTTCAGGTCACCCAGCTCGGAGATCAGCTGCTGGGGCGTCTTGCTACCGGCGTGACCACCAGCGCGACCGTTGACGCAAATCAGCCCGTCGACACCCTGCTCCAGGGCGGCCTCGGCCCATTTACGCTCGGTGATGTCGTGGTAGACGATGCCGCCGACGGCGTGGACCTTTTCGACCACCCAGTCCGGCTTGCCCAGAGCGGTAATGAAGAAGCGCACGCCCTCTTCCAGCGCGATGTCGATCCACTTGCGCATACGGTCCTCGTAGACCTTGGACGACTTTTCGACGATGGCGTTGAAACCGACGGGCTTGTCGGTAAGCGATTTGATCAGGCGGATGCCGTCGCGCAGCTTGTGACCGTGCACGAAGCTCATGGAAATGGGCTGGATGATGCCGATGCCACCGGCGTCGGATACTGCCGCGATGAGCTCGGGATTCGAGCACGGATACATAGCGCCGCAGATCAGGGGTACTTCGATGCCGACGTGCTTGGTGAACTCGGTGGCTAGCGATTGACTCATCCGGCCAGCCTAACAGCTGAGCTAGGCTCAGCCGCGGGTTATCTGGGTGCCAGCACAGCCCAGGTCGCGCGGCCGACGACGCCATCCCAGGACAAACCGTGGTCCCGCTGATGGTCGACCACAGCGCGCTTGGTCTCGATACCGAACACGCCGTCCACTTTGAGACGGGCACCCTTGGAGTTGAGCAGCGCTTGCAGGTGCATGACTGCATCGCCTCGGGCGCCGGTGCACAACAGCATGCGCATCCAGCCAAACCGCAAGCTTGCGGAACTGTCGATTTTTGTTTGCGTAGCCGGTTCCCTCATACATAGGCAGAGAGCGAACGCCGGCTTTGTGACCACGGCTGTGTGGTATGACCCGCCGATGGCGCAAGATCCGAAACAGGGGGGCGTATCTACCGGAGTGCGCTGGGGAACGTGGATCGCACCGCTGGTCGCCGCCGCCGTGCCGCGCATGTACGCGCCGTTTCGCGGCCGCCGCCGCCACCCGTGGACCATGCCCATCGAGGTCGACCACTGGACGGCGATTTCCGACGGCCTGCACAACCTGACCACCGACATGATCTGGTGGAACGGCCACTTCTACCTGATCCACGCCAACTCCCCGTGGCACATGGCAAGCGCCAACAGCCGTCTGGTGTTATGGCGCTCGGCCGACGCCCGAGACTGGGAACAAGCCGCGGAGTTCCGCCTGAGCGACGGCGACATTCGCGATCCCAAGCTGGCCATCATCAACGGCCGATTGTTTCTGTACGTGCTGCGCAACGACGGCTTGATCGCCGAGCCCAGCGGCACCGCGTTCAGCGTCTCGGACGACGGCACCAACTGGGCGCCGATCAAACCGTGCGGGCCCAAGGGTTGGTTGTTCTGGCGGCCCAAGTCCCGCGGCGATGGTCGCTGGTACGTACCCGCCTACTGGCACGAGCACGGTCGATCGATCTTGCTCGAGAGTGACGACGGCGAGACCTGGAACGAGGTTTCGCAGATCAACAAGGGCGGTCACAACGACGAGACCGACCTGGAGTTTTTGCCCGACGGTACCGCGGTGATCACCGCGCGCCTCGAGATCAGCCCGGACCCGTTCGGCCACGAACGCGCGTGCACTCTGGTGGCAACCGCCAAACCGCCGTACACCGATTGGCAGTCGGTGCGCTGCCCGACGACGCGCCTGGACGGCCCCAACCTGTTCAGCCACGACGGCGTGGTCTATGCCGCCGGTCGTCACCATCCCCCCGGCACCGGACGCTTCGACAAACGCGCGGGCATGTGGGGGCGACGCAAACGCACCGCCCTGTACCGGGTCGAGCCCACGGGCTTGCGCCACCTGTTCAGCTTGCCCAGCTCCGGCGACACGGGCTACCCGGGCGTGGTCGTGCGCGGCGACGAGCTGACGGTCTGCTACTACACGAACGACGTCACCGCGGACCCGCCCTGGCTCGTGGGCATGTTCTTGCCCAGCGAGATTCGCATCGCGCGGATCAAGCTCAGCGAGCTCGCGACGCTTTAGGCGGACGTTTGCCCTCGGGGCGCTTCGGCGGGCGTTTCGGCGATTGCTTGCGATGATCGTAGCGCACCCGGTCGAGCACGCTGCCGTCGGGCTTGTAGTAGGTCCAGCGACCGACTTTGACGCCGTCGCGATAGCGGCCGTCGACGCTCAGCACGCCCATGACCGACCACACCCGATGGCGGCCGTGGCGTTTGCCGATGCGAAAACTCGAACGTGAGTGGAGCACGTGACGGCCATGCCAGCGGCGCTGCACGCCGTGACGTTTGCCCGCGCGGTATCTGGCGTCGGTCATGACCACGCCGTCGCCGGTCCACGCGGTGCGGCGACCGTGCAGAGCGCCATCGCCTCGGGTACACGCGATCACCTTGCCCGCGCTGGCGGTCCGTCTGCTAACCGCCGCGCCGGGCGGACACGGACTGGGCCTCTGCCACCAGCGAGTAAACCGAGCTGGCGACCACCAACCCAGGCGCACTAGCTCATCGTGAATCGCCGTGGGCAACGCGCGATCGTTGGCCACGATGTACTCGCGATCCGGAGCCGATACGCCGCTGGTACCGAACGGGCCCAGGTCGTCGACGAAGATGTACGTCACACCGATGTTGCGCCTGCGCAGCTCGGCGACGATGGCGTCGCCGGTGTTGGGCGCATCCAGCGTCACCCAGAACATGAAGATGCGCTTACGCTGGGCGCGCGATTTCGCCAGCCGGCGGACCGCCGAAGCCAGAGCCTGCCGAGCGCTGTTGCCCTTGAACGTGATGGTCGGGACCGCGACGCCCAGTCGCGACTCGAGCAGCTTGACGCCGGCGCTGGCCCGGTGCGCCCGCTTTGGTTTCATGGTGAAGCTGGTGTCGATGACGGCCACCGCTGCCAGGTCGGTGTTGCGCGCGTGAGCGACGCCCGGGTTCGCCAGGATGATCAACACGCACAGACTAGAACCAATGAGTGCGCTCGAGCGCACCATCGCGGTAGACGTCTTTTCTGCGTAGCTGGCCATCGGCTCGATAGATCTTCCAGGGCCCGTGACGCCGTCCGCGGCGATACGCCCCCTCGGACACTTTCGTACCATTGTCCCGCCAAACGCGCCATAATCCGGTTTTGCGGCCCTGCTCATAGCGCCCGCGCACCAAGATCGCACCGTTTTTTCCGCGCTCGATGTACACACCGTGACGTGTGCCACGTCGATAGCTGGCGCGCGCATCCGCACCGTCCGAGTGTGAGACGATCCAGGTGCCCACCGGCCGGCCATCGCGATGACGCGCATCGGCCAGGCGTTCGCCCTTTGCGTTCCATTGGCGACCGATGCCGTGCTTTCGCCCCTGGCGATAGCGCTGCTCCAGGACCAGCACACCGTTGCCGGTCCATGCCCGCTGGTAACCCTGGCGCTTGCCGCGGCGAAACTCCTCGTACGACTCCAAAAGGCCGGTTGGATACCAGCGCCGGCGCAGGCCGTGAAGCGAGCCGTGCCGATACGTGGCGTCGGAAACCAGCATCCCGGCGGCGGTCCACACGGTGCGCCGGCCGTGGATCTCACCGCTGGTCCCGCGGCACGCCTGTTCTTTGCCGCCACCGTCCTGGCGCTTGCGCAAGCTCGACCCCCGGGGGCATGGATCGGCGGACTTCCACCACGGCGCAACCAACAGCACCGCCGCGGGCTTGCCGCGCCCGGCCCCGCGCAGCACGAGCGTCGAAACAGGACTCGCTCGCCACTGCTGAATCACTCGCCGCCGCAGCGCTGCCTGACTTCCAGCGACGTACCAGCGATCAAGCGGATGCCACACGCTGGGAAGCGACAGCGATGGGTCGAGGTTTATGTAGCTGAGGCCAATGCCGGCCATATGCAACGCATGGTGACCGGGGGCCGCGGGAATCAGAGGCTCCGGTGACGAACCGATGACCACGACGAGTCGCTCCGCGCGCTTGTGGCCCCGCAGGATCGCGAGAGCCTTCAACAACGCTCGCTTCATGGTGTGGTTGTCGCCAACGCCGAACCGCTTCATGCTCCGTAACGCCTGCGGCCCGGGCGTGCGCTGGCGATACATCAGAGTACGCCCGAACCCGTCTCCGCTAACAACGTACAGGGCGTCACCGCGCTCGACCGACAGGTTGCTTACGGCCTGCTTGGCCATCGCAAACCGCGCACCGAGCATGCCTGAATGGTTATCGATCACGACCACGAGCGCCCGTGGGGTTGCCACCGCGGTCGCAGACGCCGTCAACACGGCCGCGATAACGAGGGCGCGGGTCAGAACCAATGGGTCTCCACAACCACGCCCTTATCGTAACGATACCGCGTGCGCAACTTGCCTTTGGTTTCGAAGTGATCCCAGCGGCCATGGCGGCGACCGTTTTTGAATGCGCCCGCGGTTCGCGCCACGCCCTCATTCGTCCACGTGCGCCAAGTACCGGCGCGCTTGCCGGCAACGTAGCGGCCCTGTTCGATCAGCTTGCCGCCCAGGGCGAATCGCTTGTAGACGCCGTGGCGCTTACCGTTGCGGAACGACTCGATGGACTTGTTACTGCCGTCCGGGTGCCAGCTGCGCCACGTCTTGATGGGCGTGCCATTGCGGAAGTGCTGGCTGACGACCGCCGTGACACCGTCCCAATACTGCCACACGAAGGACGCCCCCTTCAGGTCGTAGCGGCGATCGGGGAACGACACTTTGTGCCTGGCGACGGCCGAGTTGAGCAAGAAGTACGTGACGCCGATGCCCGCTTTGCGCAACGTGACCAGCTCGCTGTGTTCGCGGTGCTTCGCCACGTAGCTAGTGAACACGAACACCCGCTTTTTGGTGGCCTTCGCGGGAACCAGAATTTTCGCGGCGGCTCGCAGGGCCGTCACCCGGTCCATGTAGACGAAGGTCTTGCCATCGACACCGGCGAGCGCCGGAAGGATCCGCGTAGGGGGCCGCTCCAGAGCAGTTGTGCGATGGTTATCCGCATGGCGCCCGGGGTAAATCACCGCCAGTCGATCCGTCCTCCTCAGCGTCTGCGTCAGCGAACGGATCGCCCCCCTCGCACGTGTGGCGAAGCTGGCGCCGCCTTGGTTCAAGTTCAACACGACGACCCCGGCGAAGGTGATTCGCTTGGTGCGTTTCTCGGCGTGTGCTGGTGCGGCGCTCCCTACCCCAAACCCGAGTAACAACGCGAGCGTAATGCGGGCTCGTGTGGTCACCCCGTCAGCGTAACGTCTCGGCGTGATGCGTTCCACATCGGAGTGGAATCCAAGCCGAGATGACCTGGCCGTCGGCTAGCCAACCCAGCAGCCGGCGGGTACCCTCGTAGGACGTGGTTTTCGCCCTGTGGCGCTGCTTGGTATTGCTGTGTGTGCTGGTACTTGCGCAGGGAGAGGCGCGTGCGGACGAAGACATCCCGCCGCCGCCAAAAGGCTGGGATTTCAAGCGTCCCCTGTCCCAGGCGGACTACAACCGCAAGAAGACCGGCGGCTACGTCACGGGCCTGCCGCTGGCCAACTTCGACCCCAACACCGGGTTCGGCGGCGGCGTGCGCGGCTACTACTTCTTCAACGGCAAGAAGGACCATCCGCTGTTCGGCTACACCCCGTACCTGCACCGGTTGTTCGCCCAGTACTTCCGCACCACCCGGGGCTTGCAGTTTCACTGGCTGGACTACGACGCTCCGGCCATCGCCGGCACTCCCTATCGATTGCGCACCCAGCTGATCTACATGCGCAACACCCAGCAGCATTTCTTCGGCACCGGCAACGCGGCCATGGGCGCGCTCAGCTTCACCGGGGCCGGGCGCACGTTCGACGAGTTCTCCGATTACGACGACGCCCTCGAGCAGGTACGCCCCGATGGCACTGCGCTCACCAAGTACAACCAGTACGATCTGATCCGACCGATCATGTTGATCAGCGTCGAGCGCACCTTCTTGCGTGGACTAATCCGCCCGCTGATCGGCTTCGGTTTCACCCACACGACGATCAACGACTACACAGGCACCGTGGTCGAAGGCGTCGACGCGGACAACAATGAAGTCATGGTCCCCATGGGCACGACGCGCCTGGTCGAGTCGTGCAATGCCGGCTTGCTGCGCGGCTGCGAAGGCGGCTGGGACAATTTCTTGCGCCTGGGCGTGGCCTTCGACACCCGGGACTTCGAGCCGGATCCGAACCGGGGCATCTTCGCCGACCTGGCCCTGGACGTCGGCACCCGCGGGCTCGGCAGCAACTACACCTACGTTCGATTCCTGGCATCGTTCCGCGGCTACTACAGTCCCATCCCGAAGAAGGCGGATCTGGTGCTGGCTACGCGGTTGACCTTCCAAACCCAAAGCGAAGGTATTCCGTTCTTCGGCATGAACACGATTCCCTATACCGAGGATCCGCGCACCGGGCTCGGTGGCATTCGCACCTTGCGCGGATTCAAACAAGACCGATTCATCGGGCCGACGGTCGCGCTGGCGAACCTGGAGACTCGATGGACGTTCTATCGGTTTCGAGCGTTTCGCCAGAACATCGCGCTGATCGGCGTGCTGTTCATGGATAGCGGTCGAGTGTTCGACAAGGCCGCGGACTTTTCGTTCAGCGATTGGCGAACCGGGTTTGGCAGCGCGTTTCGCATCGCGTGGAACCAGGCCACCATCGTCACCGCCGACTACGGATTCAGCGCCGAAGACACCGGTCTGTACATCAACTTCAACCACATCTTCTGATTCGGATCCGGTACGCTCGCGGCCATGGAGCTGCTGCGAACCCCCGACGCGTGTTTCGAGAATCTTCCGGGCTACGACTTCGAGCCCAACTACACCGAGGTGGACGGCGTACGCATCCACTACGTAGACGAAGGTCCCAAGGACGGCCAGGTCGTGTTGATGCTCCACGGGGAGCCGTCGTGGAGCTACCTGTACCGCAAGATGATCCCGGTCGTAGTCGCCGCCGGTCACCGAGCCATCGCCCCGGACCTGGTCGGTTTCGGCCGCAGCGACAAGCCGAGCAAGATGGAGGATTACACCTACGACCGCCACATCGCGTGGATGCGTGGCCTGCTCGACAACCTCGAGCTCGCCGCGATCACCCTGTTCTGCCAGGACTGGGGCGGGCTGATCGGCCTGCGCCTGGTCGCCGCTCAGCCGGACAGGTTCGCCCGGGTGGTCGCGGCCAACACGTTTTTGCCCACCGGTCGCGAGCCGGTCAGCTCGGCGTTCAAAGCCTGGCGCAAGTTCTCCCAGGAAACCGACGAATTCGACGTCGGCCGCATCATTCAAAACGCCACGTGCATCGAGCTCAACGACGCCGAGGTCGCGGCTTACGACGCGCCATTCCCCGACGACAGCTATAAGGCGGGGGCGCGTATTTTTCCCAGTCTGGTCCCCATCGACGCCGACATCCCCGACGCCAAAGCCAACCAGGCGGCGTGGGCCAACCTGTCCGCGTACACAAGTCCGTTCCTCACATTGTTCGGCGATAGCGACCCGATCACCCGCGGCGGCGACAAGTTTTTACGCGCCGCGATCAAGGGCGCCAAAGACCAGCCGCACACGATTATCGAGGCCGCACACCACTTCCTACAGGAAGACAAAGGTGAGGAGCTCGCCACCAAAATGGTCGAGTTCATCGCGGCGACCAGCTGATCACGTTCGACCGGCGCCGCGAATAGAACGACTGACCCACAGACTGGCGCGGCTCGCGACGGGCGCCGAACGGGCAAGTTGTGCAAATAGCGTACTCCCGATTCTGCAAATGCACGCTGGGTGACGTTCCCAGGCGGCGCCGTCACAACGTCAACGAAATTATTGACACAAGGCGCTGCACGTTGTTGGCCAGATAACTGACCAGCAGCGCAGCAAACGTCACCGCGATCGCATTTCCGGGCGAAGGCGTTGTCGACCGTCAGCAACGTCACAACTCTGACACCACGAGCGAACGACATCGCTACACCTAAAGCGACACACTAGGTTCGTCACCGATCCCACCAACGACATAGTTGTTGATAGGCAACATCCCAGCTTCTAGGTTTGGTTATACGTTTTCTGTTGAAGGGGGCAGTAATGGGACTCAACGTAACCGCGCTCAGAGAGAGCTTTGATTTGGTCATCGAGCGCGAACCGGAGCTAACGAAGCGCTTCTATGAAATCTTGTTCGAACGCTATCCACAGGTGAAACCGCTGTTCGACGAGACCAAGCAAGCCGAACCACAAAAGATGCTCGCCGGGGCGTTGGTCGCCGTACTCGATCACCTGGAAGATCCGCCGTGGCTCGAGCAACACCTGGCAGGGCTCGGCGCCCGTCACGTGGTCTACGGGGTCACGCCGCGCATGTACGACTTCGTCGGCGAATGTTTGGTGGCGACGTTGATGGAAGTTGCCGGAGACGACTGGTTGCCCGCCTACGGCACAGCTTGGGCCGAGGCGTACTCGGCGATCCGCAACCTCATGCTGGCCGGAGCCAGCGAGTGGGAGAGCCTGGAGGCAGAGAGAGCCGCCAAGACCAAACCGGCCAAGCCAAAGCGAGCTCGCTCATGAGCATGATGCTCACGAAAAAGCACAAAGCTGCGATTCGACGCAGCTGGGAGCTCGTGGTGCCGATCGCCGACACCGCCGCCGACTTGTTCTACAAGCGGCTGTTCGAGATCGCGCCCCAGTATCGACGGCTGTTCAAAGAGGACATCACGCCGCAGAAGCGCAAGCTGATCGCGATGCTCAAGTTCATCGTCGAGGCCATGGACTGGCCCGAGGAAGCGTGGCGCGACTCCGTCGACGCCGACAACGACATTTTTTTGGTCGTGC
>SPJJ01025351.1_pt1 | contig 12067 bp, 6 predicted proteins | sample 3741741 | NCBI WGS metagenome assembly SPJJ01 (sample SAMN10925908, study PRJNA522277) | cold seep metagenome | isolation source: Elba SIP-enriched marine methane seep metagenome, extraction at timepoint T1 | place: Italy: coast of Elba, Mediterranean Sea | collected 2014-05 | reverse complement strand
GGTAATGCCCTCGAAACTATCTTGCTTGGGAAAGTAACCAAGTATGGGCGTGTCCTCGCGCACACGGCCGGGACGGGCGCCAGCTACGTAGCAGGTGGACACGTGCACGAGCTTCGCCTTGTCGAGGGACTTGGTGAACTTGGCGACCTCAAGGGCGCCGATCGCGTTGGCATCGACCGCGTTGTCGAGGGGCGGATTGAAGTTCACAAGGCCAGCCGAGTTGACGACGACGTCGACCTTATCCTTGATGTCCTCGAAGACGGCCTCGTCCACGCCCAAGCCGGGCTTACCGAGGTCACCGCCAATGGCGACGACCTGCTTTTTGACGTACTCCTCGAAGCTGTCGCCAAAGGCCTCCCGCAGGGGGTCGATCATCTCGGAGGCGAGCACCTCATCCCAGAGGCGGTCCTCCGGGGTCTTGCTGCGCGTAGCGCGGATCATCACGTAGATCCGGCCAACGGAGAAACGCTCGAGCAGCAAAGACAGCACAATCTTGGCTAGAAAACCGGTGGTTCCCAGCAGCAGGATGTGCTTGCCGGCCAGGGTCTCGAGGGGCGAGAAATCGGGGACTTTAGGGCTCTCGTCGGTCATGGCGGCGCCGAAGCGGCACGCTTAGCAGGTGCGAACAAGGCATGGAACAAAAGATAGAGGGTGGCACCGACCGGGTCGTCGGAAGTCTTTTGCTGGTACTAAAACCGCTTGGTCCAGAACAGGTCCGCGTCGTTGCGGGTGAGGCCTAGGACCACCTCGACCATCCAGCCGGGCAGGAATCGGTACTGCACGACGGCCTCATTATCGTTCTCGTGCTCCGTATCCGCCTCGAACTTGTAGCGGTAGGCCAAAAAGAGCTTGCGGGTAATCCACTTGCCGAGCGTCACGCGGGTGCCCGCGCCGCCTGCGCTGGTATCACCCAACTCCACGTCCAGCGTATCGATGGGCAGCGCCTTGCCCAGCTCATCCTGCAGCTTACCGACTAGAAAACCCGCCACCGCGCCCACCGCCTGCTGCTCCACGCTGCGGTTATCGTCCTTGCCGAGGTCCTGCGGATCGGTGCCCATGAAGATCGTCAGCAGCTCCGTCTGGCTGAAGCGGGCTGGACTGCCACGAAACTCGAGGTCGGGGGCCTCAGCAGTGCCTCGGATGATGACCTGAAAGCTGAGATCGCTGAACTCGTGGCGCAGCCGCACATCCACCCGCGGGTTTGGCGGGTCTCGGCCGTCGAAGACCAGCTCGGCGCGTTCGATGATGTAGCGCCGACGAAACAGGGTGATCGCGCCCTCGCTGGTGAATACGCGGCCGCGTAGGCCGGAGCGGCTCGCGCTGCTCTTGGCGACGAGATCGGTCACGAAGGCGGCGTCCACTGGACCGCCGCGAACGTCGAGTGGGTGCGCCGTCTTGATGGTGATGATGGTCGGTGGTCCCGCAGATACTGAGGCCGTCTCGGTCTTCTTGCCTCCCGTGCCGCCCGGCAATCGGTCGACGTAGACCACGTCTTCGAGCTCCTCGATGGCGTGCAGGCTCTCGGTCTCCTCCTGGGGCACGTGAACGAATCCATCTGTCAATACAACCTGCACATGCGTGGCGTCGGGCTGCACTATGCCTTCGGCCTCCGCGGTGAGGTCGATGCGCACCAAAGCCCCCGCGGCCACCGGGAAGCCTTGCAGCGTGGTCGTCGCCTTGAATTTTGGCGGCGCATCGGCCCCAAAGCTGGCGTCTGCCCGCACCTTTAGTGTGCCACCGCCGGAGGCGCCATCGAGCTCGACGGTCGCGGCGTCGCCCCGAAGGTCCACCCTTGCCTTACCGTCGTGAAGCGGTTGCAGGGCCGCCTGCGCGAAGGCTACGCGCAGATCGCGGACCTCCGCCCAGCCCTTGGTTTGAGGACGCTGCCCCACTTGCTCAAGCATCAAGTCAGCGAAGAGGTCGCCCTTGAGTCCCACGGGCAGCAGGCCCAGCCTCGATACGGAGTCGAGCTCTAGGCCCTGGGCGAGCACTCGCGCAGTGAGATCTTCTCCTTTATCTGTGGCCTGCGCTGTCACGGTGATCTGGCCGTTGGCTTCATCGACTACCCGCAACCCTGCCTGCACTTGGCCGCGGTCCAGGCTGACGGAGGCGCTGGCTACGGTGAAGCGCGTATCGGCAAGCCCCAGACCCGTGAGGTTGGCCTCCAGCATCGCCTGGGGCGCGTCGGCGGTGCCGGATGCGCTGATGGCCGCGGTCAGCGCCCCGGTGAGGATGCAGGGGTCTAGGCCCATCGGTTGGCAAAGTGGCGCGAGCGGGAAGGCGTCGATGGCCGCGTTGAGCTCGATCGGCAGCCGCTGAAGCTCAGCTGGCTTGGCTTTGAGCAAGACGGGAAGGGACAAGGGGGCCTGCAGTTGGCTGCGCACCACGGTTCGCCCATCAAGCGAGGCCAACAGCGTATGGGCGAGATGCGAGGCCTCGAGCTTGAGGGTGCTCTGCCCAGACCACTGGCCAGCCAGCCAAGGCAAGTGCACTTGTCGGGCGCGTACTTCGAGGCTCAGCGGTACCGCTCGAGGGCCCGCACGCAGGTGAAGGTCGACGTCGCCTTCCAGCCCCTGGACCAGGTCCAGGCTGCTCAGGGCGGTGAGTTTGAGCTCGTCGAGGTCCACACGAGCCCCGACGACAGCACCAGGGCCGAGCGCAGCCCAGCCCTCAGGGTCGAAGAGCTGTCTCGGCCCGGCCACCGTTGCGGTGAAGGTGCCATCACCCAGCGGGCTGGCGTGAACGACACCCTGGGTCCACAACATGCCGGCATCAAAGCCCCCGCGAACGCGAATGGAGCCATCCAGGTTAACGTCAGGGCTGCGCAGCTTGGAGACGCTGAGGGCCAGCCGCGCTTGGTTCTTGGCGGCGTCAATGTGCACCCGGCCATCCAGCTGGCCTTCACTCAAAACCTGCTGTCCGGTGAGTGTTTGAAGCTCCTGTAGCTGTAGGCCGCGCAATACGACTTGCGCGTGCTGAACGGGGGCGCGGACCACAGCACGCTGCCAAGCATCGGGTCGGTGCATGGACTTCGGTGGGCGAGTATGGGTCTGCAGCACCGCGTAGCCGAGGGCATCGCTGCCCACCGTGGCCGTGAGCGCCAGGTCTTGGGGCGCGAGCTGCACCAGGGCTTCGATATCGACCGGTGCATGCTTGGGCTCGGCCCTCAATCTGTGGCCCTTCGTGCGGACCTGCCCCGTGATGCGCCGCCCCCTACGCTGCACCTGGGCCTTGAGATTGAGCCGGCCTTCAACGGCGCCCAGCTCGGGCAACAGCGATCGAGGTAGGGCGCCCAAGTTGAGGTCTTCTAGGTCCACCTCCAGGTCGAGATCGCCTTGGCTCGGGCCGGGCGCGCCTACCCGAGCGTCGATCGCCAGATTGCCGGCCAGCGATAGCAGCCCCAGGTTCTTAACTTGCAGACCACCGCGGGGTTCGAGGGTGAGGTGAGCGCCGCCCCCGCGCCATACTATTCCTGCGGTGGTGAGGTTGAAGGTGCGCAGGTGAAGCTCGGTGTTTTCGTCAACCTGTTCGGCCTGTAACGCCACGCTGAGCCCATCGATGGGGCGTCCCTGCACCCGGCAGGCGCCGACCTCAAGATCGAATAGGCCCACGGGATTTGAGGGCAGACCTTGCAGAGCCCACTGGGCTTGAAGGCCTCGCACCGAAGCGAGCGTGGAGTAGCGCAGACCTTGAGCTTGCAAAAGGCCCTTGGCGGACAGGTCATCGAGCGGGCCCGAGGCAGTGGCGGTCAAAGTGAGGCGCCCCCCTGCACTGTCTCCGAGCAAGCGGCGCAAGTCCGGCAGGACCACCTCGGCCTGGGCGGTGCGAATGATGGGCTCGCTGAGCACCTGCGCGACCTGCACCTGTGCATCCAGTCGCGCGGAGGCGACCTTGCCCGTCACGTGCACATCGGCGACGTCGCGTTGTAAGTGCGCGCGCACCTGCAGCGGATCGATCTGCAGGGGGGCTTGCCCCGGCGGGATGACCTCACCCGTAATCCGTGCGTCGGCGTCGGCCCATAGGGCCAGCGGGTTGCTGAGGTCACCCTTGGCGTGAAGCTTCAGGTTCAGGCGTCCCGAAGGCGCCTCTGTGTGCAGACGGTGGGGGTCGAAGCGCATAGCCTGCAACTTCACCTGCAGGCCGCTGAGGTCCTCGCTCACCGTCGCCGACAAGGCTAGGGGCGCCTCAGCGAGCTGGCCACGCCCCACCACGGACCAGGTGGCGGCATCCGCGGGCCTTCGAACATCGAGCGTGAGCTGGGCGCCGCCCTGGAGTTGTGCCGGCGCGCCCAGTTGGGCGGCAGCGCCTCTTTCGACCAGCAGATCAACCTGGCCGTCGAGGCGACCGGGGGGCACCTCGGTGCGCAATCGGGGCACGCGCAGCCGAGCGCCCTTCGTGCTTATGACCAGATCCTCCACTTCTGCGTGGGTGCCATCCAGCCGCAGCGTCGCTTCGGTGCGCAGGTTGTATTGCTGCATCAGGGAGGCGCTCAGGTCCTCGAGGCGCAGCTCCACACGCTCCTGCTCGGCGTCGAGCGCGCAGCGCAGCGCGAGCTTCGAGGCCCTCGCGGTGACCGCGCCCTGAGCATCCTTCATGACGAAGCTGCCCGCGCCGATCTGCAGGCGGTCGAGCTGAATGCTCGGCAGCGACAGCGGCAAGGGCGGGCCGCCTTCGTCCTCGGCAGGGGCTGTGGAGGGTACGGTGAGTTCACTGAGGTTGAGCACCCCAGCCGTGCTGGTCACGGCGAGCACCTCGGGGCCGTCCAGCTCTATGTGCTCGACGTGCACGATGCCGCTGAGCAAGGCCGCCGGACGCCAGCTCAACTCCAGGGCCCGTAGGCTCACCGCGGGCCGAGCCTCAGCATCACGCAGCACCAGGCCCTCAATGCGGACCTTGGAGAGCAGATCCCCGCGAATCGAGTCGATGCTCAAAGTGCCGCGCAAGCTAGGCTGCGCAAAACTCACCGCGGCCCGCCGAATGAGTTCCAGCCCGGCGTCTGTGCGCAGCAGGACGTGCGCTGCGGAGAGGCCCGCCAATACCAGGAGCAGCAGCACCCACGGCCAGCGCCGCCTCTTCTTCGCGGGTTCGGCGACCGCCGGCTCGGGGGTCGGCTGCTCGGGGTTGTCGCCGCTCAAAACGCCTCCCCCAGGGTCAGGTGCCACGCCCAGCTATCGTTGGGCTGGGGTTCGCTGCTACCCCTTCTATTCAAACGAAAGCCAAAGTCCGCGCGCACCGCGCCGATCGGCGTGTAATAGCGCAGACCACCGCCTGCTGCCCAATGCAGCCTCAAAGGGTCGATCTCAGAGAGCGTATCGACCAGGTCGGCACCGTCGATAAAGGCGACCACGCCCAGCCAAAAGCCGAAGAGCTTCACGATGCGCAGCCGGGCCTCGGCGCCCGCTTCAAGCACGGTCTCGCCGCCGATAGGCACGGTACGGACGTCGCCATCATCCTGGGTGATCTCTGCCGAAGGTGACAGGCGCCGCTGACTGAAGCCGCGCTGGCTGGTCGCGCCGCCTGCGAAGAATCGGCGGGGGGCCGGGAGTTTGCCGGCCATGGTGGTCGCCAGGCGGGTGCGGGCGGCCAGCACCAGCCGGCCCAGGGGCACATAGCCGCGGAGCTCCGGCGCGACCAGCGTGTAACCTCCGGCGGCCGAGCGCATGCCAAAGCCAATCTCCATAGCGACGCGCGCATAGAGCCCTCGGGTCGGAGCGAGGGAGTCATCGCGCCCGTCAAAGGTGATCGAAGGCTCGAGGAAGAGCACAGGAAGTGAGTTGGAGATCGCCAGCTCATCTTGCACCGCGACGCTGAGGTCGGAGCTGAAGCTATAGTTGAACAGGTGCCAGCCAATGCCAGCCCGGAGGCGATCATCGAAGAAGGGGCGGCTGAGTACCTGGCCCACATCTGGTCCAAACCAGGTAAAGGCCTCGAGCTGCCGAAAGTTGATACCGACGCTATTTTCAAACTCCAGGCGCGGGAAAATGAAGTCATGCCAAGTCCATGTGGCTCGGGCTTGGGGTGTGAAGCTGGCCTGAGACAGGTCCGCACGAAGTATAGAGACCTCGGGCGTCGCCTGCAGCTCGAGGTTTGTCATGGCCAGCGGGAAGGAGCGACGCTTGTAGCGAGCACGCAGACGAATCTGAAGGTTGGCGCGGTCGAGGCCCAAGCCGCCGCCGAGCTGAAGCTCATTCTGCTCCGCCTCTTCCACGCGCGCTACGATGTCCGCGACATCAAGGTGGGTGTCTTTGGCGTAGTCCAATCGCACGCCGGAGTATTGGTCGACTTCGTACAGACGCGACCGCATGCGTTCCAATTGGCGGGCCGAAAAGACATCGCCTGTCTGCCAGGTCTGCCGATAGGTGACCGCGGTGGTAGGGGTGCGAACCTGACCCTCTACGGTGAGCACTCCGAGGTGCACCAGGGGCCCAGGAACGAGGGTGTACAGGACTTCGGCCTCGCCTCGGGGACGATGGATGCTCACCTCGCCCTTCACCTGGGCGTGGGCATAACCTTCGCGAACTAAGTAGGCCCGCAACTTGGGCTTCGCCGCCAGATAGTCTGCGTGGCTAAAGCCCTTTTTCACGTCGAGGTTAAGCAGGGCACGAAGGCGGTCTTGCAGACCCTGCGGCGCGCCTTCGATGCGCACGGAGGTCAGGCGGGTGACGGGGCCCTCCTCGATGGTCCAAACGAGTCGTAGGTGGTCGAAAGACTCGCCAGGCAGGCGCTCGGGGCCCTGCACCTTGATCCCGAAGTGGCCGAGCTTACGATAGTAGGTCTCGATGCGGCGACGGTCGAGGTCGATGGCGATCTCGTCGAAGCGCACATAGTCCTTAAAAAACCAGCCCAGGGGAGGGCGGTTGCTGAGCCCCTCGGCGATGTCATCTGCGTCCGCGGCTTCACAGCCCTTGAGCACCACCTCTTCGATGATCGGCCCGTTGGGGCCGCCGGACTCTGGGCCCGGCACATGCGCGCAGGACGCGGCGCACAAGGCAGCGACTACCAGGCAGAGCGTGGGCGCCGTCGAATACGGTACATCGTGCCGTCTTGTTCGAGTTGCAGCCGCTGGGCGCGAACCGCCGACTGAACCCAGCCCTCGTAGGCTTCGGCGGTGATGGCCTGCCAGCGCTCCGGATCCACTTGCACACGGTCCGCCCGGTCGTGGTCTGTGAGCGCGCGCCGGTGTCGGCTCCAGATCTCGTCGATGGTCTCCGCGTCGAGCACCACCTGCGCGTGGCTGTCGCTGGGCGGGGTCAGGGCGTCCAGGGCGGGCAGCGTCGTCGTCTCGACCCGACCACCGTCTGTGAGCTGAGAGATGATATGCAAGACGAGTTGCGTTTTGGGGTGCAGGCCCGCCTCGATGCCCATCAAGAAGTAGGCTCGCTCGGCCGGGTGCACAAAGGGCACGATGATCAGCTTGTGGCCGAAACGCTGCAGGGCTGGAACCCGGGCGGGAAGGTCCGCCACCTCGAATCCAAGGTCGGAGAGCTTCGCGGTCAGGTAGTCCAGGGGCTGTTGGGCGTCGCTCGGGATGTCCCCGGAGGGAATGTCGGTCAGCTCCAGGACTTTGGGCAACCGACCGCGCCGCCCCGTGAGTAGGCGCTTGGGGCCCCGACCCCAGATGAGCAGGGCCGCGATGCCGACCAGCGCGCCCAGCGCGATCCAGGCTTCGATCATCACCTGACCCACCAGTCCCAAGCATCCCAGGTGGGGCTGTCCTAGTCCATTGTGTGCGGATTGGCACGCCCCGAGACGAGACTCCCGGATACCCTAAGCCGGATCCATCGTCGCCGTGGCGAGGCTGGCGTGCTAGGCAGGGCCCATGGGCCTCAAGGACAAGGCATCTAAGGTCCTCGACGCGGTTCGGCGCGGCGACCCCCGGGGCGCAGCGTCCGCGTTGAGCGACGCGATCGACGGCGCTCGGGTGCGGTTGATGGACGAGGTCGTCAGCCGCGTCAGCGGTCACGCCGTGCACACCGAGCATGGCCAGGGTTCGCAACTAGACTTGCCAAAGACTCCCCCCGCGCCACCTGCCGTGCGGCGTGAGCCCGAGCCCGAGCCGGCCCCGGTCAGCCCCAAGCCAGCCCCACAGGCCGACGACACGCCGCCGCCGCCGGCCCCAGCAAAGCCCGCTCGGAAGCCGGATAGCGCGAAAGAGCCCTCGCCGCCGCCCGCCCACGTGCAGCCCCTGCCGCCTAAACCCGCGCCCGAGGTTGAAGCTTCGCAGCGCTTGGTGCTGGTCGCCCGTGATCCGGCCTGGGCCTTTGCGCACTGGGCCTTTTCCAAGGCGCATCTCAATGAGGTCGGCGCTGGTTTGACGGACCCGCGCGCCCTGCTGCGCTTTTATGAGCTCGGCAGCGACAGCCCGCTGATCGACGCCGACGTCTCTGCGGAGGCTGGTCGCTACTATCTACGGGTGCCCCGACCGGGTCGTAGTTATGAGGCTCGCCTGGTGCTCGTTGGCGCCGACGGCCAGCTTCGAGAGGTGGCGCGCTCAAATGATGCGCAGCCGCCGCTTCAGCAGGTGCGCAGCGACGAAGGCCTGCCGCAGTTTGTGCACACCCAGGCTCAAAGCGCCGTCCTGGCCGCCCGAGACCAGGTGCTCGTGCCACCGCCCCGCTTGGTCGTCGATCTGGACGCGAGCGCCGTACCAGATGACCGGCCGGCCCCCAGGAGCCCCCAGTGGGCAGGCGTGCTTGCAAAGCTCAGGAGCCGGCGGGCTGCGGAGGACACCGGAGTCGCCCACGATGAGGCTCAGGGCTCAGGTTCTGGCGGCCTCGCTGACTCCCGCAAGAGCCAGCCCGAGGCGTTGCAGCCCGACACGCAGCCTGTTCCGTGGGTGGCACCCAGCATCAAGTCGGCCCGGGCCCCTCGGTCTTCGTGAGCACAGCGGCACGCAACCAGCTGCTGCTCTTCCTTCACGCACACCTGCCCTTCGTCCGTCATCCGGAGCACGAGGACCCGCTCGAAGAAGATTGGTTCTTCGAAGCGATCACCGAGGTCTATCTTCCCCTGATCAGGGTCGCCCGGGGTTGGGCGCAGGACAAATTGCCGATTCGTCTGGGCGTGTCGTTGAGCCCCACGCTGATCTCGATGCTCCAGGACGAGCTATTGATGCGGCGCTATCGGCTGCGCTTGTGCCGGCTGGTCGAGATCATCGAGGGGCATGCCCGGACCTTGGCCGCCGAAGACCCGATGCGGTCCGCAGTGCAGTTTCAAACTCAGCACCTGCACGCCCTTGTTTCTCTATTCGAGCAGGAACTCAGCTGCGATGTACTCGGCGCGTTTGATAGTCTGGAGCGGGCGGGTGTCTTAGAGCTGGCGACTTGCGTAGCGACCCACGCATTTTTGCCCCTGTATGCGCTTGAGGCTCATCAGGCCGGACCGCATATTCGCGCAGCGGTGCGTAAGCACCGACAGACCTTCGGGCGCAACCCTCCCGGCATCTGGCTGCCTGAGTGTGGGTATGTTCCGGGCCTGGACCAAGAGCTTGCGGACGCGGGCCTGTGTTACTTCTTTGTTGATAGTCACGCGCTTGCCTTCGCAGATCCGCCGCCGCTGTTGGGTACGCACGCACCCATAGTATGCCCCAGCGGGGTGCTGGCCTTCGCTCGGGACCCCGAGACCTCACAATCCGTTTGGAGCGCCGAACAGGGCTACCCTGGGGACCCGCACTATCGGGAGTTTCACCGGGACATCGGCTTCGATGTTGAAACCGACACGCTCAAGGGGCTGATTCTGCCAGGGGGTCAGCGCCGACACCTGGGCCTCAAGTGTCATCGCGTCACCGGCCAGCAGGTGGACCTGGCGGACAAGCAGCCCTATGAGCGGAAGGCTGCATTGCGCACCGTTCACGGACACGCCGAGCACTTTGTGCAAAGCCGTGCGGCTCAAGCCCAGGCGGCGTCGCAGCGTCTCGAGCGCACTGCGATGATATGTGCGCCCTTCGACGCAGAGCTCTTCGGGCATTGGTGGTTTGAGGGACCCGAATTCCTCGATCGCGTGGTACGCACCGTCGCCGCCAGAGCAGACCTGGCCATGGTCTCGCCCTCGCAGGTGATCACACACAGCGGCCCCTTTCAGGTCAGCACGCCCTCCGCGAGTTCGTGGGGGCATCGCGGCTACTCAGAGGTCTGGCTGAATGACAAGAATGACTGGATCTGGCCGCACCTTCATCAGATGACCAGGCGCTTCGAGGCCATCATGAAGGCCCATGCTCAGCAAGACGCCATGACCCAACGAGCCTTGCGGCAGCTCGCCCGGGAACTCTTACTGGCGAGCGCCAGCGATTGGCCCTTCATGATCACCATGGACACAACCGTGAGCTACGCACAGGCCCGAGTTCGCAGTCACGTAGATCGGTTTCAACGGCTGGCGCAGCAGATAGAAGCGGGCCGAATCGACCAGGCCGAGCTGCGAGCGGTGGAAATGAAGGACAACTTGCTGCCCGAACTTGATCTGCGGGACTTTCGCTGAACCGGTGTGCGCGCTGTCAGTCACAGGGTGGGTCGCTGGTATCTCCGCGCCCGATGAGGGCCACGCGCACGGACAGCACAGCGTCTTCGGTCAGGCCCTGGCCCGGAGCGATAAGTTGCACGTTCAGATAACCCGGTAGGTCACCCACTCTTGAGACGAAGGTGAGCGGCAAGTCTAACTGAGCGCCCGCCCGCAAAGTGCTGGGCAGAGTATCAGTCTGTACGCGGTAGATTCCAGGTGCGTCGGCTTCGATTTCGACGCTGCCGATCTCAAGGTCGATATCGACCTCGCTGGTCAAGGACACCATCTGAGTATGGGTGCAGCCGGGGTAGCTGCGACCAAAGTCGAGCATCTCGGTCGCGGCCACAGCCTGGGGCACTGCGCTGCCGCGGGCCGATACTGCGGTCTGGCATTGGTCACCGCAGCTGACCGACCATGACGTCTCCTGGGGCACGCTTTGCACCTGAGGATGATAGATGACCCAGGCCTCGGCGGATTCGCCGGGCGCTAGGGATTCGCTCGGCAGCTGAAGGCAAAAGGCTTGGCTTTCGAGCAGGGCTCGGCAATCCGGGTTGCTCTGGGCGCCTCCAGTGAGCGGGGCGCTGGGTGCGTTGCCCACATTCTCGAGGCGAATGGCCTGTCGTGCGAGGCCACCCACGGGCACTCGGCCAAAGGCCAGGCTCTGGGGCGTGCTCTTGAGCTGAGGGGCGGGGTTATCTGCCAGGTCGTCTGTCTCGGCCGCGCCGCATCCGGCGCTCAGCAGCGCGAGGCCGGCCAGGATGGCCGTGGGGGGGATGAACGGGCCTTTCATGGGCCCGAACACTATATCACAGGCTCTGCTTACAGCTTGTCGGCAAGGAACAGCGCATCACAGAACCAGCGTTGGGGGTCGTAGTGCTTGGCGACTGTCTTGAAATGAGCGGATTGAGAGAGCGCGTCGATGTCCCGCTCCAGGTACTTGTAGGAGTACTCGGTGTGGATGGGCTCCCACGCGTCAAAGCGAAAGTCACGTTGCAGAGCCTCGATACGCACCGTCTGAGTCTCGTGGCTGACGAGGTAGCTCTCCATCGCCCCAGTGAAGACGTTATAGGTCGCAAAGTGACGGAACTTGTCGATGTCGAAGTTGCCGCCCAGTTCGGTGTTGATGCGCTTGAGCAGGTTGAGGTTGAAGGCGGAGGTGACGCCCTCGCGGTCATTGTAGGCGTGCAGCAGGACCTCGATGTCCTTCTTCAGGTCGAACCCGATCAGCGCCGTATCGCCGTGGTTGAGCGCGTTCCATAGCCGACGCAAGAAGGCGCGGGCGCGGGCTTTATCGAAGTTGCCGATGTTAGAGCCCAAGAACAGCACCAGGTTGCAGCGATCATCCTGCTGAGCGATCCAGCGCAGGCCACTGAGATACTCTGAAACCAGGCCTGCTATCTCCAGCTGCGGAAAGCGCTCTCCGACGATCGAGACCACCGACTTCATCGCACCTTCAGAGATGTCGATGGGGATGTAGCGCACGTCCTGGCCGCCGCTGAGCAGGGCATCGAGCACGGCCGCCGTCTTGTGACCGTCACCGGCCCCGAGGTCGATGACGTTGACAGGGCGCCCT
>SPJJ01060894.1_pt1 | contig 12077 bp, 8 predicted proteins | sample 3741741 | NCBI WGS metagenome assembly SPJJ01 (sample SAMN10925908, study PRJNA522277) | cold seep metagenome | isolation source: Elba SIP-enriched marine methane seep metagenome, extraction at timepoint T1 | place: Italy: coast of Elba, Mediterranean Sea | collected 2014-05 | reverse complement strand
ATCTCCGGAGCCACCTTGCCAAGTATCTTGCGCCTCAATTTCTTTCGCCATTTGACCTTCGGCTTTTTGAATGCTGCCGGAATAGAGCGGCCCTTGCGGTCTTTGGTTCTCACCCCGCCTTTTGAAACGCCCATTTTCTCCCAGCCTGAAGCGATGAGACTATGGCCGCTTTCCTCGCCCGCGAGCGTGAATGTTTCTAGCACTTCAAAGCCGCGCCTGGCGGCCTCCTTGGCTGCCATTTTGTATAGCTTCGACGCCGCATTCCATCGAATTTCTTTCGGCAAATCTCGGCTAATTGCCAGGCGCCGGACTTCTAGAGTGTTGCCCTTCTTGGCTGTGTGAGGCGCAACAGGCAGGCCGACAATAACGACTCCCACGGTATCATCGCCATTCCTCACAGCATAGCCATACTTCCACCCCTGGATGTATGGCAAATGAGCATGATGTTTTCTTACAAAATCAAAGGCGCGGGCCTGGCTTATAGGCTCGGGCTCTAGGCCATAATCCAACAAGAAAGGCTCGGCGCCCTTGGTCATACTGCGCGGCTTGACGCCCAGGTGACGACTCATCCAGTTTACAAATTCTTCCCTCGGAAGTTCTAGCAAGTCATCGCTGTATGACTGTTTCATTGAATCGCAGCACGACTCAACATCAAACTCGCGGGTGTGATAATCGAATGACAACGGCCTGAAAAAAGCCTCCTCTCCGCAAAAGGGGCAGCTTAGATCATCCATCAATACCCCTCGATGTATCGGTCAAGCCTGGTGTCTCGGTGCTTGGGATTTCCAAGCATTAAGACGGGATTGTGCCTCGGGTTCACAAAACAAGGGAGACATGGGTTTTGCTTCGGCCTGTTCCTCATAGCGTCCTCAATGATCGCCATCAGCTCCTCGGATTCCTTCGCGACCTTAGCATCGGCGCCCTTCTTTGAGGCAAAAACGCGGCTGATAAACTTTCTCACGTCGGGCTCATAGCCAAACATCGCTTGCTGGACATCAACAAGCTCCGAGTCGGCGGCCTTCACCAACTTATAGCCCAGGGTCGCGCCGCGCTTCTCCGGGTTGGTTGTTGCAGCTGCGCGAAGGATTCCAAGCAACCATGACACGTCAACGAATGACAAGCCCGCGAGCGGGTCGGCCTCCTCAAATCCTGCGAGCGTTGGCTGCGAGAATCTCTGGGAAAGATCCGCAAACACTCGCGATGGTGACCATCCCTTGTATTTACTCATGACCGGCGCGATACGCGCCAGGCTCGGCGTCACGTTCAGGTAATCGCCGACTTGGGAGAATTCCCCCTTCGACCATCGACTGCCCATCTCGCCGAGATAGGGGCTCATCCCCACAAGAACAGCTTCCGCAGCTGGCCCCATGTCCTCGATGGCGTTCTTTGCGTCTTCGGGGAGAAGGCTTAGGAAGATGAGCGCGTAACGCTCGGCCCTCGCTCTCCACTGTGCCGCCTCGCCCGTGGGGAAGGCCCGCGCTCTTAGAGACTTGTTCGCGACCTCAAACTTGGAGAACCGGCGCTCATCGTCTCCCAAGGGCGAGCCCCTGAGCGATGTTGTATCAATTGGGGGAAGCTCGGCGAAGCTCTTGATGCCAATTGAGCGAGACAAGCCGCGCGACTTCTCAAGCGGTGTCTGCGCGGCGCCCGCGCTCTCCTGCGAAGCTGCGGCGAATCGTAGGGCGCCCTGCTTGTCGACGCGTTGAATACGGCGAACAAGGAGCCCTCGGCGCCCGGTCAGATAATGAACCAGGTCTAAATACTTGGCCTGAATTTCGGCGGGCGCCTGGCGGAAGGCCATAGTTCGACCGTTTCCTGCCAGCGCAACCATCCCCTTTCCTCCACCCGCTAACGGAGCGGCCCATATAATCGGCGTTCCCTCGGTTGCGGTCGGGCCGACTTGCAGGAGCCTTTCGGGGTCCATCTCGCGAGCGATTTTCTGGACCTCCAGCTGATTCTCGACGCTTCCCCGGTCACGGGCCTGTAGCTCCTGGGGGAAGAGTGGGACCGGCAAGAATTGGTCGTCGTGACTGGTGATAACCTGCTCAATCGGCAAAACATCGATCTCGTATGAATAGCGGCGCCCCTCGGAATCAAACAACAATCCTTTGCACTGGTTTTGAGCCCAGGCCGGAATGTTCCCGCCTGGCTCGCCTGGCTTGCAAGAATAGCGCTTGATATCGGCGTCGCTCTTCTCTTCTTTGAGGATCGGCGGCGGTGGCGTCTCCCGAGCTTTCATCTTGTTCAAGGCTGAGTAGTCGACCAAAACGCCGAGAGCTAGGGCGCTCGCGAGCTGCGAGACGACAAAGCGGTCATCGCCCCTGGTGACTTTGGGCCGTGAGCCCGATGGCAAGCTGGGTTGATACGTCGAGCGCTTGCTGGGGCGAGCTTTCTTGCGGTGGCTCACATAAGACGCGGAATCAACCGGCGTCTTGTTGGGGTCGAGGTAAACGTTGTAGGCGTCGATGATCGCGCGGTTCGCCTCGATCGCTTCGCCCAGGTCTACTTTCTTTTCCTCGCTCTTCGCTGCTTTCAAGCGCTTTTGAAGAGATTTGATGGCGATCTCTGCGCGGCGCCTGGCTCGCTTGGCTCCGATGTCATGCTCAAAGCTCCGCTTGCCCGCGGTCATCCATTTCTGCGCCTGGCTCGGGCGCTTGGCCTTCCTGAGCTTTCGCTTTTGAGTCTTGGTCGGCTTCTTAGGCGCGAGCTTCGGCCATTGCTTCTCGTCCAAGAGGGCCTCAGAGACGGCGGGCCAGGTCTCCGAAGGCGTGGGCAATTCATACGCGACCCAATCGTCATCGAGCGCCGTTGCGACTCTCGGGATGGTCTTAGGCCGTCCGTGGCGCTTGTCCAATCGCTTGATAAGAGCGGCGGTCCCTCGCGCAGCGACAACAAAGTTGTTCGACTTGCTCACCGGGCAAAAGCTCACGCCCAGGGCTCTAACATTCGAGGCGGTGCCTTTCGCTTCGCCCAAAAGCTTCCAAAGAGCCGGTTTATTGGCGGTGCCGAAATTCACAAAGGCCAGGCCGACCAGGGCGCCGCGATTCGCGCCCGTGTCTTCTTCGTAGACGGAGCGGAGCTTGTCGGTGCTTGCCCCAGCGGGCGGCGTTGCTTTGCTCGGGATCGAAGCGCCCATCTTTTTCAGTTGATCTCTGTACCAAGCCTCTTGCTTTACATGCCCCAGGCCGGAGCCCTCAAAGGGACTGAAGAATGAGACGCTGTGCTTTTGCTCAAGGCCCTTCAGGGCTTCCAGGTAATCCTTGCCCGCGTGGACCTCGATGAGCCGGACTCCCTTGTGGGGTCCGAGCTGGTGCATTTGGCTTGAAACCAATTCTCGCCACTCTCTGAGCTTCTCCGGGTCTTTTTTGACGCTTGACATCGCGACGTTATAGGGCGCTATCACTTGTTCATACGGCGAGCGGATAAGGCCGTGAAGAGCGCTGACAATCGACCAGGGCGTCTTGCGAGCCTCGACATAGGCGCGGCGGAGCCTGAAGAGACGAGACTTTGTGTAGATATCAGCGGCGGCCATCGGCTTGTCGTGCTTGCTTTTAGTGCAACCAACGAAGATGAAGGAGCTTCTCATCTCCCCTCGAAGGCGAGCTGCTCGAACGGCGGCGTCCTTCTCCGCCTGGGCTCCCTCTGAGTGAGCCAAAATGCCCGCGACATATCCCTTGGGAGCGGTGCCTCCTGCCCCCAGCTGCGGCACTCGGTCGGTGTGATAGGTCGAAGCCTTCTTAGCCTGGCCCTTGACCTTAACCGGCTTAATCACGCCAGCATAAGACCACTCACAGCCATCCCCCCAGAAATTATAAGGCTGGCCCTCGGCCTGGGCGGCCTTGAATTCTTGGCAAGGCTTGGTGCGGTCGTCAAGAATCCACAAGTGATGCTCTTGATCGAGTTGAATCTCAAACTTCTTGAGGAAGTAATTGATGTTTTTAATGAGCGCCTGGCCGCGCAGTTCCGGCTTAAGTGATCGAATCTTTGAGCCTATGGCGCTGCTTGAACCGTCGAGGTATTTAAGCCCTGACTTAGCTTTCATCCCTGGGTAAATAACAGGCTTCCTATTAAAGTCAAAATCGGAGCGAAGGATATAAGAGTGCGTCAGGTCGACCGAGCTGTTGATGTTTCCATACCAGGGGCCATCGTTGTTTACGATCAATTGCTTGAGAGAGAAAACCTCGCGCCCGGTCGCTCCGACTGAACCGTGCCCCCAGGCCATCACTAGGTCACCCGACCGGGGATAGACGCCAGGGGGAGCCCCGGCTGCCTTTGCGATGCGCTTGGCTCGCTCGATGTTATTGGCGATAAGCTCCATCGAATCGTCGACCGGCTCTTGCGGCGCTCCGAATAGCGAAGCGGTTTGAGGCGGAGCTGCAACAGGCATCGGCGCGGGCTTAGGCGCAAAATAGCTCTCCCCTTTGGCAGCGTCGCCTCGCCCGACTTCTACGGCATGTCTGGTCCCGTTGTCCTTCAGGAAGGGCGGCTTATCTTCGGCCATCAGGGCCTTGTTTTGTTTCTTTTGGTAGGCGGTCATCGTCCCGCTGTAGTCTTCGCGCTTAACGATTTGGCCTTTCTCCGCCTGGCGCCAGAATCCCCCGGCGTTGCCGTCCCAGATAGCAATCTTTGGCGACTGCTTGGCCCTATAAGACCCCCTGGTGAATCCTATGATGTAGCCGTATCGCTTGTCCTTGAGCTGGATATAATCCCCCAGGACGAGCGAGTCGTAGGGCTTGCCCACCGGCCCGGCCTCGATCTTCGGAGCGGTCGCCGGAGCTGCGGGAAGCCTTCCCCCTAGAGCTTTGATAGCCGCCGTCTCATCGGCGTCGGTTGCTCCGGCCTGCTTAGCCTCCACTTCGTTTGTTCTTGCCCAGGTCGTCGCGTCGCGCTTTGTCTTGAAGGACGCTGGCATCGTCGTGGTCGAAGCGAAAGGACGCACCCACCATTTCGAGCTTTTACCGCGCTTGAAAACGCGGTCGGCGGGGATGTGCGTCGGCGCTCTCTCCATGGGGCGCGGCGGGGAGCTTGAGATATCCGACCCGAGTTTTGATGCCTCGCCCCAAGCCTGCTGCATGCCTCGCGGCGGCGATTGTCTAGCAGGGGCAGGCGCGGCAGGCCTGGCTCTGTGGAGCTTGAGAGCGATAGTGCCAAATCCCTTCTCGCTAAATTCGAGCTGCGTTTCCCCGAAGCTGGAGACCGCCTCTTTTATCCTGGCCTCGAAATCCTCCTCTATCTCGGTGATAGCCGAGTCCATCTGATATTCTTCTTCGTCACTATCGCCATCGTATGCATACCGCAAGGAATCAAGGTCTGAGTTGCGAAACTCAATCTCTAAATCCCAGCCTTTGTAGGGCTTGCGCCAGACCGGCTTCATAAGGTCCGAGATATTCTCTGCGAGCTTGAAAAGCGCAGCCTTCGCGGCCTCGATATTCGATGCCGGAACTGGGGCGGGCGCACCTGGTCGGGGCGTCCTCGCGGCTTGCCACTCCTCGACGCCGGGGAATTCAAGCTCGACACTGGCGCCAGCATCGCGAAAGACTTTCGAGAGCGCGCCCCAGTCATAGCCTCCATCCCCTTGAACGCCTCGCGAGCGGGAGACATACCACGCGCCAAGCTTGCGAGACCAGCGAAAGCGGGGATCTCTTAAAGCTTTGATCTCGTCTTTATAGGTCTTCGTCCCGCCTGTGATGATGGTCCCGTGTTCGGGGCTGTGGTGAATAAGGATATCGCCGCCCTGGTTAGGCTGCGGCAGGAAGCCCTCGCCAGTCGGTGCCGGAACTGGGGAGCCCGGTTTTGGCTTCGCCTTGCGCGGGGCCTTCTTCTTGGGCTTCGGCTTAGGCTTCCCCTTTTCAACCAGGTCGAGCCCATAAACAGTAGCCGGGACCGGCCAGCCTTCCTTCTTCGCGACTTGATAAAGCTCATAGGCCAGGCCTGGCGCGTAATCGTTGGGGAAGTTCACCCCGCCTGGGTCGTGGTAGTCGGTGCTGTAGTCGCTTCGGCTTTCCCGGTTGCGATTAATGGCAAGCATTGACTCAATACTGTTGACGCTGCGGTCGAGTTTGTCGACGTAGTGCGACGAGGCGCTCATAGGCCAGGGCATCGCAGTTGCAAGGAGAAGCAAGCTAGCATCGCCGTCTGTCTCTAGAGCAATGAGGCGGAGCGGCCACTGCCCGGACTCCGTTTTTGTGAGGATTTTTGCGCCCCGCTTGCGAGCCCACGCCTTGAAGGCTCGCGCATACCAGGCCGTCTTCCAGTAGGGATCGCCCCGAGGGACATCGGGCGCAACCGCGCGTCGAATGTTCCCGACGTAATCGAAGCCCTTCTTAGCCATGAAAAGGCCGCCGATCCAGAGCATGATATCGGTCTTGAAATAATGCCTGCGCCGTTCTTCGGGCGCCTGAAAATCATTAAGGTCTGGGTTGTGATAATTCACATAAGCCCGCTGAATATGAGATGTGCTTCTTCTTGAGCGATTGCCAGGGAATGAGCGGGCAACTGATTCAACGAACGAGTCGAACGCAAATTCGGCTCCTGGAGCCTGAGCGATGGCCCAGGTTTGCTCGAAAAGCTCCGCCCGAGTATCAGGCACTTTCATACTGCGCGATTGAAGAGAGGCAAGCTCCCTCATTACCCTTGCGTTGCCGGGGTCGAGCCTGGCTTGTCGCTGTAGCTCGCGGATTCTTTCATCAGACATCGACCACCTCGTTTAATTCTATGGTTTCCCAGTCGGGGCGGGTTCCAAGCTGACGCTCTAGCCAAACTTCCCGGCACTCCGCCTCACCGCCCTCAAGCGCGATGCATTCCCAAAATGGAGCCATCGGGCCTCGTTTCTTCTGATAATAAGCCCAGCCCGCATAAGCTGCCAAAGGGGCTAGGGCGTAAAGTTTGTTTCTAGATACAAACAAAGTTCCAACGGTCGCGGCGCTCGCGATAGCAAGGGCGGTCATGTCGTTTTTCTGTTGCTGCTCGATAAAGCCTTTTGCGAAGACCATCCGCCGCAGCTCTTCGGCCCTGGCGAGTTCGGCGAGCTGCTCGCGTTGAGCCTTTAGGGCTGCCGTCCGGTCGCGAAGGTGCAAAGTCTGCTCCTCCATCGCCGCGATCTCCGCGTAAAGGGCAGCCTTCGCTCTGTCAATTCTCTTGTCGAGTTCCCGCTTTTGCTTGGCCGCCCAGGTTATCTCGACGATGGCAAGGGTCGGCGCGACAATGAGAAGGGCCAGCCACCCCACGACGGGGATGTATCCAAGGATCGGCATCAAGACTCTCAGAAAGGGCGCTATCTGCGCGGTTTCCTTCACCGCCCGCATCAGGTTGTCGTCGATTCTCCGGCCTAGTCTCCGGGTCTCCTGGTCGATATCTCGCCCGATTTCCCTAACGAATTTCGGCAAGATAGAGTGTGAGATCTCGTTGCGAATCCTTATAGCGGGCGTGATAACGTCTTTGATAACGCGCTTGACGTTCTTCCTAATTCGCTTCCAACTCTTCGAGAAGGAGCCCGAAAGCTGCTCTTTGCGACCCCCAGCTGCGATGAAGTCGCGGGCGGCCTCGTCGTATTCCGCTCGCACCAGGTCGCGGGCGGCCTCTAGCTCTAGAATCTCCGCTTCGCCTTCGTCGGCGGCCCTTTCATAGTCCTCGATGGCCTTCTGAGCCTCGACGGCGAGTTCTGGCCCCTGGCTCGTGGGAATCAAGCCCGCGTCCTGGTCGGCCTTCGCCTTGGCAATTTCATCGGCGCGGTCTTCGGCATAGATGGCCGGGTCGATTTGCGAGACTCGATCCCATAAATCCTGAACCGCCTTAGCCTGGTCCGGCGTGACTTTCTCGCCTGGCTTCTGAGGAGGAATGATTAGAAACGGCGGCCCCTGGTCTCCCTCGCAATCCCATCCCATGACTTCGAAGGGAAGCTCGCCAGTCCTGAAGACCTCCCAGGCTGTATCGGCCATGAATTGCAAGTAGTGCGCGCCATATCCGATGAATTGGTAGTTCTGCCCAGCTCGCGCAGCGAAGACCTCCCAAAGAGGCGCAGAGCCCGCTGGTTTTATGATTGGCTGAAGATCCGGCCTTAGATCATAGACGAGGCGCAGCAAGACGGCCTGGCGCAAGTAGAGAGCATAAATGCTTCCATGAGGATGACCATCGCACCAAGAGAAGAGCTGATTAATCCAGTTTTCGTCCTCTTCATTGACGCCCAGGTCGCGCCATTGGGGAAAGAAGACGCCGGGCCTATAGCTCGCGTCCCGATTTGGCGGCAATTTGTCGAGAATCAAGGCCATCCTGCTCGCCTTTTTACTGTTCGGATACTATTGTGTCGAAGAGCTCGCGATGAGCTTTTCAACAAAAACGCCTAGTCTAGAGCGACGACTAAAAGGGGTTTGTATCTTAACGCTTCGAGTAGACGTAAGCCCCAAAGCCCAAAGCCCCTAAAATAGCCAGATTGCGGATAAATGGGGTCTTCAACCACTCGGCAGGGTCGAGGGCCTTTGATACCCCTTTCCCCGTTTCAGCTATGACTTTCCCCGGTTTGCCGCCGACCGCATAGGCCAGGGCGCCACCGAATGAGCCATCAGTAAGCCCAGCCTGCAACTCTTGGTCGAGGGCCTCATCGTCTTCGTCCCAAAGCTCCAGAGCCTCGATTGCTCGCTGCTCTGTCTCATATTGAGCGCTTGCCTCGATCTCCTTATTACGGGCGATAGCGGCGGCGCGCTCGGCTTCCTTCTCTGCGGGGGAGATGGGGAGGCGGTCGATAATGCCTGTATGGTCGATAAAGATCTGCATCAAGTCCCGGCCATGCTCAAAAATCGCATTGTCGGTCTGAGCTTGAAGTGTTGCCAGGGCGTTGTTGAAATGGCGTCTTGAGTCTCCGCCTTCGCCCTTGTCATAGGCCATCTGCGCTCTATAAAGCATCGTCGAGAAAGACCCGCTCTTCGACCAGGCGGGGCCTCGCCAGGCGTAGCGCTTCTGAAGAAGCCGCACCTTATCTTGAAAGATTTCATCCTCCGAGATTGCAGGGGCACCCGTGGGCTCGTCATCCTCCCAAGGGTAAGACCATCCAAGGTTGCGAACGACTGGCGCCTTTGGGTATGAGTAGCCGTTAGGCCCGATTGAATCGGCGTTCATCGCGGCGTATTTCTTCGCCAGGTGACCACCGGCAAGAGCCCGGCGATTACGCGCCGCAGCTCGCCGTCTGTAGTATTGTTTCCCAGCCATCAAAGGCCCCCTCTATCGAGTGTAAGCAAACAGAATCACGCCAGCGATTAGGCCAGCGACCCATTGAGGGCTGATTCCCTCTTCGTTCGCGTTCTCTCTCTGCTGGATATAGGCCCGCTCCTGCTCGCCGATGTCGCGCATCTTGCGTTGCCATGATGGTAAGTGAGTCGCGAAGATTCCCACCGGGTTATAAGGCGCCTGGTAGGCGCAAGGCCGGTGAGTGCCTCGCCGTCGCGGCCTGCCTGGTCGGGCGCATCCGCATGAATTCTTGTCCATGACTTCCTCTAACTACCGGGGAGCGGTTTTATCGTTTGCGTTTGCGGGTGAAGGCATAAGCGCCACCGCCCAAAATGACCACGGCGCCGAGGGCGTAAGCCCAGGTCGGAATCCCGCCCTTCTCGGGCACCTGGCCCCGAAGAGCTAGGGCATGATTTCGCTCGGCCTGCGCCGCAGCTGCGGCAGCCTCCGCGTTGGCTTTAGCAATAGCGATGTCGCGCTGCGCTTTAATCTGAGTTTCTTGAAGATCCTTTTGTTCGATCCCCTGCCAAATGCCAAGCCCAGCCGAAGCCAGGCCGCCAAAAGCGGAGCCAAAGTCAAAGTTTCCAAGCGTCCGATTTTGCCTGCGGATCTTGCGCCGGACCCGGCGCGCGGTGAGTGCGTTTGACACAATTTTTTCTCCCGGCCTGGTCGGCCTCTCTTTTACTTTTTGAAAGCGAAGTAAGCCAGGCCGCCAGCGGCAAGAGCCATAACGCCCAAAGCCATCGGAGACCACCCCATGATGAGCCCGGCCTGCGCGGCCTTTTGTTTCTCAAGCTCGCGTCGGCGCTGCTCCGCCTCGACTTCGGAGCTTGTCGCATCTTCAACCAAGCGCATCGCGTCGTCGAAGTCGATAACAGCATCGAGCCCCAGGTCGCTATAACCTGAGCCGATGGTATCGTCGATGAGCCCTGGTGCGCCAGGAAAGAGATTTAGACCGGCCTTCAGATAAGGCGCGTTCTTCTCGCTCATGAAATTCTGAGCAATCCCAGCCGATGAGCCGAGGTGCGCGGGTTTCTGTGCAAGCCTGCTGTGTGTGCGGCTCTTCATTCTTCTGTGGCGACTCATGATTTCCTCCAGTAGCTATAGGCCAGGAGCGCAACCGCCCCCGCGCCTACAATGTAAAGAGGCATCATAGCGCCTCGTCGTGCTTGTTTCTCTAGTTCCTGAAATACAAGAAGCTCTCGATTTGCTGCGTCGATACGCTCCATTGACAACTGCGCGGCCTCGAAGTCGAGCCGGGCCTGTTCCTCTAATAGTCTAAGCTCCGCCTGGGCCGCGACTTCTTTTGCATGAGCCGCGTATTTCGCAGCCTTTTTTTGAGCCTCGCCACCGATGACCGACACCGCGATGTCGGTCGCCATCCCCGCGCCTTTCGCGACGAGATCGGCAAAGCCTAGCGATGGGCGCCCGTTCAAGACGCGCTCGCCGAGGGCCTCCGGGTCGATGTATTTCCTTCGACTCCCCGTTGCCCGCTCGCCAAAATCTAGCCACTCAAGGGAGGAATCGATGGGGCGCCAGCGCTCCGGCTCAATCTCTACTTCAATATGGATATGCTCAAACCAGGGATCATCTAAAGGCCCCATGTTGTCGGGGTTCTCGGTCAAGACGATGCGGCATCGGAGCCCCAGGGCAGAGCAGAGCGCGAGCTGGACCGCTGAGTGATCATCACAATCGCCAGCGGCTAAGTGAGTTCCCCGGCGCCCGTGCTGAAGCAACCAGGCGGGGCGTTGCACAAATTCTCTATTACGCGGGTCGAATTGGTATTTGATATGACGACGCAGCGGATCGAACAAGCGCTTTGCGGCCTGGTCCTTTGACTTGGTGCCCATTGTGAGCAAGAGGGCATGAGAGCGCACAGCCCGCGTATCAGCGGGACTATAGGCAAGCTCGACGACCGACTGAACCGTCTTATCGATGGCGCTTGCATCGTTTTTCATTATCTCAATGTGCATAAAATGGGCCTCGCGCTAGATCGTAATTCACGCGAAGCCCATTAATCAAGCCTTTAAGCCCTAACGGCTCATGTCGTTTTTAGGCGCTCTCTGGTTTCGGGTCGTCGGGCTCCGCCTTCATCATCATTGGCCCGAATTGCTTTGCCAGAAGTAGAGCTATGCTCTCCCCATGATCGTCTATCGCCGTATTTATACGGTTTAAGAGCTGAATTTTCTCATCACGCTCGATGAGATCCTGGCAATCATCCTCGTCATCGTTCCAGGCCATGCATCGGTCTTTGATACAAACGCCCTCGATACCAAGATGGCACATTTTGGCCCCTGATTCCGGGGCGGGCGATTCTGTTTTCGAGGTTTTGGGCTCGGGCACAACTCCGCCATTTGGCCCCAGGTCGAATTTAGGCACTAATCACATCCTTCAACGCGAGAACCGCGTTCATAGCCCAGCCCATAAGGGATGGGTCGGTTTTCAATATCTCAACAAGTTTCGTTACATCGACGCCGGGCAAATGCTGCGCCCAGGTCGCGATGCCCCGACCCATTCCTGCGGGGTCGCTTGGTATCTTCAAGAGAGCAACGGCGCCCGCCTGAGTAAGATGAGGTGCGGCGTTTTTAGCCCAGGCTTGATAATCATCCGGGGTCTCTTCGAGCCCGGTCTGCAAGACGGCCTTAAAACCTTCGGTCGCGTAGGGCTCCACGCCAGCGGGAGCGGCCCCTGCCTGCGCGGGCGCTGACTGTCCTGGCTGCCAGATTGTCGGCGCGACTTGGGCAACCATGCCGCCGAGTGCTTTCACAAACTCAATACCATCAGAGTTACCGCTGCCCCCATCGCCTCCCGTGAGGTCTTTTAGTTTCTGGAGATTCGCGAGTTGATCGGCGAGGGTT
>SPJJ01042951.1_pt1 | contig 12100 bp, 9 predicted proteins | sample 3741741 | NCBI WGS metagenome assembly SPJJ01 (sample SAMN10925908, study PRJNA522277) | cold seep metagenome | isolation source: Elba SIP-enriched marine methane seep metagenome, extraction at timepoint T1 | place: Italy: coast of Elba, Mediterranean Sea | collected 2014-05 | reverse complement strand
GCCCGAAGACGCCGGCACCGGGCCTGGCGCGGACGCGGGCGTGGTTTCTGATGCAGGCGACGTGATGCCCTCCCAGCCCGAGGCAGCGGACGGGTGCACGTGCACACAGCTTGCAACCCATCCTGCGGCGACGTGGGCGCTGCTGGGGCTGCTGCTGCTCTTTGGGCGGCGGCGACGGCGCTAGCTCGCTCCGCTGGACTCCGCGCCCTACACTCCGAAGAGGCGCCGACAGTTGTCCCGGATGGCCTCGGCCATGGCCTCGACGGTGATGCCGCGGGCCTCGGCCATCGCGGCCACGCCTCGGGGCACAAAGCTGGGCTCGTTGCGCAGCTCCTTCTCCGGGCTCATATAGGGGCAGTCGGTCTCGGTCAGTAGGCTGTCCAGGGGCAGGCCTCGGGTGAGGCGCTGAAAGCTGTCGCTGCGCACCACGACGGGGGGCACGCTGAAGTAGTAGCCGGCCTCGGCGATGCGCTGAGCCAGCTTGAGTTTGCCGCCATAGCAGTGCAAGTCCGCCTTTTTGACCTGCATCTCCTGGAGGATCTCGAAGGTGCGCCGCTCTGCCTTGCGGGTGTGCAGGATGACCGGCAGGTCGTGTTTGATCGCGACCTCGCACAGCCGGCGCAGCACTCGCTCCTGCTCTTGGGCCTGGTCTTTGACCCAGTATTGGTCCAGCCCGCACTCGCCCACTGCGACCAGCTCATCCGCGTGCGCGTCGATCCAGTCGATCTCGGCGTCGACGTCAAAGGCGGTCGGCGGCTCGAAGTCATAGGTCCAGTTGGCGTCGGTGATGTGTCCCGCGATCGCATCCACGGGATAGATCCCGCAGGCCGCCTTCACGTGCGGGTAGGTGCGCGCCATCTGCAGCACCTGCCGGTTCGAGACCGGCTCGAGGCCGTTGACGATGACCACATCCAGTCCAGCCTCGGCGGCGCGCTGCGTGGTTTCGTGGCGGTCCGCCTCAAAGGCCTCATGGGTGAGGTGGGCGTGTACATCCACGTAACGGCTCATCGCGCCGATGCTACACCACGAGGGCCGCCGCCCACGCCAGATCCGCCCGGTGTCGATTGTGCGACCCCGATCAAACCATTAGAGCAACAGGGGTGAAGCGCTGCGCCTTGGCCCTGTCTCTGCTCGTTTTGGCCGGCTGTCCACAGGACGTCAGCCCCCTGTCTGGCAACAAGGATGGGGGCACCGATACAGACGCGCAGGTCGGCACGGATGGCGGCACCGTGGACTCAGGCGCCGCGGACAGCGGCACCCCTGCTGACTCCGGGGCGCCGGATGGGGGCGCCTGCACTCCCGATTGCTCGGGCCGAACCTGTGGGCCGGACCCTGTATGCAGCCTATCTTGCGGGCAGTGCCCAGCGGACGCTCAATGCAGCCCCCAAGGGGTCTGCCTGAGCACCTGCGCTCCCGGTACCTTTGAGTGCACAGCGGATGACACGGGCTTTATGGCCTGCGGTCCCAACGATGCACTGGGCGTCTCGGACTTTGGTCCGCGCATCGCGTGCGCCAGCGGCGCTCAGTGCGCACTGGGGGCCAGTCAGCCGTGTATACGTACCGAGTGTGCGCCGCTCGACATGATGGTCGTGGTCGATCGCTCTTCCCGCATTGCCAGCAACTCCGCCTGGAGTTGGATGAAGGAGGGGCTCGTAGCGCGTCTGCTTGAGCATGACCACGAGGCCCGCTTTGGTCTGAGGCAGTACCCGGACGCTGCTTGCGCGCCGGGGCCGATCCGGCCGATGGCCGAAGACGCGGCTCACGCCGTTTCGCAGAACATGCGGGCGCCGGGCCCTGAGGCTTCGAACCCGATCGGTGGGGCCCTGATGGGCCTATCTTCGCAGTTCGTCTCGGGGATCGATACGCAGGCTGTCTTGCTCGTCTCCGCGGGTGATGAGAGCTGTGGGGATCGACAGGTGGCCGTCATGGAGGCTGGGCGCCTCTTTCGTATGGGCGTGCGGGTCTACGTCGTGGCGATTACGGCGCAAGCTAACCTGACGTACCTCAACGAGATCGCGGTCGCTGGTGGCACGGGCCAGGCCTACGCGGCGAGCAGCCAGGTCGAACTCACCGACCACCTGGGCACCATCTTCGACGAGCTGGGCGCGTGCAGAAACCGGTACCCTCAGCTCGCGACGGGCTGGTACCACGCGTGTCGATTGAGGCCGAGCGGCATCATTGATTGTTGGGGCCGCAACCAGGATGACCGTTTGCGACCGCCCCTGGGCGCGCACCTACAGATCGCAGGTGGGACCGATAACGCCTGCGCGGTGGGGGAGGACAACGTGGTGCGGTGTTGGGGGCGCAACCAGCGTGGCCAGTCCGAGTCTCCCCCGGGGGCCTTTGTGCAGGTCGCCGGCGGGGACTCCCACTTTTGTGGGCTCAAGCTGGACGGCAGCCTAGCTTGCTGGGGCTATGATGACGCCGGGCAGGCCAGCCCGCCGATGGGCAGCTTCAAGCAGGTGACCGCGGGCGGGTTTCACGGCTGCGCCATTGCTTTAGACGACACCGTGCAGTGCTGGGGCGGGGCGGTGGCGCCCCCTGGGCGGTACAAGCAGATCGATGCGGGCGGTAACGTGACCTGTGGACTGCACCTTGATGACACCCTGGAGTGCAGCCACGGTGATGCGCCGCCCACCGGCACCTTCGTGCAGCTCAGCCGCGGGCCCTACCATGGATGCGCGGTGCGCACGGATGGCACCGTCGCCTGCTGGGGCCTCAACCACGTGCAGCAGTCCGAGCCGCCCTCCGGCACCTTCGTGAGCGTCAGCGTCAACTATGAGTACTCCTGCGGAGTGCGCCCCGATGACAGCATCGAGTGCTGGGGCAGCGGCAGCAATGGGCAGACCACGCCTCCAAACTAACCCCAGGGTCGACACGGACCGGCGCCCACGCCAAGCTGAGCCCGTGATTGGCCCTGCTGCCTTCAATGATCCTCGATTGCTCGCGGCCCGCCGCGCGGTGCTCAGCGCTTCGCGCGTGACCCGTGCTGTGCAGGCAGACCTGCAGACTTCGGGGGTGATAACCAAGGATGACCGCTCCCCCGTCACGGTGGCCGACTACGCGGCCCAGGCCGTCGTAGCGCACGTGCTGCAACAAGACCTAGGCTCAGTGCGATTGGTCGGTGAGGAGCGCGCGGACGCCCTCAGGTTGCCGGAGAACTCGGGCCTGCTTCAGCGCACCGTCAAGCAGGCGCAGCGCGTGTGGCCGGGCGCTGAAGCCGAGTCTTTGATGAGGGCCATCGACGTCGGCGCGGCAGAGCCAGATCCCGAGGGCTTTTGGACGTTAGACCCCGTGGATGGCACCAAGGGCTTTTTGAGGAATCAGCATTACGCGGTGAGCCTGGCCTATATCGAAGCCGGTGTACCGGTGTTGGCCGCCTTGGCCTGCCCCAACTTTGAGGTGGATATCAACTATGCCCTGGATCGGCCGGGGCGGGGTGTGCTGTGCCTGGCCGCACGAGGGCAGGGCGCTTGGCAATCCGCGTTGCACGATGGGGCGGTGATGCACCGCATGCCGGTCGCGAGCCGAAGGCAGGACCTGGTGCGCACCTGTGAATCCGTCGAGGCCGGCCACTCCAATCATGACGCCCACGCCAAGATCTTGAGGCAGGCGGGGCTGAGCGCAAGCGCCGTACGGCTGGACAGCCAGGCAAAGTATGCGGTGGTCGCCCGCGATCAAGCGGATGTCTATCTGCGGCTGCCTTCTCATCGGGGCTATGTCGAGAAGATCTGGGATCACGCGGCGGGCGAGCTGGTCGCCCAAGAGGCTGGCCTCGTCGTGAGTGACTTCAAGGGTCGCGCGCTCGACTATTCACACGGGCGGCGGCTTGAAAAGAACCGCGGCATCATCGTCGCGGCGGCCCATCATCACTCCCGGTTGATCGATGCGATCAGACGTCTTGGGTATTCATGACCCAACGGCCGAGGACTTCCTGCAGCTGCTTCGGTGATAGCGGCTTGCTGGCGTAATCATCCATGCCGCTTTCGAGACACCACTGACGGTCTCCAGCCAACGCGTGGGCCGTCATCGCGATAACGGGCGTTCGCTCAATCTGATTGTCGCTTTCAAACTTTCGTAGCCACCGCGTGGCCTCCAAGCCGTCGACCTCCGGCATTTGTACATCCATGAGGATGAGGTCGAATCGCTCACTCTTGAGGGCCTCGATGGCCTCTCGACCATCGCTGACAATATGATTGCTCACCCCGAGACGCTGGAGCATGCGTTGGGCGACCAACTGGTTCACGCGGTTGTCCTCTGCGACCAGGATGCGAATATCTGGAGGCAGAGGCGGGGGCACCGTGGGGATAGTAATGGTCCGGGGCACATCCGAGGCTTCGAGCGGTACTTCGAACCAAAACCGTGAGCCCTTACCGATGGTACTCTCGGCGTCGATCCTGCCTTTCATGAGCTCTACCAAGCGGCGAGAGATAGCCAGTCCGAGCCCGGTCCCGCCGTGCTGACGCGCGTGAGAGCTGTCGGCCTGAACGAAGGGTTGAAATAGGGTAGGTATCTCGTCCGTCTTGATCCCAGCGCCCGTATCAATCACGTCGACGTGGAGCCGTATCTTGCCGTCCTTAGTAGTCCCGGCGGTCTTGATCTGGACCTCCACGGAGCCCTTGTCGGTGAACTTGATGGCATTGCCGGCGAGATTAATGATGATCTGTGCAAGGCGGCCTTCGTCTCCGAGCAAGCCTTGTGGCACTTTGGGTCCCACTCGAACTCTGAATCGCAGATGTTGCTCCTTGGCACGAACCTCCAATGGGGCTCGCACACATTCGACCAGGCTTGATACTTCGAAGGGGCGATACCGGAGGCTGAGTTCTCCCGCCTCTACCTTCGTGATGTCCAGGATGTCATCGATGATTCGCAGGAGTCCCTCGCCGCTCTTGCGCATCGTGGTGACCAGCTCGGCCTGCTCTGCTTGCAGTTCGCTGGTTTCTAGCAGCCAGGCGGAACCCAGCACCCCGTTCATGGGGGTGCGGATCTCATGGCTCATGTGGGCCAAGAATTGAGTCTTGAGGCGACTGGCCGCTTCAGCCTGTTCCTTGGCGTCCCGCAGCGCGTCCTCAGTCCGTTGCTGTTGGCTCGTGTCCCGGAAGCTGGCGATGCGCGCGGGTTTGCCGTCGTACTCGATGGGGTACACGGTGACGACGCCGTGCAGCGGCTCGCCGTCATAGGTCTGCATATGCACCGACAGCTCCGCGCGCCGGGTGGTATTGAGCACCTTGAGGAGACGCTCACGCTCTTGAGGGTCTCGATAAAAGCGCTGCGCCAGCAGTGGCCGGTCGGCGTCACTGGGCACCTGGAAGATGCGCTCAAAGTCCCCATTGGTGCGCAAGATCCGACCCTCGTCGAAGTCCACGACGACCATCGGGGCGGGGGTGGCGTCAAATAGCCGGCGCAGCTCCTGGGTCGCAGATTCCGCCTGGCGGCGTGCGTGGGATTCCGCACGTAGACTTGCAAACTGGGTGCGCTGAGAGGTGCGAAGGCGAGTGGCGAGCGCGACCGCAAGGACCGCTGTCATGCCAAGCACGATGACGCTGTCGATGATGAAGAAGGTTAAGTCGCTGATCTCGTCTCGACGAATGCTCAGCACGATCAGGGGCACCGCGATGGTGGGGCCCAGCGACAGGCGCGGATCGATGGGTACGAAGAGAATGAGCACCAAGGTGAGGGTGAGCATCACCACCACCGTCGTTTGGATGGGGACCGGCGATGTGCTCATCGTGACCGACAGGGCGGCGGCGACCACGAAGGCCAGCAGCGTGCCGGTTCTGCTCATTCGGTCCGGTCGCGACGACAGGTTCGGTACAAAGACCAAGGCCATCGCAACGCAGAGCACCGCCACCCGCGGAAGGAGTTGCCAGCGCCAAAGATAGGACCAAGGCTGACCGAGCTCAGGGACGATGGATAGCGCGAAGGCCGCAGCCCCCGCCGCCGCCGCGACGCGTACTTGAGTTTGGGCGTTCTGGTGGGTCGCCCACAGAAACCGTGCCTCTCGGTAGTTTGAGACAAACTGACCGGGCCAGCGTATCTGGGCCGCTGTCGTCTGATCTTTCGCAACCCCCACTTTGCGCACCGCGATCCGGCGAGCATTGGGCCATGGATCGCGGCGGCGTTCACCCGTGCGGGGCCGAAAATCTCTCCTGAGACCTCCGGAGTGGCGCAGTTCGCCAGATCAGCGCTGCATCTGTTGCAAGACGTGACGCAGTCTTCGGGCGCGTCCGTCATTTCCGCGGGCGGTGTGTAATACCGCGAGCCACTCGTAGACGATGGGGCTGGGCGATGCCCGCACCGCGAGCTCGCACGCGTAGACCTGCTCGTCGTCGCTCGTCTTGTGCTCGAGGTACTTTGTGAAGCTGTCCCGGCAGTCATCGAGGATGGACTGCTGCGATGAAAAATCCGGGTCGCTGCCCTCGGCATAGGTGAACATGAAGATGCCCCGGGGGTACATGTCCTGAGGCAGGGAGGCTGGGTAGCCGCGCAGGTGGGCGAGCATCATGCCGATGCTCAAAAGGCACAGACCCAGCAGGCCCAGCGCGAGCACGGACAACCCACGTTGCGCCGCCACGGTCTGTGTCAGCCCCAGGGGCATCAGCGCGGCCAGGCCCGCGCCTACCAGCCAGCCGCCCGCGTGGGCGGCGTTATCAATACCGCCCATCGCGAAGCCCCAGATGACCATGTACGCGGTCCACTGCAACATGACCTGCGCGATTTGACGGCCGTCCGGCCCGCGTCGACGGGCCCCAACGAGGCATGCGCCAATGAGGCCACTCACCGCGCCAGAGGCCCCAAGGGAGCCTTGGTACACCTGTCCCAAGACCCTGGTGTAAAAGACGTGGCTGGCCACCATCGACAGGATGCCGCTGACCCCACAGATCAGGATCATCTTCTTTCGATCGAAGAGCTCCTCAATCAGAGGGCCGGCGATGGTCAGGGCATAGAGGTTGAAGGCGATGTGGATGATGTCCCCGTGGCCGAAGACCGAGGTCACAAAGCGCCAGTATTGGCCCTCATAGATGCCGAGGCTCCAGGTGCTGCCCAGCTGCTGCGTGGAATAGCCCGAAAAGCCGGGCGCAGAGTCTACGCCGGCGAACATCACCATCAGGATGTAGTAGCCGATGATCAGCAGGAAGAAGACGCCGGTGCCGGGGGCGGCGGCGAGCTTGGCCGGCAGCAGGTGCTCCAGCAAAAAGCCCTCGAGCTGAGTGCCGTGCAAGTACTCTTTACATTGCCGGCAGCGGGGCAGGTTCGGGCTGATGAGGGCGCCGCACTTGGGGCAAGTGTTGACGTCGCGACTCATGCGAGCTTGAGCATCGGCGCAGCGGGCTCAACACACAAGGCGTTTCAACGGGCTGCTAGCGGCCCGCGACGAGGCGATCCAGGGCTGCGCGGTCGTTCTTATTGGTGGGGTCATCGAGCGTAGTCCGCTTTTTGGCGCGCTTACTCGTCTTGGGCTCCACCTTGTCCTGTGCGGCCTTCAACAGGGCCACGCGCTTCTTAGCGCCGCGGGCTTCCTGCACCGCGGGCGCGGCCTTCTTGCTCGGCTGAGGCGTCTTGTTCTTCTTCGTGGGACGCGCGCGACGACTCGGAGCCTTCTTGGGCGCCTCATCGGTCTGCATGAAGGCGTCCCAGCGAGAGCCCGCCTTGTTCATGGCGCCATCCCAAGAGCTGTGGGCCCCATCGACCCACGCTGCGCCGCCCGCCTCCAGGAAATGCCCGTAGGGGGTTCGACCCTGAATCTCTACGCTGACGGTGGTCCAGGCGAGACCGATTCCAATTCCCGAGTACAGGACGTACTTAGCCAGGCCGCTCATGGGGCACAGTGTACGCCTGCGTCTTACCTCGGCAAGTTTTTGGCCGGATGTGTGCGACGGCTGAGGTCGCGAGCGGGGCTGGGGCTACTTGAGGTAGTTCTGGGCGCCGTCGGCGCCGTCGAGCCACTTGCCAAAGGCGGATGACAGGTCGGCCTCTTTGGCCCAATCCGTCATCGCCTGAGCGGACTGCACCGCCGCCTCACGCGGGGAGAGGTTCTGCTTGGCCAGACCCGCCATCTTCTTGATGAAGTTGCCGCGAGCCGCGATGGCGCGACCCTTTTCTGCATCACCCAGCCAGGGCAGGGCCTCGTACTTCAGAAGCGGCACGCAGGCGCGCTGGTCGAACTTGTTGAGGCGGGCCGTCTTCTTGCCTTCGTAAAAAGCTGCGTTGTTCACGAAGTTGAAGATGCCTTGCACATCCGCCTCGCTCACGTCGCCGCCATGCTCGCGCACGTGCTCCAGCATCAGGTTCTTGAAGTCGTTCGGCAGCTTCTTGACCTGGTAGTGGCCATAGCGCTCGTTCTTCTTGCTCGTCTCACGAACGTCCGGCAGTCGGAAAGCGCCATTGTCCGGCACCTCGCCCCAACCACCGCCCTGCAGGCCGTGCAGCAGGGAGTTCATGATGCGGGTCTTCTCTTCCTTGGAGCCGCCGCGGCACTCCATGCCGATACGGTTGCGGTCACCGTACTGCTTGCCGTTGCCGCGCACGTTCAAGATCGTGTGCTTGGCGAAGGCGGTCGCCTGCAGGTTCGTGCCCGAGAAGATCTTCCCGTAGCGCTCCATGTGCTGGACCGTGGGAATGGACAGACCCACGATGCAAAAGCGCCAACCATCATCCCCGTTGACCTTGAAGTTACGGTTCTCGAGGGAGTTCAGGAAGGAGTACATGTTCGCGTTGCCGACCCAGTCGAGCATCTTCTTCTGCTCGGGGGCGTCGGCGCCACGCATGAAGCTGGTGTGGATGTGACCCCAGCCGTACTCATTGAGGAAGTTCTGGATGCCGTCGAGGTTGAAGGGCTCGCTGACAACCTCGATCCAGCCATTCTTCTCCCACGCGATCTTCGAGTAGTCAGGGTTGGGCGTGGTGCGGATGACCGGGAACTTATTGTGCTGCTCTTTGTACTTAATCGCGTACTGAGCTTTGCCCTTGTCGTTGAGGTCCGTCCACGCGACGGGGCCGTCGACCTTGACGCCGGGCTTGACCATGTCGGCGCTGACCTGGCCGAGCAAGTTGGGTTGCCAGTTGTCGGGCTGCCGGGTGTGTTGCAGGTAGCCCTTGTCGCCCTTCATGGACTTGAGGTTGAACTCTTTTTCGCCGCCAAATTGAATGGGACGGTTTTGGTGCTTAATTTCCATGGCTCAGGCGCCCTCCGGGACGTAGGCGATGCGTGGATCGTGGGGACGAATGACCTCGTCCTTGGTCTGTACCCAGTCGTGCAGCCGGGTCATCGTATCCGAGGCCTCAAGTACGCCCCCTGAGGCGGCCAAGACCATCTCCGGGTTGGGCGTGGGCTTCGTCTGCAACTCCAAGAAGTCGGTAATGTTGCCCCAGCGTGCATCGATGCTCAGCGGCACGCCCATCTGCCGAGCTTTGTCCGCCGCGTGATCGACGAGCGCTGCGATGAAGAAGGCGTCGAGATCACCCTGCTTGAACGCGTCGCGGTGTGGAAAGTCACGTTGCAGCGGCTCGAGATAGAGCACGGGCTCCCCGTCCTTGTTCTCGAGCAGCCTGAGGTAGGCGCGCGCGGCGGGGTTGTCGGGCCACTTCGTATCCTCGACGACCACCGCGCGGGTGCGCGCGTTGCTGAGCAGAGGCAGCAGGCAGTGCCCACCAAAGTCGAAGCCATGCGATGGGCCGCCGATCTTGGTCAGCCACAGCAGGTCCACGTCGTCTTCTTCGCGGGTCTTCAGCGTGCCGCCGTGCGGAGCGTCGATGGTCTTGCTCGTCTCGGCGCCAAGCCAGGCTTTGCGCTGGGCGCCATCAAGCGGCTGCAGTTGCCGGGTGCTGGCCTTGTTCGTGCTGCGCCACTCTTTGTAGCGGCCCTCGACCATCGAACGCGTCACATCTGTGACCGCAGTATCGAAGGCCTTGGACTGCCCCGGGTGGCGCCGCGCGGTGGACATGTCCTGCACGGTCTCGTTGAGCGCCCTGAGCGGGACCAGGCCCTCGTGGCTCAGCAGCTTGTGCATGCCTTCGGCCGAGGGCTTCCAGTCCTTCGCCTTTTGGGAGTGCACCCCGATCTCGTTGAGGAAGCGGCTCGTCAGGTTGGATTGCAACGTGGCGCCCGGGTCCTTGGCATCGATCACCGACTTGAGCGCCCCGGTGGCCAGCTCTTGAGTGGCCTCCAAGCGCTGCTCCGCCAGGTACATGACGAAGGGCTCTTGGGCGTGGGCGCGGGCCCGGTAGTCGGCCCGGCTGTAGCCGTAGTGCCAACCCATGCGGGTCATGCTGTAGTCGGGGGCGGAGCCCGCCTGGTCCAGCATCATCGCGAAGCTGCCCAGGTCACGCCCGAAGGCCTTTTTATCATCGGCCCTGGCGCCTGCGTCGATCAGCGCCTTGGCAAGCTCAGGCTGACCCAGCATGTCGCCGATCGCGTTGGCGGCATCCTTGGTGGTCGCAACCTGGCTTGCCTTGAGCAGGGGCGAAGGCGCCTGCACATCGGCCTTGTCGAGCTTGGCGACCTGGGTGCTGATCTGCTCTTTGAGGGAAGCCAGCTGCGCGAGCGGGAACTTGGTGGCGGCCTCGCAGAGGCCGGCCGCCTTGATCGCCCGAGACACCGTATTGATGTCTTGGAGCATCTGCACCCGCGAATCCATCTGGTGAGCACCGGCGAGCTTGCCGAGCACCGGGTCCTCGCCGCGGTCATTGGCGGCATCGAGCTGCTTGCAGATGGTGCGGAACGAGGTGACCACGCTCGACAAGCGGCGGGTCTCGACGAAGCTCTCCTGCAGCTCGGCTGCGGACTCGACGTCCACGGACTCGATCAGCGACAACATGGCTTGCTCGCGGTTGCGGCGGGCCATGGTCGCTGAGCGCCACTTCATAGCCAGCGCGTCGTTCTTTTGAACCAGCGCGCCGGCCTTGGCTTCGATCTTCTGAGAGTTGGCCTGGGAGGCCTTCAGCTCCTGGTTTAGGCCCTGTAGGGCCGGTCGCAGCTGCGCGCTGGAGACCCCCACTCCACCAAGGGACTTCATCGCTCGGTCTCCTCTTCATCCAGCTCAATGGGCAGCTCAATGCCCATGGCGCTGAGCATCTCATCACCATGCTGCTGGCACTGCTCAGCCGCCTGGGGCATGCCCAAGGCGCGGTAACACTGCGCGAGCATCAGGGCGTCTGCGGGGTGCACGCTGCCCATGGCCACCAAACCCAGGGTCACATCGACGCTGCGCTGAAAGTGCCCAGCGCACATCAGCGCGTGGGCCTGCCGGCGCAGGTTATCGATGAGCTCAGCGTTGAGTCCCAGACCCTCGGACAGGTCCGCCTCACCTTCGAGGAAGGGCTCCATGGCGTTGAGGTCCACACGCTCTCGGTCGCGTCGCGAACCCACTAGGTGTGCTTGATGAATGCTCATGATGCTCCCCCCCGAGCCTCAGCTCAGTCCTGCGTCATCGTACGAAGGCGCTCGATGGTCGCGTCGCGGCCGAGAACACCCATCAGGTGATGCAGCGGGAAGCCGTCGGCGGCCCCGGTCAGCATCCAACGAAGGCTCTCACCGTAGGCTTTGTAAGACAGCTTGCTCTCCCCGTTGAAGGCCTCCAACGTGGCGTCGAGCTTGTCGATGTTCCAGTCCTTGGCGCTGATGTCCTCGAGCTTGCCCATCAGCTTGCCCATGGCCTGCTTTTGCTTGTCGTTGGCGTAGACCGCCTTCTCCTCTTTGACATGCACGGGCGCGGCGCGCAGCGCGAAGAGCGCGTCGAGCATATAGGCGAAGTGGGGGGCGCGGGCCTTGGAGCCCTCGGCCAGCGCGGTGAGGGCCTTATCGTCGACATTGGCCGCGACCTCGGTGGCCTCCGCGGGGGTCACGCCGGTGCGCTCGTAAAAGCCCAGACGCTTGTCGGTGCCCATATCCTCGATGTGGTTCTTGAGCATCTTGGGGTCGTTGAGGCGCCGCTTGATCTCTTTGACCAAGGTCGGAGTCTTGGCGCGAGAGATGTGGTGAAGCATGCGGCTGTCGAGCCGCTCCATGCCCAGCGTGGAGGGGGACTTGGACATCGACAGCGCGTCGAAGCGCTTGGCGAGGTCCTTGATGTCGACGGTCGCCTCGGTGTCATAGGTCATG
>SPJJ01001567.1_pt1 | contig 12104 bp, 6 predicted proteins | sample 3741741 | NCBI WGS metagenome assembly SPJJ01 (sample SAMN10925908, study PRJNA522277) | cold seep metagenome | isolation source: Elba SIP-enriched marine methane seep metagenome, extraction at timepoint T1 | place: Italy: coast of Elba, Mediterranean Sea | collected 2014-05 | reverse complement strand
GGGTGCCCTGTCCATCGTCATAGGGCACCAGGCGCCCGTCTTCGATCTGCACGGTGGCCCGGATGACGGTGCCGGGCGCTACGGTGAGCTTGGCGCCCCCGACCTCGTAGGAGCCGGCGCGCAAGGGGACTTGCACGACGAGCTGACCTGCCTCCATCTGGTCGAACAGTGCCTCGGGACGCAGCTGCTTGAGCGCTTCGACCTGGGCCTGCTGCACATAGCCGGTGGCGACGTCGACGATCGGCGCGCCCATTTGGGCGGTGTGGCCCAAGACCGTGGAGACCACCGCGGTCGGCGGAGGGGCCGGTGCATCGCTGCGCGATTGCGCGGAGGCTACGCCCGAAGAGGTGAGCATCATGGCACCCAGCAGCACACCCGTGATCGGGCCGCGTGTCGCGCTGGCCAGCTTGCTTAGAAAACCCTCCTTCTTAGGGCTTGGGCGGCGGCCAAAGGAGGCCCCCATGAGCGCCGGGTTCTGCAGCGGGAGGGGCGCCTGCGTAGGTGATTTGACCGTGTCCAGTGGATCCGGGGTCGACAGGTCGGCATTGGACCGGACGCGGTGCGGGGGAAGTTTCACCAACAGGGGCTCCGTGTAGGCACGATACCTTCATTTGGGCAGCTATCCAAGCTGGGGTCTCCCCATGGAGCACTGCAGCATGGCCGCGCAGCCGCCGCGGGCGTCGATTCCGTTTGATTTGTCTCCTGAGGGCTCCTAGCCTGTTCTTGCTGACCCGCGGGGTGGTGGCTTCGGCCGCCTGAGATCACACCCGCTGAACCTGAACCGGGTAATGCCGGCGTAGGAACGGGGGCGTCTCACGGCCAAACCATCGGGTTTGGGGCCGAGCGATGCAGCCCGAACGGGTCTGCAGGTACCGCTTGCGCCGACACCACCTCTTCGCCCTCACGATCCTGCTGTCAGCCCTTGCGCCGCGCGGCGCCTCCGCCGCCTTTGACGAGTTCTCGGACGGCTTTTCCCCCAAGCACTTCGAGCTGCGGGCCCAGTACCTGACGCTGGTGCTCAAGGGCGAGGTCGAGCTGGAACTGCACGACCTCGAAGGTCGAGGCGGCCCCGGCTACGACAGCGTCACCGATACCCGCACGTTGGGCACACGCAGCCCCTTCGTCGAGATCGACACCTTCTGGCTCGCCCCGCGCCTCGTCTTCGAAAACGGCATGGCGGTGTACTCCATCTTGGAGTTCACGCCTCGTGGGGCCGGGGTCACCGCGGTGTGGTTCGATGGGCGTCATCGCTGGCCACAGGCGCTGGAGCACCATGTGGAAGTTGGCTTTCACACCCCCTTCGTCAAGATCGATCGGCGCACCGAGCGTTACCCGCTCATTGGCAGCGCGTACTGGCGCCAGCCCGAGATTCACATCGTCTACGAGGGCCTGTACGAAATCGACGAAGACATCTCTGTGGAGTTGGGGCTCTCCGCGGCGCTCATGCGCCCCATCGCCTTCTTCCCGGTACAAGATGGCAACTCTCATCGCGGCTCCATCAACGTGGTCGGCTACGGGGCGGCGCGCCCCTTTTCGGGCAACGCGCCGGTCTGGGGCGCCAAGCTGCAGCTGCAGGCCTACGGGGTCTCGGCGACCGGCTTTGCCTACCTCGGCCGCCTCGCCTCGGAGGCGGGCACAGACGAACTCAGAAATAACTTCGGTAACTATGGCGCGCTCGAGGGCGGACCGGACGCGGACCTTGATCGCACCTTCTATTGGTACGGAGGCAGAATTGCCTACGACGCGCACGGCGCGCACTTCGTAGCCGAACTTATAAACTCCCAAGAGAGCCTGCTGAGGCGGTGGGGCGCCTATATTCAGGCCTCCTATGAGATGAACTACCTGCCCTTGGGCACCCTGCTGCACACCATAGAGCCAGTCGTCCGCTACGAGGTCTATAGAATTCGCGGCGCGGGCGAGAGCAACGCGGAGGGTGTAGCCCTGCGCAGCCCCGCGCCCAGCCAGGCGGTGACCTGGGACTATGAGATCGTGACCGCGGGCCTGGTGCTCATGGTCTACCGCGACCTGGTGCGGGCCCGTGTGGAGTACGCGTGGGTACGAGAAAAGAACGGCGTCCCGAGCTTAGGCATCGCCGATGAACCCCTAAAGAACGACGAGTTGCTGGTGCAGCTCGAGCTGAGGTTCTGAGCTGCGGCTCAGGATAAGGAGAAACGGATGAAATACAAAGTACTGATACTTGGCCTGCTTGCCTCGGCCTGCGGTGATGGGGCCTCTGCTCCACAGAGTCCGACGACGGTGTATCGGCCGCATCATGCCCAGACGATGAGGTTTGGGACCACCGATAACGCCGAGGTGGTCAAGGTCCTCCCCGATAGTCGCCGAGCCATCGTGGTGGCTTCCAAAGCCCGCAAGGTGACCCTTATCGCGGTGCAGGAAGAGAGTCTGTCGGAGCTGGAGAGTAAGACACTCTTTCAACAAGATACCAGCGAAAGTGAACTCACCCACATCGACTTTGCACCCGATGGATCATGGGCGGTGCTCACACGAACACAACTCAGCAAAGACGCTGACGGTGGCACTACGGGCTGCTCGGGCAGCTTGGTCTTTATTGACGCGCGAGAGGGCCCAAGCTTTGGGCAGGTCCTCAAGGAGGTCTCCGTGGGGCCGATGCCCGACGCCGTCGATGTCTCCCCGGACGGCAAGTGGGTGGTCAGCGCCAACGAGCGCGACGTTGTTTGGGGCAAGTGCGAGGGTGTGGACGGGCTTGAAGGTCCCTCCATCTCGGTATTGGACGTCTCCAATGGCCCTGAAGCGGCGGTGGAGGTGCATCGTTTGGTGATGAGCGAAAACCTGGAGCGCGAGCCCGAGCAGGTGGTCTTCGCCAAGGACTCTGATCTGATCGTCGCGACCCTCCAGGATAGTCACGAGGTGCTCTTTGTACGTCGCAGCGCGCTCGTGGGTACGGCCAGCGCCAGCGAGGCCCTCGGCAGCATCGTCGCCCTACCTAAGAATGGAATCGGCCAGGACGCGTGGCCCGACGGCCTCGCGAGTGTCCTGGATGCCAACGGCCAGGAGGTCTTTGTGGTGGCGGGCGAGGCTAATGATACCCTCACCCTGCTCGATGCCGCGGGTACTCTGCTGACCACGATCGACATCTTAGCGACCGATATTCCCGCCGACTTTCCCCGTGACGGGTCCTGGGGACCGCTGTTCCGACCGGACTCCGTCACGGCCTATCGGTATCAGGGGCTCAGCTACGTCGCCGCGACCCTAAAGGCCGCCGGCGCTGTAGGGATCTGGGATATCAGTGATCCGAAGAACCCCCAACGCGTCGTGGTTGAAAAGATTGGCGCCCAGGAGATGGCCGGGGCCGAGGAGGAGAGCTCCTTGGGCACAGAGGGGATCTCTGCGAGCCCCGAGCATGGCTTCATCATCACCGCCAACGAGGGTGAGTCGTCGGTGAGTTTGCTGGTCCCTTGAGTCCCACGACTATGCCCCGTGCGCGGTCTTAGTGACCCTCGGCCTCCGCCAAGATGACGGCGACGTTGGGAGATACGTCCGCCTCCAGGTAGATCTGGTACGCGAACAGGCCCTTAGACACGGCGTTCCCGACCGCGTTGGCCTTGAGTAGCCCGCGGGACACGAGGTTATCACCCAGAGCCAAGGGATAGGGCGCCGGCACACCCTCAAGCGCTTGTACGGAGTATCCGGCCTGCTCAAAGAGTGCCCGGGCCGAGGCAAAGGTCAAAAGCCGGGTGTGGGTGAAGTCTAAGATCCCGCGCGGGCCATAGTTCAGCTGGCCCATGGCCAGACCGGTGCGTACCGGCAAGAAAGCAACGTTCCCTGTGGTCATGATGACCTTGGGCCTGCGGTGCCCAAATCGGGCTCGTAGCAGGTCCAAGAACTGCTCGGGGGAGCGAAGATGCTCAATGATGTCCAGCATCATGATGACGTCATAGTCATCGTCCAACTCCTGAGGCAGGTGTGGTGCGTCCAGGTCGTGGGCGATGAGGCGCAGGCTGCCGCGCGTTGGAGTCTCGACCTCGGCCGGCTGCGCGTCGAGCCCCGTCACATGACAGCCCTTGTCCTCGCACAGGGCCTGGGCCACCAACGCCGGCCCACAGCCCAAGTCGAGCACCTTCGCACCGGCGGGCACGGCATCGACGGCCATCTGGTGAGAAGAGGCGAAGGTGAGCTTGCTGACATACTTTTCGTTATCGCGCTCACCTACGTCGAACCTGCGGTCGTAGAGCAGGCCCAGCTCCTGAGCCCGGCTCCACAGGGTGGCGCGCACGACATCACCGGCGTACTTCATGCCATTCACGTGGCAGATCTCATCGCCATAGTAGGTCGGGATAGGCACCTCGTGGACCCGAAGCCCCGAACGCAGGAACTGGATGATGATCTCCGTATCGAAGTGAAAGTCGTTCGTATTGTACTCGAACGGTAGTTTGGCGAGCGCAGGCACGGAGTAGGCCCGAAACCCGGAGTGAAACTCGGTGAGATCCGCCCCCAGCGCGCGGTTTTGAAATGTCGTTAGGATCTTATTGCCGACATACTTATACAGCGGCATGCCGCCCCGAAGGGCCTCACCCTGCTTCATCATCCGTGAGCCGAAGACCGCATCGGCCTTGCCGGCGACGATGGGCGCGATGAGGTCCGGGATGGTCTCGGGCGGATACTGGCCGTCGCCGTGAAGCAGAGCCACGACGTCGAAGCCCTTTTCAATGGCGTAGCGATAGCCCAGCTTCTGATTGCCACCGTAACCCTGGTTCACGGGGTTACGCAGCATCGTGATCGGGCGGTGATCGTTGGACTCGGAGTAGCGTAGGCCGACCTCAAACGTCTTGTCCTTGGACGAGTCGTCAATGATCAAGATCTCGATGTCCTCGCCGAGTTTGTCCCAGGGCATACGTTCGAGGACCTTCTCCAGCGTTGATTGTGCGTTGTACGCGACGACGTGAATCAAAAGGCGAAAGGAGGGGGTGTCTGTCGAGTCCATGATTATTTCAATCGAGCCGCGATCTCGCGGTAGATACGAGCGAAGAGAAGAAAGGTTGGCGGAAAGTAGAGCAGTGCATACCGATCGCCTTGAAAGTAGGCGAGGCCGGTGGTCACCAGGAAGTAGACCGGGGCCACGAGCACATAGCCCCGAAAGTAGACCTCTGGATCCCGATGCCAGGGCTTGGGGCGCCGAGAGCGACGCAGCCATAACAACTCCAGCAGCATGACCAAGGGGAAAGTCACCCACAGCGAGTGGGTGGCAAATTGATTCTGCAGGGTACTCAACCGCCTCAGCTGAGGGGCGCTGCGCAAAAAGTTACTGCCTGCTCGCGCGTTCTCCCCGAGGTTGAGTTTAAAGGTGGATATGACGCGGTCGGGGCGCTGCGCCCACTCCTCGCCCAATTCCTTCCGGACCGTCTTTGAGAATTCGGCGAGGGACTGAGTCTCTAGAGCCTTCAGGTAGGCCCGATGACGCGCCCTGCGCTCGGACAGCAAGGCCTCGCGCGGCTTTGGGGCGACCACCCGGGCCAGGAAGTACTCATTGAGGGTGTAGACGTCTGCGGTCGAGGGCTTCGCGAGCCCATAAGTTGAGTAGAACCAGGCGCTCTGAAGCACCAGGGGCAGCAGCCCGGCTGCGATGAGCAGCAGGCTCTTAGGGCGCGGTCGTTGGGACCACAGGCCGACCAGCGCGAGGGTCAGCGCCGGGTACATGAAGACGGACTTGACGAGCGCGGCGAGCGCCAAAGTGAGCACGGCCACAAAGATCGAGCGGGGTTTGTGGTCTTGGGCATACTGCTGCAGCGCGGCCAAGCTAGATATGGCAAAGAAGGCCCCCGTGACGTCGGATAGACCGTAAAAGACGAGGGCGGCGGGGGTTGCCAACAAGGTGAAGCCTAGGCCCCAGATCACACCGACCGATCTGCTTTCGGCGACCCGGTGGCTAATGCGGGTCATCAGAACAATGCACAAGACCCACAGCACCGTCTGTAGCCCGACGATCGCGATGGGGTGCGCGGACCAAGCGAGGCCTAATATGATGGGAAAAAGGACGGGGTAGACCGAAGGGCCGAACCCGGCGTCGGCCAGGGGCGTGCGTCCGAATACCCAATCCGCCGTCTGCAGGTAGATCTTGGTATCGTAGGCTTCAAGGACCAGCGCCCCGAGGCCCTGTTGAAATAGGCCGAGCTGGCTCGCGACAAATACGAGCCACGCAAGCGCGACAACCGCGACCGCCGCGTACCCGAAGGCGGGCGCGCGCCCCATGCGGCGAGCAGTCACCGCCGGACGTTCGGGTATCGCGACGGATTCCGCAATCGAATATGCCCAGCGGATGGGGTAAATACGAGCTATCGAACCTGCCAGTCCTTCGGCAGGCTGATGGTGTAGGCCAGGTCCGCCGCCTCGTTCTTTCCGCCGGCGACGGTCACGTCGAGGGTCACGAAACCGCGGTGATCATCGACCATGACGCCGCGCGTGGTCTTCTTCCTATCCAGCTTCACGGTGATGTTCTTATCTTTACTCACCGGGATATTCTCGCGCACGTGGACCGTAGAGCGTGCGCGACTTTGATTGAAGACCCGCACTCGGTAGTGGCGCTCAAAGCGGCGTGAGCCCTGAAATAGTGAGGGCTTGCGGTCCTGCTTGTGCATGACCTCACGCTTGACGTCGAAGTTGCCGTCGATACCGAGAGAGACCTCCATGGGGGCGCCCGGCGCCGTATAGGATAGTGGCGTGGTGCCCATGAAGGATTGACCTCGGAAGGAGTGCAGCTGGCCCGCCATCAGTGGGTAGCTGGCGGGGTTGTCGAAGCTCAGGGTGCGGTAGACATAGGGAGAGACCTTCGGAATAGCCACCAGCTTGGCCTCGGCCTTGGCGCGGGTCTGGTCGACGGGCATCCAGTAGGGACGCCCGTCGGCGCGGACCGTTACCCGGTGCGGCAGCTTGAGGGTGAAGCTCTTGCCTCCATCGTCTAAGTCGGCCGAAGCTGGGCCGCCCTGATTGGCGCCGGAGGAGGCCCGAAGCTTCTCGCGGCGCTCCTGACCCTGCACCATGACCTTGTCATCGCCCGCGTCCTGCCCGTTGATCCAAAGGGGGGCGGGCATGGGCGCCTCGGCGCCGAGCTTGGGCTTTGCCGTGGACAAGATGAGTTGCACGTTCTCCCAGTCTTCGCCCGTAGCCTGCTGCACCACCGCCGAAACTGTTAGCTCTGCGCGGCCCTTGCCGATGCCGCTCTTTTTCTTTGTGAAGAAGCGCACGTCATACTCAGGGTGCCAGGTGGCGCCGGGCAGCACGTAGGACAGCCGCACCACCCCTTGGTTGGCGCCAGAGCACCTCAGGGCGACGGTCACCTCGACGGCTTCTCGGCTCGGCGTACTATGCAGGGTCGATAGCGCGCGATTCACCTGGTCAATGCGGCGGGTCAGGGCGCGCTGCTCGATAGACTTCTTTAAGATGGCCTCGCGGCTCGACAGGTCCTCATCCGCTAAAAAGTCCAAACCCTTCTTCCATAGGGCAATGGAGGGCCGAGTATTTCGCAAATCTTCCTCCAAGATGCCCCGAAGGTAACCTCCGTACCCCCGGGCATTTGTGGCTCTTTGGGACAGCTCCGCGGACTCATCCTGCAGGACCTTGAGCTCGTCAAGCAGGGCGTCGCGTTGCTTTTCAAGCTTGGCCCGGCGGTGATCTGTACTTTCCTCTACGGCGACCACGCGGTGCGTGAGCCCCTCGACGACGGCCGGCCGCTTTGCGGTGGCCCGCAGGGTGCGCGCATCCATTGTGGTGGGCAGGCCGGCGAAGGTGACCTCTTGAGCGCCGCCCGAGCAGCGAGCGGAGGCTTTTCGAGTGACCTCGGCGCGGTCTGAGAAGACGACCACCTGCTCCACGGGGGTGGGCGCGGTGACCAGGAGGAGGGTTAGGCTGGTGATAGTGCTCATCATGATGGGCCTACTAATTCTGCCGCAGCTGCCAGCCGTCGGGCCGGGTGATCTTGTAGACAAGCTCGACGGTCTGAGTTCGGCCGGGGGCGATCTTGACCGTCCACTTGAGGATATTCGCGTCGTCCTTATCGTCGGCCTTCACGCTGGCCTTGACGTACTCTACGGTGATGTCCTCGTTCTGAGTACGTGGCAGGGGCTCTCTCAGGACCACGGTGACGGGGCGCTTTTTATAGTTCGCGACCTCCATGATGACCCGATAGGTGGTGACTTCGTCCTTGGATAAAAAGCCCTCGCTCTTGGTCTCGGGCAGCACCTTGTAGACCAGCTTGATATCCTCATCGGCCCCAAAGGGTAGCTGCAGGGTGCCGCCTGCGCCGGTGGTCGCGAGGCGGCCGTCGCCTGCGAAGCCGCCGTTGACGAAGATGGTCACTGGGCCGCGCAGGATGGGTTGCGGGCCGGGGTTTTTGACCGTGGCCTTCAAAAAGGCGTTCTTGGCGAGCGCGGGAGAGGCCTCATAGAAGGTGGTGACCGGGTACCCGCTGCGACCCAGAGGGGCTCTTAGGGCCTCATTGGTGCTGGGCACCGTCATCTTGGTCTTGGCATCATAGATGTACTCAAAGCCAGCTGCGCTCACCGCCGGCAGGTCCGCGTCCGAAAAGTTTGGCCCGCGGCGTCGCGGTGCGGACTCAAATAGCGCCAAAGAGGTATTTCGCACTCGCTCCTTTGAACCCGAGAACAAGCTACCCATCACGGGGCTGTCCGACTCAAATTCCGCGGAGCTGGGGGCCAGGTCGTCCTGCATCGGTGCCGAGGGCGGCCGGCTGGGCATGGCTTCGGGCCGACTTCGACGTGAGACTTTCTTCTTGGCACCACCATGCACTCGGCGTGCCCCACTACGGCGACGCGGCACGCTTTTGGAGCCCAAAGAGGCCCCATCGGGGCGCAAGGAAGACCCGTTGATGCTCAGGTCCAGCCCGGAGGAGCCCAGGCCGGGGCGGTTGCCGGCCCAGCCTTCGTTCTGCACGTTGACCTGGGCCAGCTGAGTGAGCTCGTTGAGGCGCCGCTGGAGCAGGCTCATGCGGGCCTGTCGTTCGATCGCCTCTCGGTCCGAAGCGGCGCGGGGCGGCGCATAGCGCGGGGCCTGCGCCGGAGAAGTTCGGGCCCGAGGTTTGGGGATGAACTCTTTGGCCTCCCCCAGGGTCCAGGTCAAAAGCTCCGGTACGTTGATGTCTCGCCCGGGAATGGCCGTCGACAGGCGCAGCTGCACATTATCCCAGGTCTCGCCGGTGGCCTGGCTCACCACACCATAGGTTTCTAGGGCTACGGTGCCGGCTTTGGCGTCATAGTGCAGCTCATAGGCGGGCTTCCAGCGGGCACCCGGGATGTCGTAGCTTATAGAGACCTTCGCAGAGCCTTTCTTTGTGGCCTGCACGAGCAAGATGACTTGCAGCTTTTGGTCGCTGAAGGCACCGAGGTTCATGCGTTGGACCTCGCGCTGGGTGGTCTCAAAGGAGCGCGCGAGGCTACGACGTTTGATCTGCAGGGCGCGAAGGTCGGTGCGGACCTGGCTGCGACGGCCGCTGAAGAAGTCCAAAACACGCACCAGCGTGGGTGGGTCCCATCGCGGGATGCCCTTTCGGTCCTTCTCGGGCACAGGGCTCGTGGGCTGCAGCCCGGTCACAGTTTGAAGCTGAGCCTGCAGCGCGCTGATGCGGGCGTCGAGCGCGGCGAGGGCGTCCGCCTCACCCTCGAGGCGCACCAGCAGGGCTTCGACCTGGTCGATGCCGATGCGCTCGCGCTGCACGGGGATAGCCTCCACCCGCAACACCTTGGCGCCTTGAGCGCTGGCCCGGAGGGTGTCCATCCAGGTGGCGCCGGGAAGGTCGGGCAGCTTGAGGGTATTGACCCCCGCCTTGAGCGGCAGGCGGGCGCTGCGCGTGACCCGCGCGCGGTCTGAAAAGACCTCGACGTGGTCGATGGGCGCCTCAACCGAGGTGGCGATCTTAGCCAGATCCGGTCCTGCGGTGACTTTGGGCACGGTACTGATGACCGTCGCCATAATCAGCGAGATGAACATGCGGGGACTGTAAACGAAGCCCGGGCCCACAAGGTCTGACCTGAGCAGATTATTTTTGGCCCCGCGCCCGTGGCCCCCGGGACAGGCTCAAACGCCCGTGATAGCGGGGTTTATGGCGCGCGACGTCCTGCCCATCGACGCGGTGCTGCCCGATGTCATCCGGCACCTGCGCGCCGGTCCCAACCTGGTGCTGCTGGCCCCACCCGGCGCAGGCAAGACCACCCGCCTGCCCGGAGCCCTGGTGGATGAGGGCGTGGTGCCCGCGGGCGAGCGCGTCTTGGTGCTCGAACCCCGCCGGCTCGCCGCGCGGCTAGCGGCGACGCGTATCGCGGCCGAACGCGGCCAGCGCCTCGGCAAGGAGGTGGGCTACCAGGTTCGCTTTGAGGATAAGACGAGTCGTGCAACTCGGATTGCACTCATTACCGAGGGCATCCTGACCCGGCGCCTTCAAAGCGACCCCTTCTTGGAAGGCGTCGGCGCGGTAGTCCTGGACGAATTCCATGAGCGCTCCGTGCACGCCGATCTCGGCCTGGCATTTCTGCGCGAGATTCAACAGACGGTGCGGCCCGAGCTGAAGATCGTGGTCATGAGCGCCACCTTGGATCCGGCGCCGGTGCAGCGCTTCTTGGGCGACTGCCCGGTGGTCGAGAGCCAGGGACGTGCGCACCCCGTGCAGCAACTATTCCTTGAGCGGGCCGATGATCGTTGGCCAGTCGAAAAGGCTATCTCCGGGGTTCGGCGCGCCGTGCGGGAGCAGCCCGATGGAGATGTGCTGGTCTTCTTGCCCGGCGCGGCGGAGATCCGAAGGACGCAAGATGGATTGCGTGAGTTCATCGGTGACAAAGTGGACCTATGTCCGCTCTACGGGGACATGGACGCGCGCGCTCAAGACCGTGCCGTGGCGCCCGGCGCGCGCCGTAAGGTCATCCTATCGACCAACATCGCGGAGTCCTCGCTGACCATTGAGGGGGTGAGGACGGTGGTGGATCTGGGCCTGCACAAGGTCAACCGCTTTGAGGCCTCGCATGGGCTCAATCGCCTGGAATTGGCCAAGATCAGCGTGCGCAGCGCGGCGCAGCGCACCGGTCGCGCGGGTCGATTGGGCCCCGGCGTAGCCTACCGATTGTGGACCGAGAAGGAAGATCGCGCGCTGCCTCGCGAGGACGTGCCGGAGATCGCCCGCGTGGACCTGGCTCCGGTGCTGCTCGACGTGCTGCGTTGGTCGGCCTCAGATCCTGTGGACTTTGGCTGGTTCGAAGCCCCGCCCGTGGCCGCGGTGCGCCGCGCGATCAGCCTGCTGCGGGAGCTGGGCGCGGTCAGCCCGGACGGCTTTTCTATCACCAAGGTCGGCGAAAAGCTGGCGAAGTTTCCCTTGCATCCCAGGCTCGCCGTGCTCTTGCTGCGCGCGCATGCGGACGGGGAGGTGCGGCGCGGCGCGTTGCTGGCGGCGCTGGCCTCGGAGCGGGATGTGCTGCCGCGGCGTCGCCCGGGCCAGGCCCCCAATGATGAGGTGGGGGCCTCGGATCTAACTTTGAGGGCCATGCGGATATCGGCCTTCGAAGCCGAGGGCAGCGATCGACGCGCGGCGCAGAGTTGGGGGGTGGACCAAGGTGCGGCGAAAAACGTGCTGCGGGTGGCCCGCACCTTGGAGCAGATGGCGCAGCGCGCCTTGGGGGCCTGCAAACGCCACCGGGATGCCGACGAGGAGGCTCAGGCGGGACGGTGGATCCTCGCCGCCTACCCAGATCGCGTCGCCAAACGACGCCACCCCGGCAAGGACGCGGTGGCCTTGGTGGGCGGTGGTGGTGCGCGGCTGAGCCCGGACAGCGTGGTGAAAGCGGCGCCCTATATGGTGGCCGTCGAAGTGGACGCAGGGCGTCGCAGCCAGGCCGAAGGCGGCTGGGTGCGGCAGGCCTCCGCTGTAGAACAGGATTGGTTGCGTACCCACAAGCACCACGGTGCTCAGTGGAACGCACAAACCTATCGCGCTGAGGCGGTGGTGCAGCTTCGATACTTGGATCTGGTGCTTCGTGAAAAGCCAGACCCAAAGCCGGATGCGGAGGCCCTCGCCGCCGTGCTCGCGCGGGAGGCTGAAAACGATATCGAGCGCGCCTTGCCGCTGAGCG
>SPJJ01015786.1_pt1 | contig 12130 bp, 10 predicted proteins | sample 3741741 | NCBI WGS metagenome assembly SPJJ01 (sample SAMN10925908, study PRJNA522277) | cold seep metagenome | isolation source: Elba SIP-enriched marine methane seep metagenome, extraction at timepoint T1 | place: Italy: coast of Elba, Mediterranean Sea | collected 2014-05 | reverse complement strand
CGGGGCAGCAATGACCCCCGCGTGGGCGCCGTGCTGCAAGGCCGGTATCGCATTACCAAGCTTCTCGGCACCGGTGGCATGGGCAAGGTCTACTCGGGCGAACGCGTTGGCCTAGGCCGACCGGTCGCCATCAAGTTCTTGCATTCGATGTTCGCTCGCGAGCCCGCGGCGGTGAAACGTTTCGAACGCGAAGCCAAGGCGATGAGTCGCCTGTCCCATCCGAATTGCATCTCGGTGATCGATGTCGGGATCGATGGCGCGCCATACATCGTCATGGACTATGTGAGCGGACGCAGCTTGGTCGACGTACTCGACGACGGCCTGCTGCGCCTGCGCCGGGTGCTCAACATTACCCGGCAGATTCTCGCGGGCCTGGAGCACGCGCACTCGCAAGGCATCATCCATCGCGACATCAAACCGGGCAACGTGATGGTTCGCGAGGTCGAAGGAGCGGAGGACCATGTGTCCATTCTCGACTTCGGCTTGGCGAAGTTCCGCGACGTCGTGCTCACCAATGACATTACGGCGTCGTCCATGCTGGTCGGCACGCCTGGTTACATGTCGCCGGAGCAAGCCGACGGCGAGGAAGCCGGCGCATCGTCGGATATCTATGCCGTCGGTATCTTGCTGTTCGAGATGCTCACGGATCGCAAACCGTACGAAGCCGATCATCCGCTATCGGTGCTCAAGATGCATCGCGAGGCGCCGATTCCGTCAGTGCGAGCGTGGGTGCCCGACCGCAAGATTCCACGTGCCCTCGAGTCGGTCGTGAACAAGGCCCTGGCCAAGGACATCGACGATCGATTCGCGTCGGCATCGGAGTTCGCCGCGGCATTGGATCGGGTTGCTCGGCGCATGGACGACCAGCGCCGTCGCCGTCGACGCACCGCTGCCAAAGCGAGCATTGCTGCCGCTGCGCTTGGTGTGGTTACCCTCGGTGTTTTCGTGTTCGCCACCGGCGATAGTCGCGGCCATCAGACCAGCGCGAACACCCCTGCTAGCGCGGTCAACCCGGCGGCGTCGCGAACTCTGGAATCCGGTAGCGAAACCGTCAGTGGCAACGCGGTGGCGCCGCCCGAGCAGCCGGCAGCGACGGACAAACCGGAGCCACCGAAGGCGGAACCCCCGAAGGCGGAACCGGAACCTCCAAAGGTCGAAGACCCGCCCAAGGCGGAGCTACCCGCAGAAGCCCCCGTGACACCGGCCAAGCCGACCAAAAAGCAGCTCGCCGCCGAGCAGCCGGCCCCTGAGCCCAAGGCGACGAAGCGCTCGGCCAAACTCAAACGTCCGCTGCGCATGCGAGATATCCGCCGAATGATCGCGCGCAAACAGAACGCAGCGGCGATTCGCGGGCTGCTCAAGATGCGGCGCAAGAATCCGCGCAGCTCCTATCTGCCCTATCTGATCGCCACGCTGTGCATGAAGCAACAGATGTGGGATGCGGCCATCACCCACTATCGCATCGCCATCGCCAAGAAGAACGCGTACCGGCGGAGCCCGAAGGTGATCCGCGATAGCGTGTTCGTGCTGTCCAGCTGGCGGGTGAAAGACCGGCGCAATGCGAGCAGGCTGCTGGTCCATTCGATCGGTGTTCCGGCGCTCAAGCACCTGGATCGCACCGCCCGCTATTCGCGCAGCTCGCGCATCAGGCGCGGGGCGAGCAGGGTCGCTAGGCAGATCCGTGGCAAGTATCGCCGTAAGCGGACGCGTAGAGCGCGTCGGCGTCGCTAGTGTCGCTGTCGTCGGCGGTCTCCATGACTTCGCTCAATGCTCGACGCGGCGTGGCCGCCGTGCGCGGGCCGTAGCCTATGCGCATGATCAGATGCGGGTAGCCTTCGTGGCCGGTGATCTCGGCGAACTGTTCGCGATACTCGCTCATCTCCAGTGGTTGGTTGAGGAATGACGCGGACAGACCGTACAGCTGGGCGGTCAACAACATGCGCTGCATGGCTTGGCCGGCGGCGAACCAGGCGATGGCGTCGTCGTAGTTGGTCCCCAGCACCGCGAGCATCGGCGAGCCTTCGGCCAACTCTCGTTCCTTGGCCGCCACGGAGCCGCCGACGTCGAAGGTGCGCACCAACAGGCTCGTGCCGTACGAGGTGGTAGGGCCGTAGGATTTGCTGTAACCGGGGATGCCGTCGCCTCGTTGGCTGGTGTTGGAGACCAGCCATTCGGATAGCTCGCGGCGGAATGCTTTGTTGGACAGCTGGTCTCGGTCGGCAACCGCGATCAGTTCGGCGGCGGCATATTTGGCACTTGGGTGCATGCGCACGAGCCAGGCTTGTTCCTGCTCGCAGGCCGCGATCAGTTCGTCGGCGATCGTTTGGCTGACGGGGCGCAGCTCGAACGGCTTGCGGTTGGTGTGGCGAAGCGGGATAGCGTCGAACAAGCCCAGGTCCGCGCGACCGGGTTGATGGGGCTCACCCGGCGCGATGCGTGCGAGCAGGTTGTTGTTGGTGGAGTCCGGGAAGGCCTGGACCACATCGGCCCAGCCGAATCGCCGCATCGCGATGCGCAGGTTGAGCAGCGCGGCACCACAACTCATCAACAGTTGGCGATCCATCGGGTCGATGACATGAAGCGAGCGCCCGCGGTCGGCGAGCAGGTCTATGTAGTTTGCGTGGACGCGGAAGCGCCACGGTTGGGCGTTGTGGGAGCTGGGAGCGAGAATCGCGTAGCGTACGAGGAACTCGAGTTGGTCCCTCAAGGTTCCCGCGTAGGGAAAATTGGCTGGAGAAACGTGCCAGGCTTCGCGTGTGTCCCGCTTGGTCATTGGGTCAAGCGGTGCAAAACGTGTTCCGACGAAACCACTGCGTGGCCACGGCAGTTAGGAGCGAGCGCTGCAAGCTTTGCGCGAATCAGCCGGGTTAGTGGCCGAAATCAGCCGTGACGGGGTGCGGCGTACTCCCCGGTTGGGGACCTTAGCCCCAGCACTAGCGCGCCGAGCAGCCCTGAATCTCGCCGTCTCCGTTGCTGTCGGCGCGAGCCAGGCAGTCCGCGGCGGCCGCTTGGACCAGGTCGAGGGTGGGCAAGTAGCAGCTGCCGTCCTTGGCGGTCTGACTGATCCATTTGATCAATCCCGTGCGCCATGCCCACAGACGCGCCCCGCTCGCGTCACTCCACGTCGACTCGGTGTAGTCATCGTTCCAGTTGAAAAACGAACCGCTCCAGTTGGTCTGTTCCCGCAGGTCGACCAGCTGTTGCGGCGGCTCGGCCATGATGGTTTCGAACCGGATGGCCGCGGCCTGCATGCACCGGCGGCCGAAGTCGGTGCCTTCGGAGAACGAGTAGGTGGGACTGTGGCCGCCAGACCATTTCTGCCAGAACTCAGTGCCCGACAGGTAGAAGCCTTCGGCCCGGGGGTAGTCGTAACTGGTCGGCGCCTCGGTGTCCTCGGGGAAGGTGATGTGGCCGAGGGTGACGTCTCGCGCTTGCTCGTACGGGTCGACTGCGACGACGCACTGTTCGGCGACGATGGCGACGAGTTGGCGCATGGCGACGGGGCCGACGAAATCGACCTCGTCCACCGCAGCGATGTCGGCGAAGCTCAGGTCGTCTTCGGTTCCGACTTCGCCGTCTTCGCCCGCAAGGTGCGCGGCCAGCGATTCCGCTGCTGCCGTGTGCACGCCCGCTTCGCTCAATTGCTCAGCCGTGGCGCCAGCGTTTAGATAGTCGACGACCGCCTGGAGCTCGCATTCAGAGAACTCTTCGCCATCGGCCTTGCCGCCGCTGACGCCGATGTCGTCGACGCCGTCGGGCGAACTGTCGTTCGATGACATGCATGCTGCAGAGGGAATGCCGAAGACGGCGATGAGGGCGAGAGGAACGATCGTCGTGCGCATGGTGCGTGACATCGCAAACTTCGATCCAAGTCTGCGCCGGCGAAAGCTGCTGGAAACGCACGCGCGAGTTGCCTGGTGGCTACGCTGCTAGCCGGAGACCCGGCCCCCATGACAAGCGATGTGGCCGAGGATGCCGGTCACCGTTGTGGGTTGCCACACCCAGTCGTCTTCGTCTCGGATGACCAGGCGCCACTTGGTGAAACGACGCAAGCGGGCGCCGTTGGTGATGCGCTTGGCGCAGCGATACGCGCGGCGCGGCGACAGCGCGCGATTCCACCGCAGCCACATGTACAGCGTTGGAAAAAAGCCATCGCTGCGGCCGACGACGCGACCGCGAAACTTCAGTTTCATCTGGCCGTGGGCGCGAATGCCCGTAGCCGGCACCGGCTGGTGGTAACTAAACGTGAACCAGGTCGCCCCGTCGTGTTCGACGATGCCAGCGAATCGCCGCGGGATGCGCGTGCCCGCGCGTTTGTCGGTCAGCCAGGTCGCCAGCTTGTGCAGCGCTTCCACCTGGGCCTGGGTCGGTACCAGATAGTGACGAGGGGCGTTGGTGGTCCAGCGGCCGATCACCGTGCGGCCCGGGCGGCGCCGCGGTACGTAGATCCAGTTGACCAGCTCGATGCCGACGGATGCGTCGTTGCTGCGGTCGTGCTGGGTGACGTCGCGAAGGTCGTTGTGGTGGCTAATTCGGCCTTTGCGATCGATGATGAAGTGAACGCCGAGGCGGTTGCGGCGAAAGTGCTGAGCGGCGCCGTACATGCTGTTGTTCGCCGTCTCGTGCACGGTCAGCTGGGTAACCGCTGTCGCCGGCCGCCGCGCTTTGACGAAAAAACGCGGAATCTTGGCATCGCCGGCCGTGACGCGCTCCGGCCAGAACCGTCCACTCCAGTTGCGCAGGTTCAACCCCGGTACGACGTAGCCCCGGCAGCCGATACGGATGGTGTCGGCGCGCTTGGGTTTCGCATCGCTACGGCACACGTTGGCCTCGGACGCTCCGGGCCAACACAAGACGATCGCAGCAATTATCAACCCACGCATTGCGGCTCGAGTTCAGCGTACTACATTAGTCCGCCGTGACAGTGTCCCAACAGATCGCCACGGCCGCCGAGTGGATCGCGGCCGCCGAGCACGTGGTCGGGTTTACCGGCGCCGGCATCAGCACCGACTCCGGGCTCCCGGATTTTCGCGGCCCAGATGGCGTGTGGACCCGCCGCGACGCCGGGTTGCCTCCACCCAAGGCGCGTGTCTCGTGGGACGAGGTCCGGCCCAACCCCTCCCACTACGCCTTGGTGCAGCTGCAGAAGTTGGGCAAGCTCGGCTATCTGATCTCGCAGAACGTGGACAACCTGCACCTGGCCTCGGGAATCGACGGCAAGCGCCTGGCCGAACTCCACGGTAATGGCCAGCTGATGCGCTGTTTCGAGTGCGACGAGCAGATGAGCCACGCCCAAGTTGGCTGGGACAAAGCGCGTTGGGGCAACGGTTACCGCACCGATCCGGTTCGGGCGAATCAGCCCGTGTGCCCCCACTGCTCCGGCCGGGTGATCTCGTCGGTGGTCAACTTCAGCGACCCCATGCCGGACCGGGAGTTGATGCTGTCCTACTCGCATTCCAAGCGCGCCGACGTGTTCATCGCCATCGGCTCGTCGTTGGTGGTGTCACCGGCCAACGAGATGCCTCGGGTGGCCATCGACAACGGCGCCAAGCTGATTCTGATCAACCGCGGCGAGACGCCGTACGATGACGCAGCGCATCTACATATCAGCGCGTCCATCGGCGAGGTCGTGCCCGCGATCGCGGAACGAGTGGCCTCACTGGTTGCGTGACCCTGGCTAGTCGACTGGTCACCACCGAGCCAACCTAGCGAAAGCAAAGCGTCCAGGATTGGCGCAGAACTTGTAACGTTGGTTCAGCGTGTCCAGGGCAGGCTTGCAGCTACGACTCGACAAGGGGCAGGACGAGCACACGCAGAACCTCATGCGTCTGCGCAAGGCCGTCGGCGCGGCCCTGATCGCGTGGCCGGCGTTTGCCCTGGTCGACTGGTTCATCTGTCGACATGTGTCCCCCGGCCGGTTGTGGTTGTACCTGGCCATCCGCGCCATCGGCATGATTCCCCTGGCGTTCGCGTTCATGCGCTTGCGCAGCCCGCAACCGCCTGGCCGAACCGAGCTTCGGGTCATCGATGCCTGGCTCGTCGGCACGCTCACGGCTCTGGTGACCATCCCGTGCGTCGAGTTCGGCGGCATCGCCAGCCCATTGGTCATGGGCGTATTGATCATTCTGGTCGCGCGCAGCACGGTACTCAGCGACCACTGGCGGCGGGCGATCTGGCCGGTCGGTGCCATCGCGCTGATTCACCCGATGACCCTTCTGGTCATGGCCGCGGTCATGCCGCAGATGGCCGGGCAGCTTAGCGACGGCGGTATGGTCGCGGGCTTTGCACTCAATCAGGCATTCCTACTCGGCGCTGCCGGCATGGTTCTCGTCGGCGGCCACATGACCTACGCACTCAAGCGGCGCGTGTTCGAAGCGCGCTCGTTGGGGCACTACAAGCTTCTGAAGAAAATCGGCGGTGGCGCGATGGGAGAGGTGTGGTCAGCCCATCATCAAGGGCTGAAACGGGACGTCGCGGTAAAGATCTTGCGCCCGGACAAGCAATGCGGAGAGAACATTGCACGGTTCGAGCGCGAGGTGCGCGCCACCGCCGAGCTTCATCACCCCAACACGGTACGCGTGTTCGACTACGGTGGAACCGCGGACGGGCTGTGGTACTACGCCATGGAGCTGCTGGAGGGACAGGACCTGCGCGAGCTGGTCTGTACCGACGGGCCGATGACGGAAGCGCGTGCGTTGCGTTTGATCTGGCAGGCGTCCCGAGCACTCGCCGAGGCGCACGCTCGCGGCATCATCCATCGCGACCTCAAGCCCGAGAACCTGTTCGTGACCTCGGTCCCGGGGGAGGGCGACTTCCTCAAAGTGCTCGACTTCGGTCTGGCCACGTTAGCGGCGAGCCGGGGTGGCTCGGACCTGACCAACGATGGCTTCGCCGTGGGCACGCCCAAGTACGTATCTCCCGAGGTGCTGTACGGCCAACCAGCGGATCCTCGCTCGGATGTCTACGCGCTGGGTGCCGTACTCTACTACCTGCTGACCGGCGTCGCGCCGTTCGACTACAAAGAGCCCCAACGCAACTTCCTGGCTCACATGAACGAGGAGCCGGTTCCGCCGTCCGAACGCGTCGGTCGCCAGTTCACCCCGGCGGTGGAAGCGTTGATCATGCGCTGCCTGCGCAAGAGCCCGCTGCTTCGCTACCGGGACGCAGCGGAGCTAGCCTCGGCGTTGGAGGATGCGGCGGTGGCCAGCAAAGTGGTACCCACTCGGCCCGTGGCCATTCGCGGCGTGCCCATGTTGCTCACGCCCTATCCGCCGGTCGACTACGACAGCATCGACCTGACTGTGCCAGACCATTCGCTGCCCGTGTTCGAGTAGCGCTACGGCAGCTGAAACGTCAGGTGCACGATGGTGATGATGTCCTTTTCATAGGACGACTTGTCGTTGTTGCCCTGCCATGACGTTTGGGTCGAGTTGGCCGGGTTCACGTTGATCACACCCATGTTGGCGCCCCACAGCTTGCCCAGGCTGTTCTTGCTGCCGGACGACTGCACGATTTTCTCGGCTCGCTCCCGGGCGTTGTCCGCCGCGGCCGCCAGCATCTCGACCTTCACTTCTCCTAGCTTGGTGTAGTGGTAGCGCGGCGAGCTCGAGCTGATGGTGATGCCCTTTTCGAGCAGCTTGGTGATCTCTCTGGATACGCGCTCCACGCGCTTGATGTCCGCCGAACGCACGGACACGCTTTGACTGATCCGCCAGCCTTTGGACACACGCTTTTGCACCCGGTCGACACCGGTGCCGTGATACTCGGTGGCGATCAGCTCCTGGGTGTTGGCCGACGACACGCGGATCTCGTCGGCCTTGACGCCTTGCTCCTTGAGGTAGGCGACGGCGGCGGCCATGTGGGCGTTGAGCGTGCGATAGCCGGCGGTGCGGTCCTTTGCCTCGGCCTGGATATTGGCGCGCCACTCGATCAGGTCGGAGACGATGCGCTTTTTCGCCGAGCCCGTCACCTTGAGGGTGCGGGCTGTCGGCTTGGGTGACGTGCGCACCGATTGCCATGCGCTGGCGGCGACATAAATACCGATAACGAAAGCGATAGATGGCGCCAGGAACCCGGCCAGCCAGATGTAGAAGCGACGATTGCTCACAGAACTCTCCCCGTGGTTTTGTGGCTCAACGTCGGCTCCGGCGGGTTCATTCCACAGGTGGGCGTTTTGTTCACGTCATCGGACACAGTCCGCTTGAAACAGGCGTTGCCGATCCGGTACACCACAGGCGTGGGCTCGTTGTTCCGCATGCGACCGCAGTACGAGTTGCGAGTCGCCTCCGAGGCACGCGAGGTGCGGGCCAAGGTCTCCAAGGCGTTGGCGGTGCCGGGAACGCCATGTCGCGGCCAGGTCGAAGATCACCGCATCGTACTCATGACCCGCAGCGAGCATCACTTTTGGTCCCCGGAATTGCGCATGCGGGTGACCGACGAAGAGGACGGCTGTTTGTTGACTGGGCGGTTTGGTCCGCGCCCGGCGGTGTGGACGATGTTCGCGGTGATTTACGCCCATCTGGCGTTCATCTGCGTGGCGGGCGCCGTGTACGCCATGGCCCAGCTGACGTTGGGCCGCTCGCCGACGGCGTTGTTAGCCGTGCCCATTTGCGTCGTCGTCGCCCTCGTGGTCAGAGTGATCGCCGGAGTCGGTCAGAACCTGGGCTCGGACGAGATGGTCGAGTTGCGCCGGTTCGTCGCGCAAACCGTGGACAGCTAACGGGCTATTCGGACCAGGAGGCGGTTTGTTTGGTGACCGACTGGTCGTTCTCCCAGGTGGTTTCGATGACCATCTTGCCGGAGACGAACTTCACCGCGAGCAAGCCGCTGTTGCCGTGGCGGTTGAGATGAGCGCCGCCGCCGCCGTCTTTGGGTGTCTTGACCTTGAGCACGAGCGTGAGCTTCGCCGGGCCGTTGACCGGGAGTTTGTAGATATCTCCGGCCGAGTCTCGGCACACCCACCACTTGCGCGCCGGCGACAGCACTGGCGCGGCGCAATTCGCCAATTTGGTCGTCTTGTCGTTGTCGAGATCGACGCGATAGAGCTGGGTCTGTGGCCCGCTGTCTGGTCCCGCGGTGAAGTGAGAGCCGATGACTCCGTAGGCTGCGCCGGGCGCGATGGTCATATATGCGTCGAACCGATCGGCGACTTTGAGTCGCTTCGCTGGAGCCTTGTTCAGCTTGATGAACACGCCGGGGACGCACCGTTCGCAGTCTTCGCCGACTCGAAGGATCACCGCCGCGGCGTCGACCGACGCGGCCATCGTGCACGAGTCGGGGCGTTTCTTGCTGCGAATCTCTCGCTGGCACACAACCGGTGGCAGCCCGATGCCACCACTGGTCGGCTTGCCGTATTCGCTGTCGGCGTCGTCCTTGTTCGCTTTCACTGCGGCCGCTTTGGCTCGGGCGATGAACGCCTTGACTGCCGCTGGATCGCGGTTCGGCACAGTCCGCGGTGTCGGCACAGCGGCCTGGGCATCCGGCTGCTCGGTTGACGGCGGGGTGGGCGTTACAGGGGAAGTCTTGGTAGGTGTGTCGGTCTGCTGTCCGCCGCAGGCCGCGACGCAAACCGTCGTCAGCAAAGCAATGGTGCGCATGTCATTCCTTGTGGCTGTCGACCAGCTCGTACCATTTCTTGGCGTGGCGGATGTCCAGCGCCTCGGCGATGTTCGCCAGCGCTGCGTCCTCATGGTCGCTCACCTTCGCGCCGAAGCCGAGGAACCCGCCCGCGGACTGGGCAACGTTGCGACAGAACACCAGCAGCATGCTCAGGCTGGTTTCGGTCAGGTCTGCGCCCACACCGTCGTCACGGGTTTCGCCGGCCAGGTGGTTGAGCAGCTTGATGCCGGTCTTGACCTGGTCTTCGGTGGGCTTGGTTTGTAGCCAGCCTTGCAGGGTCTGTTCGCCGCCGTCCAGCAGCCAGCCCATTTCGCCGGCGTGGCGAAAGATTTGGGTGCGCTCTGCGTCCTGGATCTTGCCGTCGGCCCAGGCCACGTATACGAGCGGCAGCAGGCCCAGGACCCGGTATGCGTCCTTGGCGACGCCTAGCTGTTCCATCGCTTTTTCGACGTCCATGAGCTAAAGCGTAAACGATCCGTGCCATCCGATACCAGGGCAGTACACTGCCGTCATGTCTCGGCCGAAACAAGTCATCGTCATGCGCAAGGACTTGAACATGCGCAAGGGTAAGATGATTGCCCAGGGAGCCCACGCGTCCCTCAAGGTCCTACTCGATCAGCGCTCCGCTGAGCGCAGCGACGAAAGCGTAACGATCTCGATGACCCCGGCGATGGCGGCTTGGATCAACCACTCGTTTGCCAAGGTGTGTGTCTACGTGAAGTCCGAGGAGGAGCTGGACGATGTCTTCCAACGGGCGCGGCAGGCCGGCCTGTTGTGCGCGCTGATCGTGGATTCCGGGCGGACCGAGTTCGCCGGGGTGCCGACCAAGACGTGTTGCGCCATTGGCCCGGATTGGGCCGAAGCCATCGACGAGATTACCGGCGAATTGCCCCTGCTGTAGTCCGCGCTTGGGTACCATTCGCGCATGGGATTGAAGCCACGCGCCGTGCCGAGCTCACGCCTGGTCACCGCAATGACCGCGTATCAGAATGCTCGCGCCAAAGCAGGGACGATCTGGGACAGCCTGTACGAGGACCAGCCCAATCCGCAACCGGCGGACGAAGCGTCGCTAGCCAAGCTCGAGGCCAAGTACGGCGGGCCATTGCCGGTCGACTACGTCGCGTTTCTGCGCATGCACGACGGCTGGGAACAATACGAGTACGAGCGCTACATCCTCAGCGTTCAGGAGGTACTCGACGACGAAGCCGCGGAGTCGCTGTCGATCAATATCGAGAACATCGACGAGGACGAAGCCGATGCGCTGAGCAAGATGTTCGTCATCGGTATGATCAACCAGGACGCGAGCATCTTGTATCTCGACCCGTCACTGGGGGCGGACTCGCCCATCGTCGACTACTACTGCGAAGAGCAGGAGCGCTACCCGAGCTTCGTCGCCATGCTCGAAGGTCTCGCTGCGTCGCTCAACGAGTCCATTGCCTCGGAAACCGCGCAGCAGCAATCGGCCGAGCAGGATTGGGATCCCCAGCTGCGCCGGACCAAGGACGAGGCGTACCAGCAGGCCCTGGCTCAGCGACTGGCCGCGTCTGCCCCCCAATCGTACGTACCCCTGGCGGACTCTGACCGCGAGGCTGTCGCCACGTGTGCACGACGCGCGGCCAAACAACCAACGTCTGCCGCTGACCTGCGCGGACACAAGTTGGAAACTTACCTGGGTTTCACCGGCTACATGCTGTACGTGCCTACTGCCGACGAGGTTGCTGCCGCGGCGACGCTGTTTCGCAAGTACTTTCCGTGGACCGGGCGCACGATCGCGTGTTCGCCATCGGATGAGTACGCGCGCAAGCCGATCGATCCGCAAACCACGGACTTCTCGGAATTCCTGACCATGCAGACCGGCGGGCACTTCGGGCTGCGCATGGTCGACGACAAGGGCGGCAAACGCACGACGCACATCTTCAACTTTCGCGGAACGCCGACGTATCACGGTGAGCCGATGGCGACCTTTCTGGAGATCCTGTTGCCGGTGGACGCTGACCCCGAAGCGCTGCGCGGACTGGTGCGCGAGTACGCGGACGCATTGCCGCTGGCCCACGGTTTCGCCGGCTATATGGCGTTGCCGTTGAACAGTGACTACCGCAAGCACGTGGAGGTGTTCTACGAGTGGTGTCGCGCCCACTGGGGCTTGCAGGTGGCTCTGGCCGACGAGATGTGCAATCCCGCGCTGTCGGGTTTACACGGAGTGTCGTGGCTGACCTACGTTGACAACGCCACACTGGCGACGCTGCGGGCCGCCGGCGGCAGCATCGATATTCCGGGTGTGGACCTTCACCGCGGCGAGCGGGCCAGCGTGCTCCAGGCAGGGGAGGGGCCGGACCTCGGCGACATTCGCACCGGCTACCCCGAGACCTATGCCAGGGTGCACCAGGCGTTGGCGCCGCTGATGTCGCCGGGCACGGACGAGCTGCGCCACTTCGGCGAAAACGGCGCGACGCGGGCGTGGTGGCACCGGTTCGAACGTCCGGCCGAGTTTGCGGTGGCGCCCAAAGACGTG
>SPJJ01017151.1_pt1 | contig 12137 bp, 6 predicted proteins | sample 3741741 | NCBI WGS metagenome assembly SPJJ01 (sample SAMN10925908, study PRJNA522277) | cold seep metagenome | isolation source: Elba SIP-enriched marine methane seep metagenome, extraction at timepoint T1 | place: Italy: coast of Elba, Mediterranean Sea | collected 2014-05 | reverse complement strand
TTTTTTTTCATCAATCGCTGAAAATCTTGGAAACGGAGTGTAGCGTTTTCACTATAAATATTTAAAATTTCACTTGGTACCTTTTGAAAAGGCCCATCTCATGTTTTCTATATTATTTCGACTGTACTGAAACACCATAAATTGAAAAATATATCCCTTCCAGTTCTTTGATTGGGTTATATGTTTTGCCGCCTTAATTCCTGTGAGTCACCTGTACATGCCCTATGGATGCCCGCTTTTCTATTTTTGTTTTTTTGTACACGTTGAGATGGTGTGAGTCACCTGTAAGTGACCTGTTGCGGCGTTTCTTTTGATTATTCCTGGGTTTTATTGATTTGGTACCCTGCAGATCACCTGCGGGTTGTGTTTTAAAATATTTACAAGAATACGTGACCACTACACAGCAAGATGGCCTATATCCTGCTTGCTCACATATATTGCCGTGCTAACTGTTGTGAATTAAGTAGATTATCTATCCGTCTGTTAACTAAACGTCGAGGTAACTGCGGGATATGCCACACCTTATGGGGCTTCTCACGCATAAAATGTATACATTCTTTCTGCTTATACCGATGTCATCACAATGTAATATCTAGCAATTAGAGTTAGTGCCGCATTATCCATTGACTATCAAACGTTTAAAAAATGAAAACGATATTGTCTCTTCAGGGTTTTATTTTGGGTACGGTGTGCGTGCTGTCAAGCGGTCTTTTGCCTGCATGGTATTTTGTTTTCTTGTTTATGAAAATGTTGGTGATTGAACGCGATGCTTAGGGTGAAAGGCGACACAAGCTTAATCAGAGTTTCTATCAATTCAGTACAGAAATGGGGTTTATTCCCAAGCTATGCCAGCCTTATAGGCCACAAACCAAGGGAAAAATTGAACGCATGGTTCGATAAGATAACTTTTCTCGCCCCTTGGCAACGAAGCTGAGTGCAACCGACCTAGTCCTGGATGTTGAAACATCCAACAGTGAATGTCTGCTGTGGCTAGATACCGTGGCCAACCAAAGATTGCATGATACGATCAAAGAAAAACCGGCGGATAAACTGATACAAGAGTGTCCCTATTTGCAACATTTACCGCCCCAATTAGTACCGGCCTTACCTCAAGAGGCTACGGGTGACAGGCCGGTATTAGAACAGTCATTAGATGACATGCCCTTACACCATGAGCCGAATTCAGCTGATCTAACGTAGGTAATATTTTTTTTTTGATTCTCGTCACACAAATGAAATGTTGCTGCGTTAAATTTCCGCTTGAATCATTCAAACCGTTAATTAATGGAGTATTCAGATGAGAACGTCAACAAAGACGGTTAGCGCTATGTTAGCGCTGCTATTGTTTTTTTCACTCGTCGGATCAACAAGCCAAGCAGCCACAACATTGGAAATGAACACTATGCGTGCCAAGGCGCTTGCTTGGCTGTTTCTCCATCAAGAGGGCGACGGTTTTTGGGAAGGTCCGGGAAAGACCGATATTCAAGCAACAGCAGCCACCGTTATGGCTCTTGAAACGGCCGACATCAACACGGGGTATTCGCGTAGCGCAGCTTTGAGTTGGCTGGTTAATGCGCACGCCCGCAGCGTGGATGCATTAGGGTTTAAAACCAGCGCACTCGGTCAGGCCGGTTTTGACGTTACTCAGTTACTTGCGCAACTTGAATCCGATCGAGATGGTGTTTACAAAGTCTGGGGCAGTTATTCCGGCTTCCAGCCCAGTATGCCCGACACAGCGGTTGCTATGGATGCATTTATTTTATCAAATCAGACCTACTCGGATGCAGCTAGCTCATTGGGCTAGGTGTTAAACTTTGCGCAAAATACCGATGGCGGCTGGGCTTATATTTCCCCCTCAATTGGCGGCACTCCCATACGTGGTCCCAGCCGATTAATTCCTACGGCAAGAGCAACGCTTTCAACCAGTCGTTGGGCAGTGCAGTTTGGTGTCAATGGATATATCACCTCGGCCATCAATTGGCTGACAGCACAACAGTTGGCGGATGGCGGATTTAACGATGATCCCAATGCCGGTACGGGTTCGGCTTACGAAACGGGATTAGTATTGCAGGCCATCAGACAAGCGCAGGCGGTTGGAAATGCCGCTGCGAATGCAGCCTCATCAATAGTGATTGCAGCAGAAGACTTTTTGGTTTCAGCACAGCAGAGCAATGGAAGCTGGAATAATGACCCGATGATTGTCAGTACCGTGATTAGTGGATTGCCGGTAACGACGCTGATCGACCAAGATTCAGACGGCATTCCAGACGAGGTGGAAGTGTTTACAGGCACTAATCCGAGCATTGCCGATGCCAGGACATTATTACAGCCTATTGGCAATGGCGAAGTCGGCACACATAGCGCGGAGTTAATTGTCGCTACGGAATTTGGCGAAGCCATTAACACTTTTTTGCCCGTCTCAACAGGCGCATTGTCATTTTTTATTAATGCGGGTGTATTGCCGGAAGGTTTGACCTTGAATGAAAATACCGGACAAATTACGGGGACGCCAACTTCAGCAGGTAGCTTCAATATAGAGTACGGCGCGACATTTGCCGACGGTCGTCGGGAAACAAGGGTAGCGGCGATTACGGTAGCATCTCCGCAAGCGGTTCAAATTCCAATAGCGCCCGGTTATATGCTGGCACTGATGGCCGTTTTTTTCATTATCATAAACAGGTTTATGCGCCGCAGTATCGTGTCGACGACGGCTTTTATGCTTGTAGGGGTCATGGCTCAGCCGGATAGTTTAATGGCGGCCGAAAAAATTCCTCCAGCGGTCAGTGAACGCATCATCAACGAATACAGCGGTGGGCGTAAAGCTTTTCAGGATGCCGATATCAATGCCTTGGAGGCAGATATCGCTCAGAGCTTGAAAGCGGCCAAATCAGTCAAGGCCAGACGCATGTTCGGCCGATCATTAGTGCCCACGTTAACGCAGTATCAGGCACTGGTTGAAAAACGTCTGCAAGCCATGGAAAAACGCCTGCGTAAACTGGGTAACGTCCAAGCCGCCGAGAAAATGAATGCACGTCGGCAAGCGCTTGCAAACAAAATAGGGTCTCTGCAAGACCAATTGGAAGCGTTGGACGGCAATATGCCGGTAAAAGGGGACACTGCCATTGCGCATATGCAGCGGCAAATCGCACAAACCCGGGCAATGTATCACCCCGACCATCCCGTGCCCACCTGGCGTCAGGACGAGCCTGGCCCTGCGTTGGAACTGCCGGGCAGTAAAGGGATTCCTGCTTATCTAAGTGCCGACTATCATAACCGGGCCGGTCAGATGTTTGCCTTTAACGGTAATGTCTTATTGCTGGCTGCGGCACCACAAACGCCAACAGAAGCGGCAAGCTGCAGCTATACAGCGGCCGACCTGGCCGATGACGGAAAAGATATCACCCTGACTCAATCGATACACGATCTGGCCAAATCGCTGGACTACTCGCCCACGCGCATTTTTGAATACGTTGCCAACAACATTAGCTTTGAACCCTATTACGGTGCGCTCAAGGGCGCCCAAAATACACTGGAAACGAAAGGCGGTAGCGCCACCGATCAAGCCTCATTGTTAATTGCATTGCTCAGGGCTTCCAACATTCCTGCTCGCTATGTTCGTGCCGTTGTGCAATTTCAAGATGCGTCGATCGCGGAGACCGAGAGCGTGGTCAACCGCTGGCTGCAAACCAAATCCTATGCCGCTTCTTCGAGCCGTCTGGCGTCAGGTGGAAATCCAACCGCCCTATCTATAACCAATGGCAGTACAGAAGTGGGGCTGCGTTTCTCTCATGTCTGGGTCGAAGCTTGTGTTCCTTATGCCCATTATCGCGGGGCCAGCCTGGATAATGCCGGACATCGCTGGATTCCACTTGATCCCAGTTTTGAAACACGGCGCTATGAAACTGGCATTACCAGCGCGGAAAGTTTCGACTTCGATGCCTATCTAAGTGGTTTTAACAGCACATTGCCGCACGAAGTTTTTGAAGAACAAGTCAGACAAACATTAACCGGCTCAAACAGTCTCGTCGATGTGGGCTATCAATCGGACAAAATCGCGTTTGAACTGGATATCCTGCCGGCATCACTACCCTACCATATTTTCAGTTTTACGGACTGGAGTAACAGCGGTACGCCGGAGACTTCGGAACTGCCGGACAGCCACCGTTATTTTTTGCATGTCGATACTAAAAATGCCGCCGATCAAGCGTTAGGGGCGTCAATCAGCCAGCACTTATCGGCACTCCTGATTCAGCCGTTAACCTTGAGTTTCGAAGGATCGAGCCCGGTCGATCAGGCGGTATTGGATGATTGGCGTATTAACGGCGGTTTGCTGCCGACCGGCATTAATCTGACGCCGGTGTTACGCATCGATGGGGCGGTGGTTGCTACGGGCAGCGCTTCCGTATCGAGTGAAACGACCAACAATAATCTGACGATGTCGGTATCACTGGCTGAAGCGCGCGCTTCACTGGCTGGTGCATGTACTGTCGAACCGAATACCCAAATGATCACTGCCGTTTGCTTCGATGGTATTTCCGCAGCGAATTATTATGCCCTGCAAGCTTATGCTTTTCAGACCAGCCGTTCAGTACTTGAAGAGCTGGCAGACAAGGTGGTTGAAAACGTCAACGCAGCCGCTCAATTGAACGATGATCTTGACGGTACACTGGGACGTTTTCTGCACTTTGCCGCTCTCAAATACATGGGCGAAATCAGCACGGCATCCAAACGCATTGGTCAACTGAAAGGTAATACCGGTGACAGTGGTCTGCATTTGGGTCTGACGTCGACCCAAAGTTATGTTGAAAAGTTTCTTGATTTACCTTTTGGCATCAATAAACAAGGCTTCTTAATCGACGTACCCGGCGGGCAGTCACGCTCTATAAACCTGATGACCGGCGCTATCGATTTTGAATCCTTTGTACTGTCAGGCTATGCCGCTTCAGCGCAAGAAAGCGCTATCTGGCGGGAAACCGCGAGGCTGGATGCTGTTTCCACTATTACCGGCCTGCAGCATGCCAACGAAACCGGGTCGACCGTACTGACCATTAATGCAGCGAATCAGGGGACTGAATTACCCAAGATCAAAACCGTCAGCAGCAATCCCGGAAATCCGCTGGCCTATGCGGACAGTTTTATCAGCAATATAGTGCAAGGCCAATACCTGAATAATGGTTTTGAAATAAAAGTCCCTGATCAACAAATCAATTTCAAGGGATGGGAAGGCTATGTGTTGGTCGCCACCAAAGGTGACAGTAACAGCGCAACGGCCAGCTTCCCGATTTCAGGCGGTTTTGCGGGGGCCTATTCCGTCCCCGATCCGACGCCGATCATTACTTACAACCCGTCCACCGACACCGGCTATGTGGGCGGCACCACCAGCACTGCCGGTAGCGGTTCAGGAACGGACACCCAGGCCATCGCCCAGGTCAACTACGGCACCGTCGGCAATGGCGGCGGTAGCGCTAATCCCAACAATACCTTTGCCGGAGACCCGGTCAATCTGGTGACCGGGAATTTCTATCACACCGAACGCGATCTGGTCATTGCCAACCGTGACCTGCCGTTTGTGTTTGAACGGGCTTATAACAGCCGCGCAGCGGTGGACGGCCCGCTGGGTTTCGGCTGGACGCACAGCTTCAATCATCAGTTGCGATTTCTCGATGAAAAAGCGGACGGTGTGGCGGACGGTTTTGACAGCGATAACCTGACCTCCTCATTGGTTTGGCTGGACGGTTCGGGCGGCGAAAAGCGGATTTCCGTTTCGGGTACAACAGGCGGTGTGGCTATCGGTGCCGCCATGCCTGCGCCGGCCGGTGCGCGCTTCACGCTGACCCGCGACGCGGACGGGCGTTACCGGCTGCTTGAAAAGAGCGGGCTGATCTACACCTTTGCCAACACGGCAGGTCAGGTAGGCACTATCGCCCGTCTTGAACAAATCACCAGCCGTAACGGTAACCGCCTGATCCTGCACTATACCGGCAATGATCTGACCTCTGTAAGCGATGATAACAACCGGGCCATTACCTTCAGTTACAGCCAGGGTAATGGCCGCATTACCGGTTTAAGCGACTGGACGGGCCGCAGTCATCGCTATGTTTACGATGGCGCCGGCAACCTGACCGCCTATCACAATCCCAAAGCTCTGGCCGGTGATCAGTCTCCGACGCAATACAGGTACTACAGCGCCAGCGACTCACCGAACATTGATCATGCTATCAAACAGATCATCCTGCCCAAAGGCAACAGCCTCCGTTTTGAATATTACGCCGATGGCCGCGTGTTTCGCCATACCAACTCGGCTGGCGAACAGTTCAGCTTTTTCTACAACGATTTTCGCCGGGAGACCCAGGTCACCGATGCCCGCGGCTTTGTCACCCGCACCTTTTTCAACGAATACGGCAATCCAGTGGACGTCATCGACGCCACGCAGGCGGTCACCGCTTATGAATACAACGACCCGCAAGACCCTTATCATCGCACAGCGGTGATCAACGCGCTAAAGCATCGCACCGAGTATCAATACGATGCCAACAGCAATATCACCCGGATTACGCTCCCCTCCGGCAACACCGTCCAATACAGTCATTACACGGCCTTCGGTCAACCGGGCAAAATTAAAGACGCCAATGGCAACTACACGCTGCATCAATATGATGCTCAGGGCAATCTCAGGGAATCGATCGTTTTAAAAAGCGGTCTTGGCACCAACATAGACCCGGTCGGCTATCAACCCGCTCAACACCCGAATGACATCCTGGCCTGGACGCGACACAGCTATGACAGCGCCGGCAACAAACAAAGCATCGAGCAGATCCGCGATATTGCCAATGCCCGGGGCTTTAAACGCCACTGGAGCTATGATGCCCACCAGCTCTATGCCACCCGGCTACAACGTTGCGGCGACAAAGACGGTGATGGCGACGTGCTGGACGATGCCTGTGACAGCGCCCCGCTGGTTTTCGACAGTCTGGGCCGGATGACAAACGGCGTCAATACCCGCTTTGAAGCCATCGAAATCCATTACAATTCTCTCAACCAGATTATCCGGGCCACCGATGCCGTCGGACAACGGCGCGACTACGGCTACGACGACAACGGCAATCCCGACTACGAAGGTCTGCTGATTACCCTCAACGGCATACCCACGCTGGTCGATGCCGAATCCGCCGACTTCGACGACAGCGACCGCCAGCGTCTGGCGCTGGATGCCGGCGGCTACGCCACCCGTTTCGACTACGATCGCATGGGCAACCTCACCGCCCTGACCAACCCTGACAATTACCCGGTGCACTTCAGTCACGACCCATTGGGACGCGTGCTTTCCGCCTATGACCAGGAAGGCCGCGAAGCGCGCAGAAAACTCGATGCACTGGGGCGGATGCAAAGCCTCACCGACCCCAACGGCAACCGCCAAACCTTCCACTACTACGATGCCGACCAGGACGCCCGTCTGCATCAACAATGCGATGCCCTTAACCGCTGCTCCAGCTTCGACTACGACAATAACGGTAACGTTATCCAGCTGACCGATCCTGTCGGCAACAGCACGCTCAGCGATTACGACGCCTTAAACCGTCCTGTCCGTGTGGTCGGTCCGGTCTATAACGACCCCACCTACGGCAACGTTCGGCCGGTCAGCCACTATCACTACGACCCACTCGGTAACCTCATCGAAATCCGGGCAGGGCACACCGACGCCAGCGGCATCCTCTCCGCCCTCGACCAGGTCACCATCCAACAAAGCAACAACTACGACGACTGGGGCCGTCTGCTCAGTCAACGCGACCCGCTGCACCAGGTCACACACTACCAATACAATGTCCACAGCGACATCACCCGCATTGAAGACCCCAAAGGTCAGATTATCGAACGCGACTACCGCTTCGGCGGCCTGATTCAGGAACAACGCAGTTACCTGAGTGCGGCAGACGGCGATCCTCACGTGATCCGCTACACCCGTAACGCCCTGGGCCAACCCACCCGTATCGACGCCCCGGAAATCAGCTACCGCTACCGCTACGATCAGGCTCACCGACTCCATCACGTCATCGACTCGCGCGGCGTTAGTTTAAGCTACGACTGGAGTCCCGGCGGCCTGCTCGACACCCTGAGCGACGGCCAGGGCAACGACACCGACTACCTGTACGACCCCACCGGCCGGCTCACCCACATCTTCGCCCCTGACGGCGAAACCCTTGGCTACCATTACGACGATGGCGGCCGCCTGATCCAGCAAGACCTGCCGGGCAATATCACCCGCCAATACAGCTACAACCCGGACGACAGCCTCAGCCATATCAACATACGCAACAGCAACGGCACATTGTTCGATCAACAGATCGGCTACGATGGCCTGGGCCGAAAACACACCGAGACCACCACGCTCAATGGCCAAACCCACAACAAAAGCTACAGCTACGACAGCCTGTCCAGATTGCTCAGTGAAACCCACAACGGCCAGACCACCAGCTGGCGCTATGACCGCTACAACAACCGAAGCACCCAAACCCAGGGCGGCATTAGCCGACACTACCACCACAATGGCGCCCAACAACTCACCCACATTACGGAGAACAGTCCAAGCGGCACGACCACGGATCAATTCCTCTACGATGCCAACGGCAACCTGACCAAACATTGTCAAAATAACATCGCCACCCCCGGCCATCCGGCCGCCGACTGCAGCGGCAGCACCGAACTCATTCTGCACTACGACGCCCTGGACAGGCAAAGCCAGGCCGAAAAAACCGGCATTCCCAGCGAAACCTACCACTACGACCCATACGGACGACGCATCCAAAAAAACAGCGGCACCCAAACCAGCCAGTACCACTACGACGGCGACAGTATCTACCAACAGGCGCAACACACCCCAAATACCCCCGCCGACTGGCATAACCCCAGTGCCCGCTACGTTCACGGTGCAGGCACCGACACCCCGCAGCTTTACTACGGGCCAACGCAAACCCAGGTCTATCATCAAGACGCCCAGCACAGCGTCATCGCCACCACGGATGAAAACGGCACCCTGAGCGGCGCCCAGGGCTACGACGCCTGGGGCAACCCACAAACAGGTCAGACCAGCGGCCAGCCCATGCCCACCTAAGGTTACGCAGGACGCGAACCCGACGCCACCGGCCTGATCTACTACCGGGCCCGATACTACCACCCGCACATCGGCCGCTTTACCCAAACCGACCCCCTGGGCTTTATCGACGGCATCAACCGCTATGCCTATGCCCTGAACAGCCCCACCAACTTTATTGATCCACAAGGGCTGGCTTCGCAGGGCACCAATACCCCGCCAGACACACACAATGCAGGCAGCTACACCGCCTCGGACTTTGCCGCCGATGCCGTCGGCGTTGGTATTGATGTGGTCAGTGTCGGACTGACGGTGTTTGATATCGTCAACACCCCGGTCAGTCCCACGCCTGATGCCGTATTACTGGCGGGTGTTCTGCAAGCCGGCAAGGCCGGGATTAAATCGGGCGTCAAGACCGGTGTGAAAGCCGGACTTAATGCGGCTAAACAAGGCATTAAAAATGGGATACAATCTGTAAAAACCACCAGCAAAAACCTTGTTGATCAGGTGAAGGGGGTGTTTTCAAAGAGAGGAGGCGACTTTTTTGATGGCGCTAAATATACGGATAAAGTTAAACGGCAAATGCAACAAGGGGACTTTCACTCGTTTCCTGAGAGTGTGAAAGGCTTCCAAGATGCAGGAAAGGTAAGCAAGCTCAAGGGTGGTGACGGAATAGTTCGAGATAAGCTTGAAATTCCAGGTGGATATCGCGGACGAGAGGGAAAGTTTGAGTTCATCAAGGAACCCGACGGTAGTATCAACCATCGACTCTTCAAGCCAAACAGAGAATGACGATGGCTTGGTCAGAAGACGTTAAAAAGATTCTTGAGAGAGGAGTTTCTTTGTCCAGTGTTGGCATTGATAACTGGGCATTAAATAAGGATCAAGCAATGCTCGCCATTGACGAATTTGAAAAATATAAAATACCGGTTTTAGGTGGCGATGTTTATGAGATGGTCGATGGTTATCCAGAAGCAAACTACGACAATTGGTATTGCGACCGAAATGCTAATGAGGAACTAGATGGTTTTGTTGCACGTAGTGTTGGTCATGCTCGTGATTATATTGAGAATTACAGTAATCCCAGTGGTCAAGAGGCGTATTTTGTTCTTGTTGCACAGTAGGTAAGCCAAGCCCCGCATTGCGGGGCTTGGCTTTTGAATCAACTTTCCTCAGCCGAGAGAACGGAGGGCGATAAAGGATCTTCGTGACACTGGAGAGTTTAATCATGTTTTCTTCCTCAAGTATTAGCGAAGGGGTAACGGAGGTGGCAACTCTCTCAGGTGATTGTTGGCAGCGATATGGTCGAGGGAAAATAGTCCAGTTTTTCGCAACAGATCGGGAGATTTACGAGTTGCTAGAGAAGCAACTACCGGAAGAATTTGGTCCGTATAGTTTGCTATGGGTTAGGTCTGTCCAAGACGGGAAGGAATACAAGCACGAATATAGCGAAAGCGATTTGAGTGAATTCTTAAATCTACGTTCTGAAGGAGTTTGGAAGTTTTTTCTTAAGTCCGAAGTGCTTACCACTGGGACTTTCTCAGAATCATCGGCGCCGCTAGATTGGTCTTGGTCTTTCAGTGGCCTAATTAATATTCAGCAAGGTAGATTGAGGGAAGGAAAGCAAGAGTGGTCCGGACTGGGTATTGTGGATAAAGCGAAAAACAAGGATACGGGTGAAGTTGTAACCCACGAAGGATATTTGAAAATCTTCAGTGTTTTGAAGAAAGCACTGCGCAAACAGCTTGTTTACGATACGAAGAAGCTGCGCCCGAATGGTACATTCGATGAATCAAAGTCTGTACGTATGACCGAAGGATATGCTGATTTTTGCCGTTCTCATCCAGACCAAAGTACAGTCATGATTGCTGGTGAGCAATAAATGACAAGCCCCGCATCAACAATGGCAAACATCGTGTTACCTAATAACTCGGGTCGGGTTAACTTTACACTATGACTGTATTCTAGTTAATCCTAGGAGGCTGTTGGTTTCGCGCTGCTAAATTCACGGCGCAGGCACCGACACTCCGCAGCTTTACTACGGGGCAACGCAAACTCAAGTCTATCATCAAGACGCCCACCACAGCGTCATCGCCACCACGGATGAAAACGGCACCCTGACCCGCACGCAGGGTTATGACGCCTGGGGCAACCCACAAACAGGTCAGACCAGCGGCCAGCCCATGCCCACCTACGGCTACGCAGGACGCGAACCCGACGCCACAGGCCTCATCTACTACCGGGCCCGATACTACCACCCGCACATCGGCCGCTTTACCCAAACCGACCCCCTGGGCTTTATCGACGGCATCAACCGCTATGCCTATACCCTGAACAGCCCCACCAACTTTATTGATCCGAGCGGGCTGGCTTCGCAGGGCAGTACGACAACGCCTTCAACCCAGAATCAGGGGGACTACTGGGGGAGCGGTTTTACGGGCACCTTGCTGCCCAATCTCGACTCGGCGATCCGAAACGGCGTCGGCGATGCCACACTAGGCGGCACCTTAACAGGCGCGCTTAAAGGCGTAGCCAACGACACCATCGGTATAGTAAACTTTGCCGTAGGCGGTGTCAGCAAATTGGTTGGAGGCAGCGGTAACCCGGCCCTATCCGAGTTTACCATCGGCTCACACGAACGATTGGGAGCCGCGCTGGGAGAAACCGCAGCCTTGGCTACCGGATTAGCCGGAGCCGGGAAACTGGCGGCCAAGGGTATTGCCAAGTTGACTGCCAAAGGTTAGGGGAGTCGCTATTTTTGCGAAAGCTTGTTTTGGGCATCCCAGCCCAAGCAAGCGGCAAAAACTTAACGCGACCGCTTATGCCTCCGGCGGCCACGATTCGTCCTGCGTCCGCACCACTTCGCTACAACCTCGTAAACTCGTTGCAGCTACGTAGTGCTACCTCAAATGACTTGACGCGACTGTTCGTATGGCTACTTTGTTTTGCCTCTGGCGCTCACGCACGACGGCTAAACAGTGCGCCCTGGTCGCTATCGCGGACTAAAAATCTTCTCTTCGCTGACGCTCCGTTTCCAAGATTTTCAGCG